>Ga0180436_10002118_pt1 | contig 18998 bp, 15 predicted proteins | sample SS_ome_2_FD_132434 | JGI IMG/M metagenome (GOLD analysis project Ga0180436, IMG submission 132434) | Hypersaline lake sediment archaeal communities from the Salton Sea, California, USA - SS_3_S_2 metaG | ecosystem: Environmental > Aquatic > Non-marine Saline and Alkaline > Hypersaline >...
AAGTTGACCTGGAAGCCTGGCAGCTGATGACCCAACCCTTCAAGGTCAAGCCACCTGCCAAGGTGTTTGCTCCGCAGGGATGCCTGGAATGTCGCGATACCGGCTATCTGGGTCGTATGGGTATCTACGAAATTATGCAGATGAACAGTGCAGTCCAGGCCGCCATCACTGGTGAGGTCAACCTCGACAATATCCGCAAAGCAGGCTTCTCTCAGGGCATGCGTACGCTGCGTCTGTCCGGCGCGCAGAAAGTCGGTGCAGGCCAGACCACTATTGCTGAGGTTCTGCGGGTATCTCCCGCGTCGCAGGATATCTGATCATCCCAGGCTGCTGATGTGCGCTGTTGCTGTATTGGTGGGCCCATTTATGGTGCAATACCGCGCTTTGGTTCCACCAAGTTGAAGTGAATGACAAATCCGAATTTTGCCGACCGTGACGGTTGGATATGGATGGACGGCGAGTTAATCCCCTGGCGTGAAGCCAAAGTCCATGTGTTAACCCATACGCTGCATTATGGCCTTGGCGTATTTGAGGGCGTGCGTGCCTACAACACCCCTTCCGGCCCGTGTATCTTCCGTCTGGAAGAGCACACTCAGCGGCTGTTTAACTCAGCCCACATCCTTAATATGAAAATGCCTTTCACCCAGGCACAGGTAAGCGACGCCCAGCGTGAGGTGTTCAGGGCCAATGAGCTGGATGAAGGTTATCTGCGGCCTATGGCTTTTCTGGGCAGTGAAGGCATGGGTTTACGTGCCGAAGGGTTACAGGTGCATTTAAGCATTGCCGCCTGGCCCTGGCCGAATTACATGGATGCGGATGCCACAGAGAAAGGCATCAAAGTACGCACGTCTTCGTATACCCGCCACCACGTCAACATCACCATGTGCAAAGCCAAATCGAATGGCAATTACACCAATTCAATTCTGGCACTGCAGGAAGCGCTTCAATCCGGTTGTGACGAAGCGCTGCTGCTCGACAATGAAGGCTATGTGGCTGAGGGTAGCGGTGAGAATATTTTCCTGGTCAAAAATGGTGAACTGCATACACCTGAGCTCACCTCCTGTCTGGCGGGCATTACCCGCGACACAGTATTTGCGTTAGCCCAGGAGCAGGGCCTGAAAATCCACGAACGCCGCATTACTCGAGATGAAGTTTACATTGCGGATGAGGCTTTTTTCACCGGCACCGCCGCTGAGGTTCTACCGATACGTTCCCTCGATAACCGCACCATTGGTTCCGGCGAGCGTGGCCCGATTACGCAAAAATTGCAGAGTATCTACTTCGATCAAGTGCGCGGTAAACGCGACGCCTTTCCTCAATGGCTTTCGCCGGTGGCGTGAGAGCCCTAATCATCGCGCCAGCCTGGGTCGGTGACATGGTCATGGCCCACTCGCTGCTCCAGCTGTTGGTGGCGCAGCACAACAATATGCAGCTGCATGTGCTGGCGCCACCGGCTACGGCTGCGCTGGCGACACGCATGGCGCAGGTGCACGAAGTGCACACCCTGGAGGTTGGCCACGGCGAATGGCGCCTGGGTCGCCGCCGACAAGCGGCACAACGGATGAGCCAAGTAGATTTTGATCGCGCGTACGTGCTGCCCAACAGTTGGAAATCGGCGCTCATTCCATACCTGGCACAGATTCCTCAACGAATTGGTTGGCGCGGCGAAGCGCGGTTCGGACTGCTTAATCGGCACCGCCGGCTGGAAAAAGACGCTTATCCGTTAATGATTGAAAGATTCATGGCGCTGGCCAGTGATACCTGGCAGTTGCCTGCACAACCGTATCCTTTGCCTCGCCTGGTAGTTGATGATGAAAATCTGCAACGGTGTCTGCAGGCTTTGGCCCTGCAGCCCGACAATGTGGCTGTTCTGTGTCCGGGTGCGGAATTTGGCGAAGCCAAAAAATGGCCCGCAGAACACTATGCGGAAGTTGCCAGACATCTTCTGGCAAACGGTAAGCAGGTCTGGCTGATGGGATCACCAAAAGACGTGGACGATTGTGCGGCGATTGCACAGCTGGCACCCGGTGTTGAAAATCTGGCCGGTCATACCTCTCTGGTCGATGCGATTGATCTGTTGTCCGTAGCGGAGCAGGTAGTCTGTAATGATTCAGGATTGATGCATGTTGCTTGTGCGTTGGCAAAACCCACCATAGGTATCTTCGGTTCGACGTCTCCTGAGTTTACGCCGCCACTGGGGCAGCAGGCTCAGGTCGTTGAGCTTGAGATGAGCTGTCGACCGTGTTTTCAGCGTACCTGCCCGCTGGGGCACCTCAACTGTCTGCGGCAGCTCTCGCCCCAACAGGTGATTGAACGCATGGTTGCGTTATAGCTGTGCGTGTACTGTTAATCAAAATGTCGTCGCTTGGCGACGTGGTGCACGCTTTACCGGCGGTCAGTGATGCTGCAGCCCATGGCATTACTTTTGACTGGGTGGTGGAAGAGGCCTTCGCCGATATCCCGGCCTTGCATCCGGCGGTGAACCAGGTGATACCCATTGCCTGGCGTCGCTGGCGCAAAAACCTCAAAGCCAGTTTGACGGAAATGGCGACATTTCGAGAAACCATTACCAGCAACACCTATGACCTGGTCATCGATTCTCAAGGGCTGATCAAAAGTGCGTTGGTCAGTGTGTTAAACCGCGCGGCTAAACATGGGTTTTCACACACCTGTGCGCGTGAGCCCTGGGCATCGTTCTTTTATGGCAAAGGTCATCGCATCGCGACTGGTCAGCATGCTATTGACCGCCAGCGCCAGTTGTTTGCTGCAGCGCTGGGTTACAGCTACAACCCTGAACAGTTGCCTGCGATAGGCATAAGCATCCAGGCAAAGGATCGCAGCAAGCGGGTCTACCTGTTACATGGCACAACCTGGGCAACAAAACACTGGCCGGACATGATGTGGCAGGTGCTGGCTGAGCAGATAAAAACAGCGGGCTATGAACCGGTACTGACCTGGGGTGATGAGGTTGAACGCCGGCGTGCGCAGCAGATTACCCAGGCCAGCGGCGCGCACCTGCAGGATCGCACCGCCCTTAAACTGCTTGCGCCTGCTCTGGCGCAGAGCGCTGGTGTTATTGGTGTCGACTCAGGCCTCACTCATCTGGCTGCGGCGTTGGGCACGCCAACCCTGGGTTTGTACGGACCCACCGACGGTGTGTTAACCGGTTGTCGTGGCCCGCGTGCGCAGATAATGCAATCTGCTTTTACCTGCGCACCGTGTCTGTCCAGCACCTGTCGCTATCGTGGTGCGCCAGAGCAGTGGCAGTCTCAGGATGTTGTGCCACCCTGTTTTGCACAACTCACGCCTTCTGTGGTCTGGCAACAGGCGCACGATCTGATGGATCAAAGCTGATGCGTTTTGCCTTCTGCATTTTCAAGTATTTCCCCTACGGCGGCATTCAGCGCGACATGATGAAAATGCTGGCTGAATGTAAGCGGCGTGGCCACGAAGTGAAAATATTCACTCTGCGCTGGCAGGCACCCGTTGATCCTGATATTGAGCTTGAAGTGATTCCAATATCCGGGCTGGCACGTCATCGTCAGTATGAACGTTTTGCTGATGCCGTAAATAAAGCGGTTGCGGCTGACAAATTTGATCTGGTGCTGGGTTTCAACAAGATGCCTGGGCTGGATGTCTATTATGCAGGTGACTCCTGTTACATCGAAAAAGCCTTTTCACAACGTAGTGCCGCCTATCGCCTGTTGCCCCGTTTCAAGAGTTTTGTTGCGGCTGAGCGGGCGGTGTTTGAAGCGGCAAGCAATACAGAAATTCTCACCATCTCAAATGTTGAGGTGCCGCTGTACCGACAGCATTATCGAACACCTGCAGAGCGGTTCCACCCTTTGCCGCCTGGCATCGAGCGGGACCGCGTCGCACCGGATAACGCCGACGAAATTCGAGCGGAGTTTCGCCGCGAAATGGGTTTAACCGAAGAGCATCTGGTTATACTTTTTGTCGGCTCTGGCTTTATCAAGAAAGGTCTGGATCGCGCCCTGCTGTCTGTGGCGGCGTTACCCGCAGATCTGCGTCATCGTGTACGTATGTATGTTATCGGGCGTGACAAAAGTGAAGCTTTTGAGCGCATGAGCATGCGTCTGGGGCTGTCTTCTCAGGTCACCTTTTTTGCGCAAGGGCGTGACGATGTACCGCGCTTCCTGTTCTCCGCTGATGCGCTGCTGCATCCGGCTTACGATGAAACCGCGGGCATGGTGATCATCGAGGCGATGTTGGCGGGGTTGCCAGCCCTGGTGACACGCAACTGCGGTTACGCCAAACATCTGAGTGAGAACAATGCCGGTATTGTTCTGCCGCTGCCATTTTCCCAGGTGGCTTTGAATGAGGCGCTGGTTGAACTGTTAACCTCACCCGAACGCGGTAAGTGGCGTGCCAACGGTCTGGCGGCCAAACAACAGAGCACCTTGTTTGAACTGGTGCCAAAAGCGGTGGATCATCTGGAGCGTTTTGCTCGCGGTAGTCGGCCATTACTGGTGTTTGTGTTGTTTCGCTACTTTGCCTACGGCGGTTTGCAGCGGGACTTCATGCGCATTGCCGAGGAGGCTTACCGTCGCGGTTACGATATTCTGATTTACGCTACTGCCTGGGAAGGTGAGCGGCCAGAACATTTTCAGATAGTGATTATTGATGCCCCAGGCGTGTCAAATCACAGCCGTTACCTGAGCTTCTCTCAGCGTCTGCACGAAGATGCCCGATGGCGTCAGCCCGCGGCAATTGTAGGTTTCAACCGTATGCCCGGCTTGGATGTTTACTACGCGGCAGATTCCTGTTTTGAGCACAAAGCGCGTAACATGCGCACTGCAATGTATCGTCGGACCGAGCGCTATCGGGTAATGTCGGCGTTTGAGCGTGCTGTGTTCGGGACAGAGTCAGATACCGACATCATGCTGATCGCCGAAAGCCAGCGGGAACAGTTTCAGCGTTATTATCAGACGCCTGATGCACGCTTGACCATGTTGCCGCCGGGCGTCAGCAAAGACCGTATGCGCAGCGCCGACTGGCAATCACAACGACAGAAGATACGCTCGGAGTTTGCTGTTGATGATGAGGACAACTTATTACTGCTGGTAGGCAGCGGTTTTGTCACCAAAGGTCTGGATCGGGCCTTGTTGATGCTGGCAGGTTTGCCGGATTCTCTGCAGAGCTGTACAAAGCTGTTAGTCATCGGTGAAGACAATCCGAAGCAGTTTCTGCGTCAGGCTCGTACCCTGGGGGTTGAACATCTCCTCACCATCGTGAAAGGTCGTGATGATATTCCTGCCGTTCTGCAGGGCGCGGATCTGATGGTTCATCCGGCGTATATGGAAAGTGGCGGCATGGTGCTGGTTGAAGCCATCATTGCAGGCCTGCCGGTGATTGCATCAGGGGTGTGCGGGTTTGCCCACTTCATCTCTGATGCTCAGGCCGGCGTGGTGCTGGATGAGCCATTTGATCAGGCGCAGCTCAATCGAACGGTTATTGATGTGTTGCACAATCCGTCTTTGCGCCAGGAATGGTCTGACCAGGGTATACGTTTCGGACAGGAAAATGAGCAGCTGTACAATATGCCGGACCATGCTTTGAAAGTTATTGAAGCCAGTGTGGTCAAAGTGCGGGCGCGCAACAAAGCGGCCTTCGAAAAACACCTCGCGACATTACAGGGTGGTTGAATGACCTATCTGCGCGAAGATCTACAACAGCTCTGGCAGGATCAGGATCCTCTTGAAAAGGCGTTTGCCCTGGAGGGCGAGGTGTTTCGCGATGTGCCCGGACGCCGTACGTTGCGTGTTGTGCTGGATAACAAAGCCTATTTTCTGAAACTGCATTACGGGGTTGGCTGGTCAGAAGTGATCAAAAACTGGCTGCAGTTCAAGTGGCCCGTCATCGGCGCAAGCAACGAGTATGTGGTCTGTAAGGCACTGGTTGAAGAACAGATTCCTGCCCCGGTGCCTGCCGCGTTTGCTGCGTCAAACGGCAGCATAGCAGCGCAACGTTCCTTCGTTTTATGTGACGAGCTGGCCGGTTATACCAGCCTTGAAGACATCACGGACCGCTGGCCGGAACATCCGCCGAGTGCGATTGAACGTCAACGCTACCTGTATGCAGTGGCGCAGTTTGCGCGTCGCTTCCATCAGGCTGGTTTCATACACCGGGATTTTTATATCTGTCATCTGCTGTCCAACGATGTCGAGCGCGCTTCAGGCAAGGTGTCACTTGCCGTGTTAGACCTGCATCGTGCGCGACGCTTTGCCAGGGTGCCGTTTCGATGGCTGAAACGAGACCTTGCAGCGCTGCTGTTCTCCAGCCTGGACCTGGGGTTCTCAGAGCGGGACTGGCTTCGTTTTATTGCCATCTACAGCGGTAAGCCCGCCTCTGTAGCGCTGCGGGAAGACGCTGCGCTGTGGCAGGCGGTTCGTCAGCGCGCGGATAAGTTGTACAGCGAAGGGCTGCGCAAAGGATTGGTAAAAGGTCTCTACACGCCATGAAGTTTTCAGCCCAGGGTTTATCTGCGGTAGGGCGCGAGCTGGTTGCACCATTTGTGGTCGAAGTCTGCCTGGATCCGGACGAGAGCATTGTGGATCAGACCACAACGGAACTGACCTTTACCGATGTTGCTCGGGTGTTACCCGGGCGAAGAGTCAGTGGCCTGGCAACTCATGCCGGTGAAGTTGTGTTTGCCAAAATGTTTTACGGTGACAACGCCCGGCGTTACTGGCAGCGTGAACTGGTTGGCGCGCGCCGTCTGCAATCGGCCAACGTAAACACCCCACAGGTGCTTGCAACCGGTGCCAGTGCGGATGGTGAAGGATTTGTGGTGCTGTTTGAACCGCTGCATGAACCACACAATTTAGCGGATGGTGATCTGGAGGATATGCTCGCAGCTGTGCAGCTGCTGGCAGACATGCATGACGCCAGTCTGATTCAGACCGACGTGCACATCTTTAATTTTCTGCGTTACGAGGGGAAATACTTTGCCATCGATACCGATGGCATTCGTCGAGCACACTTATTGCGTCAGCATTTTGCCAACCTCGCGATGCTGCTCGCGCAGCGTGCCCCCGTGGCAGATGTCGATATTGATGACGTATGGGCAGCTTACAGTGCTGCGCGTGGCGCTTATGTCAGTCGCATGGGTTCAGCAGAACAGCTGCGTAAGCTGACAGCGGCAGCACGGCAACAGCGGGTGCGCCGCTATCTGAAGAAAACCCAGCGCCAATGTACCGAGTTTGTTCACCAGAAGAATTTCCGTTTCAATTTTCTGTGTGATCGTGACCACTTCTCACAGCTGCAGCGCTTCATGCTGTTTCCCGAATCGTTTGTTGGTGATGGTACCCCTCTTAAGCTGGGTAACAGTTCTACAGTGGTGCGCATTCATGTTGAGGGTGTGCCTTACATTGTTAAGCGTTACAACATTAAAGGTCCACTGCATCGCGTGCGCCGCTGGTTCAAAAAGCGCGCACGTAATGCCTGGTGTAATGGCCATCTGCTCGCCTTCCTGAACATTGCCACGGCAAAACCGGTTGCGCTGCTGGAGCTGCGCTGGGGTTGGTTTAACGACGTCTGTTATCTTGTCATGCCGGACTGCGGTGAGCGGAACCTGGGCCAGGCCCTGGTCAATCGTCCGGAAGAAATTGCCCAGCTCGCCGCGCCGACACTTGATGTGCTGCGGGGGCTGAAGGCCGCCGGGTTGCAGCACGGTGATCTGAAAGCCACCAACTTTGTGATTGATGAATCTTTGGTACGGCTGATTGATTATGATGCGGTACAAACCGGCAGCAATGCATCTGACCTGCGCCGTTTCCTGGCCAACTGGGAGGACCAGCCCGCCCTGAAAGCGCAATGGCAGCAGGCACTGGTAGACGCCGGTCTATGATTATACTGGGTCTATCGGGAGCGTTGAGACATGATGCTTCCGCTGCGCTGGTGATTGATGGTGAAACCGTTGCCGCTGCAGAAGAAGAGCGCTTTACCCGCGATAAACATGCTAAAAATCAGTGGCCGGAACAGGCTGCCCGCTACTGTCTTGCAGAGGCGGGGTTGCGTGGTGAAGATATTGATTGTGTCGCGTTTCCCTTTGCGCCTGTAAGTCTTTTGCGCAAAGCCCGATGGGCTTATGCGTCACGTTACTGGTATGCACCGGACCGGGCCCTGGATGCGTTGCTGAATGGCAATCGCAGGTTTCGCAGCCATCGGCGTGCAATTTTGTCTTTGGGTGAGCAGCTCGGCATTAACTGGCGGAAGACTCAATTTGTGCCGGTCGAACACCATCTGTCACACGCATCCAGTGCTTATCATCTATCCGGGTTTGAAGGTAAAACCGCCATTCTGGGTGTGGATGGCAAAGGTGAATATGCCACAACTTTTTTTGGTTACGGTGAAAACGGTCAGATACACACCCTCAAGGAATTCTATGATCCAGACTCGCTGGGTGGCGTTTACGGCGCCCTGACGCAATACCTCGGTTTTGAAATGCTGGATGGCGAGTACAAAGTCATGGGCATGGCGCCTTATGGCGACCCGGAAAAATATGATCTGTCACGCCTGATTCAACCCAGCGGCTCAGGATTCAGAGCCAACACCAGATACGTCAATGTGGTGGGACTGCGGCGTCACAAGGATCAGGGCCAGGCCTTTTACTTCAGCGATGCGCTGGTGGACTGGTTAGGCCCCCGTCGTCGTGGCGATGATGCCGACGAACCTTATGTACATTATGCTGCGGCAATGCAGCGTCTTTACGAAGACTGGGTGATCAAATTAACGCAAACCTACCTGGGCGAGGTATTAAACCAGACGTCTCAGCTGGTGTTTGCCGGTGGTGGCGCGCTTAATGTGAAGTTGAATCAGCGTCTGTTGGGTGAATCGAATATAGAAAAACTCTATGTACAGCCAGCCTCTGGCGATTCCGGCACTGCGTTGGGGGCTGCAACCTTTGTCGCCAACAGCCGGGGTGATTGTGTGGCGCCACTTCGACATGTCTATCTTGGTCCTGCCTTTACGGCAGATGCCTGCCTTGCTGCGCTGCAGAAGCGTTCGGAGACTTGTCATTGGCGGCGCCTGGACGAGCCGGTAGCCGCTGCGGCTGAAATTTTATCTGATGGGCATCCGCTGGCCTGGTTCCAGGGTCGTATGGAATTTGGCCCCCGCGCACTGGGCGGTCGAAGTATCCTGGGTTGTCCGAGCACGCCGGGTATTGCAGATAAAATAAACGCGCAGATCAAGTTCAGGGAGCGTTGGCGACCGTTCTGCCCAAGTGTCCTGCCGGAGGTGGCTGCACAACTTATCCAGCCTTCGCACCCGGCGCCCTATATGACCATAACTTTTGACGTTACCCCCGGCTGGCGTGAGCGCATTCCTGAAGTGGTCCATGAAGATGGCACCGCCCGGATTCAGGTGGTCGATGAACAGGCGCACCCCCGTTACCATCAACTCCTGCAAGCCATGCAGGAAAGCACCGGTAATGGTGTGCTGCTTAACACGTCGCTGAACCGGCGCGGTGAGCCGATGGTGTGCTCTCCGGAGGATGCGTTGAACATGTTTTTTGGCTGCGATCTGCAGTATCTGCTGCTGGAAGATTTTCTGGTCACCAAGGCACCCGTATGAGCCGGCGTATTCTGCAGATCTGTCCACACGACGTGTCTCCGTTTGGTGAATTGTGCCATCGGTATGAACTGGCGGCGGCATCGCTGGGCATTGAAATGACCACGGTATTTCTCGGCCCGACCGAGGGTACTGGGGAAGTACCCCAGCGGGTCAGTTATCTGGATCTTGATGATCTTGCTGACACTGTCGCCATTCGTCGCGGATTGTCCCGTTGGAGCAAACAGACGTGGGACCTGGTGATCTGTCATCGCTACCGACCTTACTGGGCCATCGCGCGATCACCCCTGGCAGATAACCTCTGTGTGGTTGTGGCCCACGAATTTGGCATGATGGCTCGTCGTCTGCGGCGCTGGAACCGTCGGCTGTTTGCGTCGCGTATGCACTTTGCCGGCGTGTCGCCGGAAGTAGCGGCGGAATTGAGGGTGAGTCCAAAGCAGGAGCTTATTGTGCTGCCGAATGTCCTGGATGTCCCCGCTTCTGCGGCCGGATTGCTTTCCCGTGATGATGCCCTTGCCGCGCTGGGGCTACCGGAGGGTCCGCTGACTGTTGGGGTTGTCGGGCGTATTCATTATAAAAAGCGGCCGAAGTTATCTGCGGAAGCCTTTGCCCGCTTTTCGCAACGCAACACAAACAGCCGTCTGGTTTATCTCGGTGGTGGCGATACCCGGGAGTTGCCTCAGGCAGACAATATTTTTTACCTCGGTCAGATACCCCAGGCGCAGAATTACTTTCGCGCTTTTGATGTTCTGTTGCATCCGGTGCAGATTGAGGCATTTGGTATGGTTGTGCTGGAGGCCATGTACGCCGGGGTACCTGTTGTCACCCTGCCGCAGGGTGGACCCAGATATGTGCTGGATGAGCTGGGGATTTATCCCAGCGAAGATTCACCTCAGGCTTTTGCAGATGCTCTGGTGAAAGCGGTGGCGCTGGAGCGGGACGAACTGTTGCAGCGGGGACGGTTGCGCATCGACCAGCACTTTTCCATCGCGGCGCTGGCGCGCAGTCTGGATCACGTGCTGACCGCCTATCGGCCCATTTAGTAGAAACAATTAACGGCAATAGAATGGCGCTTCACCCTCCGGGCGGGTTTTGAAACGTTTGTGCATCCACAGGTACTGCGCCGGATTCTGTCGGATCTGTTCTTCCAGCATCTGATTGAGGCGGGTCGCGTCAGCGGTGTCATCACCGCTGGGGAAATTTTCCAGCACCGGTGAAAAATAGATGTGCCAGTGCATGTTCGCACGATCACGGATTTGTCTCATCATCAATACTGGCGAATTGTTTAAACGGGCAAAGCGTGAAGTGGCCACAATGGTGGCTGTGGGGATGTCGAAGAAAGGCGCAAACACGGAGTGCTTGCGGCCATAGTCCTGGTCAGCCGCATACCAGATAGCGCGCCCCTGTTTCAGTCGTTTTAATGTGCCGCGAATATTTTCGCGCTCGATCACGCCGTCGAAAAAACGCTGTCTGCCCTGTACCTGCAACCATTCCCAGGCCGGGTTCTTGTTGAACCTGTACATCACATCAATGCTGCCAATCTGCTGCAACGGCTGACAGATGGCATCCATAACCGCGAAATGCCCGCCGACTAAAATGGCGCCGCGCCCCTGGGCAAGGGCGGCATCAAGGTATTCTTTGCCGTGCACGGTGAAATGTGCGCTGAGGTCGCGTTTTGGATTAAGCCAGGGGATCGCCATTTCCAGGGCACCCAGAGAAACTGCGGCGAAGTTATCCTGCACCAGCTGATCCTGTTCTGTGGCACTCAACTCGGGGAAACATCGGCGGATATTGGTTTCGGTAATTCTGCGACGGGCGCCGCCAATTCGATAAGCAAGATGTCCAATACCTTCACCAAGGCTGAAGATCCAGCTTAAAGGCAGACGCGCAATCACCCACGCCACACCGATCAGCAGCCAGGTTGGCCACACTGAGGGAGCGTATCGTTTGCGTATGGGTTTGCGCCTAGCCATCGGACGCGGATCATAGCCGTTATCCGGTGCGCAGGCGAACGTGCAGGCGTGTTAATATGCCGCGGATTTCAATCCGGTGGAACGTAACTTGAGTCTTAAAGCCGCTATTCCCAACCTGCCGTCGGTTGCCCAACTCAAAATTCTGGTGCTCGGTGATGTGATGTTGGATCGTTATTGGCACGGGCCCGCGGATCGTGTTTCGCCGGAAGCGCCGGTACCGGTCGTGAGTGTGCGGCAAACTGAACACAGACCCGGCGGCGCCGCCAACGTGGCCCTGAACCTGGTCAGTCTGGGCGCCCAGTGCACTCTGGTAGGTCTGATTGGTGATGATGAAGCCGGCGAGACGCTAACCGCCACGCTCACCGCAGCCGGCGTCGTCTGCGATTTTGTCAAAGTCCCGGATTGGCCAACCATTGTGAAATTACGTGTTCTGGCCCAGAAACAGCAGTTGATCCGTGCTGATTTCGAAGCGCCGGTACCCGACTATGGTGCCAGCGAACGCATCGGGGTAGTGCAGAACAAAATAGAAAAACATCTGCGTGAAGCGGATGTACTGATTCTGGAAGATTACGACAAAGGCGCTATCGAAGATGCGCAGGCCCTGATTTTTGCGGCTAACGAGCAGTCTGTGCCGGTACTGGTCGATCCCAAAATGAAACCTCTGGATGTCTATCGCGGCGCCAGTGTGATCAAACCCAACGAAAAAGAGTTTGCTCATGCAATAGCGATACGCACGGATTTAGATAAAAAAAAGGACGCGGCGCTGCAGTTGGTGGAACTGCTCGGCGTGGATGGTGTTGTTATTACCCGTGGCGGCGAGGGTATGGACATCTGCACACCCACAGAAAAACGTCACCTGCCTGCGCGTCCGGTTGAGGTTTATGACGTCACCGGTGCGGGTGACACCACTGCAGCGACCCTGGCACTGGGCCTTGCCTTGAAATGGCCGCTGATTGATTGTGCGCGGATCGCAAATGTGGCGGCCAGCATCGCCGTATCCAAATCAGGCACCGCCCCGGTGACGGGTCCAGAGTTGCGCCAGGTGCTGCAGGGTACGGTCGCTGATCGAGGTCTGATGACCCGTGATGAGCTTGCGCGCGCAGTGGCGGATGCAAAAGCCAACGGCGAACGGGTTGTGTTTACCAATGGTTGTTTCGATATTCTGCACGCCGGTCACGTTTCTTATCTTGAGGAAGCCGCTGCGCTGGGTGATCGCCTGATTGTGGCCATTAACGATGATGCCTCTGTGACACGTCTGAAAGGCGAAGGCCGGCCGGTTAACGCCGTAGAAGGTCGCAGCCGGGTACTTGCGGGTTTGAGTTGTGTTGATTGGGTTGTGAGTTTTGCCGAGGACACGCCCGAACCGCTGTTGCAGTTGTTACAGCCCCAGGTGCTGGTAAAAGGTGGCGATTATGGTCCGGATGGTGTCGTAGGCGCCGATCTGGTGCGAGGCTATGGTGGTGAGGTGCGGGTGTTGGGCCTGGTATCAGATATTTCGACCTCGGCCATTGTGGATCGAATCCGCAGCAGCAAGCACGACTAACCCGCGGCGTTTACTGCCTCAACATTTTCGCGCAGGTGTTTTGCGCTGGTTGTGCCCACAACAATGCTGTGTACACCTTCGTGTTGAGCGACAAAGGTCAGATCTGCGCTGCTGCCGTGGCCGCTGGACAGCGCTTTTTTTATCAGTACCCCACAACCTGATGCTGCTGCTTTTTGTATCAGGTCCGCATCATCAGTCTCGCTGCGGTTGAGGGTCGCCATCATGACATCAGCACCCATGGCCAGCGCCAGTTCACCGCCTTCCCGGGATTTGTGGGACATGCCGACCGCTCTGATTTTACCCGCCTGTTTAAGCGCCTGCAGCGCCTGCAGGGTGCCCTGTTGTTGCAGTATGTCGATATCGTTTCCGTCTGAATGAATCAGCACGATATCCAGAACATCGACTTCGAGTCTCTGCAGGGAGCGTTCGACACTCATCCGGCAATGCTCCGGACTGAAGTTGTGGCTGGAAATACCGTCAGCGTATTCTTCGCCAACCTTGGTGCAGATCAACCAGCGCTGGGAAGTTCTGCCTAGCAGGTGGCCCAACCGCTCTTCGCTGTTGCCATAAGCGGGCGCTGTATCAATCAGGTTGATACCCATTTCAGCCGCTTGTTCCAGCAGGTAAATAATCTCTGTGTCGGTGGGTATCTTTACCGGGGTGGGATAGCGTACACCCTGATCGCGGCCAAATTTGACCGTGCCCAGACTGAGTTTGCTGACTGACAAACCTGTCTTACCCAGCGCATTAAGAGGTAGCGGGTTTACCATGGCGATATGCCAATCTCGGCGAGAGGATGATTGGTCTGCAGTGGTTCGGGATGTTCGGGTTTATCCAGCACGTTAAGCAGTTTGTCTCCCAGGTCAGGGGCCAGGGTTAACTTGGTTGGAAAACACTGGATGAAATCCTGCTGGCGCACAACATAAGCTTCGTCTGGCTTGATGCCGCTGGCTTGTTTCGGTTCTGCCCGGTTAACGGTAAGGATGTCGAATTGAGCATCCTGCCAGTCAAGCCAGGGTACGCAGGTCTTAAGCTCTGCACGCGCCTTAGCCAGTTGTTCATCGTCAGACAACTCAACGCCTTTGTCAGCCAGTTGGCCGCCCAGGTACCAGCTGACGCCGTCAGCTTGCCGGTGGCTGGTAATGGTCAGCCGCGGCTCGTCGCTCGCGATCCCGGTTAAACAGTGCGCAAACATCATGATCTCGTGTTTCGGTTTGACAATGACCTGCTTTAGCGGCCGTTGTTGCACCGGCAGATTGGTAATGCTCAGTGCCTGTTGCAGTTGGCTGCTGCCATTGCCTGCGCAGCTTATCAAGGTGCTGGCGTGCACGGTCTTGTCGGCGAAGGCAATGTTGTAACCGCCGTGAGCATGGGGCGAGATGTTAGTCGCATCGGCGTGAAATCTGAACACGCGCTGTTGGTGCTCTCTCACCAACGTCCGCAGCAGATCTTCAGTATCCATGACAAAATCGTTCAGCTGATAAACCACGCCGTCAAAGCCGATGAATTCTTCTGGCCACTGCGCAGGTTTTATCCGGTCAATACGGCCACGCAGAGCACGACTGGCGAAAAAGGTGGTGAGGCGCCCGAGGGTGGTGGCTTCAGCAAACATGTAATACCGCTCCGACAGTATGTGGGTGCCGCGCAGGTCAACATCGTCGTCGCCATTCAAACAGGCGCGCCAACGCCTGGGCATATCAGCGATGGCTTCTGATGCGCCGGTGAGCACGCCGCTGAGTGCATATTTGAGGCCGCCGTGGATCATGCCCTGGGAGGCCAGCGTCTGGTCTGCGCCAAGGCTGCTGCTTTCCAGCAGGATGCAGTTGTAGCCACGCTTCTGTAGCAGGTTGAGTGCCCACGCCCCGGCAATGCCGCCGCCGATGATGGCGGCGTCGATGGCTGGAATCGAATCCGTTTTACTGGAAAGCGGTTCCCTGGAGATGGTGCTGCTCGGCATGGTGTCTGACGTTGCGCCTGTACAGGGCGGAATGATTGACAGTTTAATGGTGACCCATCAGTCTGCAACCATGATGATGAGGCTATATCGATGTTTGCTCTGGGTGCTGCAGCCACTCGTGCGCCTGCGTCTGAACCGGCGCGCACGACGAGAGCCCGCATATGGGCTGCGCCAGGCAGAGCGGTTTGGCCACGTGCCGCCGGAAGTTCGTCCTCACTGTGTCTGGTTCCATACTGTTTCCGCCGGGGAAACTATTGCTGCTGCGCCCTTGATCCGCCAGCTTGTCGAGGCGTTTCCGGACACGCCCTTTCTGGTCACAACAATGACCCCGACAGGGTCTCAACAAGTTGTTCAACGTCTGGGCGACTGCGTTGACCACTGTTACGCGCCGTATGACTTTACCGCCGGCGTGAAACGGTTTTTCCAGCGGGTGCAGCCTGAAATTCTGGTGCTCATGGAAACCGAGCTGTGGCCCAATCTGATTGACGAAGCTGCTGCGACAGGTGTACCGGTTGTGCTGGTGAATGCACGTTTGTCGGAACGCTCTGCGCGAGGCTACCAGCGTATTTCCGGCCTGAGCAGGCCGATGCTTGGCAAACTCAGTGACATTGCCTGTCAGAGCCAGGCCCATGTTGAGCGCTTTATCAAGCTCGGCGCTGATCCGCAGACCACAAAAGCGCTGGGCAGTGTGAAATACGATGTCACGCTGCCCCAGGAGTTTCCCCAGCGTGTGCAGTACTGGCGGACTGCGTTTGCTTTGCGGGATCAACTGGTCTGGATAGCGGCGTCAACCCATCCCGGTGAAGATGAGCTGGTGCTGGAGGCGTTTCAAGCTCTCCGTCAACATCTGCCCGAGACAATCCTGCTGCTGGTGCCCAGACACCCGGTTCGTAGTGATGAAGTTGTTGAACTGGTCCGTAACGCCGGTTTAAAGGTCGCCTGCCAGAGTGTCTGTAGAGAAAAGCCCCTGGATAAAGTGCCGGATGTGCTGGTTGGCGATGTCATGGGCACCCTGTTGGAATTATACGGCGTCGCCAACGTCGCCTTTGTGGGTGGCAGTCTGGTGCCGGTTGGCGGCCATAATCCACTGGAGCCTGCGGTGTGTGGATTACCGATTATCTGCGGGCCTTATCAGTTCAACTTCACTGACGTGATGGCACACCTGTCTGAGCTGGAGGCGCTGCAGACGATCAATACAGCGGACGAACTTGGCTCAAGAGTGCTGGATCTGTTGCGCGATCCGGAAGAATTGTCTCGACGTGGCAGTTTGGCGGCATCCGCGGTTGAGCAGAACCGCGGCGCCACAGAGCGGGTTGCGGCTTTACTGAGCGCTCGTATCACCACTGCGCTGGCGCAGTGAGACCAGGCGTTTGACCGGGTTGGATGAATCCGTGAATCTGTTCAGTTCAGCCAGGTCTGCATCATCGAGTGTGCCGGCAACATCCTTGAGGAACAGAAGGTTCAGTACATAGTTGTAACGTGAATCGGCGTAGTCGAACTGGGAGCGGAACAGCAGCTGTTGCGCCTGCAGCACGTCGACGACGTTCCGGGTACCTACTTCATAACCTGTTTCAGTGGCCTCCAGTGCCGAGCGTGAGGACTCAATCGCTTTGAATCGGGCTTTGACCCGCACAACATCGGTGGCCACTGCCTGATACAGATTTCTGATATCGCGGATCACGGTGCGCTGCTGGTTGAGGAGAAGTTCCTGTGCCTGGCGCTTTAACGCGCTGGCCTCTTTGCGGCGTGAGTTGGTAAACCCGCCGGCATACAGCGGCAGGTTCAATTCCAGCGCATAAACCGTCTGTTCAGTGGTATCAGCATTGAAAAAGTTAGGCGCACCAGTGACAGAACTCACCTGAGTAACCGTTGCGTCCACGGTAGGCAGGTGGCCGGCCAGGCGCGCTCGTTCATTGCGGCGTGCTGCAGCCAGCTGTTCCTGAGCCGCAAGAATGTTCAGATTGCTCTGCATGGCTTCGGCTATCCAGGCGTCTTCATCCGCCGGGCTGGGGTTAACAATGGGCAGCTCCTCTGATAGGCGAGCCAGTTCTTCGTAGGTGATGCCGGTTAAGGTGCTCAGGCTCTGGAAAAAGATGTCGTGATCACCGTCAGCCTGGATGCGCCGGACCACCGCGTTGTCGTAGACCGCCTGGGATTCCAGTACATCTGTGATGGCCACCAGGCCAACTTCAAAGCGCTGCTGCACCTGCTCCAGCTGTCGTTTCACCGCAGCCTCCTCGGCACTGGTGGAGTCCAGCAGATCCTGGGCGCGCAGCACGTTGAGATAAGCCTGTACGGTGCGCACAATCAGATTCTGTTCATCTGCGGCAAGGTTATGTTCCGCAGCATTCACCGACGACCGCGCACTGCGATAAGAATACCAGGCTTCCATATTCAGGACCGACTGGCGCAGCTGGGCATTCCAGCCGTGATCGTTGAAATTCTGATCTGCCAGAACAGAACCTGGGAATTCACGTTCTGTCCAGCTGGTTGAAGCGCTGGCGCCGAGACTTGGCAACAGTGCAGAGCGAGCCTGAGGGACCGCTTGCTCGGTGGCGGCAAAACCCGCACGGGAAGCGCGCAGAATCGCATCGTTTTCCTGGGCAGCTTGGTACACCTGGAGTAAATCTTCGGCCATGAGGGGTTGGCTGATAAGCAGAACCAGCACACCAGCTATTGAACGCAGTGCTTGTTTCATAATCTCTGTCGCAATATTTTACGGCGCCATTCTACACGCGGATACGGTTAAAGTCGTAAGCGGCGATAAAATGGTTTGTGCAAAAATGCAGGCTTTCACACAGGTACGCGGTTCCTGTCTGTCAGGTCGCATTGTTACGTTTTAGCGGGTGACCAGGTGGGTGCAGCTATGTATATTGCCTGCTTGTCCCTCAATTTGAGTCAAATTTTGTCTGAAAAAAGGCCGGAAACCCAAGCGGATATTCTGTCCCGCTCCAAGCTGCTCACAGGCGCGCAGCTTGACCGAGCCGCGCAACGGGGTAAACAACGCAGCTACAGCGTCGATCTGCCCGCGCACATGGCGCAGTGTGATGCCAACTATCATCTGTTGCTGCAGTTGTTTCCCAATCTCCGTGAGCAGGCTGAGCGGCGTATCGGCCTGCTGTTGACGGCTCTGGAGGTTCAGGTGGTTTTTCAGGTGCTTGAAAAAGGCCCTTACACCACATTGCTGTCGATGCAGGTGGATTCTGATGATAAGTGGACAAAAATGGCCGCCGCCCCGGCAATGACAGTGCGGGTGTACCATGACGCGCGTAGTGCTGAGGTGGTCTCCTATCAGGCGCAGAATCGGTTCCATGGTAAATATGAGTACCCCAACCAGCGCATGCGTCAGCGCGACGAAAAGGTGCAGCTGAACCGCTTTCTGGGCGAGTTTCTGAACCTCTGCCTTGTCCACGGTGCCAGCACTCAACCCATCACATTTTAGGCGGTTGTTGTACCGCTCCCTGACGGCGTGAGCCTGAACGTTCTGCACATTACCGACTGCCACCTGGTGGCGCCCGATTCGAACCTGATCGGTGTTGATACTCAGGCTTCATTAGAGGCCGTGCTGGCGCAGGCCTGCGCGCAGCGGCAACCCGACGCGGTGATTGCCAGCGGCGATCTTGCACACGATGCGCAGCGCGAGGTTTACCAGCGCTTTCTGCGCACGCTGCGCAACTTCACGTCAGCACCACTGCTATGTTTGCCGGGGAACCACGATGTGCTTGCACAGATGCAGGCAGCGCAGCTGCCGCTGGCACCTCTGGCACTGCCGGGTTGGGATATTGTGGCGCTGGACTCTCACGAAGACGACGCACCCCAGGCGCTGGTGCGCGAAACTGACCGATTGCAGACGGGCAGACAGATCGAGCAGGCGCAAGGCGCGCATGTTCTGCTGACTACCCACCACCCTCTGGTTGCAATTAATTCACCC
>Ga0180436_10002120_pt1 | contig 18991 bp, 14 predicted proteins | sample SS_ome_2_FD_132434 | JGI IMG/M metagenome (GOLD analysis project Ga0180436, IMG submission 132434) | Hypersaline lake sediment archaeal communities from the Salton Sea, California, USA - SS_3_S_2 metaG | ecosystem: Environmental > Aquatic > Non-marine Saline and Alkaline > Hypersaline >...
ACCTTCATCGACACACCGGGCCACGCCGCCTTCTCCGAGATGCGGGCACGCGGCGCCAACGTCACCGACATCGTGGTGCTCGTGGTGGCGGCGGACGACGGGCTGATGCCGACCACCTTCGAGGCGATCGACCATTGCCGGGCCGCGGGAGTGACCATCATCGTCGCGATCAACAAGATCGATCTCGACCGGGCCGATCCGAACAAGGTCAAGGGGCAACTCCAGGAGAACGATCTTTCGCCCGAGGATTGGGGTGGTGAGACCATCGTTGTCGAGGTTTCCGCGAAGGACGGGACCGGGTTGGATGATCTCTTCGAGATGATTCACCTCCAGGCGGAGGTCCTCGAGCTGAAGGCCAACCCCGAGGCGTCGGCCCGCGCCATCGTGATCGAGGGCCGGACCGAACCGGGCAAGGGACCGACCGCGACCGCCGTGGTGCAGTCGGGCACTCTGAAAAACGGCAGTGCCTTCATTTGCGGCGAGGAATACGGGAAGGTCAAGGCACTGGTCGACGATCAGGGAAAACGCCTCAAGGAGGCCGGCCCGGCCATGCCTGTGGAGATCATCGGTTTTTCTGGCGTTCCCCAGGTGGGGGACGAACTCGTCGAGATGGACTCGGAGCGCAACGCCAAGAAGTTGAGCGACGAGCGGAAGGATCAGCGCCGGCGCGATGAGCTGCAGCCTCAACAGCAGAAGTCCGCACTCGAGACCCTTTTCGCCAACATCGAGGATGGCAAGAAGACCGTGCTGAAGTTGATCATCAAGGCCGATGTTCAGGGTTCCCTGCAGGCGATCGAGAAGTCTCTCGCCGACATCGAGTCGAAAAAGATCTCGCTCGACATCATTCGCAAGGGGGTGGGACCGATCACCGAGGCGGACGTGATTCTCGCGAGTGCTTCCGATGCGATCCTGATCGGTTTCAGCACCAAGGTCGAGAACAAGGCGCAGCCCGTTGTGAAGCGGGAGGGTGTCCAGGTGAAGCTCTTCTCCATCATCTACGAACTGATCGACCAGGTGAAGGAGGCCATGCTCGGCCTGCTCGAGCCGGAGACCCGGGAGCACATCATCGGTCACGCCAAGGTTCTCGAGGTCTTCAAGCTCTCCCACGGAAAGGTCGGCGGGTGCGTCGTTACGGATGGCCGTATCAACAACAAGGCGCGGGCGCGCGTGCTTCGCGACAAGGTTCCGATCTACGATGGCGGACTCTCGACGTTGCGACGGTTCAAGGATGACGTCAAGGAGGTCAAGAATGGCCTCGAGTGTGGAATCAAGCTCGGGAACTTCAACGATTACGCCAAGGACGACATCATCGAGTGCTACGAGTTGGAGAAACTCGAGCAGACACTCTGAGGTGTCCGGGCGGCGTATCCCTTCGCATGAGTCAGCGTCTGTCGCGGGTGAATGCCCTCCTATTGCGTGAAATCGGGAATTGCATCGAAAAGAGCTTCGAGTTTCCCGGCCTTCTCGTGACCGTGCACGCCGTCGAGATCGCGGCGGATCTCAAGGCGGCGCAGGTCTTTGTCGGCGTGATTGGTTCGCCGGAGGAGGCAAAGGCCGTGGTAGACGAGCTGAATGCAAAGCGTGGTTTCATCCAACGCACGGTGATGAAGCGCGTGACCCTTCGAAACACGCCGATTCTCCACTTCCAGGGGGATGACTCCGTGGAAAGAGGTGTGCGTCTTCTCAATATTCTCGACGAGATCGGGGAGATCGATCTTCCGGATGAGGAGATCGACGAGACACAGCGGGACGACGAGACGCGGTAAGGCATGGGAAGAGAGGGAGACGGGGCAGAGGCACCGGCCGAATTCCGGGCGATCGGCGAACTGGTGGCGACTGCCCGGCGGATCGCGGTGGTGAGCCATGACCGGCCCGACGGGGACGCCATCGGTTCATGCGTCGCGTTCGGCCTCATCCTGGAATCGCTCGGCAAGGAGGTCGCGTGCTTCAATTGCGACCCGGTTCCGGAGTCCCTGCGGTTTCTTCCCGAGATCGAGCGGGTGCGGATGCCCGACTCCTCGTTCCGGCCCGAGCTGGTCGTCGCACTCGATGCGGCGGGTAGGGACCGTATTGGAGAGACCGCCTGGACTGCCTGCCGGCAGGCGCGTGCGATCGTGAACATCGATCACCACGTGAGCAACACCCGCTATGGGGACGTCGTTCTCGTCGACGCGGGCGCGCCGGCCACCGGTCAGATCGTTTTCGAATTGTCGGAGGCATTGGGTTGGGAGATTCCACCCCCTGCCGCGGCTCATCTCTATGCCGCGATCTCGACCGACACGGGGAGCTTCCGTTTTCCGAGCACGACCGCACGCACCTACCGGATTGCCGCGGCCCTGGTCGACATCGGCGTCGACGTGGGACACCTCAACCGGATGCTCTACGAGAACTATCCGCTGCGGCGAGTCGAGGCGATGCGCGAGTTGTTGAACGGGATGCGAACGGATTGCGCGGATCGTTGTGCGAGCGTGAGTCTCCCGCTGGAAACCACGCGACGTTTGTCCCTGCAGCCGGGTGACACGGAGGGGATCGTCGACGTGATTCGATCGATCGACAGGGTCGAGGTAGCGATCTTGTTCGAGGAACTGGAGACAGGCAAGATCCGGGTGAGTACGCGAGCCAAGGAGGGGGGCATGGACGTGGGTGTGATCTGCGCGGAGTTCGGAGGCGGGGGACACCGGCTCGCGGCGGGGGCGCGTCTCCCGGGTCCGCTCGACGCGGCACGCGAGGAGTTTCTCACGGCCGTGGCGCGTTTCCTTGGCAGGAATTAGGGCGCTCCTCCCGCGAATTTCCTTGTCGTAACGGTGACGGGTTGAGAGATTGGGATCATGAAAAATGTGATCTTCGCGGCCGTATTGGCGGCGTGCGCTGCTGCCATGGGCGTCGTCCCGGCGACGGCGAGCCCTTTCGAGGAACATGCGTTCTTTCAACGACTCACCGGAGACTGGACCGGTGATGGAGAACTCCGGAATGCGGATGGGAATACCCATGCCATTCATGAGGAGTGGAGCGGGGAACGGCGGGCAGACGGAACGTTTGCAATGGAAGGCGTGAGAAACTGGGACGAGGAGACACAGGAATTCCGCTGGGTGTTCCACTTCAACGAGTCGACCGAACTCTATGAGGTGGAGTACTGGCACACGGGAATGGATGACGTTCTCCTGATGGAGGCGTCGATCACGGACGATCAGGCGACCGTGAAGGCGCCGGTCGGGGATCCGCAGAGCGAGTTGCGGATCACGAATCGCTTCGACGGAAACGACACCCTGCGGGGCGAGGTCCTTTTCGCCGATGGGGAAGGCCGTGAGGTCCTCGCGGGTGAAGTCGTTCACCATCGCAGGGACTCCTAGTCGAGAGAACCGAGTCTCATCCCGGCATTGTGTTTGGATTGCGACACCGGATTCATGAAGCGTCCCCTGTCTTTGGTGATCTGCTTTCTCGTTCCTCTCCTCATCCTAGTGGTGGGGCTCGTCGCAGGAGGTGTGGTCGGCTACCGGGCGATTCCTCCGTTGTTCGCCGAAACCGGGCGAGGCCTGGCGCCGCCGGGATTCACGGTCGAGTTGCCGGATCCGGGAAAGTATGCGGTCTGGTTCTACAGCTACGGGATCCTGGACGGGCAGGGATATGAATCGAGCGAGGGCCTGCCTTCGGGAGCCCGTGTCCACGTCCACGACATCGTGGGCGACCGGCCGCTTCCCTTGGTCGACTGGCTAGCGGCGTCCCGGTCTTTCGCGGGTGAATCCGCCGTCTCGGTGGGAATGTTCGAGACCGCCCGCCCCGGTCGCCCGGTCGAAATTCGTGTGTGGGCACTCCCACGGCCGGCTGGGGTTGGGGTGGCTCCGGTGCGCCTCGCGGAGGTGTTTCGCACGATCCTTCAACTCGTCGGTATTCTCGTCCTGAGTCTCTTCTTCGCCGTCGTCGCGCTCATCGTCCTCCTTCACCGGCGGAGCAGGCAGGTGGCTGCGGAGAGTGCGGGGTGAGAGGGGCCGATAGCGTTGGAACGCTCGCGGCGAGAGACGTATACTGGGAAAACGCATGAAGAAACTCCGCTCCCCGCGCTCGCTCACTCCGCTCGGCTGGTTTTCCCTCGCCGCTCTCTTCCTCGGTCTCAGTCTCCACGCCCAGCAATCCGGACAGGATGTGAATGACGATGGGGCGAAGTCCGGGGGGAAAGAGAAGGAGTTCGCGGACAAGGTGGTGGCGATCAAGGTCAGTGACGACGACGTCACGGACGCTCGCCGTTTTCGCCACCTGCGCGGTGCTCTCGAGCAGGCGGCGGAGGAAGAAGCGGTTCGGGTGATTCTCGAGATCGACGTCGCCGCGATGGGGGATTCTGAGGTTCATCAGCGAGTGGCCGGGTTGTTCGACGACCTGGACATGCCGGCGGTCGGCTGGGTGCATCATTCCGCCACGGGAGCCGGGGTTCTGATCGCCCTCGGATGCCGCGAGATCTACGTGTCGTCCGGAGCCGTCATTGGCGGTGCCGGCATTGCTCTCCCGGAGGGTGACGACGAGGATGAGGCGGCGGCGCGGAGGAAGGCTCTGCAGGAAGTCTCGGTCCTGCGAGCGCGGGCACGCGGACTCGCGAGCCGGAACGGTCACCGGCCCGAGGTGGCGGAGGCTTTCGTCGACAGTCGCCGCGAAGTGAAGGTGGGGGACAAGGTGCTCTCGCCGGAGGGCGACACCCTCACCCTGACCGCGGAGGAGGCCGTCGCGCAGGACGGTGAAGGGCCGCTTTTCGCGATGGGCATGGCCTCCTCGCTGGAGGAACTGACGGACAGGCTCGGTCTCGATGCGGAAGTCGTGGAGATCACGCCCCGTGCCTACGGAGAGAAGAAGAATCTCGAGCGGGTCACGAGGGCCGGAGGGGCGAAGGACGCGGATGAGAAGGCGGAGGGAGGCGCGGAGAGCGAATCACCGACCGGTCTCTTCAGTCGGCGCGAGAGTCGCAACCTGAAAGACCGGATCGTGGTGATCGAGATCGGGCAGGATGCACTCGCCACGGGCAAGGCGCGTTTCGAATTCATGGATCGGATCCTGAAGAAGGCCGAACTCGATGGGGCTCGCGCCGTCATCCTCGACGTCGACACGCCCGGCGGTTATGCTTGGTACACGAAAGGGTTGGTGCTCGACAGCCTGCAGAACGTGTCGATTCCGACTTACACCTTCGTCAATCCACGCGCCGAGTCGGCCGGTGCGATCATTGCGCTCGGCACCGATCACATATACATGCGACCCGCCGCGTCGATCGGATCCGCTCTCGTGGTCAGTGGGACGGGACAGGATCTCGCGCCCGCCATGGATGACAAGGTCACCCAGATGATCATCGCGACGGTGCGCAACATCGCGGAGTTGAAGGGACACAATCCCGATGTGGCGGAGGCCTTCGTCACCCAGGACAAGGAGGTGAAGATCGACGGGGTCGTGGTGCACGAGTCGGGCAACGTGCTCAACCTGAACACGATCCAGGCGACGGAGGTCATCGGAGGGAAACCGGTTCTCGCGAAAGGCGTGGCGCGCGACCTGGAAGACCTGATCGCCCAGGAGGGACTCGAGGGCGAGCTACTTTCGGCGGAGCCGCTCGGGATGGAGGCCTTCGCTCACTGGGTGCAGAAGTTCTCGTTTCTGCTCATCCTCGTGGGCCTGGCCGGTGCCTACGTCGAGTTGAACAGCCCGGGATTCGGTTTGCCCGGCTTGCTTAGCGTTTTGTGTTTCGCCCTTTTCTTCTTCGGCAACTACCTCGCCGGAAATCTGGCCGGCTACGAGTTGGCCGTGCTGTTCGCCCTCGGCCTTGTCCTGATCTTCGTCGAGATATTCATCTTTCCGGGGGCACTCGTCCCCGGTGTGGTCGGGGGATTTCTCGTCGTCGGCTCGTTGGGCTTTGCGATGGTCGACCGGGTCGATTTCGAGTGGAAGCGCGAGGGGCTCCCGACGACGGTGGGATGGGGCGACCTCTTTCACAATGCGCTCTTCTCACTCGCCGTGGGAATCGCCGGTGCCCTCGTGGCGATGTTCGCCCTGATGCGCTACCTCCCCGACTCACGCATGGGTCGGTGGCTCGTGCTGGAGGGGGCCGTTCCCCAGGGGGCTTCGATCGACTCGGGCGGACGGCCTGCGAATGCGGATTCCCCGGGGGAGGTGGCGGCACGGGAGACCTTCCTCGGATGGGAGGGAGAGGCGGTCACCGATCTTCGGCCCGATGGAAAGGGGCGCTTCCGTGATCGCCTGCTCGATCTCGTCACCGAGGGGGAGTTCATCGCGAAAGGCGAGAAGGTCGTGGTCGCGAAACACGAGGGCAGCCGCATCGTGGCGCGCCGGGCCTGACGGAAGGAAGCGGCGGCCCCACCCTACATGGGCGCGATTCTCTCCGACCCGACATCCGTCGTGAGGTTGACGTGGGCGTTGAAACTGGCGAGCACCAGTTCATCCCGCGTGTCGCGGTATGCCGGATCGTTCCAGAGATTCCGATGCTCCCAGGGGTCGGTCTCGAGATCGAACAGTTCTCCTTTCCCGATGCTGTGATAGACGGTCAGTTTCCACCGGCCCTCCCGGTGCATCGTGGCGAAGGCCCCGTGGCCGCCCGTGAAATCCGGCGCCAGTCCGTCGAAGTATTCGCTGCGGACAAACGGGCGAAGGGGCTGCTCCGGTGACTGTTCCCGCCGCAGGATGGGCAAGAGGCTGCGCCCCTGGTGATAGGAGGGGATGTCGGCGCCGGCGATATCGAGAAGGGTGGCGGAAAGATCCAGCAACTCGACGGGGTGGTCGTAGCGAAGTGATTCCGCGAAGCCGGGGCCACGAATGAGAAGGGGCACCCGCGTGAGGCCCTCGTAAAACCGGCAGCCCTTGTAGAAAAGTCCGTGGTCACCCAGGGTCTCACCGTGGTCGCTCGTGAAGATGATGACCGTATTCTCCGCCTCGCCACTCGCCTCGAGAGTCCGCCAGAGCCGGCCGAACTGCTCGTCGATCTGCTCGATCATGGCATAGTAGTTCGCCTGCGCCTCCCGCGCCCCCCATTCATCGGGATGCTGCGATTTCGTCTGGAAGTCGGCCTGGGACAGTTCTTCCTGAGCCGCGATGTCAGTTGGTTCGAAGTGGGGACCGGGAAGGGTGTCGGCGGAGTAGCGGTCGGCGTAGGCCTTCGGGGGTATGAAGGGAGGATGCGGATCGTAGACGTTGATGTTGAGCATCCACGGACGGTTGCCCCGATCGAGCGAGAGGAACTCGAGCGCGCGTTCGGTGGCCCACGCGGTCTGGTGCAGTTCCGGAGCGACACGTTCGGGACGCTCGCGCATCGCGTCGAGGTCCGCTTCTCGCTCTCTCACCCAGTCGGCGTAGTCGTGTTCACCGGGGGGCCAGTCGTCGCGGGGGGCGTGGCTGAACTTCCAGAAGCCGAAGCCGTCGTCGGCCAGCCGCGGTTCGGTGCGCTTACCCGCGCTCTGCAGGTGGAATTTGCCGATCATGCCACAGTCGTAGCCCTGGTCGGCGATCAGCTTGCTGATGAGGGGCACGTTCTCCGGAAAGGTCGCGTTTCCGTTCCGCGTGTTGTGCAGCCGGGACGGGTAGAGGCCCGTCATGAAACTGGAGCGGCTCGGTGTGCAGATCGGGCTCTGGCAGTAGGTCTGGGTGAACGCGCTTCCTCCGGCGGCAAGACGGTCGAGAGAGGGCGTTCGAATGTGGGAATTCCCCAGAGCATGGATCGTGTCGAAACGCTGCTGATCCGTGCAATACCAGAGAATATTCGGATGCCGGGAGGGTACGATCGGGGTGCTCACGCCCGGGAGTGTAGCCGGGAAGTTGCATGTTGCAAAAAGTGGTGTGTGCGTTTACGAAAATCGCCATGACGATCCTTTGCCGTTCGGTCCTTCTGCTCGCCGTCTTTTCCCTTTTCGTACTGGGATGCGAACGTCATGACTTCGAGAGCACCCGGGTCCTGTTCGAGAAACACGGGCACGGTGATGCGCACGCGCATGATGACGCGCACGGGCAGGGGAAGAAGGGCGAATCGGCACACGGTGGCGGCGGAAAAGAAGGTCACGCAAAGCCTGGCGCCCACGAGGACGCGAAAGAGGCATCTCACGGCGGCGATGACCAGGAAGAGCCGTCGGCTCGCGAGGTGGGAATCTGAGCCCGTCCCGGGGAGACGGGTGGCGGATCGACCGCCGGTGCAGGCCCCTTGACTGTCTGGTTTATCCTCCGTCGGCCCGCTGCTCGACAAAGGCACGCAGGTCTTCGATCTGCGAATCGGAAAGGCGTTCCACGGGATAGCGGGCCATGAACGCCTTCTTGTCCTCGCCCGGACCGGTTCCGTCGCGGATGAGCGAGTAGATCGACCGGTCGCCGGTGGAATGAAAGCGAGAGGCCAATTCCTCCCACGTTCCCTCCTCTTCCCCGAAGTAGTACTCCGAGGTGCCCTCGGCTCCATGACAATGCTGGCACGAGCGTGTCCAGACCCGACGTCCGTTCTCCGGATCGGAGTTGTGAGACTCCGCGAGGGGACCGGGATCACCCGAAGTCGAAGGCGTGGCGTGTGCGAACCGGGCGCGGATTTCTCCGGCCACTGATTCGGTCTCGGCGGGTTCGAGAGCGCGCCGTTTCCATGTGGCCAGTTCGATCGACGTGACCCCCAGGTCGGCGAGCGTCCACTCGCGCGTCCAGAGAAAGGCGAGAAGAGCCTCGATCTCCCAGAGTTCCGGCTGTCTCCCGCTGGCTCCCGCCTGCGCACAGAGGCGGATCGCCTCGCGGAGACTGGACCGGGCTCGACCGATTTCCTCCGGGGTCGCGACTCGCTCGGCGAACCGGTCCCCCGTGAACCAGGTCGAGCGGTTCACCGCTCCGGCGAGACTCGGGCCCGGTGGCAGGTCGAGGTCGCGGCCGTCGATAAAGGCGAGGCGTGATGCGGGATCGCCGAGCCGCGCCGGGTCGGGGACTTCTCGGTGGGTGTTGTGACAGTCGGTGCAGTAGAAATATTCCGAGAGCCGCCTCCCGGGCAGCCCGGTCTCCGGGTGCGACGCCCTCCCCGCATGAAAGAGTTCTCGTCCGGCTGCCGCGAGGTTTTCGCCGTCCGTTTCGATGGCGTGAGGAGAGGGCGGTTCGCCGAGAAGAGTGAGGATGGTCTGCACCTTCGAGTCGAGGGTGATCGGGGAAAGGTCCGGCCACAGGGCCTTTTTCGAACCCCATGAAAACTCGCACGATGTCAGCAGGGAGAGAGCGGCGGGGACGGCCAGGGTGACAATCGAGAGAAGGAGAACGGGTTTGCCGGGGAGGTGGAGTCTCATCGCGAAGAGGCAAAAACGCATATTTTTCTCAATCAATTCGTCAGATCGAACGATTCTCTGGTATGATATCGTACCGCACAATTTGATCGATCATGAAGTTACTGCCCATCCGAATCCTACCGGCACTGCTGTTGCCTCTCGCGCTTCTTTCTGTGCTGGGCGCACCGGGTTCTCTCGGTGCCCAGGACCTGACCCCGAAGGTTCTCGATCTGTTCGAGAAACGGTGTCAGGAGTGTCACCACCCGGAAACCTACGATGACTTCCCCTACCTGCATGGGGGAGTCGCCATCTCGGATCTCGTCTATGACGAGGCGCTCGTGAAAGGGAAACCCGACGAGTCACCGATCTACAAGCGGGTCGTGCTGGCTCACGACGAGAAAAAACGCATGCCCAAGAGCCGGGGGACGGAGGGCGACGAGACCCACCGGCCCCCGTTGAGCGCCGACGAGCGAAAACTGATCCGCGACTGGATCGTGCAGCTCGGTGCGCCCCAGAATTTGACACAGACCTCTCCGGCGGGCGGCGGTGCCACCCTGGCACTGGCGGACAGCGAGCCGAGGCCGGTCCCCACGCCGATCAAGGTGGAGGAGGCCCGACCGGATGACCAGATGCCCTCGGGTGTGAGCATGACCGAGAAGGTCCACTGGATTTTCGACACCCATTGCGCCAAGTGTCACAAGGGGGACTACGATCCCGAACTCCATGGCAGGGTCAATCTTGAGACGTTCTTCAAGGAGAAGACGGCGGACGGACAGTCGACCCTGGCCGAATCGGTCCTGCACCGGGTGTTGCTCGACTCGCACGATTCCGAGAGGATGCCGAAATCGAAGGGAAGTCCGGGAGACAATGGCTACCGCGATCCTCTCGACGAGGACGAGATCGCGACGCTTCGGAAGTGGATCGAGGCGGGAACGCCCGACGCCGTTGTGCGCGACTTCGTCAGCAACACCGAGATGGTGGATGCGGTATTCAAGGACCTCGAGGCGGCGCAGGAGATCGAGCGGAAGTTCTTCCGCTATCTGACCCTCACGAATCTCTACAACGCGAAGGATGAGAAGGGAAATGCAACGGTTCCGGATCTGAACCCGCACCGCGCCGCGATCAGCAAGTTGATCAACAGCCTTTCCTCCAACGCCCGAATCACGCCGCCGGTCGCGGTCGATGAAGCGGAGACGGTCTACCGGATCGATCTCCGTGACTACGACTGGGACGAAGATGACTGGGATCGGGTGATCAAGTTCTATCCCTACGGCATCATCGGAATCAACTCGCGCCTCGAGAATCTCATCAAGAGATACACCGGCACCGAGATGGCCTACGTCCGGGCCGATTGGTTCACCTTCGCCTGCGCCCAGCCCCCGCTTTATGACGAGATCATGGACAATCTCCTCGGGATCGCCACCAACGATGAGAATGCGGACATGGTCAGCAAATTGGAGGACCGCCTCGGAGTCGACCGGATCGGGAACCTGAAGAGGGGCAACGCGATGCGGGCCGGATTCATGTATTCGGGCGTGTCCGAGGCGAACCGCCTCATCGAGCGTCACGAACTCGGTTCTCACCAGGGAGCCTACTGGATCAGTTACGATTTCACGCCACTCGGCACGAAGAGGACGCAGCAGCTGGAGTTGGCTCCCCTCGGCCCTGTCGAGGCGGGTCTCACCTCAAACGAGAAGCGAATCTTCGATCACGATGGAGGCGAGATCATCTACAACCTCCCGAACGGGCTGCAGGGTTACATGCTCGCGACGGAGAAGGGCAAACGCCTCAACCGGGCACCGATCGAGATCGTCCAGGATGACAATCGCCAGGACAACGTGATCCTGAATGGGATCTCCTGCATGGCATGCCACGACGGGGGCATCAAGCCGCCGATTCGGGCGGCGGATCCGGCGGCACGGACCTTGACCGGAATGAAGGATGAGATCCGTCCTCTCGTCGAGGCGGCCGACATTCTCGATTTCGAGGAGCGGAAGGCTCTCGAGAGCCTTTACGCGGACCCCGCGGAACTCCAGGCCGCCGTGAAGGAAGATTTCGAGCGGTTCCAACGCGCTCACACCGAAGCGGTGGGCAATCTGGCGGATTCGACGGAGCCCGTCATCGGTCTCTACAACGATTTCCGGGCCCCGGTCACGGCGCGGGAACTCGCGAGCGAGTTCGGCATGGAATACGACGAACTGTTGTCGCTGCTCGAGGCCGAAAGCGACCGCAGCGAGGCGATGAGCGTGATCTCGAGTTCCATGGAGAGGAATCTTACGATCCGTCGCGAGAATCTGCTCCGTGAATACATCGCGGTGGTGTATGCCCTAGGATATGAGCTGATGCGATTCACGCCTCTCGCCTACGAGGACTTCGGCGGCGAGGACTACGCACAACTCATCGCGAGTTCCGACGAATACCGCTCGGTTTTCGGGGGGAGCGGCACCACGTCGAAGGAGGACGCCAAGGTGGCGCTGACGACGTCGGACACCTCGAGCGAAACCCTCGCAACGGAGTCCGTCCTTCTCAGGCACGGCGGCAAACTGACGGTGTCGATTCAGCCGGACCTGACCGTGGGAGAGCGGGCGACCCTGTCGATTCTGGGCACGAGCGACATGCATATCCGGATCTTCCACTTCAGTTCCGACGAGCACACCACGGAGCTGTTTCCCGGAAGCACGGGCAAAGACACCTTCCGGCCGAAGAACAACAAGCTGGAGGTCTCGTGGGAGACGACGAAGCCGGGAGGGCCCGAACAGGTCATCGTCTATGCCGCCAAGACCAAGATCAACAACGTCGCCGAGGGGACGAAAGTGGGCGGCTTCACCGTCTACGAGAAAGACAGCGTCTTTTCCGGGCGCGGTATCCCGAAGGCGATCAAGGCCGAGGAGGCCGGTGAGGATTCGGCGGTACCGGCGGAGATCACCGAGGCCAAGATCGGGTACTCGCTTAAGGAGATTTGATCGAACGTCCCATTTGAGACAACCATTCCCAATCCACAACTACCAGGTATCAAAATGAAAAACGCCATCACCATGTCAGCCCTTCTTGCCGGAGTCTTCTTCGCGGCCGGACTCGGCACCGCCGGAGCCGATGAATCGAAGGAGGAATTGATTCGCAAGCTCAAGGGCCAGGCCGACAAGAAGGCCCAGGCAAACCCGGGAGTCACGACGCGTGGTGCAACACGTGGTGCGACGCGCGGTGTGTCGCCGGGCAGCACCGCGCCCCAGGTAAAGACCGAGGAGAGGACAGTGACCTTCTCCTCGCGAGGAATCCCCGTGGCGATCCAGGCCGCGGCCGCCGAGGAAACGGTGAAACTCTCCGAGGGCACCACGCAGAAATTCGAGGGCGGTGGTGCGAGTTCGGCCGCCCCGGATGATGCCGTCGAGGTTTCCTACACGGTCGATCCGGAGTCCAGAGTATCGCGGGACAACATCCTCTTTCGCCGGGGGAGCGACGAGTTCGCCGATGTCGCCTCGTTGCAGGTGGTTCGCGACCTCGGGGAAGCCATGAGCGATCCTTCACTCAGGGAACTGAAGTTCGTCATCGAAGGCCACGCCTCGGCGGACGGAAGCGCGAGTGCGAATCAGGCCCTGTCTCAGCGCCGGGCCGAGCGCATCGTGAGAGAGCTGGGGAGTCAGGGCGTCACGAGCGACCGCCTCCTGCCCGTCGGCTTCGGAGAATCGAAGGCACGTTTCCCGGCCGCGTCGCCGGAGAACCTCCTCCGGCAGGATCGCCGCGTGATCATTTACCGGCTCGAGGACTCGTGAGTCGCCCGACGCCGGTTCCATAACCGGTGCCGTGGTCGAGAAAAAAACGAACGGCGGTGGGTATTAACCCTCCGCCGTTTTTCGTCGTGGTGCTCCGGGCCACGAAAGTGAGTGAGAGGACTCAGCAAAGGAGCCACGTGTGAAAGGAGTCGTCGGGGTGACCAGGCAGGACAGAGCCGAAGGGTTTTTCACCGCCTCGACACGTCGCTCCCGGCCGCTTGTGCTGCGAAGATGGCGACAAAGGCTAAAAGAACAGACCGGCGCGCTTAGGCTCGGCGGCTGGCGAGGCTGCGGGGAAATCCCACAACGAGGGGGAAATTACGTGGTGGCGGGAATCGCTTCGGAGCGCTCGCGTGCCTTCTCGATCCACCGGTAGCGTTTCGCTCGGGCGGCGTGGCGGGGGAAGACGCGAGCAAATGAAGCCGGTTCGAACCGAGCCAGATCGGAAAATGTAAGGATCCCGTTGCTCTCGAGTTCCCCGGCAATCTTGGGGCCGATACCCGAGAGCTGCGTCAGATCGTCCGTCTGGCCGACGTCCGTGGCGCGCGCCTTCCGCGCGGCGGAGGCGAGTGATTTCCGGAGGTGAGGACGGGCATTCAGCGAGTTGGCGGGAGCGGGAGCGTCCGTGCGATCGGACACCTCGTTGGCGGCCCGGATCCAGTCGTCTTGCTCGTTGCCGGGGAGGCCTTGCTTGACGCGATTGAGATAGTTGAAATAGGCGCGCCGGGCGATTTCGTGCTGGGTGGTCTGCGTGGTGGAATCCATGAGGAGTAACCTGCGACAAATTTATTTAGATTTATTAGATATCAAGATTATTTAGTGGTCGCCCCGCGGGAAACCGATGATTTTGGACGGGGCGAGGACCGGTGCCGTCCTGGGGCCACAGGGGGAGAAATTCGTTGATTGGCGGACGAGGCGATCGCAAGTTGGACAGTCTGCCACGCCTCTTCTCATCGTGATGTCCGATACCCCCCGTGCAAACCTCTCCCAGCGGTTCGTGGAATGCTACGGCTGGATGTTCCTGGCGAGAACGTTCGAGGACAAGATCCGCGCCCTTTTTCGATCGGGTAAGATCGTCGGCGGGGTCTACCTCGGCCGGGGACAGGAGGCCTTCAGCGCCGCCCTGGGCATGCAGCTGAACCGGGAACAGGGCGACCTGTTCGCCGGATTGATTCGAGACCAGGCCGGACGAGGAGCGTTCGGAGAGCCGATCGATGACGCGGCGCGCACCTATCTCGGTTCCGTCAGGGGACCGATGCGAGGCCGGGATGGGAACATTCACAGGGGGAGGCCGCTCGAGGGAATGCCGGCGATGATCAGCCATCTCGGGGCGTCGATTTCCGTCGTGAACGGAATGCTGATGGCGAAGCGCAGGAAAGGGGAGAGCTCGTTTGTCGGCGGTGCGACGATCGGGGACGGCGGCACCTCGACGGGAGCCTTTCATGAGGGAATCAACCAGGCGGCGGTGGAAAAGCTGCCGCTCGTTCTCGCTGTCGCAGATAATCAATTCGCATATTCGACTCCGACGGCTCGCCAGTTCGCCTGCGATGATCTCGTCGATCGCGCGCAGGGCTACGGGGTCAGGGGCTATTCCCTTGATGCGACCGACACGGAGGCCTGCCTGGAGACGTTTCGAGAGGCGATCGAACGGGCTCGCGGCGGAGAGGGCCCACAGCTGGTGGTGGGCAAGCTCCTGCGCCTGTCCGGACATGGCGAGCACGACGACGCCTCCTACGTTCCGGACTCGGTGCGGTCGGGGCATTTCGGTCGCGACTGCCTCCAACTGGCACGAGAGCGAATCCTCGGCGAAGGCTGGGCGAGTGAGGAGGAACTCGCCCGGCAGGAGGCCGCGCACGAAGCCCGCGCCGAATCCGCTGTCCAGCGTGCCCGGAACGAGCCGGGTCCCAATCCGGCCACCGACGACTGGAGCGCGATCGCGACAGCCCGGCTTGTCGACGGCTTTCTCGAGGAGGTGGCGGCGGGCTAGTCGCTCGCCACGGGTGACAGGGGAGCCACTTCCCGGCGTGAAGGGAAGTGTTTCGGCCGGGATCCCCCGCACGCCGCACGGGCTGCGGTAGCTCACTTGGCGGGGCGGAACGAGCCGACGAACTCCGGGGTTGCCAACCGGCGGGATTCCTGACAATCTCCCCGGCCTATGGATCCGTTTCTCATTCTCGCGATCGGTGTCGCCGTGGTGATCGGCATGATCATCGGGCTCAGGATCAACGCCTTCCTCGCCCTGATCACCGCCGCGCTGGTGGTGAGTTTTCTCGCGCCGGGTGAACTGGCAGACAAGGTTTCACGAGTCGCCAGCGCGTTCGGGGGAACCGCCGGGGGGATCGGGATCGTGATCGCCCTGGCCGCCGTGATCGGCAAGTGCCTGATGGACAGCGGTGCCGCGGACCGGATCGTCCGCACCTTCGTGAAGTGCCTCGGGGAAAAGCACTCCTCCTTCGCTCTCTCCGGAAGCGGATTCGTCCTCTCGATCCCGGTTTTCTTCGACACGGTCTTCTATCTCCTCGTTCCGCTGGCACGCTCTCTCTACCGCAGCACCCGGAAGAATTATCTGCGGTATGTCCTGGCGATCTCAGCGGGTGCGGCGATCACGCACACCCTCGTGCCCCCGACTCCCGGCCCTCTCCTCATGTCCCAGCAACTCGGCGTGGACCTGGGCGTCATGATCGGCATCGGAGCGCTCATCGGGATACCCTCGGCTCTCGCCGGACTCGCCTACGGAATGTGGCTTGACCGCGTCATGCCGATCGAGATGCGTCCGCTCCCCGGTGAGGAGGAGATCTTCGAGGAGGAAAACGGGGAAGAGCGGCCGCTGCCCGGGTTGTTCGTCTCTCTCCTGCCCATCCTGCTTCCCGTGGTTCTGATCGGGGCGAACACGGCTCTGGAGACTCGAGCGAACGGGGAACGCGCCGCACGAATCTCGGCCGAGGAACTCCCCGACGTCGCGGCGCTCTATGCCGCGGTCGGCCAGGCCGAGGAGGGGGCGCTCGTGGCGCTTTCGGATTTCCTTCCCGGGCAGGGCGATGCCACGGCAGAGTCCGTCGCCGAGGGCCTGAATCGCGCCCTCGCGGACCGGAACACCTTCGATACGGGAGCGAGCCTCGGACGAGCCAATCTCGCCATCGTCGAGCACGAAAATCGCAAGGTTCTCGAGGCGGCTCTGCCCGAATCGATTCTGCCGCGTCACGTTTGGGAGACGGGTGCCCGCAAGGCGGCGAACCTGTCGAAGCTCTACGGAAACGCCAACCTCGCGCTGCTGATTTCCGCGGTCATCGCCGTATTCCTATTCGTGAGGTTCTGCCAGCCGACGCGGTCGGAGTTTTCCGAGACGATCGAATCCGCCCTGATGAGTGGCGGACTCATTATCCTGATCACGGCGGCCGGAGGGGCCTTTGGTGCGATGCTCGCTGCGGCGCAGATCGGACCCCGGATCGCGGAGTTGTTCCCCACCGAGTCCGGGGCGGCTGGCGTGGGCCTGCTGTTCCTCGCGTTCGGCATATCCGCGCTTCTCAAGGTCGCACAAGGTTCGACCACGGTGGCGGTGATCACCGCGTCGGGAATGATCGCGGCCATGATCGAGGGCGTCACCCTGGGATTCCACCCGGTCTATCTCGCCACCGCGATCGGCGGGGGAGGATTGATCGGGTCGTGGATGAATGACAGCGGCTTCTGGATCTTCTCGAAGATGAGCGGGTTGACCGAGGCGGAGGCCTTGAAGTCATGGACGCCATTGCTCTGCGTCCTGGGAGCGACCGCCTTTCTCATGAGCGTCCTGCTCTCGATCGTTCTGCCTCTTGCCTGAGCGGCGATCTACCGGGGGGCGCGGATCGTCGCGAGGGCCTCGGCACATTTCATGCCGTCGAGCGCCGCGCTGACGATACCACCCGCATATCCCGCTCCCTCTCCGCAGGGAAGGAGTCCCGCGACCTCGGGATGCTGGAGGGTGACATCGTCACGGGGAATCCGGACCGGGGAACTGGTCCGCGTCTCGAATCCGATCAGGTTGGATTCTTCGGACAGGTACCCCCGCATGCTCTTGCCGAACCGGAAGAGCCCGCCGCGTAGCCGGGATGCGATGCCTGCAGGGAGGATCTCGTCGAGGCGTGCCGGGGCCAGCCCCGGGAAGTAGCTCGTCCCGGGCAGGTCGGAGGAGTCGCGTTTCTCGAGAAAGTCGAGAAGGCGTTGGGCGGGAGCCTTCTGCCCGCCTACGCCCGCTCGCTTCGCCGCTTGTTCGAGTTCCTTCTGGAAGGCGATCCCGGAGAGAACACCGTGCTCGCGTGAGAACGCATCGGTATCCTCGGGCTCGACCGTCACGACCATTCCACTGTTCGCGAAGGGGGAGTCCCGTTTCGACAGGCTCATCCCGTTCACGACCACCTCGTCATTCGCTGTTGCGGCGGGAACGATGAAGCCGCCCGGGCACATGCAGAACGAGTGAACGCCCCGGCCCCGGATCTTCGTGGCGAGACGGTAACTGGCAGCGGGCAGAAGTCGATGGCGCTCGCTGCCGGGACGCGTGTGATACTGGATGCTGTCGATCAGGGGTTGGGGATGCTCGATGCGCACTCCGACCGCAAAGGGCTTGCGCTCGAGGAGAATTTTCCGCCGCTGAAGGAGTTCGTAGATGTCGCGGGCGGAGTGTCCGGTCGCGAGAATCACGGCATCGGATTCCAGCTCGCCGGTTTCGTTGAGAACGACCCCGCGAATGCGGCCATCCGTCAGGAGAAAATCGGTGACCTTGCTCCGAAAACGCACTTCACCTCCCGCCTCGACGATGCTGGAGCGGAGTGCCTTGACCACGTTGGGGAGGAGATTGGATCCGATGTGGGGGTGCGCCTCGATCAGGATGCGTTCCGGCGCCCCGTGCGCGACGAGAGTTTCGTAGACGGTGCGAACTGGGCCGCGCTTTGTCGCGCGGGTATAGAGTTTGCCGTCGGAGAACGTTCCCGCGCCTCCTTCTCCGAAGCAGTAGTTGGAATCCTCGATCACTTCGCCACGGCGCAGGATGGGCGCGAGATCGAACCGGCGGGCCGAGGCATCCTTGCCCCGTTCGACGACGATCGGTTTCCAGCCCAGTTCGAGACAGCGAAGAGCGGCGAAAAGTCCTGCCGGTCCGGAACCGACGATCACCGCGACCGGTGCCGAACCCGGGACCGACGGGTAGGAGACCTCGTGGGGTGGGTCGTCCGGTAGGTCCGCATCGAGACCGACTTCGAAGCGGAGGTTCACCTTGATGTCGCGCTTACGCGCGTCGAGCGAATGACGGCGAAGTCGGAGGGTGCGAATGCGGCCGGGATCGACGTCGAGCTTCTTCGCCACGGCCCGGCGCCGCCGAGACTCGTCGTCCGACTGCGGAAGCGGGAGGACGATGTCGACGAGAAGCGGGGAAGTCGTTTCCATGGTGGCGGTGACGCCTCCGGTCTTGGTCACGGGGCCGTCGACGCGAGAAATCCGGTGAGCGGGCTGGTAGCCGAAGCTCCGGATTGCACCTCGGGAATTCCGCACTCCCAGGCCAGGCGACCGGCCTCGACGGCGAGCCGGAAGGCGCGTGCCATGGTGACGGGATCGCTCGCCACGGCGATGGCCGTATTGACGAGCACCGCATCCGCACCCAATTCGAGGGCTTCGGCGGCGTGGCTCGGAACGCCGATTCCTGCGTCGACCACGACGGGAACGGTCGCCTGCGAAACGATGATCTCGATCTGTCGGCGGGTGTCGAGTCCGCGATTCGAACCGATCGGAGACCCGAGCGGCATCACGGTTGCAGTTCCGACGTCCTGGAGGCGCTTCGCGAGCACGGGGTCGGTATTGATGTAGGGGAGGACGACAAAGCCCTCCTTGACGAGAATTTCGGCGGCGGCCAGGGTTTCGATCGGATCCGGGAGGAGATAGGTGGGGTCGGGATGGATCTCGAGTTTCACCCACTTCGGGAGGCCGGCGGAAGCGGCGAGC
>Ga0180436_10002121_pt1 | contig 18989 bp, 15 predicted proteins | sample SS_ome_2_FD_132434 | JGI IMG/M metagenome (GOLD analysis project Ga0180436, IMG submission 132434) | Hypersaline lake sediment archaeal communities from the Salton Sea, California, USA - SS_3_S_2 metaG | ecosystem: Environmental > Aquatic > Non-marine Saline and Alkaline > Hypersaline >...
CAGCCTCGCATGCTCATTCTTCCCCATAGGCCCACCTGTGTTCATTCAGCATTTCCTGCATCAGCTTATTGGAATACTTATTGAAATTGCCTGATTTCCGGATTTCTTTCATTGCCCTTATTTTGGGTGCGCCATCCGGATTCTGAACGATGTCATAATACCCTTTGCTATGTAGGACCAGCGTTCGTCCCTCATCTGTTTCCGGAACCGGGAAAGTCAGGAAGGCCTGGTTCCCTATATCGGGCTGCACATAGTAGTGTTCATCGTCCTTCAGCAATTCATCCATTACACTTTGCTCTTTCTCATCCACAGCAGTGCTGAGTGGAACTACTTTTGGCTTTGAAACCTTAGTCTGGTCCAGGTCCAGCCCCACATAATCAATTTCCCAGAAATAGGATCCCGCTTCCAGTTTGATCTTCAGTTCTCCCGGCGCAAGCTCACTAAGGTCCAGCTCCAGAATATCTTTCTTAAAGGCCATGGGGCCTACTGTGTGGAAATAATCGTAGAATACCCACTCCCCATTCTGCATAATATATACCGATAAAGGAATGTTCTGGCTAAGGCTCCAGCTTTCAAAATGTTCAGGATCGCCATCCTGCTGTTTTTTCATCCACATTTTATAAGAAAACCCCAGCATCTCCCTGAAATTCTGGTAAACATAGTCAAGCCAGAAGCTATTTTTCGCTGTGATCACCAAGTCTGCCTTTTCTGTCCCTTCCGGCAGCTCGTATGTGAGTTCCACTCCATCAAGCAAAGGCGGATCTTTGGAGGGGTCACTTCCCAGGTAAATAAGCTCATCATCTTTCTCAATGATTGAAAGGAGGTTCTCTCCCCTCAAACTCCTGGCCGAAGTGGCATTAAGAGATTGAGATAAAACATGGGCTGTTCCATACTTATCCACCAGAACTTCCTGATCCTCCGGATGATCAAAAACCAGGAGCTCCAAAAGATTTGTATGTTGGATTTCTTCCAGCTCGTTGGTTATCATCAGTTTATACTCTCCATCTTCCTCTACCAGTCCGGGCAACAGGAGATAATCATGCCGTTCCAGGGGAGGATAAACCGCACCACTGTATATTTCACCCGCAAACTCGTATTCCTGTCCATTCCAGGTATAGATGAAGGGACAGGAGCTGCCGCTTAGTAAGAGAATGGCAAGAATAATGATCACTGCAGCCACATAGGCTACGGGTATCATGGCCAGGCCAAAAAGAATGGAATATCCGGTGGTGTGCTTACTGGAATGGTTGTATACATCCATTCTTTCGATGGAAGAAACAGGCACCATCCAAACCTGATCGCCCTGATCCACTATTTCGCTCACATACAGGTGCACTTCGTTGAGCAGCCTGGCATCTCTTGGGTCTTTCCTCTTATACCTTTTAGCCGAGTTGGGTTTGACGTACCTAATATCTTCCCCCGACATGTAATAGCTTGATCCCAGCTGCAATTTCAGGGAGTCGTTTTGGAAGGTGACTTCCCGAACAAAATAATGGGCCAGGGAGTTGTGCACCACAAACTGCTTATCCAAATCGCTTAGTCTCAGCAAATCCCCTGTGGGAGGAAGGGCAGTGGTAGTAGCCTTGTAGTAGTAACATCCGGCTATGAAGTTGAGCAGGAATATTACTGCTACACCCGTGAGCACGCGAAGAAGAAGTTTCTTGGGTTTTTTGATTAGATTCCACTGCTGAGTTAGCAGCAGTTTGACCAGGAGTTGTCCAAATTTCATAGATGGTTCTTTGGTGGGCGATTCCTAATATATGCATAATATTATTATCAGGATAGGGTATTAACTTTATTAAGCATCTAGGTTATAGCGAATTCCTGTTCAAAACATACATCCCATGAAAATCCCAAAGCTGAGCTTCATTAATTCCATCCCCTTATTATTCGGTTTGATTATATTCATCACAACTGTGACAAGTGCCTGCAGCAGTACACAGGAGGATGATCTGGATATAATTAAAGCATTCAAGCCCGATGACAAATACTTTAAATCCAGTCTGGTGTCCCTTCATTTCTACACGGAAGTTTCTCCGGTGGATAAGGTGGACACTCTATTTCGTCAGCTTATCGAGGTTCACGGTTTACCCACCGATGCAAGCGGTATTAAGGATGGGATTTACACAGGATCCTCCCCTGCTGATGCCTTTGATTACAAGCATGTAGTGGAAATCCGGATTGAAGATGGAAGGATTGTGGAGGTTGATTACAACGAAGTGAAGTACGATGGTCACGGTAAGCAGGAGGATGAGGCCTATTGTGAAGAAATGAGTGTGAGTGGAACTACACCGGCCATAGCTTATCCATCCATGGAAGATCAGTTGGTGGCTACCCAGAATATGATGGAGGTAGATGCCGTATCCGGAGCTACCTACTCCCTTTACAGGTTCCGGTATGCCGTTTCTGTGGCCCTGATGAAGGCATTAATCTGATATATTTCCGATAAGTAGCCTGCTAAGCACATAAACAAAGAAACTGTTTATGCTGGTTAAGGCATTTAGTGGAGCATTAATCGGGATTAGTGCCATTCAGATTTCCATCGAGGTTCATATCGCCCAGGGGATTAGATTTTTTATCGTGGGACTTGCCGATCATGCCATTCGGGAGAGTCAGCAGCGCATCGAATCGGCTCTGAGCAACAACGGTTTTTTATGGCCACGGTTCCGTGTGGTCATTAACCTTTCCCCTGCGCATATTCGTAAGGAAGGAACGCATTTTGATCTGCCTCTGGCAGTGGGGATCCTGGCAGCAACCGAGCAGGTGAAAGAGGAGCGACTGAGCCACTACCTGATTCTGGGTGAATTGTCGCTCGATGGCGGCATCGTGCCGGTGAGAGGGGTTTTATCCATGGCTATTCTGGCAAGGGATCAAGAATTTAAGGGGATCATCGTACCGGCAGGTAATTATGCTGAAGCCAGGGCGGTGGAGGGTATCGAGGTGGTGGGAGCAGAAAACCTGCAGGAGGTGGTGGATTTCTTGAACGGGAAATTGATGGCAGCTAAAGAAAACAAGGAAGCTCATCGAGATAAACCAGGCATCTCTGACTTTGCTTCCGATTTTTCCGAGGTTAAGGGTCAGGCCATGGTAAAGCGTGCCATGTTAATTGCAGCAGCTGGTTCCCACAATCTTATCCTGGTTGGACCACCGGGATCGGGCAAGAGCATGATGGCCCGGAGACTTTCCTCCATACTTCCCTCCCTTACACTGGAAGAATCATTACAGACCACTCGAATATACTCCGTTGCAGGAAAGGCACAAATTGATAGGGGATTGATACGGGAAAGGCCTTTTCGGACACCTCACCATTCAAGTTCCAATATTGCTATAATAGGAGGGGGTAGTAGCCCGCAGCCCGGAGAGATATCACTTTCTCACAACGGGGTGCTTTTTCTGGATGAGCTTCCTGAGTTTAAGCGGGGAGTCCTTGAAGTAATGCGCCAACCACTTGAAGACCAGGAGATCCACATCAGCAGAGCAAACTACAGAGTTCGCTATCCAGCCGATTTTATGCTTGTAGCTGCCATGAACCCATGCCCCTGTGGATATTATAACCATCCGGAAAAGGAATGTACTTGTGGGCCAGGGATCATCAAACAATACCTTTCGCGGATTTCCGGACCTTTGCTTGACCGGATCGATATTCATATGGAGGTGATTCCTGTTCCTTTCCAAAAGTTGTCAGCATCCCTGGAAGAAGGCAGTACCCTGGTCATGAGAGAGACGGTTGAAGCTGCCAGGAAGGTACAGCGAAAGCGATTTGAGGGAATGGATGGCGTAAGCTGCAATGCAAGAATGGGCAGTATTCTCAGAAACAAATTTTGTTTGCTTGACAGGGCAGGATCCTTGTTGATCAGGCAGGCCATGGAACGTTTGGGTTTATCGGCCCGAGCCTATGACAGGATCCTGAAAGTAGCGCGCACTATAGCTGACGTGGAACAGAGTGAGAAGATTTCTCCTTCTCATGTGGCAGAAGCCATTTCTTACCGAAACCTGGACAGGGACGGTTGGTCGGGCTAATCAGGAAGGTGGGTTTGATAGCATTCAAGCCATAACTCTGCCTCCAGAATCATCCTTGAAAAGGCATGCAGGGGCTTTTTAAGGAAGGAGGCAATGCTTGCAGCCCGGTCAAGCATGGCCGGGAGAGAATTAAAAGAGAGTGAAAGAGCGGCATAGGCAGAGCCAAATCCGATTCCCAACAGGAAGCGGGTAAGCCTGGGATTTCGTATTTCTACCGAAAGGCCAGAGAATGCCGATACGATAAGTACTGCCCTGAGACTCATTTCAAGCCCCACCGTAAATCCATTACTAAACCGGTAAGCACCTGGCTCGGTAGGATGCCAGAACAAACCTGCAAGGATGGTCATAAGTAACAACTGACCCCAAAAAAAAGGTTTGCTCAGGCGGACGAGAATCCTTTTGTAATAGATGAGAAGGAATCCCAGGTAAAGAGCTGAAGGAATCAGGGATTGCAGCACCAGACCGAAACGGTTGATCAGTATCAGAAGCAGGGGAATCAAACAGATATGGATTAGCAGAAGGACTATACGGAAGGGTTGGTTTGGATCGGTATTCAGCCAGGCTGATGCGAAGGGATCATTCGGTCGTGGTAATGGTGCCCTGGTGGTTTTTCTGCGAATGGCTGTCCTGCCCAGAAATGTACCGGTGAGTGCAGCCATTGCTCCTACCAGTAAGTAGAGGCTAAGGATCCAGATAATGAGGTCACTGGGACTGGCTTCGTGAAGTCCCAGCTGTTTTTGAATGAAGCGGAAAAGATTGGTGTATATATTCACCAGGTCATTGCCATAGAGGATGAAAAGACTGGTCAACTTATGAAGAATGGTGCTTAGTAGTGCTGCCATGCCTGCCAGGACATAGCCAATCATATGGCGGCCCACCAGGAACAAAACCAGATCCATAAATAGGGCTTCCATCATGATTCCGGTCATGGGACCCAGAATGACTGCACTTGGCGACAAGGACTTCATTAATCCACAGATCAGTCCCGCGCGCCAGATCAATCCGGCTTCATTCCAGAGTTGCAGGAAGGAGATCATCAGGATGACCGAGAAAGTGGCCAGGAGGGTTCCGGAAAAGGGAAGGTGCAGGTTATGGAGGAGACTTCCCACGATGATCTCGAAGCTGGCCCAGAGTCCACCGGCTACTGCTGCCTTCATCCATATGGGATTCAGCCTATTGTTCATCTGCCTTTATACTAAATCCGGGTGGGAGCCTGCGCAGATCTTCTTCCCGATTGATATTCAGGAACAGATCTGGAAATTCCCATTCAAACGCTTCAGAGATCTGCAGGATCCTGCTGCTAGTGCTGGAGAGCATCTTGTGAACGGCATAGTCCTTTTGAGCAATCAATACTTCCAGGACTTCGACCACCTGTCTTCTGTAAATTCCGCAAAGGGGTTGAGCTATGCCATCTGCAAGCGCCGGCAACAATACATCCTCTTCCTTCCACTCTTCCAGCAGATAGTTAATCAGTTCCTGATTCACCAGTGGCATGTCGTAGGAAAGGACCAGGTTCAGGTCAGTCTCAGATTGTTTAAGGCAGGAGTAAATCCCTCCCATGGGACCGATCCCTTTGATTTCATCACAAACACATTGATGTTCGGCCTTGAAGGTTTTCTGCTGGCAGGTTGAGATAAGAACCTTTTCGCAAGATCTTTCCAGAAGTGATAAAGGATATTCATAAAGCCTTTTATTATTCAGCCGGATATTCCCCTTCTCTCTGCCAAAGCGTTTGCTCTTTCCTCCAGCCAGAAGAATTCCTGTCAGTTTTATGCCTGGTGCGCTCATGAATAAATCTGAAAAGTGATGAAAGGTAGCAATGTTATCCTAAAGTAGGGGGCCCTCAATTAATCCAGATCAGAGGAAGTTTTCACAGGGATTGTTTATATTTAAAATCGAAACTAACTCATTTACATATTAACCTACTAACTCCTGTTCAAGATGTCAAGCAACCGAAGAGAATTCATTAAGAAATCTGCTGCCGCAGCAGCCACAATAGGTATTACTTCTGCTTTCCCCACCATGAGGGCCGGGATCCTCGGGGCCAATGAAAAACTGGTGTGTGGAGTGATTGGTGTAAAAGGAATGGGTTTTTCTGACCTGAGAGCCTTTTTGAATCTACCCAATACCGAATGCGCAGCACTTTGCGATGTGGATCAGTCTGTGCTGGATAAGCGAATTTCGGATGTGGAAAAGATCCAGGGCAAGGCGCCCAAAGGATATAAGGATTTCAGAAAAATGCTTGAACATAAGGGTCTGGATGTGATCATCATAGGCACTCCCGATCACTGGCATACCATCCCCTTTGTGAATGCTGCAGAGCTGGGATATGATATTTATTGCGAAAAGCCACTGGCCAATACCATTGAAGAATGCAACATCATGGAAAGAGCGGTGGCTAAGTACGGAAATGTGGTGCAGGTAGGTCAATGGCAACGCAGCGACAAACACTGGCAGGATGCAGTAGCTTACGTTCATTCAGGAAAACTCGGAAAGATCAGGACTGTACGTGCCTGGTCCTATCAGGGATGGATGAAATCTGTACCGGTGGTGGCCGATTCTCCGGTCCCGGAAGGTGTGGATTATGATTTCTGGCTCGGACCGGCACCTAAGAAGCCCTTCAATAAAAACCGTTTTCATTTCACTTTCCGCTGGTTCTGGGACTATGCAGGTGGAATGATGACCGACTGGGGTGTGCATATCGTGGACTATGCGCTCTTTGGAATGCAACAATATGCCCCCAAATCTGTGATGTCGATGGGAGGAAAATTTGCCTATCCCCAGGATGCTTGTGAAACTCCCGATACTCAGCAGGCCATTTATGAGTTTGATGATTTCACCATGCTTTGGGACCACGGGATAGGGATTGATGGAGGATATTATGGACGATCGCATGGAGTGGGTTTTGTAGGAAATGATGGGACCCTGGTGGTGGATCGCGGCGGTTGGGAGGTGATTCCGGAACCAAAAGGAGGCAAGCCTACCCTGGAAAAAGTGGACCTGATAAAAGGAGATGGGAAAGGATTGCACAACCACATGATTAATTTCATCGACGGTATCAAGAATGGTGCAAAGTTGAATTGCCCGGTGGAAATAGCAGCTGGTGTAGCCAGAACCTGTCACCTGGGCAATGTGGCATACAAAACGGGCCGAAGACTCTATTGGGATGCAGAAAACAGCAAATTCATCAACGATGAGAAAGCAAACAGCTATCTCAGTCCCAATTATCGCGCGCCCTGGAAACTTCCAAAAGTTTAAGGGATAAGCCTGCTAGCGTAACCTGATACGCATCAGGTACATATCGGCAGTCATGTAGAGATAGCGATTTTTCTCATCCAGGGTACAATTGGAGGTAGCCTGTCCTGTGAGAATGGTTCCCAGATGCCGCCCTTCAGAATTTATAACCCATACTCCTCCAGGGCCGGTGGCGAAGATGATTCCGTCGTCACGTACAACCAGTCCGTCGGGTGCGCCACGAAGGGTGTCTGATGCTGCATGTGCATCGCAAAAAATCCGGCTGTTGGAAAGGGTTCCGTTGGAATTCACATCATATACCATCCAGATGGGACCCGTGGGCCCGCCGGAGTTGGCCACATATAGCTGATCCTCATCCGGGGAAAAGCCAATACCGTTGGGAGCACTTAAGTGATCGGTGAGCAGGGTCACACTGCCATCCCTGCCGAGTTTGAATACCCCGGTAAAATCCAATTCTCTCAGGGTATCCTGGAAGCGGTTTTCCATACCATAGGCCGGATCGGTGAAATAGAGATCCCCGTTACTTTTAAACACAGCATCATTGGGCGAGTTAAATCTTTTCCCATCCCATTTTCCAGCCAGAGTTTCAAACTCAGCAGCTGGCTCAGATACCTGGGTGGTCATCCTGGCCATTCTTCGGTCGCCATGCTGGCATAGCACCAGATTTCCTTCGGAATCCAGTAAAAGTCCGTTTGAACCCAGTTCCCCGCCTCTGGGTTTAGCGCCTGTATATCCGGATGGTTTGAGGTAGAGTTTTAATCCTTCCTGTTCTGACCACTCAAAAACAGAATTGACGGGGATATCTGAGAACACGATCTTCTTTTGAGTAGGCAGCCAGAGCGGACCTTCCGACCATTCAAAACCTTCTGCCAGGATTTCTGGCAGTGTGCCTGGAGCGACAATGGCATTCAGTTCAGGATCGATTACAAGTACCGATCCCGTAGTGGGATACTCTGTACCGGAGCATGATACAAGAATGCTCAGAATCAGGGTGCCTAATGCAATACTGACTGTCTTTTTTTTCATTTTTCTAGTGTTTGAATCCATTGAACAGTGTTTCGTATTCCTTCCGGAGCGCTTCGAGGCTGATATCCCAGTTCCTCATTGGCCCTCCGAGAGGAAACGATCCAGTTGTGATTAAATTTGCGGACCAGGTTGGGAACAATTAGAGGAGGTCTGCCGCTTATATCAGCAATTCCCTTCATGATTTTTGCTGTGGCCAGCATGATCCATAAAGGGATTTTTAGTAGCCTGAAATTCTTCCCGCTTGCGTCCCTGGTGTATTGAAACAGCTGATTGTAGCTGATATCCTCACCGCCCAGTATATATCTCTCACCAGGCTGCCCCTTTTCCATTGCCAGCAGGTGACCATCTACCACGTCTTCCACGTGGACATAATTGCCCAGACTGCAGCCATCGCCAGGAATCAGATGCCATTTTCCTTCCATATACTGCTTGATCATCCGGGTTACGCCATTGGATTCACTCAGGTAGCCTGGACCGTATACCCTGGTAGGATTTACAAGGATCACTTCGGGGCTCCCTTCGCTTTTGCCTAGCAAAACCTGTTCCAGTTGAAATTTGGACTCCTCGTAAAGGGTGAAGAAGGAGGAAGGAGGAGGAGTATCTTCATTCACGGCTTCCTTATCTGAAGGTCCAAGAATCCCAGCAGTAGAGGTGATTACCACACGCTCAACCCCCGATTTTTTTGCTGCATCAATCACATTCAGGGCTCCATCCACATTGAGCCGGAAGACCAGGGATGGGTCTTTGGCCCAAACACTGGCAAAAGCGGCTGCATGGTAAGCCTGCTTACATCCTTTTACAGCTTGCTCAAGCGAGGCTGTGTCCAGGATATCTCCCTTGAATAGCTCCACACCGGGTATTCGTATCAAATTCGCTTTTTCTTCTGACCGATATAGGGCATGCACTATTGCTCCCCGGGCTACGAGCCTTTTTACCAGCTGTATCCCAATAAATCCGGTGGCACCTGAAACAAAAACTTTCATGTTTAGGATCTGATGAATTGCATGTCGGGATGAAAGCGGATGGAAAACCATTCGTTGCTCAATGCCATGAGGGAATGAAGTAGAACGGCCGACCATATATTCCCGGTAATCAGGGTCAGGTAACAAAGTATCAAACCCACCGGAATGGCACCAAAAGTCTCACCAGGACCTTTATATACATGGGCAAGGGCATATAATGCGCAATTCAACACAAAGGCAGGAAGGGGATCCATAATGGCCAGGGAGGCAAAAAGCAGGAATCCCCTGAACAGGAACTCGTATCCAATCAGGAAAGCGAGCCAGCTAAGGGCGCTGAGAAAGATCCTTCCAGGAGTCCATTGTTTCGACCTGATCTGTGGATACATGATGAGGTTTTTGGGTCCGGAGGCAGCTTTAAAGCCCAGTGCCAGTATCAGGGGAATCAAAAGATAGGACCACCAGGGTGGAAAATCAGTGAATGAGATGCCGAGACCGTAATCGCCAAGAACAGCACCTGGCAGAATCAGGATGATTATGCCTGAAACAATCCCAAGGAAAAACAGACCCAGGATTCGTTGCAGCACAATCTTGTTCCCCTGTTCATCAAAGGTCTTAATTCGAGGCTTTATCAGATTAAGCAGAGTATGGCTGTGCGACAGAAAGTAATAGGTACTAAAGCCAATGGCACACCAGGCAACAGCCAGTATAAATTCAAGCTCCCCATGACTGAGTGGATTGCCGCTCATCGAACTAGTTTAATTGGCATCCGGGTTGTTTACCATATCATGAACCAGTTCCGTTACCGAGCGGAAATCGATTTTTCCAGTTCCCATCATAGGCAGCTCTTCAATCACGAAAAACTGTCTGGGAAGTGCAATATTGGGAAGCTCTTTCCCCATGGCCCTGAGAATGGCAATTTTGTTAATGTCTTTGGTGACGGCCGCAACGATAGTGGCTCCTTTGATCTCGTCAGGAATTTCCACGACACAGCATTTTACGTCTTCGGGGAGGTGTTGTTCCATCACATTCTCCACATTAACCAGGGATACCATTTCGCCCCCAATCTTCACAAAGCGCTTAAATCGACCGGAATGCCAGAGGTAACCATCTTTGTCCATATAACCCATATCACCGGTATTATACCAGCCGTCCACAATGGCTTCGGCTGTCAGTTCCGGGGCACCCAGATAGCCTTTCATCACCAGGTCGCCTTTAACCAGAATCTTCCCCACTTCACCCGGCTTACACTCTTCGCCGCTTTCCAGGTGCTCAATCCTCACCTGCACATTGGGTATAACCTTTCCAATACTGCCTGGGCGATTGAACTCGTGGGAATTCACTGAAACCACTGGAGAAGTTTCTGTGGCGCCATAACCCTCCAGCAGGGTGACACCATGTTTCTTTTGATAGCCTTCCCTGAGAGCATCCGGACATTTATCTGCTCCGGCCACCATCAGGCGCAGGCTTTTAAAGTCGCCGGGTTCAGATTTCTGCAGATAACCCCAGAAAAAACTGGGAGTTCCCACCATAATGGTAGGTTTCTCCTCTCTGGCGATGTTGCTGATGGTCTGGAATTCGGTGGGATTGGCATAGGTTACCATGGTCATTCCTTTCACAAAGGTTACCCAGAGATTTACAGTGAGACCAAAAATATGGAAGAAGACCAGGTTGGCCAGCAGAACATCATCTTCCGTAATCTTTACATAATCTCCAAAATCTTTTATGTTGGATGCCAGGTTCTTATGGGTTAGCTGCACTACCTTGGGGTCCTTTTCACTGCCACTTGTAAAAAGGATGGCTGCATTGTCGTTTTCATCTCCCTTATGTATGCTGTTCAGAAGCATTCCGGTGGGAAGCTTGGTCCTAAGAGCAGCCTTGAGTTTATCTCCCGTGCTTACCCCTTTCATGATGTCCTCAATGAGAACCATTCCCTCCATAACAGGACATCCGATTTTATCCAGCAATGCCTTGGAGGCAATAATGGTCTTAAATCCGCATTTCTCCTGAGCATATAGGGCATTCTTTTCTGCTCCTGTGGAATAATTGATCATGACCGGAACCCTGCCGCTCATGAGGGCCCCAACCGTAGCCAGAGCGCATCCGGCTGAAGTAGGAATCATGATTCCTATATATCCTTTCTCGTATTTACTGAATTTCTTGGCAAGGATCAGTGCACCGATCAGTGCCCTTCCATAAGGAACTTCACTTTTGGTGGTCTTGTCCTTGATGGCCATTTTTTTACTTAGCCTCTTGGCATTCTTAACAAACTCGTGGTGTAGCAGCATTTTAGTTTTAGTTTAGATGAAAAAGGGTAAATTAGTCGAGTAAATATAAGAATTTGAACGAATCTTGCCACAGCCTTACATACGAATAGCCTTTTTGCTGATTCTTTGGGTATTACAGCCGAGTCAAATTTTGAACGGACAGTCCCAAGCCAGTATTTCGGGCAGGATTACAGATGCCCTTTCTGGCGAGCCCATGGTGGCAGTAAATATTAGTGCCAATAAGAGCACAGGCACTGCCACGGGTATAAATGGGGAATTCAGGCTTCTGCTGAATCCTGGCGATCACCTCATTGAGTTTTTTTATGTGGGTTACGCCAGGAAAGAGATGCAAATAAATCTGCAGGACGGGGAAAACAAAGTGATCGAGATTCAAATGGAAGTCAGCAGTGAAATGCTGGATGAGGTTGTAGTCAGTGCAGGAAAATATGAGCAAAAACTGTCCGAAGTCACTGTATCTCTGGAGGTGATTAAAGCACAGCAATTATCCAGCCAGAACATCGTTTCACTTGATCAGATCCTGGAGAAAACTTCCGGGATCAGTATACTGGATGGCCAGCCCAGTATCAGGGGCGGCAGTGGATTTAGTTATGGGGCTGGTAGCAGGGTTATGATGATGGTGGATGATTTGCCCATGATTTCCGCCGATGCTGCTGATATCAAATGGAATTATCTTCCGGTGGAGAATATCAATCAGGTGGAAGTGGTAAAAGGAGCCTCCTCGGTCTTATACGGATCTTCAGCCCTCAATGGAGTCGTCAATGTGCGAACCCGCTTTCCCGGCATTGAGCCCAGTACGGAAATCACTCTTTTCGGAGGGACTTATCTGAATCCCTCACGTCCGGAGTTGATCTGGAGAGATAAAAGTGCCATAAATGCCGGCGGCTCCTTCTCTCACTTACGAAAGATTGGGAACCTGGATCTCTCACTGGGAGCTAACTATGTAAAGGATGAAGGCTACCGGGAGGGAGAGTATGAAACCAGGATCAGGGGCTCTGTGGGTCTGAGGTACCGTTTTAAGAAAGTTCAGGGATTAAGCGCAGGGCTAACAGCCAGTGCCATGTATGTGGATCAGGGGGATTTTCTTCTCTGGATGGATGCGGACTCTGGTGCCTACAGACAGAATCCAGAATCTTTGACACCTCTGACGGGTTCCAGGTACAATGTGGATCCCTATGTGGAATATCAGAGTAAAAATGGGGATAAACATTCTTTGAAGACCCGTTTATACGGGGTGACAAATTCCACTGTAAATGAGGAACAGAATAGTGCTTCTAAATTATGGTACGCGGAATACCGCTATTTAAAAAGATTTCGTTCGAGGGCTAATTGGACCAGTGGCATTTCCTTTAACCGGAACTCCATTTATGCCAACCTTTATGGGGATCACTGGGGAACCAACGCCTCTGTTTATACCCAGCTTGATGCAGATTTATTCTCAAATCTGAAGATCTCCTCAGGGGTCAGATGGGAGATCAATGCCCTGGATGGAGAGCTTTATACCTCTATTCCTGTGCTAAGAGCTGGCCTGAATTATCAGGTTGGGAGAGCTACTTTCCTAAGGGCTTCCCTGGGTCAGGGTTACCGTTTTCCCTCGGTGGCTGAAAAGTATACAGAGACAAGCATAAGTGCCTTGCGAATCTTTGCCAATCCCGATTTGGAACCGGAACGTGGCTGGTCGGCCGAAGTGGGAGCGAAGCAGGGATTAACACTGGGTAACTGGACAGGATTTGCCGACCTGGCTCTTTTCTGGACAGAATACAACAACATGATTGAGTTCACCTTTGGGGTTTACCCTCCCAACCCGGATGATCCTCCCACCATTGACGATGTGGGCTTCAAAGCCTTAAATATAGGAACCGCAAGAATCAACGGGATTGAAGGAACACTTTCTGCAGCTGGACAGGCCGGACCGGTCGGACTTCAGCTGAGCGGTGGATATACCTATATGAATCCCGTGGATCCTTCCCTGCTCGATTCAGCGGAAGTGGTGAACCAGGAAGGTCATATCCTGAAGTATCGAAGACAGCACCTTTTGAAAGGAGACCTGGAGGCCAGTATCTGGAAAGTTTTTACCGGGATCAATGTGGTTTTTAATTCGCGGATGATCAACGTAGATGATGTCTTCCTGGATCCATTCGTAGGAAACCTGTTATTGCCTGGCTTCCCTCAATACTGGGAGGATCATGCCAGATCCTATACTTTGATCGATCTAAGGCTGGGATGGAATATTACTGAAATGATCAGGCTTACAGCCATACTGCGTAACGCCTTTAATGTGGAATACCTGGGCCGGCCAGGAGACCTGGGAGCGCCTCGCAATTTTGTCGTTCAAATGAGACTGAATCTATAAAGATAATCCGGCTATCTGGATTTGACCAACTTCCCGGAAAGCGAGCTAAGATGATTCTTCACCCTGTAGATATAGGTTCCCGGAGGCAATCCCCCTCCGTCAAAGCCGAAGCTGTGTTCCCCGGGTGATACAAGGTCGGATTCGTAGTGCACCTGGACTCCTTGTAGGTTGTACACAATTAACTCAATTTCTCCCCTGAAAGGCATGTAATAATCCAGACGGGTGAGCTCTGAAAATGGATTGGGGACATTCTGATATACCCGGAATTCAGAGCCAGCTTTAGGGGCAATACCTACCGTTTCATTTATTCTGATCATCAGGGAGGTATCATCCACCACCTGGGCTTTAGTGGGAGTCCCAAAAACATCGGCTGTAGCCGAAATATATACATCTAAAGTGTCCTCCCAAACCTGTGTGGGTGTTCCGGTTAGCTGGATGCAATAGGCTGTTCCAGGGTAAAGTGTGTCCTCGTTGGGAAAGAAGTCAATGCCTGGAGGGAGATCCAATACGGAGTCTATTTGGATATAGAGAATGGTTACATTAAATCCCGAAATTTCAAAATTCGCCGGTGGAATAACAGTTACTGTCTCATCATATTCCACATTGAGCGCCCCATCCGGCAAATCCAAAGGACAAAACTGGCCGGGTATATCATCATTGTCTTCGCAGTTAGGATCAGGTGTGCACTGTCCGTATGTCCTTATGCCTGCCAACATCAGAATGGCAAGAAGGATCAGAAATCTTTCTTTATTTTTCATAAAGCTGAGTTTTTTCTGCTATACCTTCCTCAGATGGGGCAATGGATAGGAAGTGTCTATTTCGATTTAATAAACTTCCCGGTATAGAGTTGTTTACTGTTGGTAACCCTGTAAAAATAGGTGCCTGGGAGCAACATGCTTCCGTTGAATTCAAAACGATGTTCACCGGGTGAAACACCCAAAGATTCTTCATGCATCAATTCACCCAGTATATTGTATACCTGTAGCTTGATCCTGTCATCGTAGGGTGTATAAAAACCCATCTGGGTATATTCAGAGAAGGGATTGGGCGCTACGGGGAGCACCTGGAAATTTTCCACCTCATAAGGATCAAATCCGGTAGGTGCATTTACGGTAATAACCAGGGAGGTATCATCCACAAAAGGTCCCAGCTCAATGGGATCTGCACCCCCTGTACTGGCAAAAGCCCTTAAGTAAATAGATATGGGAAAGGTCCCTTTTTCGGTGGGTGTTCCGGAAAGCTGAGAACAATACGCTTTACCTGCAGCATAACCTGTAGAATTGCTCGAATAGGTCATTCCTGGTGGGATGTTCTTAACCGAATCAATTGCCACACTGTCGAGGGTGTAGTCGGTGCCGTTAAAATCATATACGGTGGCAGGAAGAATGAAGGTCATTGTCTGGTCGTAGGCTTCATCGCGAACCACCGGAGGGAATACTTCAGGACAATATTGCCCGGGCTCATCAATATCCACACAGCTGGGGTCGACGGTGCACTGGCCGGATAAAGGAACAGCAATAAAAAGGGCAAAAAGAACAGAAATTATAAGGGGTAAAGGTCTTTTCATGGGTGCACATTTTGGTCTATAACAAATATACAAGTATTTGAGGCCAAATTCAATTTAGTATCAACACTTTATTTAACATCATTCTAAGAGCAAAATCCATATCTTTGCATTTCTTTCAAACTAAACACTTAAAGATTAGAGTTATGAGTAATATTTTTGGACTGTTTTGGCTACTTCCTCTTGCCGCAGTGCTTGCACTGGTTTTTGGCTGGTTTTTCTTCAAAAACATGATGAAGAATTCTGAGGGGACCCCCAGAATGAAAGAGATTGCCCAATATGTACGTGATGGTGCCATGGCTTACCTGGCACGTCAGTATAGAGTCGTGGGAATCGTATTTGGTGTTCTTCTAATTATCCTGATCGTCCTGGCCTATTTGGGCGTTCAGAATCCCTTCGTACCTGTTGCTTTTCTTACCGGTGGATTTTTCTCCGGACTTTGTGGCTTCCTGGGTATGAAAACTGCTACTTTCGCATCCGCCCGTACTGCTCACGGGGCATCTCAATCCCTGAACAAGGGCCTGCAGGTGGCTTTTCGAAGTGGAGCTGTAATGGGACTGGTTGTGGTAGGTTTCGGACTGCTGGATATTACCGGTTGGTTCTGGGTCCTGAATAAGTTTGTATTCTCTCCTGAGAATATGGAAAATGGCCTCCACTGGGCAGGTCTTACTTTCGTTCATGCCGGAACTACTCCTCATGAGAAGCTTATCGAGATCACCGCTGTGATGCTTACCTTCGGTATGGGTGCATCAACTCAGGCTCTCTTTGCACGTGTGGGTGGTGGTATTTACACCAAAGCAGCCGATGTGGGAGCTGACCTGGTAGGTAAAGTGGAAGCCGGAATTCCAGAAGACGATCCACGTAACCCTGCAACCATTGCCGATAACGTGGGTGATAACGTTGGTGATGTGGCCGGTATGGGAGCTGACCTTTATGAATCTTATTGCGGTTCTATCCTTGCTACTGCTGCCCTGGGTGCTGCTTTACCCGGACTAAGGGGCGATCCTGAGGCACAGGGAATGGCTGTTGTGGCCCCCATGATTGTGGCTGGAATAGGTATTATACTCTCCATTGCCGGAATCTTTATGGTTCGCACAAAAGAATCTGCCACACAGAAGAATCTGCTAAATGCACTTTTACTTGGTACAGGAGGAAGTTCTGTATTGATCCTGATTGCCATGGCGATTATGGCATCACAGGGATGGGTAACCTGGGGCATCTTTGGTGCTGTGGTTGCCGGACTATTTGCGGGTGTGGTAATCGGACAGGGTACCGAACTCTTTACTTCCGATGAGTATAAAGCTACCAAAGGTATTGCTGCTCAAACTCAGCAGGGACCTGCAACTACCATTATCGATGGTATGGCAGTGGGTATGTACTCCACCTGGATTCCTGTTGTAACTATCGTTATTGGAATTATTGCTGCCTTTGGATTCTCCGGAGGTTTCACAGAATTCTCTAATGGTGTATACGGAATTGGATTTGCTGCAGTAGGTATGCTCTCCACACTGGGTATCACACTGGCCACCGATGCTTTCGGACCCATTGCTGATAACGCCGGTGGAAATGCCGAAATGGCTGAACTTCCTGCTGAAGTACGTGAGCGCACCGATGCGCTGGATATGCTGGGTAACACCACTGCTGCAACCGGTAAAGGTTTCGCCATTGGTTCAGCAGCGCTGACTGCCATGGCACTTCTTGCTGCCTATATGGAAGAGGTTAGACTCTGGCTGGGTAAACTGGCTGATAAAACTGTTGAGGGTGTGAAACAGGTAGGAGATACTATATTCTACACCGATAACGCTCCTGCTGCAACAGATGGTTTAAAAGCGGTTGAGCTAAGCACAGCTAACATCAATGATTTCGTGGGAGCTTATGATCTGTCTATCTTCAATCCCATGTTGCTGGGTGGTATCTTTATCGGAGCCATGATGGCCTTCGTATTCTGCGCCATGACCATGAAGGCCGTTGGACGTGCAGCCGGATCTATGGTGGATGAGGTTCGCCGTCAGTTCAGGGAGATTCCCGGTATTATGGAAGGCAAAGCTACTCCGGAATATGCCAAGTGTGTGGAGATCTCCACAAAAGGAGCACAAAAGGAAATGCTGCTGCCTTCCTTGCTCGCTATCATTGTACCTGTTACAGTGGGAGTAGTTCTTGGGGTTGCCGGTGTAATTGGCCTGCTGGTTGGTGGACTGACTACAGGATTTACTCTGGCCGTTATGTTGAATAACGCTGGTGGTGCCTGGGACAATGCCAAGAAGTATATTGAGAAAGGCAACTTTGGCGGAAAAGGTTCAGACGCACACCACGCAGCTGTGGTTGGTGATACCGTAGGTGATCCTTTCAAGGATACCTCTGGGCCTTCACTGAACATCCTGATCAAACTGATGACCATGGTAAGTGTGGTTATGGCTGGTCTGACTGTGGCCCTCGGCCTGTTCAGCTAGATAAACTGACATACAAACATATAAGAAGCCGCTCCGGATATCCGGAGCGGTTTTTTTTTGCGTGCATTCCAAGACTACCAGTTCACCTGCTGTACTAACATGTTTATGGGATTGACTGATGCTGCATATTGACTGATATTGCATTAATCAGTAACTTGTAGTAAGTACAGACTACAATTAAACCTTCTATTTTCGTCTGAACAAGGACATTTGTTCAACGCTGCATTCTTCTGAAGCATAGCAAAGTACCTGTAAGATTTAATCTGCACCCCGGCCTGATTTCAGGCTCTTTTTTACTGGTTTTTTTTATTCAGATCTCGGGGCCTATGGTCCCTTGAGAGCATGAATTTGCGCTTATAATCATGTTGCTATGACTGTATGTATATATTAATCTTTAAAGCAAAATGTATGATTAAAAAGCTACTATTTGCCCTGATTGTCAGCCTGGGTTGTCTAGGGATGATGGCTCAATCGCACCAGGTTTTCGCAACTTCAGGGGCCTCTTTTAAACAAAGTTCTGGCTACATCTCTTATACCATCGGGGAGATCCTGACTACCACATTATCAGGTACAGGGAATATCGTCACTCAGGGTTTTCAGCAGACCGGATTACCCAAAAGCGGACCTTCCTCGGTGGGGACTATGCCGGATTTTCACATGTCGGTTTATCCAAACCCAGTGCAAGACCTTCTGGTTATGGAGGTGGAATTGCTGCAAAATATGCAATATACCCTTCATGATGTGACAGGAGTACTGGTCGATCGGGGTTTGGTTCTCAAAGAAAGGACTGAGATCGATTTCAGGAACCTGTCGCCAGCCATCTATGTATTAAGAGTATTTGATAACAATCAGCAAATCAGAATTTTCCAAATTGTAAAACATTAAGACCATGAATAAAATCTACACAAAAATTGTCCGTCTTGGAATGGTATCACTTTTGCTGTTCCTGTTATCGTCTCTCACCCTGCTTGGGCAGACTCCATCTACCTTTAACTACCAGGCAGCTCTCAGAGATGCCACTGGGCATGTACTGGAAAGCACCAGTGCATCCATTCAGCTAATCATTCATCAGGGTAG
>Ga0180436_10002122_pt1 | contig 18979 bp, 20 predicted proteins | sample SS_ome_2_FD_132434 | JGI IMG/M metagenome (GOLD analysis project Ga0180436, IMG submission 132434) | Hypersaline lake sediment archaeal communities from the Salton Sea, California, USA - SS_3_S_2 metaG | ecosystem: Environmental > Aquatic > Non-marine Saline and Alkaline > Hypersaline >...
GGACTGGCCCAGCTGCGACTGCAGGACGAGGCTGCGCGCCCCGGCCGTGCCGTCGCCGGACATGTGCTGTTCGACCAGTTCCAGGCGGGCGCCCTCGTCCAGCCGAACGAACAAGCGGAACGGGCTGAAGCGCTCGCTGCTGTCGGCGCCGCTCATCCAGCGGGTCAGGACGGTACCCGCATCGACGCCGGCTGCCACGTGCAGCACCAGGCCATGGTGCAAGTAGGCGGTGTTCACCGCGGCAAAGGCCTGCGCAGGCCCTTGAAGACCGATTTTTCCGGCCAGGCCGCGCAGGCGCTGCTCGAAGCGCTCCAGCGCCTCGTTGAACGTCAGCAGGCTGACCCCTTCGGGCGCGGCCGGCAGCGCGGCCGGTGCGACGCCATCCACGATATCCAGGGTCAGCGCGGCGCCGGGCACCAGGGCTTCGGGCGGCAGTACGCCGCCTGTCCCGTGCATGTCATGCGGCAGGTCGGGCGCGGCCGCTTCGAGCCGCTTGAGCGGCGTGTACTTCCAGGCCTCGACCTTGCGGTGCGGAAGACCGCTGTCGCTGAACGCCGCGAGCGCTTCGGAGTGCAGCGCGCGCAGCCAGTCGGGCGACTCCGGCGCCGCGGCGGCGGAGGCCGTGTCGGCCCAGCGTTCGGCCAGTTTCGCGGGGGCTGTCGTGTTCATTTCAGGCCCTGATCTCCACGTCCAGCGCGCTGATACCACCGCTTTCGAGCCAGGCATAGCCCTGCTCTTCGAGTTTCAGCGCGAGGTCCGCCCCGCCGCTGGCGACAATGCGCCCCTCGGCGAGCACGTGCACGTAATCCGGAACGATGTGTTCGAGCAGGCGCTGGTAATGCGTGACCACGATCATGGAGCGATCCTCGGACCGCTGACGGTTGACGCCCTCGGCGACCAGCCGAAGGGCATCGATGTCGAGGCCGGAATCGGTTTCGTCGAGGATGGCCAGCGACGGCTCGAGGACGGCCATCTGGAAGATCTCGTTGCGCTTCTTCTCGCCGCCCGAAAAGCCCTCGTTGACAGCCCGGTGCATCAGGTCGTCGTTGATGTGCAGGATTTTCAGTTTTTCACGCACCAGTTTCAGGAACTGCATGGAGTCCAGTTCCGGCTCGCCGCGGTATTTGCGCTGCGCGTTCAGCGCTGCGCGCAGGAAATACGTGTTGTTCACGCCCGGAATTTCCACCGGGTACTGGAACGCCAGGAAGATGCCTTCGCAGGCGCGCTCTTCCGGCTCCAGTTCCAGGATGTCGCGGCCGCGAAACAGCACTTCGCCGGCGGTCACCTCGTAGCCCTCGCGACCGGCGATCACGTTGCCGAGCGTGCTCTTGCCGGCTCCGTTCGGCCCCATGATGGCGTGCACCTCGCCCTGCCCGATGGACAGGTTCAGGCCCTTGAGGATCGGTTTGCCCGCTACCGTGGCATGCAGGTTCTTGATTTCAAGCATGATTTCGATTTCCTTCGTTCTATGGGGTCAGAGCAAGTGACTTACTCTGACCCCGGTTTTGCGGTTTCCTGTCGCGCGCAGCGGCGCGCTCCTGCAGGTTCATCACCCCACGGCGCCTTCGAGGCTGACCTCGAGCAGCGCCTTCGCTTCCACGGCAAACTCCATCGGCAGCTCCTTGAACACCGCCTTGCAAAAGCCGTCGACGATCATCGACACCGCGTCTTCCTCGGAAATACCGCGCTGCAGGCAGTAAAACAACTGGTCTTCGCCGATGCGCGAGGTGGTCGCCTCGTGCTCCACCTTGGCGGTCGGGTTGCCGACCTCGATGTAGGGAAAAGTGTGGGCGCCGCAGGTCTTGCCGATCAACATCGAGTCGCACTGTGTGTAGTTGCGCGCGTTTTCGGCCTTCTTCGCCACGCGCACCAGGCCGCGATAGGCCTGCTGCCCCCGGCCGGCCGAGATGCCCTTCGAAATGATCTTGCTGCGCGTGTTCTTGCCCATGTGGATCATCTTGGTGCCGGTGTCCGCCTGCTGGTGGTTGTTGGTCAGGGCAACCGAGTAAAATTCGCCGGTCGAGTTGTCACCCCGCAGCACGCAGGACGGGTACTTCCAGGTAATGGCCGAACCCGTCTCGACCTGGGTCCAGGAAATCTTGGACCGGTCACCGCGGCAGTCGCCGCGCTTGGTGACGAAGTTGTAAATGCCGCCGACACCGTTCTCGTCGCCCGGATACCAGTTCTGCACCGTCGAGTACTTGATCTCCGCATCTTCGAGAGCCACCAGTTCCACGACCGCGGCGTGCAGCTGGTTCTCGTCGCGCATCGGTGCGGTGCAGCCTTCCAGGTAGCTCACGTGCGCTGCATCCTCGGCCACGATCAGCGTGCGCTCGAACTGGCCGGTTTCCGCCGCGTTGATGCGGAAATAGGTGCTGAGCTCCATCGGGCAGCGCACGCCCTTCGGGATGAATACGAAACTGCCATCGGAAAACACGGCGGAATTGAGCGCGGCAAAAAAATTATCGCGCGGCGGCACCACGCTGCCGAGGTAGCGGCGCACGAGATCCGGGTGTTCCTTGACCGCTTCGGAGAAGGAACTGAAGATCACGCCGGCCTTGGCCAGTTCTTCGCGGAATGTCGTGCCGACCGACACCGAGTCGAAGACCGCGTCGACCGCGACGCCCGCCAGGCGCGCGCGCTCGTGCAGCGGCACGCCCAGCTTGTCGTAGGTTTCGAGCAGCCTGGGGTCGACCTCATCGAGGCTTTGCGGGCGGTCTTCGTCCTTCTTGGGCGCGGAGAAATAGGAGATGGCCTGGAAATCGATCGGGGCGATCTTCAGGTGCGCCCAGTTCGGCTGCGCCATCTTCTGCCACAGACGAAACGCCTCCAGCCGCCACTCGAGCAGCCACTCGGGCTCTTCCTTGCGCGCGGAGATCCAGCGGATCACGTTCTCATCGAGCCCGGGCGGCAGACCTTCAGACTCGATGTCAGTGACGAAGCCGTGCCGGTATTTTCGCTGCACGAGATGGTCAATTGACCCGGTATTTGCCGTCTGTTCGTTCATGTCGCTCCCGTCAAGGGTTTCAGGCAGGCGCAAGCGCGCCGCCTCTTGATTGAATTACAAAGTCCTCAGATCCAGCGGCCCCCTGCCTGCGGCCGGGGACGCCATTTCCGCCAGCGTCACGCCACGCAGGGCACGGTTCACCTCGCGGCTGATCCGCTGCCAGTTGCCCTGGAGTCCGCAGTGGGACTCCAGGTTGCAGTGGCCCGCCTCGTCGCTGCACTCGGTGATCGCCACGGGGCCTTCGATGGCCTCGATCACCTCCGCGACGCTGATCTTCTCGGCCTCGCGCTTGACCCGGTAGCCGCCGCTGGCGCCCCGGTACGACTCGAGCAGCCCCTGGCCCGCCAGCAGCTTGAGTACCTTGCTGGCGGTCGGAGTCTCCACGCCGACCCGTTCGGCAAGCGCCTGGGCGCTGAGAATCTCGCCTTGCCGGGACAGTTCCACCATCACGCGGATGGCGTAGTCGGTCATTTTGGATATCCTGAGCATCGTTATACAGTACCACATGGGTACTGATTAATCCGTTTTCAAACAGTCAGCGCGTTTTAATTCTGCACAGATCAATCTTAAGACCCTGGATTGCCCTGAATTGGCCTTACCCTTGACCACCGGTTCAGGCACAATGCGCGCATGGCAAACAACGGCAAAAAGTCCAGGGACAGGCGACGCGAGGATGCGGCCGTCTGGGCCGCCGGCCGCATGGGGCTAAAGCAGATCGATCTGCAGCCGGTCTGCGGCGACGCGAGCTTTCGGCGCTATTTCCGTTTCGATGCGGACGGCCGCTCCGTCATACTCATGGACGCGCCGCGCTACCGGGAGAACTCGAAGCGCTTCCTGGACGCCGGAGCCCGCCTGAAAAGCGCCGGGCTGAAGACACCGGACATTTACCACTTCGACCTCGACCTCGGCTTCGGCCTGCTGGAAGACTTCGGCGACGTGCTCTTTCGCGACATTCTCTCGAAGGACACCGTCGATACGCTTTTTCCGAGGCTGTTCGAAGTACTCGAGGTGCAGGCGCGCCAGGCGGACTCTTTCGGCTTGCCCGAATACAACGAGGAAAGGCTGCAGATGGAACTGGACCTGTTCCCCGACTGGTACCTCGCGCAGCACAAGCACCGCCCTCTGTCCGCCAGTGACCGCACGGCCTGGCAGGACATGTGCGGGCTCCTGATCGAGTCGGCCCGCAAGCAGCCCCAGGTATTCGTGCACCGGGATTTCCACTCGTGCAACCTGCTCGACCTGAACGGCGAAACCGGCATCATCGACTTCCAGGACGCACTGCACGGCCCCATCAGCTACGACTTCGTCTCGCTCATCTGGGATCGCTACATCGCCTGGCCGCGCGACCGGCTCGAGGCCTGGATGGCGGAAATGCACGCCCGCCACAATCTCGACTGCAGCCTGCAGGAGTGGATCCGGCAATGCGACTGGATGGGCCTGCAGCGCAATATCAAGATCGCCGGGATTTTTGCCCGCCTGCGCTACCGCGACGCCAAGACCGGTTACATTCAGATGATCCCGCTGTTTTACCGCTACCTGCTGGACGTCTTGCCGCTTTACCCGGAATTCCGGGGCTTTCTCGAATTGCTGGAACGCGAAGAATGCGCGCCATGATCCTCGCGGCCGGCCGCGGGGAACGCCTGCGCCCGCTGACCGACCGCATGCCCAAACCGCTGGTCGAAATCCATGGCAAGCCGTTGATCGTGCACCACATCGAGGCCCTTTCCGAAGCGGGTTTTCGCGAAATCGTCATCAATCACTGCCACCTCGGCGACATGCTCACGGACGCACTGGGTGACGGCTCCGAATGGGGCGTGAACATCCACTGGTCGGGCGAGCGGCCCGCGGCGCTGGAGACCGGCGGCGGCATATACCAGGCGCTTCCCCTGCTGGGAAACGGGCCGTTCCTGGCGCTCAACGGCGATATCTGGACCGACTATCCCTTCGCCCGCCTGCGCGCGGTCAAGTGCGACCGGGCCCACCTGGTGATGGTGCCCAATCCGGCGCACAACGCGGCTGGCGATTTTTCACTGCGACACGCAGTCGTGCGCGATAAGGACGGCCGGCGACTGACGTTCAGCGGAATCGCCGTCTACCACCCCCGCCTGTTCAGCGGCTGCGAACCCGGCCGTTTTTCCGTGGTGCCCCTGCTCAGGAAGGCCATGCGTCAGCAAATCGTCACCGGCGAGCGGTACGATGGTGAATGGAGCGATATCGGAACGCTGGAGCGCCTCGAGGCCATTCGCGGGCAGGCCCCGGCGCAGAGACACGAGCAATGAAAGCTTGCCCTGTTGAATTCTGGTGTTGTACTGTGGTATAACACCTTTACACAAGACGATGAAGGAACCTACCATGAAAAAGCTGTGCCTGCTTTCTCTTATCCTGGCGGCCGCGATCGCCCTCGGCGCCTGCGGCAAGAGCGAACAATCCAGCGTAAGCGAGTCGGAAGCGGCGCCCGCAGCCCGTTCGCTGCTCGCCCACGTTCCGTCGAACACGCCTTACCTGGCGGCGAACCTGCAACCGCTGCCGGATGCCGTCATCGATGCAAATTTCAAGCGTGCAGAGCCCGTCCTGGCTGAAATACAGGCGCACATGACACAGATGAAAACCGATATCGACGGCGGCGGCACGGTTACCGGTGACGCGTTTACCGACCGTCTCCTGCTGGCGGTGCTGACCGAGTTCGACGGCAAGCTCAGCCGCGCAGGCATCGAAAGCCTGGGCTGGGACCTCAAGTCCTCGAGTGCGCTTTACGGTGACGGCGCATTCCCGGTGGCCCGCATTGCTCTGTCCGATCCGGCCACGCTGCGCGCCACCATCCTTCGTATCCTGGAAAATGCCGGCATCGAAGCCCCCGAGTCCGAGTTCCAGGGCGTTTCCTACTGGCGCATGGCGGCGCCGGACAGTGACGAGGTGCCGCTCGCCCTGTACGTTTCCGTTCTCGACGACCACATGGCGCTGGGCGTTTACCCGATGTCCTCCGAGGCCGGGTTTCTGCCGTCCTTCCTGGGCATCGAAATGCCGAAAAGCGACGCCGCTGAAAAGCTGGCGGCCCTGAACGCCGAGCACGGATTCACGCCGTTCGGCTCCGGCTTTGTCGACCTGCACAGGATGGCCGACGAGTTCCTCGACGCCGAGGCCACGACCGCGCGCGCCATGATGTCGATCGACGGCTACGACCTGGAGAACTTTTCCGAGCAATGCGTGAGCGAAGTTCACGGCATGATCGACCATATGCCGTCGGTGACCTTCGGGCTGACCGCGGTCGAAGCCATGCTGATGGAATACGACGCCGTGTTCGAAATGCCGGCAAACCTGGCCGCTGAACTGGCGGCCCTGGTCGCCCCCATCCCGGGAGCGCAAAAAAACACGAAATCCATGGTCGACCTGTCCTTCGGCATCAAGGTCGGCGCGGTGCGCGACTTCGTCCGCCAAAAAGCGCAGGCCATCGTGGACGCACCCTACCAGTGTGAACAGTTCGCGGACCTCAATGCACAGGCCGAGAAGGCCCTGACCACCATGGACCAGCCGATCCCGCCCTTTGTAAACAATTTCCGCGGCCTGCGCATCAGCCTCCAGGACCTCGTGATGGGACCGAATCCGGAAGTGCCGATTCCGCAGGACGTCAGCGGCATGCTCGCCGTGCACGTCGAGCAGCCGGAAATGTTCGTGGGCATGGCGCAGATGTTCCTGCCCGACCTGTCCGGCCTGAACCTCGCGCCCGGCGAACCCCCGGTGAAAATTCCCGAGTCGCTGCTGTCGTTCCAGGGCCTGGTCGCCTACGCGGCGATGTCCGACAGCGCGATCGGCATGTCGGTGGGTGACGGCCTGGAATCCGGCCTCGGCGATTACCTGGAAGCGGATGCCGGACCTGAAGGCCGGCTGATGACGGTCGACTACGATGTCGCGGCCTACAGCGAGTACCAGCTGAAAATGCTGGACAACGTGCCGCCCGACGCGGACGGTGAAAACGCGATGATCGCGATTTCCCGCGTATCGCTGGAAGCCAACCGTGACAGCGGCGACCGCAACCGCATCACGCTGGATTTCAAGCCGGAAGGCGCGGTCCTCAAGACCCGTATGAGCTACAAGTGATGGAACGGGGTCAGGGGCGCCGCGCCCCTGGCCCCCGGTCTTTCATCAGTTCGCGCGCCAGCGGCACGGTAATCCGGCGTTTTTCAATAAACGCCGCGTCTTTCAGACCCTCTACGATTTTGAGCAGAGACGCCACGTCGCGCCGGCCGTGTTTCAGCACGTATTCCCTGACGTCCTCCGGCAGCTCGATGTGCAGCTTGCGCGCCCGCCCGGACATGATTTCGCGCTTGTCGTCCTCGCCCGGCGCGCGCAGCTTCTGGCGAACGCCCCAGGACAGGCGTGACGCCAGGTCCGGCAGGTCGAAGCCGATTGAGGCCAGCGGCTGGCGGCTGGCGACCAGCAGGCGCCCGCCCGCGGCGCGCACCTCGTTGAAACAGCGGAACAGCGCCCGCTCCCAGGTCGCGTTGCCTGCGATGTGCTCGATATCATCGACACAGACCAGGTCGAGGACCTGGAGCCCTTCGAGACCGGCCGCCGCTTCCTCCGGCAGGTGCTTGACGGCAATGTAAAAAGCCGCCATGCCGCGTTCGCGGGCATCGTGACAAAGCGCGTTGAGCAGGTGTGACTTGCCCGAACTTTCCGGGCCGGACAGGTACAGGCAGGCTGCTTCCTCGTCCAGCAGGTGCCGAACGGCCTGCGCCACCGCGGCATTGGGGCCCTCGACAAAATCTTCGAATCGATCCGGCCTCGGCGGTTCCAGTTGCAGCGGAATCTGCGGGGAAAACGGCACTCAGCCCCCTTCGCCCTCACCCGGAGGAACGTCTGGCGGGAAGGCTTTTTTCGCCGCCGGGGCCCTGGTGTAGATGGCGCTTTCGCGATAATGCTCGTGCAGGTGCCTGACCAGCACGTTCAATGCCGCGGCGACCGGCAGCGCAAGAAGCACGCCCAGGAAACCGAACAGCTGACCGCCCGCCAGCACCGCGAAGATCACCGCCACCGGGTGCAGGCCGATGCGGTCCCCCACCAGCAGCGGCGTCAGCACCATGCCTTCCAGCGATTGCCCGACGCCGAACACGGCCAGCACCAGCACCACGTGCAATACGTCCTGGAACTGGAACAGCGCCGCGAGCACGGCGGCGATCACGCCCAGCAGCGTCCCGAGGTAGGGAACGATGCTGAGGATACCGGCGCCGATCCCGATGATGAATGCGAGGTCGAGTCCGATCGCCCACAGGCCCAGCGCGTAAATCGTCCCGAGCGCCATCATCACCAGCAACTGGCCGCGGATGAACGCACCCAGCACCTCGTCGATTTCACCGGCGACCCGGCTGACCGCGGGCTCGACGGAACGAGGCAGGAGAAGGCGGATACCTTCGACCAGCCGGTCCCAGTCGCGCAGCAGGTAAAACGTCACGACCGGGATCAGCACCAGGTTCATGATCCACGTCATCGCCGCCTGGCCGCCGCGCGACACGGTGCCGAGCACGCCGAGCAAAGCCGCGCCCGCCTCCCTGCCGTAATCCTTGACGGTCTCGACCAGGCTGCCCGTTTCAAAGCTCATGCCTTCAAGGCCGAGCCGCGCCTGCAGCCACGGCAGCGCCGTGGACAGCAGCCACTCGGTAATCTCGGGAACGCGACGAACCATGTGGCGAACCTGGTCGGCGAGCAGCGGGATCAGGATCAGGAGGATGAGTGAGAAAACCGCCGTCATCAGCAGGAACACGATCAATACCGACACGGTGCGGTTGAACGGCCATTTGAAAAATTTCGCTTTTTCCAGGCGGTCCACCAGCGGATCGCCGAGGTAAGCGAGACCGGCCGATACCGCGAACGGCGTGATCACCGGCGCGAGGCGGTAAAGCAGCCAGCCGAACACCAGGACCAGCGCAAGCGCAAACCAGTGACGCGAACCCTCCATCACTTTTCTCCCGAGAACACGTAGTGATTCATCTTTTCACCCACCTGCAGCAGGTCGTCCGCCGCGATAGTCTGCTCGAGGTAGCGCGGCAGGGCCGTCAATGCCAGCTCAAACGTGAACGCCGCGGGGCGCGCAGCGACTACCGTCACGCCCTCGACGATGGTAATGCCCTGCAGGTAGGAAAGACAGGCCTCGTAGGATTCGGCGCTGTCCAGCCCTTCCACCGTCAGCCGGTGGCGCTGCGCGCCGAGGTCCGAGGCGCTGATCGAGCGCATCTCCGCGACCTGGTCCACCGCCTTGTGCAGCGCTTCGACCAGCGCCGGTTCGAGGGACAGGGCGCGAACCCGCCAGGCCCGGTGGTCCCCGCCGAAACCGAGGTTCGCACGAACATTCCACTCCACGCCTTCACGACGCGCCGCGAGAATCAGCACGCCGGTCCCCGTCGCGCTGGACAGGTCCTCGGTATATCCGCCCCAGAGCAGCTGCATGTCGACCGGGTACATGCCGTCCTCGTCCGGAACCGGCCATGTCAGCGGCTGGCCGCGACCCCGCGCGACGTCATCCAGCACATCCCGGACGTAGGCCAGCTCGAGCGGCAGGACTTCGCGCGCCCGGCCGTCGTCGACCACGACCCAGACCTCCAGTTCGTTGCGCGACGGCGGCCACAGGGGCAGCGCCAGGGAGCGCGCCAACGCGTCGACTTCGCCCGGCGAGAAACGGGCGACCAGCCGCGATTGTTCGAGCGGCTCGCCGTCGGCCTGCATGATTTCCGCCTTGCGGTAGTAGAACGTCACCAGCATTGCCGAAGCATTGTTCAGCATGTCCTCGAAGTTCTCGACTGCGCTGAAATCGCGCAGACCGCTGTATCGGGACAGCGCGTTTTCCAGCGCCGCGGGCAGCTTCCGGTCGCGCTCGGCCCGATCCTGCCCGCTGACGGCGGTTTCGCCAAGGTACACATCGACCTCGGCGGCCGGCAAGGCGGTGACGCCGCAGAGCAAAAGTGCAAAGATCGAAAGGAAACGGGTCATTCGAAACGGGGTGCGTAAACAGCAAATAAGATAACATATGGCCCTCCTGCAAAGTAACGAAAGGCCATCTGCATACCGTGAGCCAAGAAGGCAAAAACCTCTCCTACCGGGACGCGGGCGTCGACATCGACGCGGGCAACGAACTCGTCGAGCGGATCAAGCCCGCCGTGCGCAAGACGATGCGGCCCGAGGTGCTGACCGGCCTCGGCGGTTTCGGCGCGCTGTTTCAACTCGACACCGGGCGCTGGCGCGAACCGCTGCTCGTTTCGGGCACCGACGGCGTGGGCACCAAGCTGATGCTGGCGCGCCTGCTGAACCGCCACGACACGATCGGCATCGACCTGGTCGCGATGTGCGTCAACGACATCCTGACCTGCGGTGCGGAACCCCTGTTTTTCCTCGACTACTTCGCTACCGGAAAGCTCGAACTCGACGAGGCCGAGCAGGTCATCTCGGGCATCGCCGAGGGCTGCCACCAGGCCGGGTGCGCACTGATCGGCGGAGAAACCGCCGAGATGCCGGGCATGTACGGCGCGGGTGATTATGACCTCGCCGGGTTCACGGTGGGAGCGGTCGAACGTTCCGAACTGCTGGACGGCCGTCGCGTCGCGGCCGGCCATCGCCTTCTGGGCCTCGCTTCCAGCGGCCCGCATTCCAACGGCTATTCCCTGATCCGCAAGATCATCGACGTCTCGGGCGCAGATCTCGAACGACCGGTGACGGGAGCAGACGGTCAGCCGGTTGCGCTCGGCGACGCCCTGCTCGCGCCGACGAAGATCTACGTGAAGCCGGTGCTCGAAATGCTGAAAACCGGCGGTATCGATGCGCTCGCGCACATTACCGGCGGCGGGCTCACGGAGAATATCGTCCGTGTTCTGCCCGCTGAACTGGGTATTCGAATCGACCCGTCGAGCTGGGAGCGCCCGGACGTGTTCGGCTGGCTGCAGCAGGCCGGCGGCGTGCAGGAAGCCGAGATGCTGCGCACCTTCAACTGCGGCATCGGCATGGTGATGGTCGCCGCCCCGGAAAGGACCGCGGAACTCGTGCGCAGCGCCGGGGAACACGGAATCGCCTGTTACGACATCGGCGAGGTTGTCGTCGCTGCGGACAGCGCCGACCGCGTGGAGTACGCGTCTTGAGCCCGGTCCGCAACGTGACCGTCCTGATCTCCGGCACCGGCAGCAACCTGCAGGCGATCATTGACGCGGTAGACGCCGGGCGGCTGGATATTCGCATCAACCATGTCATCAGCAACGTGGCCGACGCACCGGGCCTGCAGCGCGCAGCCAACGCCGGGATCCGCAGCAGCGTGCTCGAACACGGCCGTTTCGCCGAGCGCGGTGACTTCGATGCGGCCCTGGCCCTGCTGATGGCGGCAGGTGAACCGGACCTGGTCGTGCTGGCCGGGTTCATGCGCATCATCGGCGAACCGGTGCTCAATGCTTTCAGGGGGAAAATGATCAACCTGCACCCCGCGCTGCTGCCGAAGTACCGGGGGGTCGACACCTACCGGCGCGCACTCGAAGCCGGCGACGACCGGCACGGCGCCAGCATGCATTTCGTGACCGAAGAACTCGATGGGGGACCGGTGCTGTCACAGGTCGTCATCCCCATCCAGGCGGATGACAACCCGGAAACGCTGGCCGCGCGGCTGAGCCCCCGGGAACACGAACTCGTGGTCGCTACCGTGGCGTTTTTCACCCGCCACGACGTCGCCTGCGACGGCGGCACGATCCGCGTCGACGGTGCAACGATACGTCAACCGTTCCTTCTTCAGCCGGACGGCGCGCTGCATGTCTAAGCGCCAAGCATTGCTGGCTTTCGTGCTCGCAGCCGGCTGGCTGACGCCTGCTGACGCCGCGCTTTTGCCCTACGAGGCCAACTATTCCGTTTACCGCAACGGCAAACTCGTCGGCATGCTCGAGATCGTCCTGGAAATCGAAGACGGCCGCTGGCAGATCAGCAGCCAGGCCCGCGGCACACACGGACTGGCGCGCATTCTGCGGGCCAACGACCAGGAGCAGGTCACCGGCCTCCTGCAAGGCGACAGCTTCCTGCCCGAGCGGCACACGCGGCATACGCGGGTGGCCGGAGTCGACGACCACTGGGAAACCCGTTTTGACTGGGAGGCGGATACCGCCACCGTCGTGCACGACGGCAACGAGACGTTCGTCCTTCCGCTGCAGGGCGCGGCACTGGATCCCCTGTCGATGAAACTGGAGATGCGCCGCCGGCTGATGGAGAACGATCCTGATCTCGTATTCGTGATGGTCGACGAAGACGAGGTCGACAAGGAGCATTTCAGGCTGTTGAAAAGCGAGCGGATCGGGACCTCGCTGGGGTGCTTTGAAACACTTCCCATCGAAAAAATACGGCGCAACAGCCGGCGCTACACGCGCGCCTGGCACGCACCCGAACTGGGCAATCTCGAAGTGCGCGTGGAGCACGGGAAGGTCGACGGCGACCACATGGAATTGCGCATCAACGAATTGCGCGTCGACGGCGAAGCCGTGCGGCCGGGACCGGGATGCAACGCCCTGCGCAATGATGGTCCGGCGCCGGCGGTCGAGGCCGGCGACGCCGATTCGAACAGGCCTTAGCCTTTCTCAGCCGGTGTCAGGGTTTGCAGCCCCAGTGCATGGATCTCGTTGCCCATCTTGCTGCCCAGCGTGGCGTAGACCATGCGGTGCCTTTTGATGGTGGGCAGCCCTTCGAAACTCGGGCACACCACGACGGCCTCGAAATGCGTGCCGTCCTCGCCGCTGACCTTCACTTCCGCCTGCGGAAGTCCCTCACGAATCATTTGCTCTATCGTTGCGCTATCCATAGACTAGCCCTCTGTCTCAATCGCTCCGGCATTCACCGGGAACCCGGGCCGGACATCATAATGGAACCGTCAGAAATTCTGAACTCATCGTTGCCGCCATGCTGATTTCGATTGCAGAACTCGTCGGCGGATTCATTCTACTCGTCTGGGGCGCAGACCGGCTGGTCGCCGGCGCGTCCGCGCTGGCGCGCAACCTGGGCGTTTCCCCGCTGGTGATCGGGCTGACCATCGTCGCATTCGGCACATCCGCCCCCGAACTGGTGGTATCGGCCGTCGCGGCTTACCGGGGCAATTCCGGCCTGGCGCTGGGCAATGCCATCGGCTCGAACATCGCGAATATCGGCCTGATCCTCGGCCTGACCGCGACGGTGTATCCGCTGCGAATCGAATCGAAGACCCTGAAACAGGAATACCCCGTGCTGGTCCTGATCATGCTGGTCAGCTTCGCCATGGCGGCAAACCTCGTGTTCAGCCAACTGGAAGGCTGGCTGCTGCTGGCCGGCCTGGTCGCCCTGCTGGTCTGGATGGCGCGCTACGGATTGCGGCGCGGAAAAGACGATCCGCTGGCGCGCGAGTTCGAGGCCGAGATTCCGCGTGACATGCCCACCCCCCATGCCGTGTTCTGGCTTCTCGTAGGCCTCGTCATCCTTCCGCTGAGTTCCAGCTTCCTGGTCGAGGGCGCGGTCTTCATCGCGCGCAGCCTGCACGTATCGGAGGCGGTAATCGGACTGACCATCATCGCCCTGGGGACCAGCCTGCCCGAACTGGCGGCCGCGCTGACCAGCGCGCTGCGCCAGGAAGACGACCTGGCCATCGGCAATATCATCGGCTCGAACATGTTCAACATCGTCGGCGTCCTGGGTATCGCGGCGGTCGTCGCCCCCGTCGAGGTCGATCCGCTGATCCTGAAACAGGATTTTCCCGCCATGTTCCTGTTCACCGTGCTGCTGTTCTTCATGGCGGTCCGCTTCAAGGGACCCGGTTTCATCAACCGGCGATCGGGACTGATGCTGCTGTCGCTGTTCTGCGCCTACCAGGTCCTGGTCTGGATGACGGCAGCCCGCACGGCCTGAACCGCCCGGTCCCGGAACGCCTTCGGCTGCCCCGCGGTGCTGTAGTAAACTACACCGATGAATTCCGAAGCCATAAGAAACCTCGCGCGGGCGGTCATCGAAACCGAAGCCGCCGCGGTCACCGCGCTGTCCGGCCGCCTCGGCGAAGATTTCCTCGAAGCCTGCCGGCTGATGCTCGATTGCAAGGGCCGGATCGTGGTCATTGGCGTCGGCAAGTCGGGGCATATCGGCAGCAAGATCGCGGCCACCCTGGCCAGCACGGGCACCCCGGCGTTCTTCGTGCACCCGGCCGAGGCCAGCCACGGCGACCTGGGCATGATCAAGCCTTCCGACGTGATACTCGCCCTGTCGAATTCGGGCGAAACGGACGAACTGAACACGATCCTGCCCGTGCTGAAGCGGCTGGGCGTCAGCATCGTCGCGATGACAGGCAAACCGGGCTCCACCCTGGCGCGGCATTCCGATGCGCACATCGACGTCAGCGTGGAGAAAGAGGCCTGCCCGCTCGGGCTCGCACCCACGTCCAGCACCACCTGCGCGCTGGTCATGGGTGACGCGCTGGCGATAGCCCTGCTGGAGACGCGGGGATTCACGCGTGAAGATTTCGCCCGCTCACATCCGGCGGGCCAGCTCGGGCGGCGTCTGCTGCTGCACATTCACGACGTCATGCACACGGGAGACGAGATTCCCAGTGTGCCGATGGACGCCACCATCAGCCAGGCCATCGTCGAAATGACCGAAAAACGACTGGGAATGACCGCGATCACCGACGCCGGCGGACGCATCAGCGGCGTGTACACCGACGGCGATCTCAGGCGCACGCTGGACCGGGGACTCGACCCCCACAGCACACCGGTCAGCCAGGTCATGACCCACGGCGGGCGGCGCATCAACGCGGGCGCTTTGGCGATGGAGGCCGTTCAGTTGATGAGCGAATACCGTGTTCAGGGGCTGCTCGTCGTGGATGACGAGGAGCGGCTGGTCGGAGCGTTGAATTTCCAGGACCTGCTGAAGGCGGGGGTGGTCTGAATGGCTGTCATCGATACCAGCGTGTACGACCCGCTGCTGATCGAGCGCGCGGCACGAATCCGCTTGCTCGCGCTGGACGTCGACGGCATTCTGACCGACGGCCGTTTGCACTACGACAGCGCCGGCAAAGAAACCAAGTCATTTTCCACCCGCGACGGGCTCGGCATGAGACTGCTGTCCCTGCAAGGCGTCGAACTGGCGCTGATCACGGCGCGGTCATCCGACATTGTCAGCCAGCGTGCGGCCGAACTGGGCATCGAACGCCTGTACCAGGGCAGCGTCAACAAGCTGGAAGCATTCCACGAACTGCTCTCCGCAACCGGGCTGGACGCAGAACAGGTCTGCTATGCCGGGGACGACTGGCTGGACATCCCGGTCCTGGACCGTGCGGGCCTGGCGGTGACCGTGGCCGACGGCGACCCGGTGGTTAAAAAACGGGTCCACTACGTCACCCAACGGCCGGGCGGCCACGGCGCAGTACGCGAAATCTGCGACCTGATCCTGGCGGCCCAAGGCCTGGACGATGCGGCGCTGGAAGGAATCCTGGCGCCGTGATCAGGGGCAAAACGATCCGCGGCATCACCCTGCTGACCGTGCTGGCCGTGCTTTCGATTCTCGTTTCACGGCCGTCTGAGGAGGAAAGCGCCGCGCCCGTAAAAGGGCTGGATACGCGCCTCAATTATGCGCTGCACGATTTCCACGGACGCCTGCACAACGCGGAAGGAGCGGTGCGCATGGAAATCGATGCGCCGATGCTGCGCAACGACGCGTCGAGCGGGATCGGAACCGTGACGGCGCCGAACATTCGAATACAGCAGGACGATGAAGAATGGTACATTACCGCCGAATCTGCGGTGTTCGCAGCGGATCGTGAACACGTGCTGCTCGAGGGCGCGGTCACGCTGCTGCGCAGCAACCCGTTGACGGGAGACCGGCTCGACATCAAGACCCGGGACGTGCGGCTGAACATCACGCCCCGGACAGCGAGTTCCGATGCGGTCGTGCGCGTGCACCACGGCGGCGACCGCCTGAATGCGCGCGGTATGAGACTGGACATGAAAAGTGATCGCATCGAGCTTCTGGACGAGGTACAGGCACACTATGAAGTTCTCTGACAAATCCGTCCTGGCCGGCTTGTGCCTGCTGCTGTGCCTGTCACCGGCGATGGCGATGAAAACCGACCGCCAGGAACCCCTCGACGTGAAGGCCGACAGCACCGACGGCACCCTCGGCGACGGCGTTGCAACCCTTCAGGGCTCGGTGGAGATCCGCCAGGGCACGCTGCTGGTGCAGGCCGACGTCGCCCAGGTTTTCAAGAGCGAGGGCCGCGTAAAGCGGATCGAGCTCACCGGCAACCCGGTGCAGCTGGAGCAGCAGATCGAAGAACAGGGCCTCGTCACCGCGAATGCGGCCCGGATCGATTACGAGGTCGCAAGCGGCATCGTGACGCTGACCGGCGGCGCAAACGTCGTTCACCCGCAGTACCGGATCAGCGGCGAAAAACTGGTCTACGACATGAACGTCCAGCACTTCCAGGGCGCCGGCGGGGACGACGAAGGCCGAATCCGGATTTACCTCGAACCGGAAATGCTCCAGGGCGACCCGGTGAAAAAAGACGACGATGCCGGCGGCGCCGCTCCGCCCGGCGCAAACAGCCGCTGAAATGCTGAAGGCAAACGGACTGCGCAAGACTTTTGGCAAGCGGGAGGTCGTCCGCGGCGTCACCATGCAGGTCGAACCGGGCAACGTCGTTGGCCTGCTCGGGCCGAACGGCGCCGGCAAAACCACCTGTTTTTACATGATCGTGGGCCTGATCGCGGTCGACGACGGCACCATCGAGGTCGATGGCGTCGATATCACCCACAAACCGGTCAACCTGCGCTCATCGCTCGGTGTCGGATACCTGCCGCAGGAAGCCTCGATTTTTCGCAAGCTGACCGTCGAGCAGAACATCCTGTCCATACTGGAGATCAACCCGGAAGCGGATGCCGCGCAGCGCCATGACCGGGCCCAGCAACTGATGGAAGACCTCGGCGTATCGCACATCGCCACGCAGCAGGGCATCAGTCTCTCCGGGGGCGAGCGCCGCCGCGTCGAAATCGCCCGGGCGCTTGCGGCCGGGCCGCGTTTCATCCTGCTGGACGAACCGTTCGCCGGTGTCGACCCGATCTCGGTCATCGAGATACAGAAAATCGTCGAACACCTGACCGAGCTCGGCATCGGCGTGCTGATCACCGACCACAACGTGCGCGAGACACTGGGAATCTGTGACCACGCCTACATCCTGAACGAGGGCCAGGTGCTGGCCGAAGGCAAGCCCGGCACCATCGTGGAAAACGACGAAGTGCGCGAGGTTTACCTCGGCAGGAATTTCAGCCTGTGACCCGGCGACACTTCATGGCCGCTGCCCCCGCCGGCGTGAACCGAGAAGGCGAACGGCATGGCTGAGCACTCCCTGCAATTACGGCTCGCCCAGAAGCTGGCCCTGGCGCCGCAGCTGCAGCAGGCCATCAAGCTGCTTCAGCTCAACCGCATCGAGCTGCGTGAATATGTGCAGGAAGTGCTGGACTCCAACCCGCTGCTGGAACGCGAAGAAGCGGCGGGCACGGAAGAATCGTCCGAACTGGAACAAAGCACAGCCGCGGATGACGATTTTCCGGAGGACACTTCCGCCGACTGGGATCTCGATGCTTTACCCGGAGAGCAGTGGTCGGAGACTTCTTCCTGGGAAACTTTTTCCGGGGAGCCGCAGATTGCCGACGACAGCGAGGGGGGCCTGATCGACCACTTGCTGTGGCAGATCAACCTCGCGCATTTCTCCGACACCGACCTGGCCATCGCACAGGCCATCGTCTACGCGCTGGACGAAGACGGGTTCCTGCAGGAAACACTCGGTGAGATCCGGGCCAGCCTCGCACCCGAACTGCTGGTTTCCGAGGAAGAAGTGCTCGCCGTGCTGCACCGCGTGCAGCGCATGGAACCGGTCGGCGTGGCGACCCGGGATCCCTCGGAATGCATTCGCGTGCAGCTGTCCACGCTGCCCTCGGACACGGCGGGACGTGACCTGGCGATGCGCATAGCGCGCGATTACCTGGACCTGCTGGCAAGGCACGAAACGGCCGAGCTGCGCAAGCGCACGGGCGCCGGCGAAAGCAGCCTGGAAACCGCACTGGAACTCATCCAGTCACTCGAGCCGCGGCCCGGTTCCCGCTACGACAACCGGCGCGACGAATACCTGGTGCCGGATGTTTACGTCACCAAAGTCGACGACGAATGGCGGGTCACGCTGAACCCGGAAAACGAACCCGGGCTGAAGTTGAACAACTACTACATCGACCTGTTGCGCAAATCGGGCGGCGCGGATGCCGACTACCTGCGCGGCCGGCTGCAGGAGGCGCGTTGGCTGATGTCCAGCCTGGAATTGCGCAACCAGACCCTGATCCGCGTGTCGCAAGCCATCGTCGAGGCGCAGGAGGATTTCATGGAGCACGGCGAGATCGCCATGAAGCCGCTGATCCTCAAGGACATCGCCGAGATCGTCGATGTTCATGAATCCACGGTCTCCCGCGCCACGACGCGCAAGTACATGCTGACCCCCCGCGGCCTGTTCGAACTGAAGTATTTTTTCTCCAGCCACGTACGCACGGAATCAGGCGGCACGGTCAGCGCGACGTCGATCAAGGCGCGGCTGCAGTTCCTGCTCGAGCAGGAACCCGCAGAAAAACCCCTGAGCGATCAGGACCTGTCCGACCTGCTGAGAGAAACGGGAATTCTCGTGGCGCGCCGCACCGTCGCCAAATACCGGGAATCCCTGGGCATCGGATCCTCCAGCGAACGGCGGCGATTGTACCGTCTGCAAAACCCTTCCGGATGCTGACGGATATGCCGTTCGGGAAGTCCTGATCCGCCGTACTTTGAAAGTTTTGAAATCAGGTATAAGATTCAGGTATGGATTGCTTAATCCTTCTCGTTCACGACAACTGGAAAATCAAGGCTCCAGCCAAGGAACGCCAGATCCACCCTCCGCATTAAGCGAACTGGGCCTGACTCCGGGCACGCCCC
>Ga0180436_10002123_pt1 | contig 18978 bp, 15 predicted proteins | sample SS_ome_2_FD_132434 | JGI IMG/M metagenome (GOLD analysis project Ga0180436, IMG submission 132434) | Hypersaline lake sediment archaeal communities from the Salton Sea, California, USA - SS_3_S_2 metaG | ecosystem: Environmental > Aquatic > Non-marine Saline and Alkaline > Hypersaline >...
CGAACGACTCCGGCTTGACGAAAATGACATCCGTCAGGCTGGTGATCCTGCCGTGACCGAGACTCTGGGTGGAATAACAGATAGACTGCTCGATTTCATGGGCACAGATACCGACATCGACCCGCTCACTGCCGGTCACCATCGGCCGGATCTGCAGCAGGTAAAAAGTGCTGGCATCAAGGGTTTCACCAAGCTGTACCGCAAATTCTATCTCAACTTCGCTGCCCATACCTTCGCGCCCGGCGGCAAGCAATTCGGACAGAATCTCACCCAGCGGGTATGCCGAATATTTCAGGATCTGGGCAAAGGTGAGAATCTTCACGCCGGGCATGTCAACGTCGCGAATCCGATGCTCATCGGGGATGTAGGTCGACGCAAGCAGCCCGACCGGGAGGTCGGCGGCGATATCCTGTACATCGTAGCGAACCAGGTTCGCATGTTCCCGGTTCAGGCATGCTGAATCGGTCATATCCAGGGCATACAGCTGGCGCTGGCAGTTTTCGAGAATATCCTCGACCGTGGAGAACTGGATCAGTTTCTTCGGGTGAGCCGGCGAAAACCTCAGATTTCGCTCTCCCTCCACGACCGTTTTACCGACTCCGAGCGCAATATGGGCAATCCCGTCCGATGGCCGCATATCCTGGACCGGGTAGTAGTTGTGAGATTGGGCAACGCCGGAAACAGCCGGATACCAGCGGGAATTGTAATCGTCCCCGATCAGTTCCTGGATAATGATGCCCATCGAATCTTCGCGGCCGGTGGTGCCGGCACCGCGCGAAAACGACTGGGGGCTCTCGAACCAGGTCGAGGCATAGACCATCTTGATGGCCAGCTCGAGCTGGCAGAGCCGCTCGTTGAAATCTTCGTGGTTGTTGGGCAGGAAGTATGTCGAATAGAGCCCTGCATAGGGCCTGAACTGACCGTCTTCGAGCAGGCTCGACGAGCGGACCGACAACGGAAACGAGCAGTGGTGCAGCAGCCCTTCCAATTCCTGTCTGAGCCAGGATGGGAGCCGCGCGTCAATAAAGAGGTCGCAGATCTGCTCGTCACTCATCTGCGATGACGGATGCAGGTTGTTCTGGTTGATGAAATCCTCGAAGCCGCTGGACGAAATCACCACGGATTTCGGTATAGCAACCCGATATTTCGACAGCAGCGATTCTTCAGCATCCGGTCGCTGCAGATACGCCCAGATGAAAGCTAAGCCCCGGGCCTTACCGCCGATGGGGCCCTCACCGATTTTTACAAATTCAGTGATTTCCGGATCATATTTATCCGCCTCAAAGCCGACGATAATGCCGCGCTGACGCAGGCGCCTCAGTTCCCGTACTTTCGCAACGATATTGTCGCGCATTGCACCGATCTGCCTGATATCACCGATAAAATCTCGGTGGAGTCGTTTGGCGAGGCGGACCTCCGAACGGGCCATCATCCAGTGCGAGAAATGATTGCGCAACGCATGATACTGCAGACTCGATTCAGGCACTTTGGACAGCTCACGTTCGAATTCGACGATATTGGACGCGCTGCTGATCGGTGATCCGTCGGGGCTTCGAAAGACAAAATCACCGAACCCCAGGTAGGTCAGGAAAAACTGGTGTAGTTCCTGGTGAATATCGGGTGACTGCTTGGCGATAAAAACCGCCGGTATTTCTTCCGCCCGGCGCCGGTTTTCCTCCTCCGAGGATAGCATCAGCAGCGGAATGTCGGGAACATCCTCCCTGATGCCGGCCAGGAACTGCTGCCCGGCCCGGGCGTCGACCATGCCATTTCTGGGAAACCGGGCATCCGATATAACCGCAAAGACAAACGGTTTATAGGTCTTGTACAGACGCTGCGCCTCTTCGTAGCTGTGCGCCATCAGGATCTTCGGGCGGGCCCGCATGCGCAGCAGCCGGTGACGTTCGTTGATGCTCTCGTCAAGCACCGCCTGCGTCTGACGTACAACCTCCCGGTAGATCGCCGGTAAAAACAGCGACCGGTAGTCAGGTGAGTCTTCGACATAGATGATGACCCTGACCATTGCCCGCGCCGTGTCGTTATCCACGTTTGCATGATCTTCGACATTTTTGATTATGGCCATCAGCAGCTCATCTTCACAGCACCACAGAAAAATATCGTCGATACACGTGCGATCGATTGCGGTCGGCTGCTGATACAGGCTCCTGAGATTGTGGGTCAACAGGATAACCGGAAGATCTTCTCTTATTTTCTTGATCTCGCTGCCGAGGTGAAACGCGTCCATACCGCCGAGATAGGGCATCGTTATCACCAGGTCGTAGCGTTTCTGCTCGAGTGCGGCAAGCGCCTCCTCACCGGTCGATACGCGCGTAACCTTCGGCGCCTTGCTCAGGTTAAGACCGTGATACTCATGGATCAGCCGGGTCGTAATCGATCCGTCTTCTTCCATGATAAACGCATCATAGGGACTGGATACGAGCAGGATCTCCTGCACCTTGAAGGGCATGAGCTCGTGGAAGACTTTGAAGTGAGGATCGAAAGACGTGGAAAAAATCGAGGGATGTACGACCATTTGTTGTCGCCCGCGCGGGGCAGCCGATCTCTATTTTTCTGGCGCCCGTGAAGGCTGCCTGATAATGACGGGTAGCATGGGGTCACCGTCAATTTATCGCCCTTTTACCACTCGAGATTATTATCCGCCACTAAAAAACGATATATTTTCAAACAAATGTAAATGCTTCCGTTAGATTTCAATATACCTGCTGAAATCATTTACAAAAAGCAGAAGCGCATGGATCCGCCACGGTGATAGATCTTGTTATCGAAGCGCAAAAGTGCTACAATGTGTTACCTGGTTTATTCTGTACGCTCATCTATACCCGCAGAGCGCTATGAACAAAGACGAGTTCGTCCGTATCAGGAAACGACTGGAGAAAACCCAGAAAGAGCTCTCCATCCTCCTTGGCGTCTCCTTAAAAGCGATCAGCAGCTACGAGCAGGGCTGGCGCTCGATCCCGAGCCACGTAGAGCGTCAATTACTGTTCCTGCTGGTTAGAACAAGTGAAGTGGAAGCGAATAACTGCTGGGATATCCGGCAATGCCCGGATAGCCAGAAGCACACCTGCCCCGCGTGGGAATTCAAGGCAGGGCACATGTGCTGGTTCATCAACGGCACGATCTGCGATCATACCGTGCACGGAACATGGAAGCAGAAAATCAAGGTCTGCCGCCGCTGCCTGGTCTTTCAGGCACAGTTCGACGAATCACTCTAGGTATACGAAAATACTGAATTTTCAAGGTCTCCCCGGGCCGCCCTCCAGTTCGTCCGCATAATTGATGTTGCGCCAGCCTGAAACGAGCGACGCCGGAATCTGCGGGCGGCAAATCGACCGATGCCGGCAGAGATCACCAATTTTCGCGTTGCCGCCGGCAATCATGTCTGCGACCAGCGGCCTGCTGCGGTAGTCATACCACGCAAAGAGCGGCTCAATCCTGCCGGTATCCGGATTTTCCGGGATAAGCGCCGCGCAGCCGGGACGCCGCTGATCGAGCAGCCAGCGGATTGCATCCGCGGAAATATCCGGCATATCGCAGGCGCAGACCAGCCATGAGTGGTACGGTGCATGCGCAAGCAGCGCCCCTACCCCGGCCAGCGGCCCCTGAATAGCGCGAAGATCATCAATCCGCTCGATATCCCCTCGCGCCGAAATCGATGCAGGCAAACTGCCCGCCCCTGAAACAAACAGCCCGGAAACAAAGGGCTCGAAACGATGCAGCAGCCGTTCCAGCCAGCTCTGTCCGCTTTCATCGGAAAACAAATGTTTCGGCCGCCCCATCCGTGAGCTTTTTCCGCCGATCAGCACCGCTCCGTTAACCGGTGTCTGATCGTGGATCTGATCGAGCCGGCCAGCAAGCAGCCCAACAGCCGTTTGCGGGTCGGCTGCACCGATAACTGATTCCAGCCCGACCGCCGATATTGCAGCCTGCCGGCAACAGTGCTGATCGAGCAAAACCAGCCGGTGATCGAGCAATGACCTCATTATCGTGTCATCTGAACAGGAGGCAGGATCGGAGATGAATGCAGCCTGGATGCCCTGCCGGGCGAGGGCTCCAACAAGATCGGGCGGGTGGTCTTCATTCCGACAGGAAAAAACCGGCACATGTACGGGATATCGAAGCATCACCAAAGCCCCTCACAAGAAAATTCCATGTCGCCAAATGACGCTAATCCAGAAACAGGTTTCGCCTTGACCGCATCGGCGATCAGCCTGCGTTGTGCTCCAGCCATGGGCCTGAACACGCTCATTGCGAATTGGGTTGCAGCGACCGTTGCATACATGGTATGAAATCCGACCTCAAGCTGAAAATACGTGCCTCTCATTCCCTGTTGTACTTACCAGGGCGCCACTATGCAAGATGATTTAAAGCTCTCGGCATATGATTATCACCTGCCGGATGAAAACATCGCTCAATTCCCGGCGGAAAAACGCGATCACTCGCGCCTGCTGGTGCTCAACCGGGAAACCGGTGAGATCGACCACCTGCAGTTTCACCAGATCGCCGCGCTGTTTGCCCCGGGCGACCTGCTGGTCGTCAACGATACCAAAGTATTTCCGGCCCGGCTCAACGGCAGGAAGGAGAGCGGCGGCAAGGCCGAGGTTTTTCTGCTTGCATACCCGACCTCGGTCAAGCACGGCAGCAACGGAAACGACAGGGTCCGCTACCGAACCGATGCGCTGATCAAGTCATCGCGTCCGCCCAGACCCGGATCACGAATTTTTATTGATGACCGCTGCTTCTGCACGATAATCGACAATCTCGGCAGAGGAAAATGGCTGGTTGAACTGGATGTCCCGGCCGGCATCGTCCTCGATGATCTGCTGGAACACGCCGGTGATGTGCCGCTGCCTCCGTATATAAAAAGAACGGACGGGGCTTTGCCGGAAGATTCCAGGCGCTATCAGACCGTGTATGCGGATCGACCGGGCGCCGTTGCGGCACCGACGGCGGGTCTCCACTTCACCGATGAATTGATGCACGAACTTGCCGACCTCGGTGTCGAGCGGACGGCAGTCACCCTGCACGTCGGTTATGGAACCTTCGCCCCGGTCCAGACCGCAGATATCCGGGATCATCAGATTCACCGTGAGTATATCGAAATTTCGGAGGACACCGCGGAAACGGTCAACCGCGTAAAAGCGGCCGGAGGAAACCTCTGGGCCGTCGGCACAACGACCGTGCGCTCCCTGGAATTCAGCGCCGGCGATGACAACCGCATCAGTCCGGTGCGGGACTGGTGCGATCTGTATATCACCCCGGGTTTTCATTTCAGGATCATCGACAACCTGATCACCAACTTCCATCTGCCGCAGTCGTCGCTGATGTTTCTCGTGTCTGCCCTGTGCGGCAGAAAGACGCTGCTCCACTGCTATGAGACGGCGGTCGCGCAGGATTACCGTTTCTTTTCCTACGGCGATGCGATGGCCCTGATAAAATAACCCGATCCGCTCTGGGCGGACCGGGCTTATGCAGCAGGTCTGAAGCTGGGTATGTGGATAAAAATCCGGTTACTTTCCGGTGGGCGCGGCCGCACAGCCCGCGCAGCTGCTGTTGCCGGCGGGTTTGCCGGTCTGGCAGGGAGGTGCTGCCGGTTTGCTCGACTCTTTTTTCGGCGAGCCCGACGCCGCTGCAGTTGACGCATAGCCGTCGGCATACCAGCCGCCGCCTTTCAACTGAAACGAGGACATCGACATCAGTTTCCTTACCGGACTGCCGCATTCCGGGCATATCGACAACGGTTCATCGGAAATCTTCTGCTGGATCTCAAATATCTTCTGACAATTTTTACATTCGTATTCATAAACCGGCATAATACTGCTCCATGTGCTGAAACTGCGCCGTTCCGTCTCGGAACGACTCCATTCCTTTGTCTTTTTTCGGTCGCTACCTTAATGCTGCGAGCATAATCTGTCAATATGCCATTTGCACAGAGCGGCCGGTTCATGACCATGTTTCTGCTGCATGTCGACACGGATGATAAACGCGTCTCCTGGATCAGGGCCGGACACGATCCCGCTCTGCTCTATCGTATAACAGAAAACCGCTTCCATGAACTCAAAGGCCCCGGTCTCGCCCTGGGCGTCGATCCTGACTTCTTGTTTGTCGAGCAGCAGGGAGGCGAGTTGTCCGGCGAGCAGCTATTCGTGATCTTCACCGATGGGATATGGGAAGCCTGCGACCGGGATAACGAACCGAACGGCAAAGAACGACTCAAACAGAGCATCGCCGCTCACGCACATCTCGATGCCGCCGATATTCTCGAACAGATTCTGCACGATCAGCAGCGGCATCTCAGCGGAGTGCTGAATGATGATGATGTAACGCTGGTCGTCGTCAAGTATTCCGATCAACCCGCTTGAGCCCTGGCAAGGGCAAAAGCCTTTACCGATCGAGCGATATCTTCCGCCGTCGTTGCCCATGAACAGACGCTGATGCGGATTACCGATCTTTCCTTCCAGGTTGCTCCTCCGGCCCAGCACTCACCGGAATTCTGGATATGCCGCAAGACCTTATCAGTCAACTCATCGGCCCCGCAGGAAACCAGAACCTGGTTGAAAACGACATCGTTCAAGATCTCAAACCCTTCCATGCTGAGAGCTTCCGCCATCTGTACCGCACACCGATGGAAGCCGTAAACCAGCTCATCGACTCCCTCTTTTCCCAGATATTTCAGTGCCGCCCACAACTCGACCGCCCGCGCCCTGCGCGACATTTCAGGAACATAAAACATGCCGTCCCGACCGTCGCTGCGCACGATATAAGAACCTGACGCGTGCAGCGCATGAGTAAGCGCTTCCTCATCGTCACAGAGAACAATACCGTTATCATACGGGGTATTGAGCGTTTTGTGGCCATCCAGCGAAAATGAATTGGCTCTCTTCATACCTCTGGTCAAATGTCTCAGGTTTGCAGCGGCTTCGGCCCAGAGGCCGAAAGCCCCATCGATATGAATCCACGCATTCGCCGCTTCTGCCCTCGCACAGATTTCTTCGAAATCGTCAAACGCCCCCGAGCAGACGTTTCCGGCCTGCAGGATTAAAATGGTACGCCCATCGAGTTCAGGGATTTCAGATGATACAATTCGTCCCTGGTCATCCGTATCGACCCATTCGATATTGTCCACGCCAAAGCCGAGCAAGGCTATCGCTTTTACGACCGTCCCATGCGCCTGCCGTCCGCACACGATCCTGACCCTGGGTGCGCCATAAAACCCCTGCCGATTGATATCCCAGCCCAGCTTGTTAAAAATACGATAGCGTCCGGCGGCGATACCGCAGTATATCGCCAGCGAAGATCCGCTGACAAAACCTGCAACCACGCGCTCCGGTAGACCGAAAAGCTCCCTGAGCCATGATTCGCAGACCTCTTCAAGTTTTGCCGCAAGCGGGGAGGTGACGCACATCGCGGCATTCTGGTCCCAGACGTCGGCAAGCCATCGAGCCGCCAGCGAAGTGGGGATAATGCTCCCATTGACAAATCCGAAGTACCTGCCGCCTATCTGGGCCACGGTTGCCTCCCCGCCATAGCGGTGCAGATCTGCCATTATCGCTTTCGGGTTTCCACGCTGACGAGGCAGCGGCTCCTCAAATTTTTCAAGCTTCCCCAGTGCTTCAGGCGTGGGGTACACGTTTCGCTCCAGCGATCGGTCGATATAGCTGAACGCATACTCCTTCACCTGTTCCAAAACTTCCTTCTGCTCCATTTCCCGGAACATGCTCTGCCGCAGATCTTCCATCTTAACGATTCCCCATATAATGAGCCGGCAGCGGTTTGTTCATGCAAACGTTGCCCCGTTGCCGGCGGGCGGCAGGCAACACCGCCTGCTACAAGGTTCTTATCTCCTCATGTCTGAAGCATGAGGTGATATGGTCATTGACCATGCCGACCGCCTGCATGAACGCATAGCAAATAGTTGGTCCCACAAAAGTGAAACCATTCTGCTTGAGAGATTTACTCATGGCAGCCGACTCTTCTGTCAGCGCAGGAATTTCAGCTGTTTTCTCCCAGTGATTGGTAATCGGTTTTCCCCCGACGAACGACCAGATATAGTCACTGAACGTCCCGTGATCATGCACGATTTGCAGGTATGCCCGGGCATTCTTTCTTGCTGCCGCGACCTTCAATTTATTTCTTATGATACCGGTATTATAAAGCAACGCTTGCATCTTGCGGTCGTCCCAGTTCGCTATTTTTTCCGGGTCGAAATGGTCATATGCGTTTGTGTAGGCCTGGCGCCGCTTTAAAATCGTTATCCAGCTGAGACCCGCCTGGGCACCCTCCAGAATGAGCATTTCAAACAGTACGCGATCATCATGAACCGGGACTCCCCATTCCCGGTCATGGTAATCCAGGTAGATTTTTTCGCTGGTAACCCAGTCGCATCTCTTGTGCATGTTACTCAACTCAAGGTGTTGCCATGGATTCCGTGCTGCCGCAGGCGCTACACCTGTTTTTTACCGGCAGCCATGCCGGCTTTTTCGGACTGCGTTACTGTCTCGGCGGCAGGATACCGCTCTACCCCGAACAGTTTTTTCAGGTCTTCGATGATCATATAGAGGCACGGCATCAGGATCAGCGTGATCACTGTCGCAAAAAGGATACCAAAGCCGATCGATATCGCCATCGGAACGAGAAAACGGGCCTGTCTCGACGTTTCGAAAATCATCGGGGCGAGGCCGCAGAATGTCGTAAAGGTTGTCAGGATGACCGGCCTGAACCGGCGTACGCCTGCCACGCTGATCGCCCGCACCGCCGGCATGCCCTCCCGCACCCGCTTGTTGGCGAAGTCGATCAATACGAGCGAATCGTTGATCACGACACCTGACAGGGCGACGATTCCCATCATGCTCATCAGGCTGAGGTTGTACCCCATCAGTATATGTCCGATCACCGCCCCGACGCCGCCGAACGGTATCGCCGCCATGACGATGACCGGCTGGATATAACTCCTGAAAGGCACAGCCAGGAGGAAATAGATCGCACAGAGGGCGTAAACGAAATTCAACATCAGCCCGTTGATGCTCTCCTTGCGGTTCGCCTGCCGCCCTTTGTAGCCATACGACAGTCCGGGATACTGCCGGGCCAGTTCGGGCAGCACGTCCTGATTGAGCCCGGTCATGATCGCCGGGGTCTGCCCGATCGGGTCGACGTTTGCGGTAACCATCACCGTGCGTTTGGAATCGCGCCGTTTGATGCTGGTATAGGCCCGCCCTTTGGTTACCGTGGCAATATCGTTGAGCGGCACGAAGATCTTTGCGGGGGTGGATATCATGAAATTTTCGATATCGTACTCGCTGAGCCGCTGCTCTTCGGGCAGCCGTACCCTGATCGTCACCTCGTTATTGCCCCGCTGCTGCCGAAACGCAATCGTTCCCTGAAAGGCGTTGCGCACCTGCCGTCCCACCTCGGTTGCGGTAAGCCCGAGGCTCTCGCCGCGCGCATTGACGGCGAAGTCAAACTGCACCTTGCCCGGCGTATAACCGCTGTCGACGTCTTTTACCCCAGAATAGAGCGAGATCATGTCCGCCAGGCTGTTGCTCGCCTCCTCGAGTACCGCGATGTCCCGGTGCGCCAGTTCCACGGACAAGCCGGCACCGCTGCCCGGCCCGCCGCGATCGGACTCGTAGCGCAGCGATTTAAGACCGATGATCGGCCCGACCTCCTGGCGCCATTGCTGAATTACCTCCCTGGTGCTTACTCCCCGCACATCGGGCGGGGTCAGGTAGCCGTTGATCATCACCACGTTCTCGTCGATCGATGATGAAATCCCTTCGAGCAAGTCATCACCGCCATTTCCAGCTGCCGTTTTCTCGAGACCGGCAATCAGCGTATCCCGCACCCTTACCATCTCGGCAACCGGACTGCCGATCGGCAGCGTTGCGGTAACCACAGCACGATCCGATTCGACCCGGGGCATCAGGATCATCGCGATGCGGCCGCTGAATACATATCCGCCGGTAATCAGCAGGACGCCGATCAGAAAGGCCACCGTGATGTACCGGTATGCCAGGAACCGGTTCAGCAGCGGTTTGTATACCGACTCGATAAAAAAACGCAGTAGCGAACTGAAGAACCGCTGCCAGGCACCGATTATGCGGGACAGCGGGTTACCGTTGCTTTTTTTAGAATGGGCGAGGTGAGCGGGAAGAATGAGCAGGGACTCGACCCACGATATCAGGAAGACGAGAATCACCACGATCGGGATGACTTTCCATATCTTTCCCATCACGCCGGGCACAAAATAGAGCGGTAGAAACGCGGCAACATTCGTGAGGATCGAAAAGCCGATCGGCATCGCCACATCCTTACCGCCCTCGATGGCGGCTTCAACCCTGCCGAGACCGCGCTCCCGGTATTCATAGATATTCTCGCCGGCGATGATCGCGTCATCGACGACGATACCGAGGGAGATGATGAACGCAAACATCGACAGCATGTTTATCGAGACGCCGAAATAGGGCAGAAACAGTAAACCCCCGAGAAAGGAAATCGGGATTCCCATGGTCACCCAGAACGCCAGTTTCAGCTCGAGAAAGGTGCCGAGCACGAGAAGAACGAGCACCAGGCCGATAAACGCATTTTTGAGCAGCAGTTCGAGCCGCTGTCTGTAGTGTTCGGAGCTGTCGCTGGTGAACGCATAGTCGATGGACGGCGGCAAACTGTGCTCGATGTCGGCCATTGCCTCCCGGGCGGCTTTTGATACGCCGATCGGGGTCTCCTTGCCGACCCGGTAGATTCTCAGCAGCATCGAGCGCTGATTGTTGTACGTATCGAACTTATTGGTCTCTTCGAAGCCGTCCCTGGTTACGGCGATATCTTCCAGATACAGCGTGGTCCCGTCGCTGCTCATGATTACAGGGATGCGCGCGAACTCGTCGGCCCAGTCCTTGCGGTTGGTGACCCGCAGCAGAATCTCCCCGCCCCTGGTCTCGATTTTGCCGCCGGGCACGTCGATGGCCTTTTCTTTCAGCACGCGGGCCACCTGATCGATGGTCAGGTTGTACCGCCGCAGGGTTTCCAGCGAAATCTCCACGGCGAGCTCATAATCCCGTGATCCGCTGATTTCGACCTGGCTGATCCCTTTGCTCAGCAGCAGCTGATCCTTCACCTGCTCAACGACCTTGCGCAGCTCCCACTCCGCAACATCGCCGAATATATTCAGGCGCAGTACCTGGCGTTTGCGTGAGGCCAGCACGATCCGCGGGTCTTCCGCATCGGCCGGAAAGGTGTCGATCCGGTCCACCGCCTGCTCGATGTCGGCCAGGACCTTCTGCGCATCCGCGCCCTCGACCAGATCCGCTCTCAGGCTGGCGCCGCCCTCGGACGCCGTCGCGGTCATTTCGTCGATACCTTCCACCCCCTGGACCGCCTGTTCCAGGGCCAGTACGATACTCTGCTCGACCTCTTCCGGCGACGCTCCGGGATAGGAAACCGAGACGCTGACCATGTCCAGGTCGAATTCCGGGAAGACTTCCTGTTTGATAGACAGCGAGACCAGGAATCCACCGAGCAGAAAGACGATCATCAGCAGGTTCGGCGTTACCCGGTTCTGCACCATCCAGGCAATCATTCCGGATTTACTCGACATTCCCGGCGCCTCCCGGTTCCGGTCTTTTACGCTCAGGCGTCTGGCCGGCGCCATCAGCACCCTTCATCCCCGGCGGTTTTCCTTCAGGCGGTCTTTTCATTTCGGGCCCTCCCCCGCCTTTCATCCCGGCACCTCTGCCGCTCTGCCCTTTGAGCGTGATTTTCATGCCGGCAACCGGGGTGGCGATATTTGAAACCACGAGCTTCTCACCCGGTGCCACGCCATGTTGCAGCAGCACATAAGACGTTCCTTTAAAAACCGGTTCGACGGGTCTGATTTCCAGCGTCGAGTCGTCGCCGAACAGCCAGATCGTGCTTCCAGCGCGCAGCTTCGAACGATCCAGCACATATACCTGTTCAAGTTCCCTGCCCTCAATCTCAACCCGCACATATGAACCGAGAAACAGGATCGGCCGGCCCTCGTTTTCAGGATTCAGGCAGAGCGGATCTTCGACTGTGACGATGATTTTTGCCAGCCGGCCGTTCTCCTCGAGATCGGCTGCCAGCTTTACCACGGTACCGACGCGAAAATCACTCGACCCGGTTCCGGAAAAGATTTTCACCTGCGACCCGGAATCAGGGTTCAATTTGTCAGGAAACCTCACCCAGGAAAGCTTTTCAACCGGCACGCCGACCTCGACCCAGAATGTATCCGTGCCGACCAGGTGGGCAACCGGGCTGGATTCGGTTACCCGGGCCCCCAGTTCCACGGATTTTGCTTTAACGATTGCATCGAACGGTGCCTGCAGCGTGGTTCGATCCAGGTCAAGCTCGGCCTCGTTCAACTTCGCCACGCTCGATTTGAGCGCCGCCTCGATCTGCCTGAGCTGCGGCACCCGCAGCATCAATGCCCGTTCATCGTCATCGGCGTCTTCACCGAGCAGTTCAAACTCGGTCTTGGCGATACGCTGGTTCCCCATCTCCAGAGCCAGGTTCGCCTCGGCCCTGGCGACCTCACTTTCCAGCTGTTCAACGCGTAATTCATAATCGGCCGTATCGATCTTCAGGACCGTCTCGCCCTGCATCAGCACCCCTCCGGGCATCAGCTCGTCATTGACAAAAATGACATCGCCGCCGACCCGAGGCTTCAGATCCATCTCGCGGGCCGCGGTGACGCTGCCCATCGCACTGATATATGTCTGGTGCGAGGAGAAGCGGATCTTTTCAATTTCGACCAGGGTTTCATACACCGGCTTCTTACGGGGAACCGCTTTCGGAGAGGTGCGCAGCATATGCATCGTAACCGCAACGCCGGCAGCGATGATAATTGCCGGAATAACGATAAATACGACAACCCGGCCAATCCCGGACCGGCTTTTTGAAGTAGATTGTCCCATCCCCTCTCTACCCGCTCCGGAATCCATCACCTTCCCCTCATTCATCACGATCAAAAGCCCTCAGGTTTACTACGGCTCCGGCAATTCCCATTTCCGGCAGGTCTATATGGCCGCCCAGAGCCCGGTACAAACTGATACGATATTCGATAAGATTCTGCTCCGCCCGCAGGATGTCGGTCTGCAGTCCCTGCAGCGACAGCAGTGCCGTCAAGACCCGCTGATAATCTTCGACTCCCTGGCGATATCGGTCACCGACCCGCTGGGCCGTCGTCTGGGCCAGTTTCAGCCTGACCGCCAGGTTGTCGAGCAGTTTTTCCTGTTCCCGTTCCTGCACCAGTGAGTCCTCGACCTCGGCGACGGCGTCGATGAGAGTCTGGGAGTACTGGTGAAAAAACTGGCTGGAAACCGCCTGGGTTCGATCGACTTCGGCCCGTCTCCGACCGCCGTCGAAGATTGGTCCGACAAGATTACCGGCCAGCGCCGCCGCCCAGTCACTAAACAGATCACTGCCGCTATCGCCGCCGCTTGAGGCATCTGCCGACAGGCTGAGCCTGGGAAACTGGTTCGCCACTGCTTCAGCCACCCGCTGATCGGCTGCACGCAATGATGCGTAAGCGCTGCGGATATCGGGGCGACTGTTGATCAAGTCGGCCGGAATACCGGTCACCGGCAGTGGCGGCAAATCCACCAGCTCTTCTGGAGACGGCATGGAGCCGGTTCCCGGCGCCAGGCCGAGCAGCAGGGCCAGCTGCTGTTCCTGGTTGTGAAGCCGGGCGGTCAGTGTAATCAGTTCCCCGTTGCTTCGTTCAATCAACCCTCTCTGCTGCATCACATCAGCGACGCCGACTTTGCCGGCTTTGAACTGGGCTGTTACGATCGCGAGAATCTGTTCATTCAGTTCCCGCTGCCGTCGCACCAGTTCCTGCTCCTGCTTGATCTCCGCGATCTGATACCAGGTTAGAGCAACCTGCGCGGATACGGAAACCGCCGCCGCCTGCAGATCTGCCCGTCCGGCTTCCACATCCAAAGAAGCCGCCTCGCTGCCTGCCCGGATGCGGCCCCAGAGATCCACTTCGTACGAGGCGGCGAGCCCGATACTCAGGGTCGTGACATTGTTCGATTCATCCCTGTCGGTCCAGCTCTCGCGGGCCAGTCCCGACCCGCTCACTTCCGGGTATCTGTCGGCACCGGTTCGCCGGGCAACAGCCTGAGCCTGCTGGAGCCGGTCGTACGCAACGAGCAGCGAAAGGTTGCCTGACAGGGCCGTTTCAATAACATCGGTCAAACCGGGGTCATTGAACGTCAGCCACCAGTCAGGCCGATAGGGTGCCTGCCCCTGGTCGGAAAAGCCGGCGGGCAGTTCCACTGCCAGCTGATCCCTCTGCTCCACCCGCGCACATGACGTCATCGACATTAATACGATCATGAAAAGCAGGCAGATATTCCGGGTAAAGCATCGTTTCATCATTTGGTTCCTGTTGGACTACTCCGCTGTTAGCAGAAGGTAATCATATGAATAACCACAAACTGGATAAATATAAGCAAGATTTAATCCCGCCGATCAACCGCCATACACGACGCTGAAATGATTACCATTTACCAGAACACTCAGGATATTTCCCGAAAATCCTCGCGCCGTTGCGGGTATTTTTTTCGCTGATCGCCGCGCTCATGGAAAAAATTACCCATCATGCCAAACAAAGATACCGCTTGCCGATCGGCTTGTTTGCATTATTGTTTCAGCGCTTGTTGTTGCGTGTCTGATCTGTTATAGATCACCACTTTCAATCAATTTACCGCTATCAGTACAAAATGATATCTCTCCTGGACAAACAGGGTGCGATCCGGATGCTGGCGCTGGTGGTGCTGCTGGTTCTCGGATCCCCATTTTCCGGTTTCACAGCGTCTCCGGAATCGCTCGCGGAACAAATCCGGGACAGGTATGCGGCAATAGACAGTATCAGTTTTACGTTCTCCCAGACCACCGGCGGACAGATTGCCGGCCGGCCCAGAACCGGCAAAGGCAACGCCCTTTTTGCAAAGACTGGGGACAAACAGCTCATGCGGTGGAATTACCTGGTGCCTGACCCGCAGGTTGTGATCAGCGACGGCACAACCATATCGATGTACTTTGAAAAGCTGAATCAGATGATCATTACCAGTGTCGACAAGGCGCAGGCAGACATCCTTTTCTCCTTTTTCACCGCAGAAGAACCGCTGAACGCTCATTTCGCCCTGCTGCCGCCGGACACGAAAACTGACGGTTCGCCTGATCCCCAGGCCCATCTGGAAATGCTGCACCTGCAACCGCTGGACAGCGACACGCAGATCAAGTCCATCATCCTGTGGATCGATGAGTCAGCGCTGATCAGGCGCATAATCCTGTTCGACTATTTCGATACAAAAACCACAATCAATGTAGCCAATATCGAAATCAACCCGCTCGATCTGTCCGACCGGCAGAATCTTGACGGCCGCTTTACCTTCACGCCGCCCGAAGGAACGGAAATCATCCGCCAGTAAGCGATATTTAGCGGCGAACATCAACCCTGACCAGAACAAAATCATGATGGAAGACAAAACCGACAGCTTTGCAGCACTGTTTGAAGACGGTAAAGAGCAGACCTTAAAAAAGCTTACCCCTGGCGAAAAAGTCAGCGCGACCGTGGTCGGCATCGACAAAGAGACCATTTTCCTCGATGTCGGAACCAAGAGCGAAGGCATCGTCGAGGCCTCGGAATTTATCGGTGAAGACGGGGAACTGTCGGTATCAGTCGGCGATACCGTTGAGGTCTACTGCCTCAAGGCAGGTCCTTCAGGGCAGATCTTCACCGCCCGGCTCGGGTCGGGAGCGAGCAGCGCTCATCTAGAAGAAGCCTGGCGCAACTCGGTGCCGGTGGAGGGGTTCGTAAAGGCCGAAATCAAAGGTGGTTTCGAGATCACGCTGTCCGGCAACATCCGTGCCTTCTGCCCGTATTCCCAGATGGGGCTGAGGCGGATCGAAAATGCCGCGGAGACCTACCTTGAAACCCACATGAGCTTCCTGGTGACCACGTTCGAAGCCGGCGGCAGAAATATCGTTTTGTCCGCCCGGATGCTGCAGGAAGAAGAGCGTCGGATAAAAAAAGAAGAACTGCAGAAAGAATTGACGGAGGGACAGACCATCGACGGCACGATTTCCTCCATCCGTACATTCGGCCTGTTTGTCGACATCGGCGGCGTCGACGCCCTGGTCCCGATTTCAGAAGTCGGCTGGAGCAGAATTGAAAACCTCGAGGAATCCTACCGGGTCGGACAGCAGGTCAAGGCTGTAATCAAAGGGCTGGACTGGGAAAATGACCGAATCAGCCTGTCCATCAAAGAAACCCTGGAAGATCCGTGGGATGCGGCGGTAAAAGATCTGGGTGAAGGGAAAATCTGTATCGGGACCATTTCCCGACTCGCCCAATTCGGGGCGTTCGTAAACCTCGCGCCAGGCGTGGACGGTTTGCTCCATATCTCCAAACTCGGCCGTGGCAAGCGGATCAACCATCCCCGAGAAGTTGTCGAAGCCGGGCAGAATATCGAAGTCGTTATCGAATCGATCGACCCCGACCAGAAACGCATCAGCCTGACTCCATCCGATTACGTCTCGGCCGAGGACGAAGAAGAAAAGGAGCGACAGGATTTCCGCTCTTACCGTGCCGAAGCAAAGAAGTCCGAAGAGCAGTCTTCCATGGGAACATTTGGAGCCCTGCTCAAAGCCAAAATGGACGAAAAGAAAAAATAGGCTACCGAACTGAACCGGTCAGGGACTGGCGCAGCATTTCGAATAGTATCACCGCGGCGGCGACGGAACTGTTCAGCGAATCGATAGAGCCGGCCATCGGGATCGACACGAGGATGTCGCACTGTTTTCTAACCAGCGGCCTGATGCCTTTACCCTCGTTGCCGACAACCAGGCAGACCGGCACATTGAAATCCGCCTCGTAGATTGACTGCGCCTGTTCATCTTTTACTGCACCAAATACCCAGGCACCTGCCGCTTTAATTCTGCCCAGTGCATCGGCCAGATTCGTAACCTGGGCGATTTTTACCTTTGCAATTGCCCCGGCGGATGCCTTGGCCGCGGTCCCCCCCAGCGGTGCCGAGCGATCCCGTGTCATGACCAGATCGCTCACACCCGCCGCATGGGCCGAACGGATAATGGCCCCCAGGTTGTGGGGGTCCTGGATCGTATCGCACACCATGATCCGCGGATTTTCCCGCTTTTCACAGGCGCTCCTGAAACGGGCGAGCAGTTCGTCGAAATCGTCAAGGGAAACCGGTGCGGTTCGGGCAACGATTCCCTGGTGATGGATCGAATCGGGGCTGCCGGTAATCTTGATCCGGTCGACAAACGAACATTTCACCCCGTATCGGCGAGCCGTTTCGATTACTTCCTGCCAGACTTTGCCGTGTTTGTCTTTCTGCAGCACGATTTCGGTAATCCGCTCCGGGCGGGACTGCAGGATTTCAGTTATCGGATGGATCCCCCAGGTCAGATCGTCGCTGTAGCGAATCCGCTGCTCCCGACCGCCTCCACCCGGCTTCGGCGATTCGACCGCTGGCGGCGGCTTAGCGGCCGCATTATTTTGTTTGCGTCGGCTCATCTCTCACCGCTGTCGACCGGTCCGCTGCCGTGCCCGCTGGGCAAGAACGATCGCCACAAGCAGGTTGGCCCCCCGCTTGATCTCGTCGTTGACGATCAGGTATTCGTATTTCCCGCTCTGCGCCATCTCCTCCGCTGCGTTTGCCAGACGCTTCGTGATGGTCTGCTCGTCTTCGGTTCCGCGCTGGCGCAATCTGCGTTCGAGCTCTTCCATGTCGGGAGGGGCAACAAAAATGTCGGTACATGCAATCGCGCCGCTTTTTCTTATGATTTCGGCACCCTGGACATCAATATCGAGAATCACGTCATATCCTTCCGCCAGCTTTTCAGCAATCGGCGCACGCGCGGTCCCGTAATAGTTGCCGTGCACCCGGGCCCATTCGAGGAATTCCCCGTCCTCGATCATCTGCTCGAATTCAGCTACTGAAACGAAATGGTAATCCCGGCCGTCCTGTTCCCCGGCCCTCGGGTTCCTGGTCGTGTGGGAAACGGAGAACACCAGCCGGTCTACCTGCTCCATCGCGGTTTTCAGCAGGGTCGTTTTCCCCGCGCCCGATGGAGCGGATACAATAAGGAGGTTACCGGTCATCCGCTGCTACCTGGTTTGTCTTTCAAATCCTCTTTATGCTCGGCAAGGTGATATCCCTCCTGCAGCACCGCCAGCCGCTGTCCTATCGTATCCGGCTGTACCGACGACAATATGACATGGTTGGAATCGGTGACGATAATCGACCGGGTCCGCCTGCCTTCGGTTACATCGATCAGCCGCTCGGAATTCTTGGCCAGCTCCTTCAATTTTCTCGCCGGGGCGGAGCCGGTGTTGATAACCGCCACCACCCGCTCAACCATTACTGTATTTCCGTATCCGATGTTGAGCAACTGCATCGTCTCTATATCTCCTTTTGTCCTGTCACCTATTCGATGTTCTGCACCTGTTCCCGCATCTTCTCGAGCTCGCTTTTCAGGGCCACCGTTTTGTGCGCCGTCTCGGCATCGCTGATTTTCGACGCGATCGTGTTGACTTCGCGCAGAAATTCTTGGATCAGGAAATCAAGCTTTCGCCCCACCGGCTCATCCACTGTGAGCAGGTCGGCGAACTGGGAGATATGGCTGCGCAGCCGCACCAGTTCTTCGGTGACATCGACTTTATCGACAATGACTGCAACTTCCTGGGCGAGCCGGGCCGGATCCAGGTCGACCGTGCCGAGCAGCCGGTCCAGCCGTTCTTTCAGGTTGCTCTCCCGTTCTACGGTCAGGCGGGGAATATCGACGGCGATCGATTCAAGCAGATCGGTGAAAAGGCGCAGCCGGCCGGCCAGGTCATGTTTCAACGCTTCCCCCTCAGCCATCCGCATCTCCCGGCTCTGGGACAGGGCCTGGTCAACGGCCTGAAATACCAGGGGA
>Ga0180436_10002124_pt1 | contig 18978 bp, 11 predicted proteins | sample SS_ome_2_FD_132434 | JGI IMG/M metagenome (GOLD analysis project Ga0180436, IMG submission 132434) | Hypersaline lake sediment archaeal communities from the Salton Sea, California, USA - SS_3_S_2 metaG | ecosystem: Environmental > Aquatic > Non-marine Saline and Alkaline > Hypersaline >...
ATCGCCTCCTAGTTTGTCCCTCATGACTCCATCCTGATTCTAGCCCAACGACAGACGGCATTCGAGCCGCCAGCGATTCCATCACACTAGGATTGCGTGTGCCGCCTGCACGGCGTTTGCGTTTCTCCGGCGCAGTCCGCATGGGCTATACTCCACCCTGTAGCGCACATTGCGCGGTCGGGGCGTCGTTGATGCCCGTACTTGCAGCCACGTGCGTACCGGCGTCGGCACGTCCGCACACCAGGAGGCTTCCATGCGTATCTCGTCTGCCCGATCGCCGCTGCTGATTGCTGGAATCTGGATGGCGGTCCTAGCGTCGACTTCCGCCTTTGCCCAGCTGCCGATGCCGGCATCGGGCAACGATGAATCGGATGCCTTCTTGCCGTCCTCCACCATTCCCGAAGCAGGCTCCTACGTTCTGACCGATCCCGTCTGTCCCCCGCGCGACTTCAGCGGCACCGACGACGATATGATCCATGTGCGCGCCGACTACGACGCCGCCGGAGACGAATGGGTGCACACGATCCACGGCGATCCGGGCGCCGCGCCCTGTGGCGACGCCGTCTTCATCTTCGACGGCAGTGACCCAATCATCGACAATGAACTGGGAACGGCGGCGATCAACACGGACCGATCGTTCGGCCCGGTCCACCTGCAGCACGCTCAGGTGGATGTGGGGGATCTCGAATCCGTCTGGGTCTTCGCCTATGCCGATGGCGATTTCAGCACGGGGATTCCGATTCTGCGCGACACAATCGCCCCGCTGCTTCGCCTCCACGAGGGGCGCCTGCCCCACGCCGATCGTTTCAATCCGTTTCGCATCTACCGCGCCGAGGATCACGTCAATGTCCTTCTGCGCGCCCATGACATGAGCCATCTTGCCCCATCCGACAGCGCACTGAGCGACCTGCTCGAGATCACAGCCGACTTCAGTCATCTGGACGAGCGCGTCACCCTGCCCCCCGAGCTCGGCGGCGACTCGATCCATGCCGTCCCCTTCGTCTCGCTCGGCTACGACTTCGTCGACAACGACGGCGACTGGGTGCCCAACGATCCGCTGATCGACCTCAATGACGACGGCGTGATGGACTTCCCTGAGCCGTACGTCGATGAGAACGCCGACGGCTCCTTCACGCCCGGCGAGACGTTCGTCGACGTCAATGGCAATGACATCTACGACGGTCCGGGTGGCTCGGGCCACAGCTACGACATGAACCTCGACTCGACCGATCCGGACGAGCACGGCTGGTACGAAATCCGCCTACTCGCCCCGGGTGACGGAGAGCGCTACAATGACGTCGTCAAGGGCTTCCAGGTACTCGATCCGGTGACCGATCCGAACGGGATCGAGAACTTCGGTGAAATCCAGGACATCCCCGTCCCGATCCGAATCGTCGACCCCGATTTCGATGCAGTCACCGAGTACGGCGCCGCCACGCCCGTCTTCGCCTGCGAGATGGACGAGGTGCCGCCGACGATCTCCCGAGTCACCGAGCTCTACGCCCTGCCCGCGCTCGAGGCGCCCTCGAATCCCGCTGACAATCTGATCGTCCCCTACGATCCGACCTATGCCTTGGCAAGGTACTTCAACTTCAAGGCCGAGACGCCTTCCGACGCCGACGTTCTCTTTGGCGTCGCTCAGGTGCGGCGGGCCGGCGAAGTCTGGCGGGACCTGAGCCTGGATCCTCCAGGATGGCACGTCGGCCCGGGCGTGCCCGGCATTGCGGGGTACGATGACGACGGCGACGCAAGCGACCTCATCGATGCGGACGAAGACGGGATCGCCGCGGGGGACGGCCACGATCTGCGGGACGCCGAGGTCGTCGACGCGCTGCAGGATTCCCTGGCCGACGCCGAGGCGGTCGGTGGAGACGGCCTCTATCGCACGACCGATCGGCGGGACAATGACAATGACGCTTTCTTCGTCTTCGAACCCTATCACGATGCCGATGGTCTGCTCGGGGGAGCGACGCTGACCCAACGCCTGCGTTGGTTCAATCTGGACGAATCGACGAGCAACGATGCGGATGACGACGACGATGGCCTCGTGGACGAATCCGACGAGCTCGAGGCGTACGAAGTCCAAGCCGATGACAACGAGGACGGCCTGCTCGATGCTGAAGGGGTCGTGCTGCTGCTGGACGGCGCGCGCCTGACCGGTGCATTCGATCCGAACTACAGCGGCCCGATATTCGTCGCGGCAACGAGTGTCCTGGGAGCCCATCCGGCCGACGGCGACGGGGATCTGCGCGCATTGACGGAGTTCATTCCCGGTGGTCAGGCGGTGCTCGATCCGGCTGGCGTCGGCGCTCAAGGATCCCTGCCGAACCTGCGCTGGGGAGACGATACCGTCGCCATGGAATTTGGCTGGTTCTCGCTTCATGGCGAGCGCAATGTCGACTTCTGGCACGCAGCTCAGATCCACTTCGGCGAAGTACCGGATGGCAACACGACCTACGAACTACGCATGCTCGCCTTTGACCAGCCGGGCAACATGAGCGCGGAGTACGCCGTGCCGATCAGCTTCACGTCGGACGTCGCCGCCCCGTTCGTCGAGATCACCGGCTGCAGCGACGGCGACCCCTTGACCGGGCCGGCCGATTTCGTCGACGTACTGCCAGAACGCGGTGGGCTGCAGATCCACGACCAGCAGACCTACACACTGACGAGTGAGAACCTGGAGGGGATCAACCGGGTCCTCTATGAGCAGCGCGCTTCTGCGAACGCCGGCGCATCTTGGAGCGCCTGGGAGCTACTCGCTGAGACGACCACCCCTCCGTTCGACTGCGACTGGTTCGCCGACATGGTCGACAACGCCCCGCCCGACGACTCCCTGCTGGTTCAGTTCCGCGCCTACGGTGAAGACCTGTTCGGCAATCTGCAGGATCCGGATTCCGCGTGCGTCTTCCAGGCCACTGTGGTCGATGGATCGCCCCCGATCACCTGGTTCCTGCAGCTTGACGACGTGGTCAATCCGAACGACGATCCCCTCCTCGGGCCCGACTACTTCCTGTGGGAGCATGGTATCGTCACCCTGCCGGTCGGTCCCGCGGTCGATTTCGTCGCCAACTTCGATGACGGCGATTCTGATCCCTCCTCGAACGACGTCTTGAGCGTCAGCTTCGACATCCGCCTGCGCGGCTATCCCGATGCCTGGCAAGTGCTAGGAACGGTCACCGGCGAGGTGATCACCGATCCGGAAACGGGCCACCCGCTCTATGTCGATCTCGTGGCGCCAGTCACGCTGACGTTCGACTCAACGCCCACGCCACGCGGCGCCTACGTTCTCCGCGCTCGAGCCTGCGACTACGAAGGGAACCCGACGCTCGCCGGCGCCGACTTGGCCGAAGTCCTCGTCTCCGCGAACCCGCCCCGGGCCTACATCGAACAGCCAGTCCCGGCGGCTGCTGGCGGTCGAGCGCAGTTCAGCGTCCATGCCTTCTGCTACAGCGAATGCACAGGCGTTGATCGGGTGGCGTTCCAATGCTACGAGGATACGGATGCCAACGGCCTCGACGACGACGGTCAGGAGTGGATCACGTTCGCCATTGACGACGGATCCGCTCCCGATCCCCGCGGGGATGTCGTCCTGCGGAGAGGCACGGACCCCTACTTCGCACTGAGCGGGCATGTCGCCTTCACGCCGTTGGGCGGAGTGGGCGGGGAAGGATTCGTGGATCACGCCGCCGACGGGTACGGCGATCTCGATCCCATCGTGCGCGAGGCGGAGGGAGGTACGTATGGGATCTACGATGTCGGAATCGACAGCCTCCTGACCGGCGATGCCAGCCGTGTGCCGGATGGCTCACCGCTGTCGCCGTTTGAGCCATCATGTCACTTCCACACGACAAGCGAGGGCGCCGGCTTCGAGGCGCACGCCTGGGTCTGCCAGGATAACGTGCTCCAGGGGTGCAACGATGAGCTCGACCAATGGCGGGCCGAGTGGAATGCCGACGGACTTACGGGAAGTTACTTGCTGCGCGCGGTCGCCGTCGACTACTCGGGCGCTGTAGACGACACCGCATCCACACCGAGCATTATCCCGACCGTGCACGTTCAGCTCACGGCCAGCGAGACCCCGGAACTGACCGTCCTGCCGCGCGCGCTCGCCTTGGGACGCGTGGCCCCGAATCCATCCGGTCAGCAGATGCAGATCGACTACGCCGTGCCCGAGGACACCGCGTTGGAGCTGACGATTCACGACGTGCAGGGCCGTGCGGTTGGCACCTTGATCGACGGCATCGTGCCCGGCGGTTACCATGAAATCACGTGGCATGGAACCGACGCCCGTGGCCGGCCCGTTGCGGCCGGGCCCTACTGGATCCGCCTTCGCGCCGGAGAGGAGGTTGTGACACGCAAGATCATCCTTCTCCGATAGCGGCTCTTGGCTCGTGCCCCCCGCATCCCGTCTTGCGCTCGGTCCAGAGCCTTGTATGCTCGGGTTCCCGAGGAGAGCTTCTGACAGGGAGCACGTCCGGGAGGTTTGCGATGCGTACCGGCGTGTTGTCCGTGATGTTGTGTCTGGGATTGTGTCTCACCGCGTCCGCGACCCGGTATCACATCGAGCCCGATGGGACCGGCGATTTCCCGACGATCGCCAGCGCCATCAGCAGCTGCGTCGATGGCGATGAAATCGAGCTCGCCGACGGAATCTACTCCGGCAATGGGAACAACAACATCCTGATCGACGGCTTGACCGTCTGGATCTTCTCTGCCAGCGGCAATCCGAGCGCTTGCCGAATCGACTGCGAGGGAACCCCAGGCGTCACCAATCGCGCCTTCAACATCACGAGCGTCTGGTCGCCCAAGACGGTCATCCTCGACGGGATCGCGATCGAAAATGGGAATGCCCACAATGCTGAGGGAGGAGGCATCTACGTCACCGGGCAGGTCGCCTTCGTGATGACCAATGTCCGCTTCCGCAATTGCCACGCATCCGTGGGCGGCGCCTTCTCGATCAGCAGCGGTTCGAGCGGTCAGGCCGACGCCCTTGCCTGCCATTTCCGTGGCAACTACGCCGATGCTGGCGCCGGAGCGCTCAATTGCGCCGGCGTGATCACCACCTGGACCGACTGCTGGTTCATCGACAACTCGTCTGGAACCGCGGCCGGTGCGTGTCTACTTGATTTCTCCGGTGAAACGACTTTCAGCAACTGCGTCTTCTCCCGCAATCTTGCTCAGTACTATGCTGCAGCGATCTCCGCGATCGGCTCCGGTCCGCTCGTCATCCACGGATGCACATTCAGCGAGAATGCCTGCGCCACATACGCGACGATCAATATCGGTCCGTCGGTCACGCCGACGATCGAGCACACGATGGTCGTTGGCTCCGATGCCAGTGCCGCATTCAACTGGCAGGCGGGCAGCGTCGTGCTGAACAACTGCAACCTGTACGACAATGATGGCGGAGACTATGCGGGACCCCTGGCGGGAGAACTCGGCAGCAACGGGAACATCAGCGACGATCCGCAGTTCTGCTCGCCGACACCGCACGAGCACGAGAACTGGACGCTCCAGGAGGACTCGCCGTGCACGGCGCTCAACTCGCTCTGGGGAGTCCAGATCGGAGCGTACGGGCGCGCGTGCGGCACGGTGGATCCGGCTCCGGTGAGCTGGGGAACACTCAAGAGCGCGTTCCGTTAGGCGGACTGCGGGTGGCGCCTCCGCGCAGCGCTCCCCGCGGGGAGCGCTGCGCGGGGTGCGGTGCGACGGTAGCTACCGAATCAAGATTGCCCGCCGCGACAGCGTGATCGCGCCGGCCGCCAGGCGCACGTAGTAGACCCCGTTGGGCAGATCGCGTCCGGCGTCATCGCGTCCATCCCAGATCTGCGAGTGGGCACCGGCCTCCCGCGGGCCGTCGGTCAAGAGACGCACAGCACGGCCTGCGGCATCGTGGATCGATAGCGACAGGCGTCGTGCGCCCGCACCCTGCGGCACCTGGAAATCGAGCCGGCTGCCCACCGTGAAGGGGTTCGGCACCGGATCTGCCAGCGCCCAGCCCGCAGCCTGCGGAGAGTCCGCGCCCACCGCTCCCGGATCCTCGCAGCCGGCGCCGTAGGCCCCCACGAGCACGCAGACGCCTCCGCTGCAGGGAGAATCCTCCTGCAGCCGGAAGTCCTCTGCCGACGCATCGCAGAAGAGCGGGTCGAGCGAGAAGTTGTCGCGCACGGCCTCCTGCCCGGCGATCGATCCGACGTAGTCGCCATCGGCGTTGCCGTAGACGTCGCAGCACGAGAGCACCGGGGTGCCGCCATCGAGGGGGATGCCCATGGGGTGGAAGGCGACAATCGTGTCCTCGATCTCCGGCGTACCGCTCTGGCAGTAGATGGCCGCACCGGGGTCGCCGAACGCGGTGGCGTTGGCACAAAAGGTACACCGCTCAATGGGTGGGTTCCCTTCGCAGTAGAGCCCCCCTCCCAACGCGTAGACGTAGTTTTCGGCAAACAGCGCCTCGCGAATCCATGTCAGTTGCGGCTCCGAGACGTACAGCCCGCCGCCTGCCCCGGACGGAAACCCGGCGCTGTTGGCGACAAACTCCACCTGCAGCACGATGGCCGCACAGCCGTGGAGGTAGGCCCCTGCGCCGATGTCCTGCGTGTGGTTGCTCTCAAAGCGGGAGGACTCCAGAACGACCGTGGAGTGGGAGGCGTAGCAGCCGCCCCCGGCACCGGATCCGTAGTCGCTGCTCCCGGCCGTGTTGCTGGCAAAGCGACACTCCTGGACGTCGATCTCGCACGAGTCGGCGTAGAGGCCGCCCCCATACCCCGACCCATACCCACTGCCTGCGGTATTGCCGGTGAACTCGACCTGCTCCAGGAGGAGAGTCGATCGCTTGGCGTAGAGGCCCCCGCCGTGCCCCGTGCGGTGCATCCCGCCCGCCTGGTTGGAGGAGAAGGTCACGCCTGTCAGCGTCGCCCCCGAACTCTCGCAGTACATCCCTCCGCCGGTCCCGTCCTCGCCATCACCTGCGGTGCAGCCGGAAATCACGAGGTTCGTCAGCGTCGGGCTCGCCCCGAGGCAGAGGATCCCGCCTCCGGCCTGATGCGGCGCTTCGCCGGAGACAAGGCCGGAGTGAATGCCGATCCCTTCGAGAACCGCCGCGGCGGTCTCGCCGCTCTGGAAGAGGACTCCCCGATGTGGCGCCCCGCTGCTGCCGCCGCAGTCGATCGTACAGGCCTGCGGATCTCCAGAGATCGAGCGGACCGTGATCGCCTTGCCCAGAAAATCGAGATCCCGATTCCCCGGCCCGGCAAAGGTCCCATCCGCCAGTAGGATCGTGTCGCCCGTGATCGCGTGGTCGATCGCTGCCTGGATCGACGCGAAGTCTCCTCCGCCGTCGGGGTGGACCTCGTAGATCTCGGCCGTGGCGCCAGCGGCCAGCCAGAGGCAGGTTCCAGCGAAGAGCACGAAGAGAACGCAACGGTGCACGGCGCACCTCCTTTCCCGGTCATGCATGGCGCGTGGGCTCACAGGAGTGCTCATCCTCCACGCAGTCTAGCACAGTCGCAAACTCGTGTCTCCGCGCCCGCGATGCCGCTGCGACCACGGTGACTGGATCGCTTGCATTCCCTCGACATCCTGCTAGCTTACGGCCGTCGGGTTCCACGACCGGGCCCGAGACTGGAGGACCGTCATGCGAATCTTACCGATGCTCTTCGCGCTCGTGCTCTTGCCCAATCCCGCCACCGCCCAGTCCTACTACCATCTGCAGCCCGACGGCAGCGGATCGACCGACATCATCTGGTGCACGTTCTCGGGAAACGCCTGCGAGAATGGTGCCGTGATCCCGTTTGAATCCTCGGTGACGCCGCGGGTGCACAACACGCTCGTCGCGCACAGCCCGGCCGGCACGGCGGTCCACTGGGATGGGCCGGCGACGATTCTGGTCAATTGCGACCTCTTCGGAAACGCCGGCGGCGACTACACGGGAACGCTTGCCGGAGCTCTCGGCGTCGACGACAACATCCAGGCCGATCCGCAGTTCTGCTCACCGATCCCCGACGACCATGAGAGCTGGACGCTGCAGGAAGACTCGCCGTGCACCGCGCTCAATTCGGGCGCCGGAATGCGGATTGGCGCCTACGGCCGCGCCTGCGGGACAGTCGCGCCCCGGGCAACGAGTTGGGGCGCACTCAAGAACCGCCATCGCTAGCCAAGAGGGGATTCCATGGACGTATTCTCCTACCTCTCCGTCTACGTCTCCTTGATCCTGGCGCTGGCGGTCTCGCGCAACCTGATCGGCTTGGCGACCTTGATCGAGCAGCGCGCGCGCGTCACCTGGAGCTGGCCCTTCCTCGCATGGAGCTGCCTCTTCGTGATCCTGGGGGCTCTGGAGTGGTGGTCGATGCTCGATTGGCGCGGATTCACCAGCTACTACGTGCTCGAGTTCTTCTTGATGCTCGTCAAACCAACGCTGTTCTTCCTGATGTGCGCGCTGCTCTTCCCCCGCTTCCCCGAGAGCGGTCCGATCGATCTGGGGCAGCACTACGAGCGCGTCCGGCCCTGGGTGTTCTCGATCGGGGCGGGCTACGCGCTGATGTACCTGGCGGTCAGCGCCGTGCAGACGCGCAAGCATGGCGCCGCGTTCTTCGGCGAGACCATGACACCATCGGATTGGGTCCTGACCTTTGTCACCGCGACGGTCCTCACGCTGGCGGCTGCCACTCGCTCGTCCCGCTACCATGCGGTCCTGCCGCCGTTGGTCCTGGTGCTCATCGTGGCCATGTTCCTGTGAGCCGACGGCGCCCCCGACACGCTCTTCCCGGATGACATCCTCCCGTCGATCCCCTATTCTCATCGCGCCGCCGCCCCAACGAGAGGTTCAACCATGCCGTACCTGTCTGGAGTGGTCGCCGGAAGCGCCTGTCGCTTCCCCGTGCCGGAAGGCTGCAGCACCCTCGGCCGGGCCAAGGATCGTGACATCCATGTCGCCGATCGCTCCGTTTCGCGCCAGCACGCTGAGCTGCAGTTCGACGGAGCGCACCTGCGGGTACGCGATGTCGGCAGCAGCAACGGCACCTTCCTCAACGGCCAGTCGGTTCAGGACGCGCAGCTGCGGCAAGGCGACCGCGTGACCTTCGGCACGGTCGAGCTGCGGGTCGAAGACCTGGACCCGGCGAACGGCGACGACCCGGCGGCGACCTCCGCGGGAGACGATCAGGCCTCGCTCGCGGCGTCACCGGCCGGTGCCCATGCGACCGCCCTCGCCTTCGCGCCACCCGAAAGCCTCAACACCCGCGCCCGTGTAGGTCTCTCGGAGGCGCGCGGAGACACGGCGCCCGAGTCCGAGGCGGGACGCATGCTCCTGCGCGTTCTGACGGAGGCCGGGCAGGTTCTGGCCGCCAATCGCCCGCTGCAGGAGACGTTCGACCAGGTGCTGGCGATGGTCGAGCGCATCACGCCGTCGCGGCGCGTGTTCCTACTGACCCGCGACGATGCCGATCAAGATCCGGTCGTGCGTGCCGTGCGACCGGCGCACGCCGCGGGCAGTGACTTGATGCTGAGCCGCACGATCACGCGCGCCGTACTCGAGGATCGCGAAGCCCTGCTGCTCAACGACATCCGCAGCGATCCCCGCTTCGCGGCGCAGGAGAGCGTCATCCTCCAGAATGTCCGCTCGGCCATGGTCGCCCCGCTCTTCGACAACAAGAGTGTGATCGGCCTCCTCTACGCGGACAGCGACGACCCGCTCCAGTCGTACGATCGCGATCAACTCCGCGCCTTCGCCCTGATGGCGAATCTGATCGGAGTCAAGATCACCCACGCGCGGCTGACGGAGATGGAACGCGAGCGGGAACGCATCGCACAGGAGATGGCCGCGGCGGCGGAGGTGCAGCGGACACTGCTACCGAGCACGCTCCCGGACGTGTCCGGCTACCAACTCGATGCGCGCCAGATCCCTTCCCTCGAGGTCGCCGGAGACCTCTACGACGTCGGCCGTCTCCCGGATGGCCGGGTGATGGTCGTCCTGGGCGATGTCTGTGGCAAGGGCCTGGCGGCGGCGATGCTGATGTCGAACGTCATGGCGGGGTTGCGGGTGCTCTGTCAAGAGGATGTGGGAGCTCGCCACCTGGCAGAGCGCCTGCACCGCGAGGTCTTTCAGTCATCGGACGAGCTGCGCTTCGTGACGCTCTTCTTGGGGCTGCTCGACCTGCAGACCCACCGACTCGAGTACGTCAACGCCGGACACAATCCGCCGCTGATCCTCGCCGCGGACGGTAGCGTGAGCACGCTCGACGCCACGGGCCTGCCGCTCGGCATGCTGCCGGTCTCCCCCTACGAAAGCGGCACGGTCGAACTCGCCCCAGGGTCGATGCTCTGTCTCTACTCCGACGGCATCACCGAGGCGGAACGCGGTGAAGAGCTGTTCGGCGAGGATCGCCTGCTCGACAGTCTCAGGCGCCGCCACTCCCAGCCGGTCGCGGCCATCGCCGACGGGCTGCTGGAGGACGTCACCCGCCACCTGCAAGACACTCCGGCCGGGGATGACGTCACGCTCCTGCTGCTCAAGCGCCTCGCTGAGGCGTGAGCCGGCGAACTGCTGTACACCGGATGCGAGCCGCACTCCTCGTCCCAGCATATCGGCGCAGCCCGCCGCGGCGATGTCTGGTATACTGCGACATGGTAACGCATGCGGTTGGGGACATCTGCTGGAGGTGGACATGCGCAGCATCCTGTCGATCTCACTGGTCCTGATACTCCCCTGCTTCGCGGCGCCCGACGCGCTCGCGCCGAGTCCCTCCAATCTCCTTCCCAAGACTCACGGCCCGATCGACGGCCCGGTCTACGACGGCAACTTCACGCAGGGCGACACGATCGAGAATCCCTTCGTTATTCCGGTCCTCCCCTTCTACGAGACGGGCAACAACTGCGGATTCGGCGACGACTACGAAGAGAGCTGCCCCTACGGCTCATCGTCTCCGGATGTCGTCTATCGCTTGGACGCCGACTACAGCGCCCACGTACGCATCGACCTGTGCGAGTCGAGCTACGACACGAAGGTCTTCGTCTATGACTTCGAGGCCGGATACGGCTTTTCGAATCCCCTGGGCTGCAACGACGATGCGGGTTGCGGCTACAGCGGCTACCAGTCGCGTCTCGACCTGTTCTTCGTGGCCGGTCACACGTACTACATCGTCGTCGACGGCTACGGCGGTGATTGCGGCGACTACGTCCTGATGGTGACGCTGCCGATCTTCGAAATCCTCGAGTGCCCGGGCAATGCCCAGCTGGAAAACGAGGAGGACTGCTACGACGGCTACGTCGATTCCTACAACGGCGGCTGCAACAGCGAACTGCCCGCCTTCCAGACATTGACGGGATCGATCGAGGGCATCCCGTTCGATGTCTGCGGGACCAGCGGGACCTTCGTCAACGACAATCAGAACTACCGCGACACGGATTGGTACGAGCTGGTCGTCACCGAAGAGAGTACGATCACGTTTCAGTGCAAGGCGGAGTTCCCACTGTTGATCTTCATGATCGACGGAAACAGCGGCTGCGACGACCCGTTGATCCTCGACAGCGCGATGGCGGACATCTTCCCGGACGAAGCTTCCCTGACTCACACCCTCGCCCCGGGCGTCTACTGGTTCTGGGTCGGTCCGCAGGACTTCTCCGGCGTCGAGTGCGGCAGTCTCTATGTGATGACGGTCGCCGGGTACGGGTCGGGGAGCACCCCGGCGACGGAAACGACCTGGGGTGCGATCAAGAGCGTCTTCCGCTAGATCAGCGCTGGCGCGGGGCAGCCGGCCGGCCGGTCGACCCCGCGCCGCGAGCCGCAACTCCACTCGCACCTCCCCCATAGCCCAATGCTGCGCAATCCATTACCCCCCCGGGCACCTCCTGACCGATCCAGGTTGCGCTGCTCCGATGACGCCGTATAGTCGGGCTTCCCGAGGAGACGAGCGCAGCGGAGGCCGCCCGAGGGGGTGTCTCATGAGGACCGTGCACTTCATACCGCTGGCGATTCTGTCCTGGCTGATCCTCACTGCGTCCCCGGCGCTGGGGGCCAACTATCTGGTCGCCCCCGACGGAAGCGGCGACTACCCCGACATCGCCGCCGCCGTCGGCGCCTGCGTCGACGGCGACGAAGTCGTCCTCGCCGACGGGATGTTCACCGGACCCGGGAACACCAATGTGCTGATCTCGAATCTCATCATCACGATTCGCTCCCTGAGTGGCTCCTCGATCAACTGCCGCATCAACTGCGAGGGCGGGCCGGGGACGACGACGCGCGCCTTTGTCATCGAGAACACGCCCACCTGGGGCCTGAAGATCCAGGACATCGCCATCGAAAACGGCTACGCCCAAAATGACGCGGGAGGCGCCGTTCTCGTCCACAACGCCGGCACGCTCGAGCTGCTCAACGTCGCCTTCCGCGGCAACTACGCCGACATGGGCGGAGCGCTCGCACTGGAGGCAGGCACGATCTTCGTGGAAGTCGATCAATGCCGCTTCCTCGAGAACGTCGGCGGATCGGCCGGCGGCGCGATCTGCTGCGCCGCGGGGGAAACCGATCTGATCAACTCCCTCTTCCGCGACAACAGCACCACGGGAATCGGCGGCGCCTGCTGCGTGTTCCCCAGCGGTGAATTGAGCTATTCTTCCTGCACCTATTCACGCAATCTGGCGGGGACGCAAGGAGGCGCGATCTTCGACGATGGCCCCGATCTCGACATGTACGGCTGCACGCTCAGCGGCAACTCCTGCGCCGGCGGCAGCGCGCTCTACATCGGCCCGACCAACGGCGCCCACATCTACGACACGCTAATCGCCTTCTCCATCGAGGGGATGGCGATCGATTGCCAAACGACGACGATCACGATCGAGAACTGCGACCTGTTCGGCAACGGCGGCGGAGACTGGACGCCGCCGATTCACACACTCCTCGGGCAGACCAACAACATCAGCGCGGATCCGCAGTTCTGTTCGCCGATTCCCGACGATCATCAGAACTGGACGCTCCAGGACGACTCGCCCTGTACGGCGCTCAACTCGCCCGGCGGCCAGATCGGCGCCTACGGCTCCGACTGCGGGATCGTCCAGACCAAGCGTACGAGCTGGGGCGCGATCAAATGGAGCTTCGGGCAGTAGCCACAAGGAGGATCTGAGATGCTTGTACGTCTGTTCATCGTGATGGCGGCGCTCGCCGCCATGAACAGCGGCACGCTTGCCGGTGCCGCCACCTACGTCATCGCCCCCGACGGGAGCGGCGACTTCGCAACGATCGAGGCTTGCGTTGCCGTCTGCGGCCCCAGCGACACGATCGAGTTGACCGATGGCGTGTTCAGCGGCCCCGGCAACATGAACATCCTGATCGACGGCAAGACACTGACGATCGCATCCCAGAGCGGCTCGCCGGAGAACTGCCGCATCGATTGCCAGGGTGTCCCAGGTCTCGTCAAGCGCGCCTTCCTCATCCAGAACAACGCGTTCGTGATTCTTGCCGACATCGCCATCGAGAACGGGATTGCCGACAACGACCATGGCGGCGCGATCAAGATCCACAGCGCATCGATGGCGTCTCTCAGCGGAGTCGCTTTCCGCGGCAATGAGGCCAGTTGGGGCGGCGCCATCGCTCAAACGAGCGGCGATGCCTACGTGGACGCCAGCGATTGCCGCTTCCTCGAGAACTTCGCCCAATCCGGCGGTGGCGCCGTCTACACCGACGGAGGGCAATCGAACTGGTATAGCTGCCGCTTCATCGACAATCATACCGACATCAACGGCGGCGCATGCTTCTCCGGCCCCAGTGGTGAGATGAGCTTCTTCACCTGCATCTTCTCCCGCAACCATGCCGCGGTCGAGGGCGGGGCAACCTATCTCGACAGCTCGGGCGACATAGAGTTCAACTCCTGCACACTCTCCGGGAACGCCTGCATGGGCGGCAGTGCCGTCTACATCGGCGCCAATGCCAGCCTCGAATTCGATTGGACACTCCTGGTCTATACCGACGGCGCCGCGGGGATGACCTGCGATTCCCCGACCTACTTCATGCAGAACACGAACATCTTCGGCAACGCCGGCGGGGATTGGGTTCATCCGATCGACAGCGAGGTCGGCTTCAACTGCAATGTCAGTGTCGATCCCGAGTTCTGTTCCCCCGTTCCCGATGAGCATCAGAACTGGACCCTGCAGGAGGACTCGCCGTGCACTTCGGTCCACTCCCCCTGCGGCCAGATTGGAGCGTTCGGGTCGGGCTGCGGCACGGTTGACGCGGCAGAGTCCAGCTGGGGTGCTCTGAAGGGAGCATTCCGCCACTAGACGTGACGACCCCGAGGAAGGAGGGCTCTGGGGCCGGCCTGGAGACTGAAAAGCCTAAGGCTGAACTTATTAGCCTTTATGGGCTAACAGGCGGACAGCCACCCTCAGTCGGCAGACGGCAATCCGCCGATTGAGCTGTGCTGGCGCTTGCGATCTCTGCACAATTAGCCTATAGAGGCTACTTATGGACGATTCAGCCCGCTCAGCAGAATCGAAGTATGCGGCCCTGATCGGCGACATCTGTGGCTCGCGCCACCTGGAGCGCCGATCAACGCTCCAGCAGCAGCTCGAGGCCGCCCTCGAGGCGATCTCCGGCGAGCTCGAGCCACGACCTGCGTCCCGCCTCGTACTCACCCTGGGAGACGAGTTCCAGGGCCTCTTCGCTTCGGCGGCGGCGGCCGTAGGGGCGGTTCTCGAGCTCGAAACGCGCCTGGCCGGCGGCATCCGGCTGCGCTACGCCATCGGCTGGGGCGGGCTGAGCACGCCCCTGAAGCCACGCGCGCTCGGGATGGACGGGCCCTGCTTCCATGTCGCCCGAGAGGCAATGAAGCGCGCGAAGCAAGAGGACCGCTGGCTCGTCTTGGCGGGGCTCGAAGCGCGCCCCGCCGCCATCGCCAATGGCGTGGCCGGTCTGATCGGCGCCGTTCGCCGCACGTGGACCCCGACCCAAGCCGAGACGGTCGGCCTGATGCAGACCCGCACCACGCTCAAGCAGGTGGCCGCCGCACGGGGAGTCGCCACGTCCACGGTGCACAAGTCGCTGCGCGGCGCCCTCTACGAGCCCGTGCGCGAGGCTCAGGAAGCGCTGCTACGGCTACTGGACGAGGTCCGTTGATGCCGGATAAGGCCTGCTGAGATGCTGCCCGCGCCCGCGCAGCTTGCCAGCCCGACCGGCGTGTTGCTGATCGGGCTCTTCGTCGGTCACATCTTCGCCGACTTCCTCGTGCAAACCGAACGCGTCGCCGCCCTCAAGGGCGAACGCGGGCGCGTCATGCTGCTCCATGGTCTGCTCACGTTCGCCACACACACCGTCTTCGTCCTGCCCTACATGAGCCGTCTACTCTGCGCCGGGTTGCTGCTGCTCGCGCTCTACCACATCACGCTCGATGCTCTGCGCGCGCGCCTTCCCTTCACGCGTGAGCTGGAGCTGCCGGCGCTGTTGGCCGACCAAGCGCTTCATCTGGCGGGAGTGATCGCTCTTTGGTACTGGCTCTGCTCGGCGGATGTCGTCGCCCGCGCCTGGCTCCCCTTCGATCCGCGCTGGATGCCGCCCGCTGCCCGTCTCGCGCTGCTCGCCGCCGGATTCGTGTTCAATGCCAAGGGCGGCAACGCGATCGTGCGCGCCCTCCTGGCGCGGTTCCCCACGGTCATGCCCGACCCGGGAGCGACGAAGGACCTGTACGCCACGGGCCGCGTGATCGGCACCCTGGAGCGGTTCCTCGTTTTCGGCCTCGTCCTGCTCGAGCAGTGGCTCTCGGTCGGGCTGGTCCTGACCGCCAAGTCGATCGCGCGCCACAAGGACCTCGAGCAGCGCCCGTTTGCCGACTACTACCTGATCGGCACCCTGACGAGCCTCTTGGTGGGCGTCGCCTCGGCGCTCCTGGTGCGCCGGATGCTCGGCTCCTGATTGCGGGCGCATGCAGGGCGGCCCACGCCTCCCGTGCGCGGGTCTTGCCATCTTGCTGGCGCGAAGTCCCTTGCTGCTGGTGTAACTGAATTCCCCCATGACGGTTGCGGGGCTGGGCCGGACGATATCGTTCCACAACTCGACCGCCCACCGCGAATCTCCTAGACGCCTCTGCCACGGATCATTAGACTGGAAGGCTCTCAACCGACCCTGGCGGTTGGGAATGGTGCAAGAAGCGCCCTTGTAAGAGGTTATTCCCCCGGCGAGCGCATGCAGGCGACCGTCGGGGCCGAGGCGAGAACCCATCAGGAGCGAGGATCCGCCGCATGCAGGATATTTCTGCGCTCAAGCAGGCGCATCAAACCGTGGCCGAGTTCGCCTTCGAGCCGATCCCGATCGACAAGGGCTATGCGAACCGGACGCTGCACATCGACCTCGAGACGCAGCAGATCGAGACGCGACCGGTCTCGCAGCAGATGAAGGACCTCTGGATCGGCGGCAAGGGCTTCGATCTCTGGCTGATGTTCCAGGAGATCGATCGCCAGACGACCTGGGACAGCCCGCGCAATCCGATCTGCATGTCCTCCGGTCCCCTCGGCGGCACGACGTCGTTCCCCGGCTCGGGGAAGACGATCGTCACGTCGATCTCCCCGAGCACCGGCTCGATCATGGATTGCAACGTCGGCGGCTACTTTGGCCCCTACTTGAAGTTTTGCGGTTTCGATGCGCTGGTCGTCACCGGCAAGGCGCCCGAGGAAACAATCGTCGTCATCGACGCCGCCGCCGGCCGCATCACGATCGAGCGCGCGCCGAACGAAAGCATCGACGCGCATCTCCTGGCCGAGGAGCTGACGGAGATGTACGCCGACAACGAGATCGACAAGAAGAACATCTCGGTCGTTTGCGCCGGGCGGGGCGCGACCCATTCGCGCATGGGCGTGCTCAACTTCTCCTTCTACGACTGGCGCAAGAAGACGGCCCGCATCAAGCAGGCAGGTCGCGGCGGGATCGGCTCCGTCTTCCGCGACAAGCAGCTGAAAGCGATCGTGGTCAAGAATCGCGGCATCACTCCGGGCTGGCGAATCGAAGAGAGCAAGGTCGCCAAGCAGGTTACCCCGCGCACAATCTCGGAACTCACCGATCCGGCGGACATCCACGCCGTACGCGAAATCATCGCCAAGTGGAATCACGACGCCGAATACGTGATCGAGATGATGCAGGACATCCAGCGCCGCTTCCGCCACATCCCGAAGACGGCGATCGATGAGATCACAAGCGCCACCCGTACGTCGGCCGCCTACCTCTATCACATCGCCACCTTCTACAAGGCCTTCAGCCTCGAGCCGCGCGGCGAGACGACGATCCAGGTCTGCATGGGCACCGCCTGTCACGTCAAGGGCGCGGCCAAGATCCTGGACGCCTTCTCGCGCGAGCTCGGTGTCGCGGATGGCGCGACGACCCCCGACGGCGCCTATACGCTGGAAGGCGTGCGCTGCCTCGGAGCGTGCAGCATCGCCCCGGTGGTCAAGATCGGCGAATCGGTCTATGGCAATGTCCAGGCCAAGGACGTCGCGCGCTTGCTCGCCAGCGAACACGCGAGCGCCGCCGCCGAACGCGACGCGACGGGCGCCGAGCTGCTCTCGGCGCGCAAGCTCTCGCCCCAAGAGCTGGAAGAGATTGCGGGCAAGCAGCAATCCTGCCAGCGGCAGTTCAAGAGCATGTTGATGGTCTGTACCGGCACCGGCTGCGTTGCGGCCGGGGGATTGCGGATTCGTGACCGGCTGCAGAAGGTGCTTGCGGAAAAGGGACTGGAGCAGGACCACCTGGTCGTCGGCACCGGCTGCAACGGCTTCTGCGCCATGGGGCCGATCATCGTCGTCCAGCCCGAGGGCGTCTTCTATCAGGGCGTACAGGAAGCCGACCTCGAGGAAATCGTCACCCAGCACCTGCAACAAGGGCAACCGGTCGAGCGCTTGCTGCACACCGACCCGGTGACGGGTGCGGTCAACCACAAGATGGATGAGATCGGCTTCTTCCAGAAGCAGGAGCTGCTCGCCCTGCGCAACAAGGGTTTGATCGACCCGGAGAACATCGATCACTACATCGCCCGTGGCGGGTATCGCGCGCTGCGCGACGCGATCGAGAAGCGCTCCCCGATCGACATCGTTCAGGAGGTCATCACCTCCGGCCTGCGCGGCCGGGGCGGCGGTGGTTTCCCGACCGGGATCAAGTGGGAGTCGGCGCTCAAGGCATCGCAACGCCGCGAGAGTGACATCTACATCGTCTGCAATGCCGATGAAGGCGATCCGGGCGCGTTCATGGATCGCAGTATTCTCGAAACCGATCCGCATGCGGTCATTGAGGGCATGCTGCTGGGCGCCTTCGCCGTCGGCGCCCGCGAGGGCTTCGTCTACGTGCGGCTCGAGTACCCACTGGCGATTGAACGCCTGGAGCGTGCCCTGGCCCAGGCCCGCCGGTATGGCCTCCTCGGCGAGAAGGTACTCGGCACCGACTTCAGCTTCGACATTGCGATCCACCGCGGCGCGGGCGCCTTCGTCTGCGGCGAGTCGACCGCGCTGATGGCCTCGATGTCGGGTCGCGCCGGCGAACCCCGCTCCAAGTACGTCCACAACGTCGAGTACGGCTACCGCGACAAGCCGACGGTGCTCAACAACGTCGAGACCTGGGCCAACATCCCGGTGATCGTCGAGCGGGGGGGTGACTGGTTCGCCAAGCTCGGTTCCGGCGACGTGACCGGAAACCCGTGGGGCGGATCTTCGGGCACAAAGGTCTTCGCCCTCGTCGGCGATGTGCGCAATACGGGCCTCGTCGAGGTACCGATGGGCATCACCTTGCGCGAAATCGTCGAGGAGATCGGCGGTGGCGTCCCGGCGGGCCGGGCGCTCAAGGCGGTCCAGACGGGCGGGCCCTCGGGCGGCTGCATCCCGGCCGCGAAGCTCGACATGCCCGTCGACTTCGACTCGCTGACCGAAGTCGGCTCGATGATGGGTTCGGGCGGCCTGATCGTGATGGACGAGAAGACCTGTATGGTCGATGTCGCCCGCTACTTCGTCGACTTCCTGCTC
>Ga0180436_10002126_pt1 | contig 18975 bp, 13 predicted proteins | sample SS_ome_2_FD_132434 | JGI IMG/M metagenome (GOLD analysis project Ga0180436, IMG submission 132434) | Hypersaline lake sediment archaeal communities from the Salton Sea, California, USA - SS_3_S_2 metaG | ecosystem: Environmental > Aquatic > Non-marine Saline and Alkaline > Hypersaline >...
AACAGCAGAACCCCGGGATCAATATCGCCTGTACGGGTTCCCATGATTAATCCATCAACCGGCGTGAAGCCCATGGATGTGTCCAGGGATTTCCCATGCTCAATGGCTGTGACCGAAGCACCGTTACCCAGGTGACAGCTAACCACTTTCATGTCACGGGTATCCTTATTCAGGATCTCGCTGGTTCTTCTGTAGACAAATTTGTGACTGGTACCATGGTAACCGTATTTGCGCACCCCGTACTTTTCGTAGTATTCGCGCGGGATGGCGTACATAAATGCATGGTCGGGCATACTCTGGTGAAAGGAGGTGTCAAATACGGCGATTTGAGGGATTCCGGGAATGAGGCTGTCCACCGAAATTATCCCTTTGAGATTGGCCGGATTGTGCAAAGGAGCCAGATCCACACAGGCTTCGATATCCTGTATTACTTCCTTGGTAATCAGCACACTTTCCTTGTATTTCTCACCGCCCTGCACCACGCGGTGCCCCACGGCGACGATTTCTTCTATGCTGCCAATGACTCCATGATTTTCATCCACCAGGGCTGCCATAACCAGGTTTATACCTGCTGTATGGTCCATGATGGCTTTGATTTCCTTGTATTTGTCCTTCCCCGTGGGCTTATGGGAAATAACTGCATCGGTAAAACCTATGCGTTCTACGATGCCTTTGGCAATGACTGTTTCCTCTTCCTTTCCCATATTAAATAGCTGGTACTTAATGGATGAGCTGCCGCAGTTTAGTACTAATATTACCATGAATTATTGTCTGTTAGGTCCTTATGATTATTCTGATTTCTGTTTTTTCAAACCGGCCGCCTGGTTGGAAGTGATGGCTACCAGATTCACGATGTCGCTCACCGAGCAACCCCGGGAAAGATCGTTGATGGGCGCAGCCATCCCCTGAAGAACCGGTCCCACGGCTTCGGCTTTCGCCAGTCTCTGCACCAGTTTATAAGCCGTATTGCCCACGTTCAGGTCCGGAAATATCATCACATTGGCATTACCCTGGATGACGCTGTCCGGTGCCTTGCTCTGGGCAATGGCTTCTATGATAGCCGCATCGACCTGTAATTCTCCGTCGATGATCAGAGTGGGATCCATATCTTTGGCCAGATTGGTAGCATTGACCACTTTGTCCACCATGGGGTGGGAGGCACTTCCTTTGGTGGAAAAGCTGATCATGGCTATACGGGGTTCAAAACCCAGGATGGAACGGGTCGTTTGAGCAGTAGCCACTGCGATTTCCGCCAGTTGTTTCTCATCCGGATCGGGATGAACAGCTCCATCGGCAAATACGATCACACCGTCCTCTCCAAAGGATTTATCCGGATGGATCATGATAAATGCCCCGGAGACTATGCTGATACCTGGCATGGTCTTAACTATTTGAAAAGCAGGGCGTAACACATCACCAGTGGAGTTGGCGGCACCCGCCACTTCACCGTCTGCATCGCCTGCCTTAATCATCAGAGTACCCAGGTAAAGAGGATCCTCCACCAGCTCTGCTGCCTTTTCCATGGTCATTCCCTTGGACTTCCTGAGCTCATATAGGAGTTCGGTATATTCTTGCTTTTTGGGATGATTTTTAGGATCGATCACTGTGGCATACTGGATGTTTTTCAGACCGAATTGATGAACCTTTTTTTCAAGTTCCGCCGGATCGGCAATCAGGTAGACATAGCATAGTTTTTCCCTGATAATGGCATCGGCTGCCATGATGGTTCTGTCTTCGTTACCTTCAGGAAGCACAATTCGCTGGCAATCCATGCGGGCCTGCTGCCTTATTTTTTCAATTAAATTCATTGATTATCAATAGTTTGGGTTTTGGTATTTGCAGATGTTAAAGGTAGTTAAAAAAAATAAAGCCCCTTCTTGTTAAAACATCTTTTTCAACACTTTTGCATGTGGATGGTTATTATATTAGAAAAAACAAAAACTACTATGAAAGCCTCTGAAATCTTTAGCAAATTATGGGATCAGTACTCCCGGGAAAATCCAAGTGCTGAACGCATTTTTAATCTGTTCCAAAACTCAGGTGAAAAGGTGGTAAATGATCACGTGGCCTTTCGTACCTGCAACGATCCCAGAGTCAATATCGATGTACTGGCCCGTCCCTTTCTGGAGGCAGGTTATGTTCCCGCAGGGGAATATTATTTTGAGGTTAAAAAATTGAGGGCCAGGCATTTTGAGCTGCCAGGCGATCCCGAATCACCTCGTGTTTTTATCAGTGAACTGATACTGGAAGAATTTTCGCAGGGTCTCCAGGATACACTCAGAAAACAACTGGATGAAGTCCCCGAAGAGCTGCTGTTTTCACCGGATCTGATTCATCATGGAAGTCTGAGCTCTTCCCTTTCCTATGGGGTTTATGAGAGCCTGAGAGAGGAAAGTGAATATGCTGCCTGGCTATATGCCTTTGGTTTCAGAGCCAACCATTTCACAGTGAGCGTAAACTACCTTACTGCTTTTGATAAGCTTGAGGCCGTTAATGCCTTCCTTAAGGAGAAGGGATATCCCCTGAATAACTCAGGTGGTGAAATCAAAGGCACCCCCGAACAGCTTCTGGAACAGTCAAGTACGCTGGCCGATCGTGTGGAGGTCAGCTTCAGCGAGGGAGTAAAGATCATCCCGGGATGTTATTATGAATTTGCTCTGAGATATCCGCAGAAGGACGGTCAGATCTTCAGTGGATTCATCGCCGGATCGGCAGATAAGATATTTGAGAGTACGGATTACAGATAGTTCGAATTTTAAAGACCCTAAACTTCTCTTTTTGGCTTCTGAGATTCTGCTATATTTGTGGATCTGAAAGTATCCTCAAAAATAGAAGAGAACAAGTTTAGCGAACTTCGGGCACGGCTGGATGGTGAATTCCATACCGATCGGCTCAGGCGCATCATGTATTCCACCGATGCTTCTGATTATAAGGAGTTTCCCCTGGCTGTAGCCTATCCATCCCATGAAGAAGATATCCGGGAACTCGTGCGTTTTGCGCAGGAAAACTGCCTTAGCCTCATACCCAGAACAGCAGGGACTTCACTGGCCGGACAGGTAGTGGGCAAAGGGATTGTTGTGGATGTATCCGGAATGAACCGCATTCTGGAAGTCAATGAGGAAGAGCGTTGGGTGAGAGTGGAACCGGGGGTGGTTCTGGATGAGCTGAACCTGGCGCTGAAATCCACGGGCTTGTTTTTCAGTCCCGAAACTTCCACTTCCAACCGTAGCATGATCGGTGGAATGATAGGAAATAACAGTTGCGGACTTCACTCCCTGGTGTACGGAGCAACGCGTGACCACACCCTTTCTGTCAGGACTGTATTGAGTGATGCATCTGTCTGTGAGTTTGCTTCACTAGACCCGGAGGAGTTTTCGAAAAAGCTTGATATAGAAGGACTTGAAGGAAATATTTACAGGGAAATTCATGCCATTCTGAGCGATGAAAAAAACCAGTCTGAAATTCGGAATGAATTTCCGGACCCTCAGGTGGTGCGAAGGAATACCGGCTATGCCCTGGATGAAATGATCCAATCGCCCCAATATGCAGGCAAGCAGGCAAAATACCCGGATTTTAACCTCTGCCGCCTGCTTTCAGGTTCTGAGGGTACCTTGGTTTTCATGACAGAAGCCAAGCTCAATCTGGTCCCCCTTCCCCCTCCAAACAAAGCAGTGATTCCCATTCATTTTCAATCGGTTATGGAGGCTATTCGCGGGAACCTGGCAGCCTTACAGCATAAGCCCACAGCCGTTGAGCTTATGGATAAAACCATCCTCGATTGTACCAAGGGAAACCTGACCCAAAAAAAGAATCGCTTCTTCCTTGAAGGTGATCCGGGAGCCATACTAATTGTGGAAATGGTCGATGCGGATGAAGAGGTCTTAAAAAAGCGCATCAAAAGCATGGAAACGGAGATGCGAAAGCAAGGTTTGGGCTATCATTTTCCCCTGCTAAGCGGGAAGGATATTTCCAGGGTGTGGGCTCTCAGAAAAGCAGGCCTTGGAGTACTTTCCAACCTTCCCGGCGACGGGAGACCCGTGTCGGTAATTGAGGATACCAGCGTCCGGGTAGAAGTGCTGGAAGATTACATCGCTGAGTTTAATCAACTGCTTGATAGTTATAATCTTGAATGCGTCTATCATGCTCATATATCGGTCGGTGAATTGCACCTGAGACCCATTCTTAATCTGAAGGACGCTCGAGACGTACAGCTCTTTCACGACATTGCCCTGGAGACGGCCAAGCTGGTAAAAAAATACCGTGGTTCTCTCAGTGGTGAACATGGTGATGGAAGGCTACGCGGGGAGTTTATTCCCCTGATGGTGGGCGAGCATAATTTCTCATTGTTCCGACAGATTAAGCAGCTTTTTGACCCGGAGCACATTTTTAATGAGGAAAAGGTGATCGATACACCTTCCATGAATACCCACCTGCGATATGAACCGGGACACAAGTCCCCGGAGTTCTCCACCTGGTTTGATTTTTCTGAGGAGGGTGGATTTATGCATCTCATTGAAAAGTGCAATGGATCAGGCGATTGCAGGAAGACTGAGCTGACGGGAGGTACGATGTGCCCCAGCTACATGGCCACCCGTGACGAATCGACCACCACCCGTGCTCGGGCCAATGTGCTAAGGGAAATGCTTTCCCGGAACGGACAGAAGCACCCCTTCGATCAGCCGGAAGTGTATAAAGTGCTGGACCTTTGCCTGAGCTGCAAGGCTTGTAAGTCGGAATGCCCGTCAAGTGTGGACATGGCCAAACTCAAAGCCGAATTTCTTCAACACTGGTACGACCATCACCGTATTCCCTTGAGAACCAAACTAATTGCAAACATTTCAAGTGTGAACCGACTGGGAATGATCCTTCCCTGGATGTTCAATCTGGTGGCCACGGGAAAAGTGTCGGCACCACTGCTTAAGGGCCTGCTTGGTTTTGCCAGGGACAGAAGCATTCCCACCCTTGGGAAACGCTCTTTGCGCAGCTGGACGAAAAAGCATCTGTCTGCCTTAAATAACTCACTGTCAGCTGATTCTCCAGAAGTGATCCTCTATGTCGATGAGTTTTCAAATTATAACGATACCTCTCTGGGGATAAACAGCATCAGGCTGCTTAACAAACTGGGAATCAAGGTTTATACACTGAAACACCCGGTGAGTGCCAGAACCTATATTTCCAAGGGATTGCTCAGGAAAGCCCGCAAGATTGTCAGGGAAAATGTGGATATATTGTATCCGGAAGTGCGAGAGGATAAACCTCTGGTGGGCATTGAACCTTCAGCCATTCTGGGATTCAGGGATGAATTTCCGGATCTGGTTGGCAAGGATATGAAAGGAAAGGCCCGCTCGCTGGCAAAACACTGCTATACCCTGGAGGAGTATCTGGACAAGTCTTTCGAGAAGGGTGTTTTTGACCGTTCACTGTTCACCAAAGCCAGTGCGAAATTGAAACTCCACGGTCACTGTCAGCAGAAATCCATAGCCAGCACGGGACCCAGCTCACGCATTCTTTCCATTCCCGAAAATTACCAGGTGGAAGAAATTCCCTCAGGCTGTTGCGGGATGGCCGGATCCTTTGGTTACGAGAAGGAACATTATGAACTTTCCATGAAAGTGGGAGAACTGGTATTGTTTCCAGCAGTGCGAAAAGCGGAGGAGGGAAGCCTGGTGGCCGCCCCGGGAACCAGTTGCCGTCACCAGATTTTAGATGGCACCGGAAAGCGAGCTGAACACCCCGTTGAAATATTATATAAAGCTCTGATATAAAGAAATTTAATTGATAGTATAATGTTGAAGAAACTACCTCTCTGGGCAAAGATTTTTATTGGAATGGGATTGGGAATTCTCTGGGGACTGATCGCAGTCTGGACCAGTGTGGAAGAATTTACCACCGACTGGGTAAAACCCTGGGGAACCATTTTCCTCAAACTTCTCAAGCTGATTGCCGTACCGCTCATATTTGTCTCACTGGTCAAGGGTATAAGCAGTCTGACCGATATCACCAAGTTGTCACGGATAGGATATAAAACCATAGCCATATATTTAATGACTACGGTATTTGCCACGACCGTGGGTTTGGCCATGGTGAATATTTTTAAACCGGGAGATGTATTCCCGGAGGAACGGCAGGAACAATACCGGGAGCAATTTGGCGGCCAGGTGGAGATCCGTCAGGAATCGGCTCAGGAGTTTGAGAAACGCAGTCCACTTCATTTTTTCGAAGAAATGATCCCTGAGAATTTTTTCCGTGCAGCCGGAGACAATTCCAAGATGCTTCAGATCATATTCTTTGCCATCCTTTTCAGCATAGCCCTTGTTCTCGTACCTGGGGAAAAAACCCAGGTAGTCAAGGATTTCTTTGACGGTCTAAACGACGTGATTCTGAAAATCGTGGATCTGATCATGCGCTTTGCACCCATCGGGGTTTTTGCCCTGATGGCAGCACTGGTGGTGGATTTTTCCGGAGACGCAGATATTTTTACCGCTCTGGGAATGTATATGCTGACAGTGATCCTGGGTTTGTTTCTCCTGATCCTCGGACTATATCCCTTACTTATCCGAATCTTCGCCCGTATTGGGATTGCCAAATTTCTAAAGGGAATTCTTCCGGCTCAGCTGGTTGCCTTCACCACGAGTTCCAGCGCTGCTACCTTACCGGTTACTCTGAAGCAGGTTACCAACGAACTGGGGGTGTCCAAGCCCATTGCCAATTTTGTTCTGCCGGTAGGAGTGACCATCAACATGGACGGGACCAGCTGCTATCAGGCTATTGCAGCAGTCTTCATTGCCCAGGTATTTGGGATTGACCTGACCCTGGTGCAGCAACTCACCATCGTGCTAACAGCGACACTTGCCTCCATCGGGTCGCCAGGAATACCGAGCGGCAGCATTGTTATGTTGATCATAGTGCTCAATTCCGTGGGCCTGCCTGTGGAAGGATTGGCTCTGATTCTGGGGGTGGACCGTCCATTGGATATGCTCAGGACGGTTGTAAATATAACCGGAGACTCCACCGTTTCCTCAATTGTAGCAAGGTCGGAAGGAGAATTGGAGCAAAATCCCTAAAATAAGCACATATTTTTCTCTTTGACCCATAGTGCATTTTAATCATCTTGTGGCCTAAATACCTGTATTTCATGAAACAGGAAGAGTTTTAGGCTATTTTAACTCCTCCTGAGTGCCATATTTGTCAATAAGCCGATAAACTACCGGGGAATATTTCCACGAGAAAGGCTAAAATGGGCAGGGTTTCCTTTCTTCGATGAAGGACTTAGGTTTTTGAGCACAGGGGAGGAGGGAAGAGGTGAAGTTAAACCTCAATATGCAGTTCAGGATCCAAAGAGAATATTAGATGATCCTTAGCGGGATAATTGTCTGGTTGGAAATGTCCAGCTCACCCGGGAACCACTTTTTCAGCGAAAATATTTTCTCTGGAAATAATTTACAAATGTAACTCAATATAGAGCAATTACAATTGTAAACAGGACAAATTACCCTAGATAATTCACATATCACAACAAATCTGATGTAAATCACAGGTTACAAATGTAACAGAAATACACAAGCTTTCGGATTGTAAGTAACTAAGCTTATTTAACTAAATACCAGCTGTTTAGACAGATTACCTGCATTAAAAAGCGTGGATTAAGCGTAAATTCACTGGAAAACCAGCTTTCAATGTGTAATAAATCAAATTTATAGTATTAAAAACCAGTCTATTAGCGACTTTACTTCAAGTAATAGTTTGTTTTTATACAAATAAGTTCGAATAAGGGGGTATTTAGGCTATAAGCCTGCATCTGCAAGGTCCCAAGGAGGCTCATACAGTCCTGTTTTCATGGTCTTCTAAGCTAAGCGATATTATAATTACATTCCTTTATAAATTAAGAAAATGCATCACTCTGGCATCTATCCATTGAAAGGGACTCGATCGATCATTATAAGCTTATTTCCCTATACACTTTAAATATTCACAAATGTAAATTACATATGTTTACATATGGAAACAAAATACTTGTTACATTTGTAATTAAAGAAATAGGGTATGAAAGAGCGACTTTTACAGCTACTGGATCTGGAACAAATCACTCCTTCTAAATTTGCCGATATAATCGGGGTACAAAGAAGCAGTGTATCGCATGTGATTTCTGGAAGGAACAAACCCAGCTTTGACTTTCTACAAAAGACTTTGAAGGCTTTTCCCGGTTTAAATGCCTCCTGGCTGATGCTGGGTGAAGGTACCATGTATGAACAGATGGGCCGGAAGGTCTCCGGGAACCTGTTTGATGCTCCAGAAGACCTTCCTGAGGACTCAATTGCTGTTGAAAACGAGGATACAGATGCGGGAAATGAGCAAATATCGCAATCTCAGGCCCCTTCAAATGAGGATCCAGTAGAGTCTCAGCATGCCGAATCACCAGCGGAATCAAAGGATGAAGCGATTCCGGAAGCAACAAAGGAAGTTCTGGCACAAACAAGTATTCAAACTAAACAGGTGGTACAAGTGATGGTATTTTATGAGGACGATACCTTCAGAACCTATTCGCCTGCCCGGTAGAATTCTGTATATTTGCAGGCAAAAATCGAATGTATCGTTTCCTGATCAGACCCATCCTTTTCCTTCTATCCCCTGAAACCATTCATCATCTCCTAGTTTCTTTCCTGAAAGGATTGTTCCGAATTCCTGGAATGAGGGCACTGGTGCATCGATGCTATCAAATCAGGCACAAGGCCCTGGAAACTGATTTCCTGGGGCTCACCTTCGCCCATCCCGTAGGACTGGCGGCCGGATTTGATAAGAACGCTGAAGTATATACGGAATTTCATGCCTTTGGCTTTTCATTCATTGAGGTGGGAACCGTAACTCCGCTGGGACAGCCGGGGAACGAGCGTCCCCGTAGTTTCCGAATCAAAAAGGACAAGGGGTTGATCAACAGAATGGGTTTTAATAACCATGGAGCTGATGCAGCGGCAGCTAAATTGGCCCGTAAAAGGCCTTCAGGGCTCATTCTGGGCGGAAACCTGGGCAAGAACACACAAACCCCCAATGAGAAGGCAGTGGACGACTATGAGGCTGTTTTCAAGGCCATTTACGAGGGTGTGGACTATTTTGTGGTTAATGTGAGCTGCCCCAACATCAGCGACTTACGCAAGTTACAGGACCAAGATTCCCTGGAAAAGATCCTGAGCCGCCTCATGGAACTGAGAAGCCAGCAGGAGATCCGCAAGCCTCTCTTACTCAAAATATCCCCCGATCTGAATGATCAGCAGCTGGATGAAACCCTGGAAATTGTGGCAAGATTGAAGCTGGATGGCCTGGTAGCTACCAACACTACCATCCGGAGAGAGGGACTCCATACTCCGGCTGAAGAAATTGAACGCATTGGCAAGGGAGGGATGAGCGGAGCACCCATTACCACTCGAAGCCTGGAAGTGGTCCGTTACGTACATGAGAAAACCAGGGGAAAACTTCCCATCATAGCTGTTGGGGGGATCATGAGCGTCCAGGATGCTTTAAATATGCTGGATGCAGGCGCTACCCTGATCCAGCTATATACAGGATTTATCTATGAGGGACCCGGATTGGCCCGAAGGATAAACAGGGCTATTCTCAAGCGCCGACTTCAGGAAAGTGCCTAATCCAAACGGGGCAAGTCAATTTCCAGTTCGTGAATTTGCTTTAGCGGTACTTTAAAGGGCTCAAAAATGACCACTTCCTGAACTGATTTCCTTGCAATTGGCGATACTCCGGTGATTTCTTCCAGTGCTTTCGCCAATAAGGGATCTTCCAGGCTGCCGAAGGGCTTGGCATAGAGAAGGTTATCCTCTACAATGTAATCTGGATCTATCCCATCCTGAAAGTCTGTGAAGCCTTCGGCATTGGAATATTTTATGATCAGCGGACGTATGGCCCAGTTATGTCTTTTGGGTTCCTCCCAGTCATCAAACAGGATGGAGGCATAGCATTTACCATAAGTGGTGGTTCCAATCTGTACGACATTCATATAGGGATAGAGCCCTGTCATCAGTGATTCCGGTGCTGAAGCAGTCCAGTCGGTGGTCAGAAAGTATACTCTGCTCAGGTCCAGATTATAATCACTGTTTTGCATACGTATGCGTAATTGATTTGAATCCAGTCCGTCAGCTTTTCCATCGTTATCCAGATCTTCACCTGCCCAGTACTGGTTGTACCTGTCGTTCCAGACCAGATCTACGAATACTGCCTTGTCTTCCATAACTGAAATTGGAGCTAAAGTGCTGGCAATGTAGGAGGTAAGGTCCAGGTCCCCTCCAAGATTATAGCGTACATCCATGATCACATCGCTGACTCCTTCAGCTAGAAAGTCTTCAAACACCGCATTGAGGGCATCGATCCAGATACCATTTACGCCTTTTGTGAATTGGGTATAGACCAGGTAGCCAATACGTTGACCCTGATAATCAATGACCGTATGATACTGTACCGGATTAAGCCCAATTGTAGTAGCGGTCAAGGTAATCTCCTTGCCATTGGGGCTAATGGAGTTACCATCCCATTCGCCGAATCCAAAGGTGGCAGTGGTCTGATAGTATAAGCTGTAATAGTTTTCTTTGGTAAGAGTTTGACCATCAATGGTTAGTATGATATCTCCCCTGGCAATTCCAGAGTCAGCTGCAGGTGTTCCGGGCACCACATACTGCACAAAAGAGACCACCTGTGTTTCGGTATACATTGTAGGGTAGACCGACATCCCTGTGGTCATTTCCACTCCATCGGACTGAGCCCTTGCAGTCTCGTAATCCTCGTATATCCGGGAGTCCCGGTCATCCTCATAGAGGATCTTATTAAAAAACTCTCTGGGTTCCGGCTCTGCGTTGGGATTCAGGTTGGGGATGGAGGCTTCCCAGAGATAAAAATCATTCATGCCTTCCCATATCCAGTTATTTACGATCAGGGTTTCCCTGGGAAGATCGGGATCCTTTTCGCAAGAGGGTAAAATAGCCACGGCCACTATGGCCAAAAGCAGGAATAAGATATTTTGCCTATTAGTTTTCATCTGATGTTCTCACATTTTCTACTATTCAACAAGCCATTGCCATCCTCATTTTGAACAAACCCCTGAACTTTCCCGTTTTTTAGAAAAGGGACCAAAAAATGGCAGAAAACAAGACAAAAGCTACCGCAAAAAGTGTACCGGATTTTTTGAATTCCATCGAAGATCCTGTCCGAAAGAAGGATTGCCTCACCATTTCGGCCATGATGGAAGAACTAAGTGGCTCTAAACCAAAGATGTGGGGTGATTCAATCGTAGGTTTTGGGAATTATCACTACAAATATGCCAGTGGCAGGGAAGGGGACTGGTTCCAGGTAGGTTTCTCCCCCCGCAAACAGGCGCTCACTCTATACATCATGGGCTACCTTGAGTTTTATCAGGAAATCCTTGATAAGCTGGGTAAATACAAGCACGGAAAAGGCTGCCTCTATATTAAGAACCTGGACGATGTGGATCTTGACGTGCTAAAGAAATTGATTGTAACTTCCATCGATAGATTAAAAATGCACTAATCCAAGCCATTATGCAACCCCGACATCTTTTATTTTTAGGCTTGATCTTAGGGTCAGCCATCCTGCCGGCTCAGGACCCTGATCCTGACATTCAATCTCACCCTGCATTTGAGGAAAGGAAAGAGGAACGCGCACGGATGGTCAGGGATCACATTAAAAATTACCCCTATAATCCGGTAAAAGATGAGAAGGTACTTGCCGCTATGCGCAGGGTTCCACGACATCGATTTGTTCCCGAAGAATTTCAGGACCTGGCTTACCGAAACAGTCCCCTGGCCATTGGTCACAAGCAAACAATTTCTCAACCTGTGATCGTAGCTCATATGACAGAATTGCTGGATATACAGCCCATGGATAAAATTCTGGAAATTGGGACCGGATCAGCATATCAGGCAGCGGTACTCGGGGAACTTTGTCAGCATGTTTATACCATGGAGATAGTTGCTCCTCTGGGTAACAGAGCAAAAAAACTATTAAAGGAACTGGGATATAAACAAGTAAGGGTAAAGATAGGTAATGGTTACCTGGGATGGCCCGAAGAAGCTCCTTTTAATAAAATCATTGTTACCTGTGCACCGGACCAGATCCCCCAGGCCTTAATTGACCAGTTGATTCCGGGAGGGAAGATGGTTATTCCTGTTGGGGGGCGTTTTGAAACTCAGTATATGGTGGAGGTAAGGAAGGATTCCCGGGGTAAGCTGACAAAAAAGGAGCACTATCCAGTTCGTTTTGTTCCCATGACCGGAAAAAAGCAGGAATAACTCTGGGCTTGACAAACTGCGTCTAATTGGCTTAACATGCAAACTGGTTCCGGTATTGTATGATGAAACCACACCTCATAAAATCTCTGAAACTATTGGCTGCTGCATGGTTAATTGCTGCCTGAAAGTTTCAAATTCTGCTTTGCGATGGATATATTGCAACAATAATTATCTATCAAGCCCGGATATCCGAGAAATTATGGAGCTTCCCATTCTAGACTGTGCTCAAAAGCCCTCATTAACAGAGATATGCGTTTGGAACTTGCCATTTCCACCCCCTGGTTTGAATCCACCATCCGCAATCACCACCGGAAGTCCTAATTTTTTATTCACCACAAATTGCAGTCAATAATTTGCAAAGGAACATTATCTTTGTTTTATGGGTCTACTTCTCCTTTACCTCGGCATAGCACTCTTGTTCTCATTTATTTGTTCAATTCTGGAAGCTGCTCTCTTAAGCACGACTCCTGTTTTCATACAGGTGAAGCTGAAAGAGGGAAAAAAGTTTGCTAAGAGACTTGATTATTTTAAGAAAAACATCGACCTGCCCCTTTCGGCTATTCTTACCCTGAATACATTTGCACATACCATTGGAGCAGCCGGAGTAGGTTCCCAGGTTCAGGAGATATGGGGAAATGAGTATGTTTCCATAGCCTCCGTCGTTCTGACCCTGATTATTCTGATCGGATCGGAGATCATTCCAAAAACACTGGGAGCCCTTTACTGGCAGCAGTTGAGCCGTTTTACGGTCGCAACCCTGAGGGTCATGATCTACTCGCCTCTTTACCCCTTTATTATCCTAACCAATTTCATCACCAGGAGTATGCGAGTTGGAAAGAATTATAAAACAGGGATCAGCGCCACCGAGTTCAGGGCCATCACCGATTCGGTAATTCAGGAGGATGTCCTGGGAGATGAAGAGTCGAGGATCCTGCAGAACCTGATGAAATTTAAGGACATCCTGGTCAAAAGTATTATGACCCCGCAGATTGTCATTCAATGCGAAGATGAGACTGTATCCATCCAGGAGTTTTATGACAAGAATCCCGAGATGCCCTTTTCCCGGATCCCTGTCTATCAGGGAGAGCTGAATCAGTTTACCGGCTTTGTGCTGAAGGATGAGCTCATGGAAATGATCATCGAGAAGAGGGGAAAAGAAAGCCTGAAAAGTATAGCCCGTCCCATCATGCCTGTCAATGAGGAAACTCCCATAGTTAGGCTCTTCTCAAAACTGATGGAACGAAAGGCACATATCGCCATTGTGGTGGATGAATACGGCATGGTGAGTGGTCTGGTTACCATGGAAGACCTTTTTGAAACCCTTATCGGACTGGAAATAGTCGATGAGATGGACGGTGTGGAAGACATGCAGGTCCTGGCCAGAAAGACCTGGGAGGTGAGGGCAAAAAAACTGGGCCTGATCAAATAAGACCTTTCCCGGAGCTGCTATCTCCCGGTTTCGTCAAGTACTGAGGTACGGTATTTCAGAAGCCTCAATACGAAATATGCTATAAAAGACAGGGCAAATCCCCCCAGGAAGACCAGGTTGTAATCGCTTTGTCCCCGAAGCAATTCACCCCCCACATCAAAAGCACAAAATATGAGGAAAAGGGCAGCCAATCCGTTTTTTTCCTTTTTGAGCACTTTCTTCCAACTGAAAGTCAGTTCGGATTTAGTAAAACCCTTAAAACGGGGTACAAAAGGAGGGACCTTCTCGGACCACTCCAGGTAGGCAGGTCCGAATTTACCCCTCAGGAACTGTTCTTCCGCGTACATGATCCTTTCGTAATAAATCCAGTAGAATAGGCAGAAAACCAGTATGAACCAGGGGTGGGCGGTTAGCATGGCCGGTCCCAGCCACATCAGGAAATTTCCCAGGTAGAGCGGATGTCTCACCATCGAGTATATTCCCGTGGTATTCAATACATCGGCAAGCTGTTTGTCCACATTCCTGCCGGACGTGTTTTTAGGGGTGTGTCCTACCGTATAGGCACGGATCACCAGACCCAGCAGTCCCACGAGCAGGCACAATAATTCGTAGTAGAATTCATAAGGTTGCTGTTCGAGAAGGGAAGCGCCTGGATTCAGTTTCCGGAGAACATAAATGGCTGCCCCGATCAGCAGAATGAACAAGGGGATGCTTCCCCGATATTTAAAAAGCCAAATGCCCCTCTTTTCAAAGGATTCCTGTAGTGCCATGCGATTTTGTTTTGTGCTCTTCGAGCTGCAAAGATAGACTTTTACATCAAATTGAAGTCTTATGGGCTTTGAATATAAACAGGCGATTTAGGTATAAATTTCCCTCCACTATTTAGTTATTCTGCATCTTTCATTATATATTTGCTAAACCGGTTTAGCCCATATGACATGAGCAAGCTTACCTTGCAGGACATATCCAGAAGTCTGAATATCTCGAAAAGCACTGTTTCCCTGGTGTTAAACGGAAGGGGTGATGAAATTCGAGTAAGCAAGGAAACCCAGGAAAGGATCCTGGAATTTGCCAGAGAACACAACTACACCGTAAACCGGCTTGCCCGAGGATTAAGTCGGGGAATCAGCGATTTAATCGGACTGATAATACCAAATATTTCCGATAGCTTCTACGCTAGAATTGCCACCAGTATTGAAAAAAATGCCAGATTATACGGCTATAACGTAGTCTTTAGCAGTTCTGGAGAAAGCAAGGATCAGGAGAGCGAATTGATCCAATCCATGCTTGACAGGCAGGTGGATGGTCTGATCATAGCATCGTCCCAAAAGAACGACGAGGACATTAGGGGGCTCAAAAGATCGAACACCCCCTTTGTGCTTATTGACAGGCGCTATCCTGAAATCGAAACCAATTTTGTGGGTGTAGACAACTTCGATGGAATTGCATCGGCAGTAGAACAATTAATTCTTGCAGGCAGAAAGCGAATAGCTTTTATCTCCCTGAAGCCGGGGCTTGTGGCCCTTCAAGAACGTTTGGAAGGATACATTCAAACGCTTGATATACACGGATTATCTGAGGATCAATCGCTTGTACGTGAATTAGCCTATGAGAATATCGAATCGGATATGCCCCATATTATCGAAGAACTTGTACATCTTCCCAAAGGGGTCGACGCGCTTGTATTTGCTACCCATTTCCTGGCAGCGGCAGGTTTAAGGACACTGAAAAAACTGGGAATTAAGATTCCGGAGGAAGTGGCTATCATTAGTTTTGGCCAGATGAGCGCCTTCGACCTCATCGAACCGCCCATCAGTTCAGTGATTCAGCCCACGGATGAACTGGGCAAAAAGGCAGTTGATCTGTTGGTGCAGAATATGAAGAACGAAAACCATGGTTTTGAGAATAGGCATCTGAAAACATGTCTGCTGGTCAGAGAGAGTTGCGGATTGGCAAGTGCTGTTAATAAGGTGTTGAAATAGAATAATATACAGAATATGAAAAGCTTTCTTCGTTTGCTGTTGATAACGGGATTTCTCTCGCAATGTGTGTTTGGCTTTGCCACCGATAAAATGCTGGTATTTTCCTATGAGAAACCCTACAGATATGAGCTGATAAATGGAAGCTACAGGGTTATGGCCCTTGTGGAAAGTGCTCAGTGGACCGAAGGTATGGAACTGCGATACGATAAAGAGCCCATAGTTGCAAGGAAACTGGACAACGGACAGGTGCAGATTGCCTTACCGCTAATCGGAGATCCCGGCTACCTGGAGATCCACAAAAAGGACGGAAAGAAGAATGTGACCAGAAAACAGTATTTCGAACCTCTGATTCCTGCCGACTGGGACTATTTCGGAAAGGGAAAGATCCATATTATCAGCTCTTCCCATCAGGATATCGCATGGATGAATACGCCGGATAGTTGCCGGCATGAAAGGGTACATGACATCGTGATTCCTGCACTTGATTTAATTGAGAAAGAACCTGGATTTAAGTTCGAAATGGAGCAAAGCTTAAATTTGAGGGAGGCCTATGAAGATTCACCAGAAAACAGAGCTCGCCTGATATCTACCTATCAATCAGGGCACTTCGAGTGGGGAGCCACTTTAACCCAGCCTTATGAAGGACTTGAGTCCGGTGAACAGCTGGTTCGTCAAAGCTATCTGGGTCGGCGATGGATCAAAGAGATGCTCCCGGGAATGGATGCAGATGTAGCCTATAACATTGACGTTCCCGGACGTTCCCTGCAGGTACCCCAGATATTCAAGAAATCGGGAATAAACTACCTCTTTGTCTCCCGCATGAAAGAAGGCTTTTACAATTGGTACAGTCCGGATGGCACCAGTATTTTCACCTACAGTCCGGGTAACTACGGATGGACTTTACTGGTTTACAAGTACTTTGAAGAAGATGCGATAACTGCCATGCATAAGGTCTTCGAGGTGGTAAAAAACTGGAATGAATATTACCGGGAAAGAAATCTGCCACCTCATTATGCCCTGGTTATCAGCACCGATGCAGGCGGTCCGAAATATTATCAGGAAGTGATAGAGGAATGGAATTCCATTGCAAAAAATTCTGGAATGAACATACCGGAAATCGGACATTCCACAGCTTCCGACTTTTTCCATTCGGTGGATGTACCAGGTGTAAAACTGGACTCCATTTACGGGGAGCGCCCCAATCTCTGGCTCTATATTCATGGTGCCGCCCATTACCAGGCCATCAAGGCGAAAAGGGAAGCTGCAGTTAATATACCGGCTGCCGAAAAATTTACGGCCCTGAACTGCCAGCTTGAAAATGATTTCAGCGCCTATCCGCAGGAATTGCTGGACGAAGCATGGTACAAGGCCATCTACCCGGATCATGGCTGGGGAGGGAAAAACGGACATATTACTGACAGCCTGTTCCGGGAATCTCTGGAAAGCGGAAATGAAATTGGGGAAAACATTCTGAACAATTCCCTGCAAAAAATTGCAGATAAAATTGAGCTAAAAAACACCCGTAATATCATTGTATTTAATGATTTATCCTGGGACAGGGACGGTTATACCCAGGTGGATATTTCACACCTTAAAGGAAGGAACTGGGTGGTGGAGGCGCCCGATGGCTTTCCAGTTCCCTCCCAGATAATTAGCACCGGCCACAAGAAAGAACTGGTTATCAGCCTGCACGACGTGCCATCCATAGGTTATAAAAGCTACCGGATCAGAAAGGGCGAATCCCGTGTTCCTGAAATTGAGACCGGAGCCAATTATTGCGAGAATGGGTATTATTCGGTAAAGTTTGATAAGGGAGGGATTAGCTATTTGTACGATAAAATCCTTGATAAGGAGATTTTCAATACTACCCGTATGGTGGGAGGTGATCTTTTTCATATGGATTACAAAGGGAACGGAGCAGGTGAATTTACGGTAATGACCGAGCCAGGTTACGACGGTATGGAAAGGGCACATGAAAAAGAGAGCAGCTGGGAGCTGCTTGAGTCAGGAGCCATCTATTCCAAATTTCAATCAGAGTACCAGATGAATGGCTTTTCGGTGCGGCAGCAAATAACAGTATATCATCAGAAAAAACAAATAGACCTGAACTATATCATACCCAACTGGCCGGGGGAGCACAACCGGCAACTCAGGGTATTGTTTCCCTTAAAGATGGAAGAAAGTGCCCGGATCTCCTACGATGTTCCCATGGGTATGGTGCATGTGGGAGAAGACGAATTAAAGATGTCGCCCCGGGGTTGGGCCTGGGGGGGTACCTACCGCCAGATGCCTGAGGAGATCCGTCCCCGTGAAATTCAAAACTTCATGACAGCCAATGGAAATGGCTTCGGATTTACCATGTCCACCAACCTGGTAACTGCCGACTGGGTGGATCCAAGCAGGGAATCTGTGAACTATCCGGTATTAAATGCGGTGCTCTTATCCACTCATAAAAGTTGCCACGGTCTGGGAAACTGGTATGAGCAAAAAGGAAGCCACTCTTTCAGGTTTTCCATTAGCACCCATGAGGAAGGGTGGAAGCATGGCTACCATTTTGGAATCGAAGGTAATCACCCATTTCGCCCCTTAGCAAAAGAGAATAAACAAAAAGGCAGTTTGCCAGTGGAACACAGCTTTGTACGCACTTCCGATCCATTTGCAATAATTACATGCCTGAAGAAAGCAGAAGATGACAACGACCTGGTGGTACGCTTTCAGGAAGCAGAGGGACTTGATAAGCACCTGAATGTTCAATTTAAGCGGGAAGTGACTGGCACATCAAAAGTCAATATGATTGAAGAGAATCCTGAAGTGATTGATCAGGAGGGAAATAAGCTCAACATTTATATAGGAAAACACGCAGTAGAAACATATAAGCTCAAATTTTAGATCCCATGAAAACCATCTCTTTTCCACATGCAAAATTTGCAGTATGCCTGATACTAAGCCTGCTTTTGGGCACAGCTAAGGTATCCTTAGCACACGAAACAGCCGGGAAAAACCTCATTCACAGCATCAATGTGAATTACGAGCTATATCAGCTCAGCAAGAATGACCTGGAAGGCTACTCCGAGCAAATCGGAGGAGGAATGTATACCTATCCTTCCCTCAGAGACGATGTGAGGCATTCCATGATTAGCCGGGCATCGACAGGTAAAGCGGGATTTGAGTTCTACACCTCCACTGTTCCTGCAGATTACAAGGAAAGTATGGTCCATTTTTTCTTCTATTCCGATATCGATTTAAATAACCTGGAACC
>Ga0180436_10002129_pt1 | contig 18965 bp, 13 predicted proteins | sample SS_ome_2_FD_132434 | JGI IMG/M metagenome (GOLD analysis project Ga0180436, IMG submission 132434) | Hypersaline lake sediment archaeal communities from the Salton Sea, California, USA - SS_3_S_2 metaG | ecosystem: Environmental > Aquatic > Non-marine Saline and Alkaline > Hypersaline >...
CGCAATCATTTCCCATTATCCTATCCATAACCAGACACCTTTTCGGAGGTTCCGTACCGTATGTCCATCAATCTCAATCGCTATACACAAAAGGCCCAAGAGGCCCTGGCGGCATCGCAAGAGCTGGCCCGCGCCGCCAGCGCCAGTCAGATCGAGTTGGCGCACCTGTTGCTGGCCCTATTGCGTCAGGAGCAGGGAATTGTGCCGCAGATCATCAACAAGATGGGGCAGGACGCCGCCCGCCTGACGAGCGAAACGCAGGCGCTGGTCGAGGCCTTGCCCAAGGTGCACGGCCCGGCGCAGGTCTACTTTTCGCGCGAGGTGGCCGATGCGCTTCAGGACGCTGACGACCAGGCTGAGCGGATGCGCGACGATTATGTCTCGACCGAGCATCTGTTCCTCGGCTGCCTGACCGTTGCCAAGGACCAACTGGGCGCGCTGCTCAAGGGACTGGGGCTGACTACCGAGGCGGTACTGCAGGCGCTCAGCGAGGTGCGCGGTGCCCAGCGGGTCACTGATCAGCATCCAGAGGGCAGATACCAGGCCCTGGACAAGTATGCGCGCGACCTGACCGAGGACGCCCGCCAGGGCAAGCTCGATCCGGTCATCGGCCGTGATGAAGAAATCCGCCGCGTGATCCAGATTCTATCGCGACGCACCAAGAACAACCCCGTGCTGGTGGGCGAGCCCGGTGTGGGCAAGACGGCCATTGCCGAGGGGCTGGCCCGTCGCGTGGTGCAAGGAGATGTGCCGCAGGGTCTGCTCGACCGACGCGTGATCGCCCTCGATATGGGCTCTTTGGTGGCCGGCGCCAAGTATCGTGGCGAGTTTGAGGAGCGTCTCAAGGCTGTGCTGCAAGAGGTTCAGGATTCAGAGGGCTATATCATCCTCTTTATCGACGAGCTACACACCGTGGTGGGGGCGGGGGCGTCGGAGGGCTCGCTCGACGCCTCCAATATGCTCAAACCGTTGCTGGCGCGGGGTGAACTGCACTGCATTGGCGCCACGACGCTCAACGAGTACCGCAAGTATATCGAAAAGGATCCGGCTCTCGAGCGGCGCTTTCAGCCGATCTTTGTGGAGCCACCGACCACAGAAGAGACTATCAGCATTCTGCGCGGTCTCAAGGAACGTTACGAGGTACATCACGGCGTGCGCATTCAAGATGGCGCCCTGATCGCGGCCGCGACCCTCTCGGATCGCTATATCGCCGACCGCTTTTTGCCCGACAAGGCCATCGATCTGATCGACGAGGCGGCGGCGCGCGTGCGCATGGAGATCGACAGCTCGCCCATCGAGATCGACGAGCGCCAGCGGCGTTTGATGCAGCTGCAGATCGAGCAGCAGGCGCTGGAGCAAGAGACCGACGAGGCCTCCAAGGAGCGGCTGGATCAGATCGGGCAGACCATCGCCGACCTTCGGGAGGAGCTATCGGCCCTGCAGGCGCGCTATGAGAGCGAGCGAGAGGGCATTCAGGCGGTGCAGGCTGCTCAGGCCCACCTGGAGACGCTGCGCACCCAGGCTGAGCAAGCCGAGCGCGCCGGTGACCTGGAGCAGGCAGCGCGTCTGCGCTATGGCGAGATCCGCGAGGAGGAGCGCAGACTGGCCGATCTCGAGGCGGCCAACGCCGAGCGCACTCAAGAGGCCATGCTGCAACAGCAGGTGGCCGCCACAGATATTGCCGAACTGGTCGGCAAGTGGACGGGCATCCCGGTATCGCGTCTACTCGAGAGCGAGATCCAAAAGCTGGTGCAGATGGAGGACCGTCTGCATGAGCGCGTCGTGGGGCAGGACGAGGCCATTCGCGCCGTGTCCAACGCCGTGCGCCGCTCGCGCTCTGGCCTGCAGGATCCGGGGCGCCCCATCGGCAGTTTCATCTTTTTGGGGCCCACGGGTGTCGGCAAGACCGAGCTGGCCCGCGCCCTGGCCGAGTTTATGTTCGACGACGAGGCCGCCATGGTGCGTCTCGACATGAGCGAGTATCAGGAACGCCACACGGTGGCCCGTATGATCGGCGCGCCTCCGGGCTATGTGGGCTATGACGAGGGCGGGCAGCTCACCGAGGCGGTACGGCGGCGGCCCTATGCGGTTGTGTTGTTCGACGAGATCGAAAAGGCCCATCCTGAGGTGTTCAACGCCCTCTTGCAGGTGCTGGACGACGGACGCTTGACGGACGGCAAAGGGCGCACCGTTGATTTCAGCAACACGGTGATCATCATGAGTAGCAATGTGGGCAGCGAGTGGATCACTTCTGAGGTCGCCGCCAGTCCCGAGGCCATGCGCGAGCGTGTCTACCAGTCGCTCCGCGAGCGCTTTCGGCCCGAGTTTCTCAACCGTATCGACGAGACGATCATCTTTCACACGCTCACGCGCGAGCATCTGGTCGAGATTGTCGATATCCAGATCCGTCGCCTGCAAAGGCTGATGGCAGTGCGCGACATCACCCTGACGCTCAGCGAGGAGACCCGTCAGGCGCTGGCTGAGGAGGGTTACGATCCCACCTATGGCGCCAGGCCGCTCAAGCGCACGATACAGCGGCGGCTGCAGGATCCCCTCGCCATGGCCTTGCTCAAGGGCGAGATACGTGACGGTCAGGATGTGCTGGTCGAGCACAGCGCCGACGCGTACCATTTTCAGGTTTTGACAGAGAGGGCCTCCTAGGCAGGCAAGAAATCGGCATCGCTCGTCGTCAGTTGGAGGACGGCTGTCACGCAACAAGGGGCCACAGGCCCATGATACCGATCGCCGATGGCGATGGGAACACATAGATCGAGGTGAACGATGATTGGTTTCGATCGCTTTACGGACCGCGCTCAAGAGGCTGCCACGCGCGCCTATGAGCTGATGCTCACGTACAAGCATACTCAACTGGATATCGAGCATGTGCTACTGGCGCTACTGCAGCAGGAGGACAGTCCCGTTCGCGAGGTGCTCGACCATTTGGAGGTCGACACAGACGCGCTGATGGAGCGGGTCGATGCCCTGCTAAAGGCCAATCCGCACAGCGCTGGCACAAGTGGAACCCCCTCGCAGGTGTACATCACGCCGCGCGTCAAGCGGCTGATGGAGCGCGCCGACGAGGAGGCGAGCAAGCTCAAGGCGCCGCTGATCTCGACCGAGCATCTGATGCTCACTATACTGGCTGAGCCGGACAGCGCTGCGGCCAAAATCATGCAACAGTCCGGCGTAGACTATGCCGCATTCCAGGACGCGGTCGCTGCCATGAAAGAGCCCCAGCCTGGGAAAACGCAGCGCCGCGAGCGTCGCTTTCGCACTCTGGAAAAGTACAGTCGCGACCTGACGCGTCTGGCCAAAGAGGGGCGCCTTGATCCGGTGATTGGGCGCGACGCCGAGATCATGCGCGTCCTCCAGGTTCTATCGCGCCGCACCAAGAACAACCCTGTGCTGATCGGTGAGGCGGGAGTGGGTAAGACCGCTATCGTCGAGGGATTGGCGGCCAATATCGTGGCCGGCGACGTGCCCGAGACGCTGATGAACAAACGTGTGGTCTCGCTGGACCTGGGCTCGATGCTGGCCGGCGCCCGCTTTCGCGGCGAATTCGAAGAGCGGCTGGACAAGACCCTCAAAGAGATCCAAAAGGCAAAGGGTGAGGTCATCCTGTTCATCGACGAACTGCACATCGTGGTGGGGGCGGGGGCAGCGCAGGGCGCGCTGGACGCCTCCAATATGATGAAGCCAGCCCTTTCGCGAGGCGAGCTACGCTGTATTGGCGCCACCACCTTTGACGAGTACCGTCAGCACATTGAGAGCGATGCGGCACTGGAGCGGCGCTTTGCGCCGGTCTATATCGAAGAGCCATCCATTCAAGAGACGATCGAGATGCTGCGAGGCATCAAATCGCGATATGAAGAGCACCATCAGGTGGCGATTACCGACGAGGCTCTGGTGGCGGCGGCGCGCTATGCGGACCGCTATGTCAAGGATCGCCGTCTGCCCGACAAGGCCATCGACCTGATCGACGAGGCCGGCGCCAAGTTGCGTATTGCCATCCACAGTCTCTCGCCTGAACTCAAGGAAAAGCGGCTGGCCCTGCGTCAGTTGGCGGAGGACGAGGATCTGGCCGGGCAGGAGCGCAACTATGAGCGCGCCGCAGAGCTGCGCAGCATCCGCCTGCAGCGCGAAATCGAGTTTTCCGCCGACAAGGCAGCCTGGCAAGAGGAGCATGGGGTCGACGAGGTAGTTGACGAGCGCGATGTTGCCGCTGTTGTGGCGCAGTGGACGGGCATCCCCGTCAGCCGCATGCAAGAGACCGAGACCCAGCGCCTGCTCGAGATGGAGCAAAAGCTGGGCGAGCGCGTCATCGGACAGGACGCGGCCATTGAGGCTGTGGCGGACGCCATTCGCCGCGCCCGCTCGGGCCTCAAGGATCCACAGCGACCGATCGGCAGTTTCATCTTTTTGGGTTCGAGCGGCGTGGGCAAGACCGAGTTGGCCAAAGCCCTGGCCCAGTTCATGTTCGACGACCAGGAAGCGCTCATCCAGATCGACATGAGCGAGTTTGGCGAGCGGCACACCGTCTCGCGATTGGTCGGCGCGCCTCCGGGCTATGTGGGCTATGATCAGGGTGGCCAGCTCACCGAGGCTGTGCGCCGCCGCCCCTATCAGGTGATCTTGTTTGACGAGATCGAAAAGGCCCATCCGGACGTATGGAACGCTCTGCTGCAGATACTGGAAGAGGGGCACCTTACCGACGGACACGGGCGGGTGGTCGATTTCCGCAATACGGTGATCATCATGACCTCCAATCTGGGCACGACCTTTGTCCATCGCGGGGCGGGGGCGATGGGCTTTAGCCTGGGAGACGATGGCGACAAGCGCGAGCAGTTCGAGGACGATGTGGCCCAGAGCCTCAAGCGCACTTTCCGACCCGAATTTATTAACCGCATCGACGAGGTCATTGTGTTCAACGCGCTGCGGCGCGAGGACGTCATGCGAATCGTTGATCTGCAGATGCGCGAACTAGAGGGGCGCCTGGCCGAGCAGGGGCTGCGCGTCGAGTTGAGCGACGCTGCGCGTGGTTGGCTGGCCGATCAGGGATACGACGAGACATTTGGCGCTCGTCCACTGCGGCGCACCATCCAGCGCTATGTCGAGAGCCCCCTCTCCAAACGGCTCTTGCGTGGCGATTTCGACGAGGACGACACGGTGCGCATCGACGTCGATGCCGCCCAGGGCACGCTCTCGTTCGAGTGCGTCTGCAAGGTCGATCTTCCGACACAGGCGGTCGAGGCCCAGCCCGAGGAGCCAGTGGAGGTGACCCCATGAGACCGCATACCATTCCCAGCGACCTGTCCGCAGAGGCCTGGCTGCAGCGGCTGAACGCCGATAGCGAGCAGTCCGCCGAGTGCTATGCCCGCCTATTGGGCAACCAGGCGCTGGGGGATGCCCCCTTGGGGCTGGCGCGCGCCTATGAGGCCGCTGTGCGGGTGCTCTCGCACGAGGGGACGATCTATCTCTGCGGTAACGGCGGCAGCATGAGCGACGCCCTGCACATCTCGGGCGAGATGCTCAAATCGTTCAAGGCTCGGCGGCCCATGCCCTCGGACCTGGCGGCCAAGCTCGGTCAGTATCCCTTTGGTCACGAGCTGGCCGAGCACCTGCAGATGGGCTTGCGAGCCCATGTGCTCGGCGCCAATCCCGCTCTGGCCTCGGCGGTGGCCAACGATATCCGCGTTCCGGGCGCCGGCTATGCGCAAGAGCTGCTGGCCCTCGGCAAGGCGGGCGATCTGTTGATCGGCATTTCGACCAGCGGCGGGGCGCGCAATGTGCGCCAGGCGGCCTCGGTGGCCAAGGCGCTGGGGATGATCACCATCGGGTTGACGGGGGAGGCGCCCAATCCTCTGGCCGACCAGGTCGATATCAGCATCGCCGTCCCCGAGCGCGAGACCTATCGCGTGCAAGAACTGCATCTGTTGCTCTATCACCAGCTTTGCCTTATGCTGGAGGCACGCTTCTTTTCCCGCTAGCGCTCAGGAGGACAGATGTCCGTGACAGGCGCCAAATCGCCGCTGCCCTTTCGCATCTCGGTGGTGCTCGAGGAACTGGGCACCGATCTGGAGCGCGCCTTACAGGTGGTGCAGTCGTTGGGCATCCGCGACGTCGATTTTGGATCGTTGTGGGGTCGGCGCGTCGATTGCTTGACGGTTGCCGAACTGGTTCGGGCGCGCGAGCTCTTTGAGCGCTACGGGGTGCAGGCTTGTGTGGTGGGCCCGGAGACGTTCAAGACGGTGCGCCTCGAGGGCGTACCGTTCGAGCATCTCGATCGCGAACCGGCGCTCCAGGACGCCTTGGCGCTGCTGCGAGCGCAACTGCAGGTGGCGAGGCTCTTTGGGGCCAAGCTGTCGCGGGTCTATTCCTTCCGGCGCAGCGAAATGGTGTCCTTGGGCAATCCCTCGGCGCGCCATCCGCAGGGCGGGCCCTTTCCTCTCGAGATGCAGGCCAAGGTCGTCCGTGCGCTGCAACTGGCCTGTCGTGAAGCCGAGCGGGCCGGGGTGACGCTGACGCTAGAGAACGTTCGCTCCTGTTGGGGCGACTCGGGCCACAACACGGCGACCATCCTGCAACTGCTCGATTCCCCCTGGCTCAAGGTTATCTGGGACCCGGCCAACGGCTTTGTCTGCGGCGAAGGGGACGTGGCTGCCGGCTATGAGGCCGTGCGAGCATTCGTGGCGCACGTGCATCTCAAAGACGCCGTGCTGGAGGACGCCAGTACGGGCCTGACGCGCTGGGAGCGCATCGGCTCGGGGCAGGTCGACCTTCGAGGCCAACTGGAGCGGCTGCTCGCGGATGGGTACGCTGGCTGTGTCAGCGTCGAGACCCACTGGGCGCCAGAGGGCGGCGACAAGATCAGCAATACGTGCGCGACCCACGCCAGCCTCGCCGAGATGCTAGAGGGCGTGGCATCTGCCCACAGTGCCCGATCCTAGTCTCCCAGGGCGCGTCGTACCTCTCGCGCCAGCGACGAGAGGGTGAACGGCTTGGCCAGCCACTGAACGCCGTCGCTGCCTGCGTAGCGCTCCTGGTCACGCGTCTCCAACAGCGGAGGCGTCAAGTCGCGGGTGGATAGCGCCGCCTGCAGTGACGACTGCGCCTCGCCTCCCAGGATCGCGTCGATCAGGATCAGGTCTGGTACTACGCTCTGCGACTGGCAGGCCTCGAGTGCTTCCTCCACACTCCAAGCGGCGATGACCGTATAGCCCAGGTGCTTGAGCATGTTGCTACCAAAGGTGCAGGTCTGTTCGTCCGGCTCGACCAACAGGATCGTCTCTGAACCCTTGGCGACGCCCGTCTGAGCTCGGGTCGCCGTGCCGGCCGCCGGCGTATCCCCCGCAGGCAAGTAAACCTCGAACCGCGTCCCCTCTTTGGGGGCACTATGTACGTCGATGACGCCGCCCAGCTCTTGCACGATGCCATAGACCATGGCCAGACCCAGACCGGTGCCCTTGCCGACCTCTTTGGTGGTATAGAACGGTTCGAACAGATGGTCCTGGACCTCTGGCGAGAGACCCTCGCCCGAATCGACGACCAATAGACGCACATAGCGCCCAGGCGTCAGCGATCCACCGGCCACGTCCTGTTCGAGCGTCACGGTCGCGTCCTTTGTGGCAAAGAGGATCTGCCCGCCCTGGGGCATGGCGTCGCGCGCGTTGGTGGCCAGGTTGAGAAGCACGCGCTCAATCTGTGCCGGATCAGCGACAACGGTGGGAAGCTCGGATGCTAACTCTAGGGCAACGCCGATTTGTGGACCCACCAGCCGCTCGACCATTCCCTGCACATCGCGGATCACGGCGTTGAGGTCGACAGGTCGCTTGCGGGTGGGCTCGCGCCTCGAAAAAGCCAGCAGACGTCGGGTCAGGTCGGCGGCGCGTTGGCCGGCATTGCGCACCTCGGTCAAGTCGTCGAACAGTGCATGCTGGCTGCCAAGGGTGTCGAGCGCGATCTGTGCATAGCCATTGATCACCGTCAGCAGGTTGTTAAAGTCGTGGGCGATTCCACCGGCGAGTCGACCGACCACCTCCATTTTTTGGCTCTGGCGCAACTGCTCCTCGAGGCGGATGCGCTGACTGATGTCGGTGATGAACCCCTCAAGGGCGATTACGCTGCCTGCCTCTGAGAGGACGGCACGCCCCTTTTCCCATACCCACTTGAGCTGCCCCTCCCGCGTGCGGATGCGATAGACGAGTTCAAAGGGCTTGTCCTCCTCGATCGCGTCGGTGACGCTCTGGCGAACGGTCTCGCGATCCTGAATCTCGATCAGCGAGACATAGCTGAGAACACGATTCGCCAACAGCGACTCTGGAGGGTAGCCGGTGAGTTCGGCGCAACCGTCGCTCACGAATCGCATGGTCCAATCGGCATCATGGTCACAGCGGTAGGCCATCCCGGGTAGGTTGGCCATCAAGGTGCTCAGCTGGCGCTGGCTCTCGACGAGTGCCTCTTCTGCCTGGCTTCGCTCGGTGATGTCGCGTCCCAATACCACAAAACTGCTGGGCCTGTCGCTGTCATCATCAAAGAGGGCGGTCGCTGCCCAGGCGATGATGCGTGTCCCGTTGCGTGTGGGGATGGGCATCTCGAGTGAGGCGGTTGGGTTCTTGCGGGTCATACTGCCGAACTGGGCCAGCATTTCCGACCCGCCCCGACGCGATACCAACTCGAGGGCGTTCATGCCCAAGAGCACCTCTTCGGGTCGATTGGCAAAGGCGCAGAACGAGGGGCTGGCGAACTGTATTTCACCCCGTGGGCCCAGGCGGGCGATATAGTCCGTCTGATTGTCGACCAAGAGCTGGTAGCGGTCGCGTGCTGCCGCCAACGTGTGCTGCGCTTGCATCAGAGGCGTCACGTCGTGTCCGAGACCGACAAAAGCCCAGTCGGAGGGACGAGACTCGGAGGTCAGCTGACGCCAAGCGATGACACGCTTGGACCCGTCGGCGCAGGTGAGCTCTCGTAGGATCGGTCCCCGTCCGCGCTCTTCGGGTCGAGAAAACACCGAGTGATGATAGCTGCCATCTGGGTAGAGAAGCTCCAGGGGCTTGGGGTGCTGGAGCATGATCTCGGCACTGTAGCCGGTCACGTCTTTGCAGGCTTGGTTCCAGACGACGATTCGCCCCTGATCGTCCGCAGCCTCCAGCATGACGGGCATGGTGTCTACCAGATGCCGGAGTTGGGCCTCGCTGATGGCCAGGTCATGGCGCATCTGCTGCTGGCGACCATACAGCCAGATCAAGAGGGCGCTGACGACCACCATGGTGGCGCAAGAGCCCAGGAGTAGGCTGTTGGCGCGCTGAAGATGGGCAATGATACTCAGGTCCCCTGTGGCGGCGACCTGGAGGTACTGCCGTTGGGCATAGAGATAGAGGGCAGAGGCGGCCATACCGAGTATCAGGATGGCTAGCGCTGCAAGGCGCGTCAGGAGGCCGACGTCTCGCTTCATGTCTCCTCAGGCTGTCGGCACGCAGGGGGGAGTGCGAGCATAGAGATGGGCGCATGGTACAGCATTATGGGTGTGAGCGCAACTTGACAGGCGAGATGCGGGATGGTAGACCGAAGGCGGAGGTGCGATCATGATCGAAGTGAGAATGCCTCTGACGCCCAGGCTCCAGCGACAGATCGACCGCGCGCAGGCGGGCCAGGCGATAGATGTGCCCAAGCTCTATCTGACGTATGTCATGCCGCAGCGCTGCGTCTACTGCGGCGAGCCGTCAGAGGGCAACCTCTTTGCTGACCTCACCATCTGTGGTCAAGAGGTTGGCTGCGCGGTGCCCTATTGTCGCAAGCACCTCGACCAAGCCCACCGCATTGACGGCACGATCAACAACCCCTTTCGCATGGCCTGCCTGTTGACCGCGTTCTATGCCATTCTGGTGGCCATCCTCTACAGCACCGCCAAGAACCTGGACCTGCTCACCGTCGTGTTGATCGGGGCCCTGGGGTTTGCGCTTGGCTTTCCACTCCTAGCGGCCTATGTGTGCAAGCCGCTGGTGGGCCTCTTTTGCAAGCCGGTCCGCAATACCCCTATCGGTGGCATGTTGGGCATTCGTGTGCGCTACCTGCGGCGCGCCGGTCAGATCAGCATCACCTTTGGTAGCGAGGTCTATGCGCGGGCCTTTGTAGCAGCCAATCGACTCTGAGGGAACCGCTCCCGCCCCAGACGCGTCTTGGATACGTGTTCAAGCGAGTCGAGGAGGGGGTATCATGTCTCGGAATCTGTGGTTTGCCTGCGGCTTTGCGGCCGCCTGGCTGTTGGTTGTGATCGCGCTCTGGGCGCCTATCGGGGATGTGCTGGCGGGGCAGATCTGGTTGCTTCCGGCGCCGACGATGGTCCCCATACCAACCCCCACCCTGGTCAGGGCATCCGAGCCGACGCGGGTTCTCACCCCCACCGCAGTTCCTCGACCAGAGCCCTATGTGCAGTGGCGCTACCAGGGCCTGCAGGCCGGAGACTGTGGTTATCTGCTGATCGATGCTCAGGGCGGTGTGCGCTATGCCCCCTGCGATGCCTCGCCACGCGCAGCACTTTTAACCGCGGAGGAACTCGCCAGCTACCAGAGCGCGCTGAGTAGCTCGCGGGGATTTGCGTATGCCGTCCAGCCCAACGGCGGCGGCAGCATGAGCTGTCGCATGGTCGGCCGCGGCGATTCCGAGGCCAGTCTTAAGCAGCAGGCCGATCTGGCGCGTTGGGCGCGTGGTGTGTTCTACCGCTTGGTGGATCAAGAGCGTCAGGACGACCATGTTGCCGCCGCGCGGCTCGATCTGGCTGCCCGACGCCAGTGCCCGCCGGACGATATCCAGACGGTGGCGGTCGGCGAGGAAATCTGGCCTGACGCCTGTCTGGGCATCCAACAGGAAGGGATCGGCTGCGCTGAGGTAGAAACCCCGGGGTACCGCATCATGCTTGCGCTGGGGGGCGTGCAATACGAGTACCGCAGCGACATGCACGGGCGGGTGATGCTGTCAGAGTAGGGGAGGGGGCAACGGTCTGCTTGGCATGGGGCCGCGCGATTTGGCTAGGCTGGCTCCATGCGATAGCCGATGCCTCGCTCGGTGAGGATATAGCGCGGTCGGCTGGGATTGGGCTCGATCTTTTGGCGCAGCCGCCAGACGAACAGCTTGGTATAGTCGACATTGTCGACATACTCGGGGCCCCACACCTCGGCAAGGATTTGCTGGTGCGAGAGCACACGTCCGGCGTTGCCGGCGAGGTAGAACAATAGCCGAAGCTCGGTGGAGGTCATATCGACCCGCTCACCGTGACGTTGCACCTCCCAGCGCTCCGAGTCGATGACCAAGTCGTCGGTGATGTAGAGCACCCGGTTGGCCTTGGACGGCTCTTGGCCCTTGGTGCGGCGCAGCACGGCGTCGACGCGCGCTTCGAGCTCTTTGAGGCTAAAGGGCTTGGTGACATAGTCGTCGGCGCCCATGCGCAGGCCCTTGATACGGTCGGCCTCTTGGCCGTGGGCGGTCAGCATGATCACCGGCGTGGTTGACATGTCGCGTATTCGGCGCAAGGTCTCCCAGCCGTCCAGCTGCGGCATCATCACATCGAGGACCACTAGATCGGGACGCAACTCGTACAGGCCGCGCAAGCCCTCGGTGCCATTATTGGCAATGTGCACCTGGTACTCGGCCCGAATCAAGTATATCTCGAGAGCCCGCGTCAGTGTGGCATCATCATCGATGACCAGTAGCGTGGCCTTGGGCTTCATCCGGCCTCCGTGCATCTATCTAGACCATAGCTGGGCCTATTGCGCGTGATACCTAACCTCAGCAGACGGCACTGCCTCTATGCGATGCATCGCGACGCCGCTGATCTTGCTTTCCACCACTGTTCGTGCTCTGGTATAATGGCTCGAGCAACCCTGTCCTTGTGGTGTTGCCCAACCTAATGCCATTATATCACAAAAACCGTTACAAGGATAACCCGATTTGAGACCTTTTGTAACCTTGGCATCGGCTTCGCCGCGACGTCGAGACCTGCTGGCAGCCATGGCGATCACCTTTGACGTTCAGAGCGCCGATATCGACGAGTCGCCCTGTCCTGGCGAGGACCCAGAGCGACTGGTGCGGCGTCTCTCGTTGGCCAAAGCAGAGGCGATCGAGCGCGACGGAATCATTGTCGCTGCTGACACAGTTGTTGTATCAGATTTGTGCGTGTTGGGCAAGCCAACCTCGCCGCAAGAGGCCACGCGCACGTTGCGCTCTCTTCGCGGGCGCTCTCATCATGTCTACACCGGCATCGCTGTCCTCGACCGGAACCGGGCCCGAGCCTGCGTACAGGTCGCGGCCAGCCCAGTCCGCATGCGCGAGTACAGCGACGATGAGATTGCCGCGTATGTGGCCAGCGGCGACCCGATGGACAAAGCCGGCGCGTATGCGATTCAACACCAGGGATTTTCGCCCGTTGCGGCCATCGAGGGCTGCTATGCCAACGTGATGGGCTTTCCCATCTGCCACCTCTATCGCCTGCTGACCGCCTGGGATCTCCTGGCGCCTGTCCATCCTTTGGCCTGCTGCCCCATGGCGCAGCGAGAACCCTGTCCCTATGCAGAGGATGTTCTGGCTGCGCCCCTACCGGAGGGGTGCTAGCGCGCTGTCCGGGCGAGGTCCCTCATCGCTGATTGACGCTCCCTCTGGGCGAACCTAGAATGCCCTTGGTAGCAAGTAGCGCGGCCAAGGTATACCAGCGGCAGTGGGAGGCAGCATGATCATCACCGATATCAAGACCTATCCCGTGTGGGTGGGACATCGCAATCAGTGCGTTGTCAAGGTCGAGACCGAGGACCCCGATTTTTATGGCCTGGGCGAAGCGGGCCTCTCGGGCCGCGAGTTGGCCGTCAAGGGCGCCGTCGACCACTATCGCGAGTGGCTGATCGGCAAGGATCCCATGCGGCGAGGCGCGCTGTGGCAGGAAATGTACCGCAGTCAGTATTTTGAGGGCGGACGCGTGTTGCAGGCGGCCGTCTCGGCGCTCGATATCGCCTTTTACGACATCACCGCCAAGGCCCTCGGTGTACCGGTCTATCAGCTCTTGGGAGGCAAGCAACGCGAGTTCATCCCCTGTTTTGCGTCCGCAGGGGCCGACAGCTATCCGGCGCTCTTGGAAAAGGTGCAGGACCTGGTCCATCGCGGCTGGCAGTGCATTCGCGTGGCGCCCGCTCGCCGCGTCGCTGGCGAAAGTGATGATCCTGCCCTCTACGAACCGCGCGAATCGATTGCTCTCACCGCGCAATGGTTGACGCGTCTGCGGGCAGATCTCGGTCCCGAGCCGGTGTTGGGCATCGACTATCATCACCGTCTGTCGGTGGCCGAGTCCGCCTCCTTTTGCCAGCGGATGCCGACGGGCACGCTCGACTGGCTGGAAGAGCCGATCCGCGACGAGACCCCCGAGGCGTATGAGTCGCTGCGACGGCTGACCGACGTGCCTTTTGCCATTGGCGAAGAGATCTCCAGCAAGTGGCACTTTATGCCCTACATCGAGCGGGGGATCACCAACTACGCACGGGTGGACGTCTGCAACTTGGGGGGGCTCACGGAGACGAAAAAGGTGGCGAGCTGGGCCGAGGCCCACTATATCGATCTGATGCCGCACAACCCGCTGGGCCCCATCTGTACGGCGGCCACGATTCACCTGGCGGCAGCGGTGCCCAATCTCGCCTGGCTCGAAGCACGCGCCACCACCAGCGAGAACTGGAGCCTGGACCACGACATGTTCCCCGAGCAGCCGGTGCTGGAAGGGACTTGGTACCGCGTGCCGGATACACCGGGGTTGGGCGTCACGCTTGATGAGGCGTTGGCCCAAAAGCAGTCGTTCCAGTATTGGGAGGCGCCTCATTTGCATCGGCGCGATGGCTCGCACACCAACTGGTAGCCGACCCTTGGCCCGAGGTACCCCCTGCGCTATAATCGAGACGGTGGTAGGGGGGAGAACGGGCATGGACAGGACATGACGGCGAGCGAACGACGCGCGCGAATCACCGCACGTTTGGCAGGACTTCCGACCAAGCCGGGCGTTTATATCATGCGCAACGCCGATGGCCGCGTCATCTATGTGGGCAAGGCGATCGTGCTACGCAATCGGGTGCGCTCATATTTCCACGAGTCGGCCAACCACACCAACAAGACCCGCCGTCTGGTCGCCGCGGTCGACGATCTGGAATGGATCGTCACCGAGAGCGAACTCGAGGCGCTGGTTCTCGAGCAAGAGCTGATCCAACGCTATCGTCCGCGCTACAACGTGCGCATGAAGGACGACAAGCACTATCCCTATATCAAGATCAGTCTGCAAGAGGACTATCCGCGCATCTTTGTGGTGCGTAGCATGCAGCCCGATGGCGCGCGTTACTTTGGTCCGTTTACGTCATCGCAGGCTGTGCGTCAGTCGCTCGAACTGCTGCGGCGTCTGTTCCCCTACCGCACTTGCCAGCGCGAGATCACCGGTCAGGATCGCCGGCCCTGCCTCTACTATCATATCGGGCGTTGCCTCGGGCCCTGCATCGGGGCGGTCGACCGCGACGCCTATCGCGCCACGATAGAGCAGGCCTGCCTGTTTTTGGAGGGGCGGCAGGAACAGGTGCTGACCGAACTGGAAGAGACGATGGCGCACGAGGCGCAGGCGCTCAACTTTGAGCGGGCTGCGGTGCTGCGTGATCAGATTTCGGCGGTGGGGCGGATTATCGAGCGACAGCGCGTTGTCTCGGGGATGCTGCATGATCACGATTTCGTGGCCATGGCCCGCGACGATGGGCAGGCCTGTGTGCAGGTCTTTTTCGTGCGCGGCGGCAAGCTGATCGGTCGCGAGTATTTCATTCTCACCGGCGCCGATGACGAGCCGGCCAGCGAAGTGATGGGCTCGTTCGTCAAGCAGTACTATGACAGCGCGGCTCAGATTCCCCCCGAGATTCTGGTCCAGGAGGCCGACATGGCCGAGTTCGCGGTCATCGAGGCCTGGCTGCGCCAAAAGCGCGGCACCAAGGTGCTGGTGGAAATCCCAAAGTCGGCCGAAAAGCAAGACGTCATGCAAATGGCCATCGAGAACGCCTCGGAAACTCTGGAGCGCCTGCGCAGAGAGTGGGAAGCCGATACCAACAAGCAGACCGCCGCTTTGGCCGAGTTGCAGCAGGCGCTGGGACTGGAAAAGCCCCCGGCCCGCATCGAGTGCTATGATATCTCGAATCTGCAGGGGACGGCCATGACCGGCAGTATGGTCGTGTTTGCGCGGGGCGTGCCCAGCAAGCAAGATTATCGGCGCTTTCGCATCAAGACGGTGCAGGGGCCGAACGACTATGCAGCCATGGCCGAGGTGCTGCGTCGGCGATTCAAGCGGGCCAACGAGGCCCGAGGCAAAAAGAGCGTCGACGGCAAAGAGGACCGCTGGGCGCTGATGCCCGATCTATTGGTCGTGGATGGGGGCAAGGGGCAGCTCTCGGCGGCTCGCGAGGTGATGCGCGAGATGGGGGTCGATCACATTGCTACTGTGGGCCTGGCCAAGCGCGAGGAAGAGCTGTTCCTGCCCGAACGTTCCGATTCGGTGCTGTTGGAGCGGAACTCGCAGGGGCTATATCTGCTGCAGCGCATTCGGGACGAGGCGCACCGCTTTGCGATCTCTTACCATCGCAAACTACGCAAGCGCGAGGGCACACGTTCGTTGTTGGACGAGATTCCGGGCATCGGCCCCAAGCGCCGACGAGTGCTCTTGGAGCGGTTTGGCTCGCTGGACGGCATCCGCGAGGCGACGGTGGATGACCTGGCGTCGGTTCCGGGGATGAACAAGCCGGCCGCGCAGCAGGTGGCCGAGCACCTGGGGCTCAACAGCTAGTGAGGGTAAAGGCATGCCCAAGCAGGGCCTGAGCGTCAACGACGTATGGCAACTGGCGCTGCCCACCGACACGCTGCTTTTGGCGGGTCGGGCTGGGCTGGCGCGCACCGTCGATTGGGTGGCTCTGCTGCGCGCGACACCGCCGCTCTTTGTGGATATCAAGCCGGGATACATCGCGCTGGCGCGCGTGGCCTATCTTTCGAACCTCTCACCGCATATCGGCCAGTGTGAGTTCTTGGAACGACTGGCGAAGGTCGATGTTTCGGCGGTGGTGATCGACGAACCGGTAGATCGCGAGGCTGTGGATCGAGCGGAGCAGTTGGGCCTGCCGCTGCTCTTGCTTTCGGAATCCGTTGATCCGCACGAACTGGAGCGAGGCATCCTGCGGGCCTTGGTCGACCATGAGGGACAGATCGCTCTGCGCGATGCCGAGATTGGGCAGCAACTCGAGACGCTCTATGCCGCCCGGGGCTTGCAGGCAGTCCTGGAGCAGGTCGCTCATGCCGTTCAGGGCGAGGCTGTTCTCGTCGAGCCGTCCGGAAACGAGAAACTCTCGGCCGGAGCCAGCCATTCGCTTGGCGAGATCGACGCGATCGAGTTGCCGGTCGACGTCGCTGGCCGCGATATGGGTACCTTGGTGGTGCGCCGCGCGGCTGCCCGCAGTCATCCCCTCGATCCTGTGTGGGCCCGTCGCGCGGCGAGCATCTGCGGCATCGAGTTGCTGCAGCAGCACACCCGCCAAGAGACTGAGGAACGACTGGGCGCCGATCTCATCGAGCAGATGCTAGAGGACAGTCTGGGACGCGAGGCGCTGGCGGCGCGGCTCTCTCGGCTGGGGTACCGTCTCGTCGCGGACCAACGGCACCTGGCCATCGCGCTGGGCCCCGCCAAGGGCCCCGTTGATGGGTCCACGATGGAGCAACTGGCGCGTGACCTGCGCTGGCAGGCGCAGCGCTTTCACATCGATGTGCTCTCGCTGCGGTATCGTCAAGAGTTGCTGATGCTGGCCTCGCTCGATCGGGCGGCTAGCGAACAGCGGGTGGACGAGTGGCTTTGGGAAGTTGCCGGGAGCGGGGCGACACATGGGCTGCAGGTGGGCGTCAGTCGTCCAGAGACCCGCATCGAGGGCCTGGGCCAAGCGATCCGCCATGCCATGGACGCCTGGCGGTTGGGCTCGCGCATCTCGGGACAGCGCGGGCCGCACCACTATGCGGACCAAGGCCTCTATCGCCTGCTGGCCGGTCTGCGCGACCGTGACGAGGTTGTGCGCTTTTACCGCGAGACACTCGGCGCGTTGGTGCGCTACGATCAGGAGCACGGCACCGAGTTGGTGCACACGCTGCAGGTCTTTTTCGAGCACCATGGTAACGCCAGTCAGACCGCCAAGGCGCTCTATGTGCACCGCAACACGCTCAACTATCGCTTGCAGCGGATCGCCGAGATTGGGGACATGGATTTGGGCGATCCCGAGACACGCCTCAACGCCCAGGTCGCCCTGCGCATTCACCAGCTTTCCTAGCCATTTGTGCAATATGCACAACGAATGCGCGGTCTCCTTGTGCAGGCTGCTCCATGTGGTGCGGCTCGTTGGCCGCTATGATGAGAGATGACAGCCGCAGCTGCGGCCCCGTATCCGTCTATCAGGTAGGGAGTAGGACATGGCTCAGAGCAAGGACAAGATTCTCGAGATCGCGCGCGACAACAAAGTGCGCTTTGTCAACCTGCAGTTCACCGACATTGTCGGGATGGTCAAGAGCATCACAGTGCCCATTAGCCAGCTCGCCAAGGTACTCGATGGAGGCATTTGGTTCGACGGTTCGTCGATTCAGGGATTTGCGCGCATCAGCGAGAGCGACATGTTCCTCTTTCCCGATCTCGACACCTTTGCCATCATCCCTTGGAAGGGAGCGGCCAACAAGACCGCGCGCCTGATCTGCAACGTCTTTACTCCCGACGGACAGCGATTCGACGGCGCGCCACGCACGGCTTTGACCAAGGTGCTGGAAGAGGCGGCCGAGATGGGCTTTGAGTATCGCGTTGGACCCGAGCTCGAGTTCTTTTTGTTCGGCACCGACGAGACCGGCGCGCCCATTCCGGGGGCGACCAACGACGAGGCCGGCTACTTTGATGCCACCGCCGACCGCGCCACCATCGTGCGACAGAACATGATCACCGCGCTCGAAGCCTTTGGCATCGACGTCGAGGCCGGCCATCACGAAGTGGCCGCCGGGCAACACGAGATCGATTTCCGTTATGGTAACGCACTAAAGTCCGCCGACAGTGCGGTCACCTTCAAGTACGTGCTCAAGGCCATCGCCCAGCAGCATGACCTGTATGCCACATTCATGCCCAAGCCGATCCGAGGCGTCAATGGCTCGGGAATGCATGTGCACCAGAGCATCGCCGACACCAAGACGGGCGAGAACCTGTTCGCCGACGAAAGCGATCCCTATGGCCTCTCGGACCTGGCACGCCGCTTTATTGCCGGCCAGCTCAAGCATGCGCGCGCCATGAGCGCCATCCTGGCCCCGTTGGTGAACTCGTACAAGCGGCTGGTGCCGGGATACGAGGCGCCGGTCTATATCAGTTGGGCGCGCGTCAACCGCTCGGCGCTGATCCGCATCCCTCGCGCGCCGGTCAAAGAGGCCACGCGTCTGGAACTGCGCTGCCCTGATCCTTCCTGCAATCCCTACTTGGCCTTTGCCGTCATGCTCAAGTGTGGCTTGGACGGCATCAAGAACGACTATCCCCTTCCCGATGCCACCGAGGAGGACCTGTTCGAGTCCGAGTCGGCACGGGCCGGCCTGCAGACGCTTCCCGGTTCGCTGCGCGAAGCGCTGGATGCCTTTGAGCAAGACTCGGTGGTGCAGGACGCCCTCGGGCCGCATATCACCGAAAAGTTCATCGATGCCAAGAGCCTCGAGTGGGACGACTATCGGCTGGACGTCTCTCGCTGGGAACTGAACCGCTACCTGTCGACATTCTAGGATTTGGCACGCCATCCTGATGCCAGCTAGCGGCCGGGGACCTGCGGGTCCCCGGCCGCTTGGTCTTGTCGTTGTGCGTCTCGTCTCTCAAACATTGACGCCTCGCCCCCGTCGCGCTATTATCGGGGTTCAGTCCCCAAGGAGCG
>Ga0180436_10002130_pt1 | contig 18963 bp, 16 predicted proteins | sample SS_ome_2_FD_132434 | JGI IMG/M metagenome (GOLD analysis project Ga0180436, IMG submission 132434) | Hypersaline lake sediment archaeal communities from the Salton Sea, California, USA - SS_3_S_2 metaG | ecosystem: Environmental > Aquatic > Non-marine Saline and Alkaline > Hypersaline >...
GGCGCAAGGAGATGCTCAAGGACATCGCGGCCGTGACCGGCGGTGAGGTCATCAGCGAGGAGTTGGGCCACAAGCTGGACAACACCCGCATCAGCCAGCTCGGTCGGGCCAAGCGCGTGCGCATCAGCAAGGACGAGACGACGATCATCGAGGGTCAGGGCGACAGCGCCGTCATCGAGTCGCGCGTCAAGGCGATCCGCGCCGAGATCGAGACGACCGACAGCGACTACGCCCGCGAGAAGCTGCAGGAGCGGCTCGCCAAGCTGGCCGGCGGCGTCGCCGTCATCCGCGTCGGCGCGGCCACCGAGACCGAACTCAAGGAGAAGAAGCACCGCTTCGAGGACGCCCTCTCCACGGCCCGTTCGGCCGTCGAGGAGGGCATCGTCTCCGGTGGCGGCGTCAGCCTGATCTACGCCATCGGCGCCGTCCAGAAGGTGGCCGACGGGCTCGAGGGCGACGAGCGCACCGGCGCCCGCATCCTCATGCGCGCGCTCGAGGAGCCGGCCCGCCAGATCGCGGCCAACGCCGGCGCCGAGGGTTCCGTCGTCGTCAACGCCATCAAGAACAACAGCGACGGCAAGTACGGCTACGACGCCGCCGTCGACGAGTACGTCGCGGACATGTTCGGTGCCGGCATCGTCGACCCGGCGAAGGTCACCCGCACGGCGCTGCAGAACGCCGCCTCGATCGGCTCGCTGCTGCTCACGACCGAGGCCGTCATCGCCGACAAGCCCGAGAAGGAAGAGAAGACGCCCCCGATGCCGGGCGGCGACATGGGCGGGATGGACTTCTGAACGCCGCGCCCGATGGTCGCGGCCACCCACGGTCGTGACCGACGAGGAAGGGCCCCGAGCCGTGCGCTCGGGGCCCTTCCTCATGGGCGTGTCGCCCGGGGGGCCGCGGCGGTCGGTCGTTCAGCCGTCGCCGCCGTAGCGCAGGAGGGAGCGCCCGGTCATCGCCGCCGGCTGCGCGAGCCCGAGCAGCTCGAGCACCGTGGGCGCGACGTCGCCGAGCACGCCGCCGTCGCGCAGCCGGGCGTCCTCGGGCCCACCCACGAGCACGCACGGCACGGGGTTGGTCGTGTGCGCGGTGTGCGGCCCACCGTCCTCGGCGATCATCCGCTCCGCGTTGCCGTGGTCGGCCACCACGATCGCGGCGCCGCCCCGCGCCGCGACCGCCTCGAGCACCCGCCCGAGGCCGGCGTCCGCCGCCGCGCAGGCGCGCACCGCGGCCTCGAAGACGCCCGTGTGCCCGACCATGTCGGGGTTGGCGAAGTTGATGAGCACGAACGCGTCGTCCCCCTCCGCGATCTGCCTGGCGCAGGCCGCGGCCAGGGCCGGCGCGCTCATCTCCGGCTGCAGGTCGTAGGTCGCGACCTTGGGCGACGGTTCGAGGTGGCGCGACTCGCCCGGGTAGGGGGTCTCGTTCTTGGCGTTGAAGAAGTAGGTGACGTGCGCGTACTTCTCGGTCTCGGCCGTGTGGTGCTGCTTCAGCCCGGCGCGAGCGATGACCTCGGCCAGCGGCTCGTCGATCTCGGGCAGCGCGAGCGCGAAGGGGGCGTCGAGGGTGGCGTCGAGCTGCATCATCGACGCGAAGCGGACGGCGGGCACGCGGCCGCGGTCGAAGGCATCCCAGTCGGGGCCGCGGAGGAAGGCGTAGGCCAGCTGGCGCGCGCGGTCGGCCCGGAAGTTGAACACGAACACGCCGTCGCCGTCCTCGACGGTGGCGGGCGCCTCGTCCTCGGCCGCGACGACGGTCGCCGCCACGAACTCGTCGCTCTCGCCGCGGGCGTAGGCCGCCTCGATCGCCTCGGCGGCGCTGGCCGCGCGGTGGACGCCGCGGCCGTGGACGATCGCCTCCCAGGCCTGCTGCGTCCGCTCCCAGCGGCGGTCGCGGTCCATCGCGTAGTAGCGACCGATCACGCTGCGCACACGGGCGGGGCTATCCATCTCCTCGATCGCGGAGGTCAGCTCGGCCAGGAAGCCGCGTCCGCCGTCCGGCGCCGTGTCGCGCCCGTCGGTGAAGGCGTGGACGGCGACGCGCTCGACACCATGGCGGCCCGCGATGTCGATCAGTGCCACGAGGTGCCGCAGGTCCGAGTGGACGCCGCCGTCGGACACGAGACCGAGCAGGTGGAGCGTCTTGCCGTCGGCCGCGACGCCGGCGAGGAGTTCGCTGAGGACCCGGTTGTCCGCCAGGCGACCGTCGTCGATCCGCTCCTGCACGTAGGAGAGCGACTGCGTGACGATGCGCCCGGCCCCGAGGTTGAGGTGGCCGACCTCGCTGTTGCCCATCTGGCCCTCCGGGAGGCCGACCGCGCGGCCCGACGCGTCCAGCGTCGTGCGGGGTCCCGCGGACCAGATGCGGTCGAACACGGGGGTCTGGGCGCTGGCGACGGCGTTGCCGGGACCGGGTTCGGCCAGGCCGAAGCCGTCGAGGACGACGAGGACGACGGGACGGGTCATGGGACCTCCGGAGCTCGGCGGCGGAGCCGGCCGAGGGCGCGCAGGGCGCGCGGGTCGACGCCGTCGCGGTCGGGATCGACGTCGTCGAGATCGATGGCTTCGGTGCCCGCGGGCGCCGCGCCGCGCCCGGGCGCGGCGGCACGGTTGAGGGCCACGGCGCAGCGGACGGCGGCCTCGAGCGCCCCCAGTTGGGCGGGGTCGGCGAGGGCGCGCGGCAGCAGGTCCTGCATCAGCGCCCGCACGCGACCGTGGGCCAGCCACAGGGCGACCGCGCGTTCCTCTTCGGTGAGGGCCGGCGTGGGGGCGTGGGGCGCGACCGCCAGCTTCGCGGCGGCGTCGACCACCTTGGGGAGGGTGGCCTGGCGCCGGCAGGTCGCGCAGCGCGGCGGCTCGCCCGCGGCGCGCCCGGCGGCCGGGTCGGGCTCCGTCAGGCTCCCGCAGATGCCACAGGGCAACCAGCCGGCGGCGCGGCGGCGCGCGCGCAGGGTCGCCAGGGCGCGCCCGGTGGCCGCGGCGGCCGGCACCAGCTCGTCGGGCAGGCCGAGGGCGGCGCGCTCCAACCGGCGCGCCTCTTCCGCGTCGACCGGCGGCGCCGGCGGTGGCGGCGGCGCCTCGACGGGGGCGACGCGCCCGACGCGGAATCGCAGGTCGCGCACGGACGGCTCCGGGAGTCGGCGGCGGTAGGCCTCCAGGATGCGGTGCCGCTGCAGGCCCAGGTGCATCGCCGTCTCGGCGTCGGCGACCTCCACGACCAGCGTGCCGCCCTGGAAGGCGACCGCCGTGGCGAAGCGGGCGACGTCGGCGCCGACGATCCGCGGCCAGGCGAGCACCGCCTCGGCCCGCCGCACCCCGCGGACCCAGCCGCCACGGCGCATCGCGGCCTCGAGCCAATGGGTGACGTGGCGCTCACGCATCGCCGACCTCGAGTCGCCCGCCGGCGATGGGCCACACCCGGTCGGCGTCGGGCGGCGGCTCGGTGCCGGTCACCAACGCCTGCGGGGTGCGGCGGGCAAGCGCCATGAGGTAGGCGCGCCGGTCCACGTCGAGCTCGGCCGAGACGTCGTCGATCAGCAGCACGGGCGGCGTCCCGTGCCGCTCCTCGAGCAGCGCGAACTCCGCGACCCGCAGGGCGAGGGCGGCGGTGCGGGCCTCGCCGCGGGAGCCGAAGGCACGGACGTCGTGCTCGTCGAGGGCGAGTTCGAGGTCGTCGCGGTGCGGGCCCACGACGGTGGCGGCCCGCGCGCGCTCCTCCTCGCGGGTCGCCGCCAGCGCCTCGAGCAGCGCGGCCTCGCCCGCCGAGCGGCGCAGCGTCAGCGACAGGCGCTTGCCGTCGCCGGCGACGTCGGCGTAGGCCTGGCCCGCGATCGGCGCGAGGCGCGTCAACGCTCGGCGCCGTAGGGCGTCGATCTCGTCGCCGAGTTCGGCGAGGCGGGCGCTCCAGACCGGCAGCGTGGCGTCGCCGGCGGACCGCTTCAGGACGGCGTTCCGCTGCTCCACGACGCGATGATACCCGCGCAGCATGAGCGCGTAGCGCAGCGAGAGCCGACCGAGCAGGTCGTCGAGGAAGCCCCGACGGAGGGCGGGGGGGCCGTGGACCAGGTCGGCGTCCTCGGGCGCGATGCGCACCGCGCCGCCGAGGCGGGCGACGTCGGCCGATCGCACCGGCTGGCCGTCGAGGCGCACCGCCTTGCGGCCGACGCTGAGACCGACCTCCACCGTGTGCTGCGCCTCCCCGACCTGGAGGAAGACGCCGACGAAGCCCTCGCTCTCGCCGAAGCGCAGCGTCTGCGCCACCGTGCCGCTCGGCAGCGAGGCCGTGCAGCCGAGGTAGACGGCGTCGATGAGGTTCGACTTGCCGGCGGCGTTGCGGCCGACCACGCAGGTGACGCCATCGGGCAGGCGGACGTGGGCGGTCGTCAGGTTGCGGAAGTGGAGCTGCCTCAGGGCGCGGACGCGCACCCGGCGAGTCTACCCGCTCGGCTGCGTGCCCGCGGGAACGGTGCCGACGGCGAGCGACGCGGTCGCGACGGCGTCGGCCACAATTCGGAACCGTTCCGACGACGTGCTAGATTGCGGCATGACCGACCACGACGTCGACCGGCTGCGGCGCGATTTCCCGATCCTGGGGCGGCGCGTCAACGACCGGCCCCTGGTGTACCTCGACAGCGCGGCCTCGGCGCAGGCGCCGGGCCAGGTGCTGGAGGCCGTCGACCGCTACCGCCGCCGGCACCACGCCAACGTGCACCGTGGGGCGCACACGCTCTCCGCGGAGGCCACCGAGATGTACGAGGCCGCCCGTGCCCGCGTGGCCCGCTTCCTCCGCGCCGGCGACCCCCGCGGCGTGGTCTTCACCCGCAACGCCACCGAGGCCCTCAACCTCGTGGCGCACGCCTACGGCCGCCACCGGCTGCGCGAGGGCGACGAGATCGTGGTGACCGTCGCGGAGCACCATGCCAACCTGGTGCCCTGGCACCTGCTGGCCGCCGAGCGCGGGGTGACCGTGCGCGGCGTGCCGCTCGGCGGCGACGCCCGCGTGGATCACGACGCCCTGGTGGCCGCCATCGGCGAGCGCACCCGCATCGTGGCGACCTTCCACGTGTCCAACGTGCTGGGGAACCTGCAGCCGCTGCGTGCGTTGGCGGACGCCGCCCACGCGGTCGGCGCCCTGTTCGTGGTCGATGGGGCGCAGGCCGCCCCGCACGTGCCGATCGACGTCGCCGCCTTGGGTGCGGACGCGTACGCCTTCTCCGGCCACAAGGTCGGCGGCCCCACCGGCATCGGGGCCCTGTGGATGCGCCCGGAGTTGCTCGAGACGCTGCCGCCGTTCCTCGGCGGTGGCGAGATGATCCGCCGCGTCGAGGTCGACCGCAGCAGCTACGCCGACATCCCCATGCGCTTCGAGGCGGGCACGCCCGCGATCGCAGAGGCCGTCGGCCTGGCGGCGGCGCTCGACTACCTCGACGCCATCGGCATGGAGGCGATCTGGGACCACGACCGCGCGCTGGCGCGACACGCGCTGGCGCGGCTCGCCGAGCTCGACGGCGTCACCACCTACGGGCCGCTGGGCGACGACCGGGGCGGCATCGTGACGTTCAACGTCGACGGCGTCCATCCGCACGACGTGGCGAGCTTCCTCGACGCGGAGGGCATCGCCATCCGGGCGGGCCACCATTGCGCGCAGCCGCTCATGCGGGCGCTCGGGGTCGACGCCACCGCGCGCGCCAGCTTCTGGCTCTACACACGCGAGGCGGACGTCGACGCCTTCGTCGACGCCGTCGACCGCTCCCGCGCGTTCTTCGCGCCCCTGAGGGCCGCGCCGTGACCGCCCTGGCGCAGATGTACCAGGCGGCCATCCTCGAGCACGCCCGCCGCACCCGGCACCGCGGCGTGCTCGACCCGGCGGACGCCCGCCAGGAGGGCGTCAACCCGTCCTGCGGCGACGAGCTGCTGCTCACCCTGCGCCTGCGTGACGACACCGTGACCGAGGTGCGCTACGAGGGCAAGGGCTGCGCCATCTCGCAGGCCTCGGCGTCGCTCATGGCGGAGGCGATCGAGGGGCACCGCCGCGAGGAGATCGAGGCCCTCATCGGCCACGTCAAGGCGATGATCCACGGCGAGGGGCTGCACCCGGACCTCGGCGAGCTGGCCGTGCTCGAGGGCGTGCGCCGCCTGCCGGCGCGCGTGAAGTGCGCGGCGTTGGCGTGGACCACGCTCGAGGCGGCCCTGAAGGCGCGCGACGCGGGCGGGGCGCCCGACGCCGGGTCCGGCGGCGTCGGCTAGCCGGGCAGATCCTCCTCGCCGATCGCCCACGCGTCGTCGGCACGGGTGTCGTGCCGGACCGCGCCCGGGCCGCTCCCGGCCGCGGACGCCTCGACGGGCACGCGCGGTCCCTCGACCGCGTCGAGGGCCCGCAGGAAGCCGGTGAGCTGGCCGCGGAGCTGTTCCCGCACGATCGCCTGCGACTGCTCCAGGCGCGCGAGTTCGGCATGCGCCGCCGCCACCGCCGCCTCCGCCTCGCGGATGACGGCCTCGGCCTTGGCGCGCGCCTCCGCCTCGATGAGGCGTGCGGCCTCCCGCGCGTTGTCCTTCATCTCGCTGGCGATCCGCTCCGCCGCGATGACCGCGCGCTGCAGCTCCGCCTCCGCCTCGCGCAGGCTCGCGATCTCCTCGTCGCGCTCGGCGATCTCGTCGCGCATGTGGCGCATCTCGCGCAGGCTCCGCTCGCGTTCGGCGGCCACCCGCTCCAGCAGCGCGCGAACGGCGCCGGCGCGGTAGCCGAAGAGCGCGCGCTCGAAGGTGGCGTGTTCGATGTCGAGCGGCGTCAGCGTCATGGATTCCTCCCCGCCGGCCCCGCCGCGAACAGCGCGGTGCCGACCCGTATCCAGGTCGCGCCCTCCTCGATCGCGACCTCGAAGTCGCCGCTCATGCCCATCGAGGTCCGGCCATCCGCGTGGCGCTCGGCCAGCGCGCGCAGGGCACGGAAGTGGGGCCGGGCGAGCTCGGGATCGGTCGCGTACGGGGCCATGGTCATGAGCCCCTCGAGCCGGACGTGCGGCGCGTCGCGCACGCGGGCGACGAGGTCCTCCAGGTCGCCGGGGTCGGCCCCGTACTTGCTGTCCTCGCCGGCGACGTTGACCTGCAGCAGGACGGGGAAGACGTGATCGTGGCGCGCGCCGTCCGCCTCCAGCGCGGCGACCAGGCGGGCCGAGTCGACCCCGTGCAGGAGCGCGAAGTCCCGGCAGTAACGGACCTTGTTCGTCTGCAGGTGGCCCACGAGGTGCCACTCGACCTCCGGCCCCAGCGCCTCGGCCTTCGTCCGCCACTCCTGCACGCGGCTCTCGCCCAGTACCCGCTGCCCGCGATCGAGCAGGGCGGTGCGTACCGCCTCGGCGTCGTGTCCCTTGGTGACCGCCACCAGCCGCACCTCGGCGACGTCGCGACCCGCCCGCGCGCAGGCGCGCTCGATGCGTTGGCGCACGTCGGCCAGCACGCTCTCAGAGCTCGGGGAGCAGCGCCCGGAGGAGCGCGCGGAAGCGTTCGCCCGCGAGGTTGGCCACGCGCAGCACCTCGTCGCCGGTGGCGTGCTCGTGCCCGTCGGGCAGCGCCATGTCGGTGACGACGGAGACGCCCAGGACGCGCATGCCGAGCGACCGCGCCATGGTGACCTCGTGGACGGTGGACATGCCGATGGCGTCCGCGCCCCAGGCCCGGAACGCGCGCAGTTCGGCCCGCGTCGCGTAGGCCGGCCCGGCGATGGCGAGGTAGACCCCCTCGCGCAGGCGCAGGTCGAGGCGCCGGGCGGCCGCGCGGGCCGCCTCGAGGTAGGCCTCGTCGTAGGCGTCGAAGGTGACGGGGAAGCGGGGTCCCACGCCGTCCGCGGGCCCGGTGAGCGCGTGGTCGAAGGTGTGGTTGATGAAGTCGAGCTGCAGCATGAGGTCGCCCGCGCGCCAGTGCGGAGCGAGGCCGCCACAGGCGTTCGTCACCACCAGCCGCTCCGCGCCCAACGCGTGCAGCACCCGGATGGGGAAGGCGCAGGTGCTGGCCGGGTAGCCCTCGTAGGCGTGCAGCCGGCCCTGCATCAGGGCGACGCGGCGCCCGGCGAGGCGACCCAGCACGAAACGACCGGCGTGGCCGGGTGCGGTCGATGCGGGCATGCCCGGCACCTCGGAGAAGGGCACGCTGATGGCGTCCTCGACCTCCTCGGCCAGCGGGCCGAGGCCCGAGCCGAGGACGAGGGCCACCTCGACGCCGTCCTCGCGCGACGCGGCCGGCCCGGCGCGGGCGGCGCGCAGCGCGTCGGCGGCCGCCCGGGCCGTGGCCACGGCGGCCGGGCCGACGTGGCCGGCCGCGGGTTCCTTCGACGGGTCGCCGGCGACCGGTGACCCCGGTGGGTGGGGCTGTGCCATGGCGGCATCGTAGCAGGCGGGTTCGCGCGGCTGGGCGCCGTCGCGTGGGTGCGCTCGGAAGGGCTTCTCACGGGAGCTTCGGTAGACTCCGCGGTATGTCGAGTCCTCGCCTGCTGCTCCTCGTCCTCCTGTGGCTCTCCGGCGCCGCGTTCGCCCAGGAGGCCCTCCCCACGGCTCAGGGTCCGCTCCTGGAGGTCCGGGTCGAGGGCACGACCACCTTCAGTGACATCGTGCGCACGATCGTGGCGGCCCGTGCCGGCACCGAGGCGGAGCGCGTCGACCTGGAGGCGGAGCGCAACCGCGTCTACGCGCTGGGCACCTTCGAGGAGGTCAGCGTCACGCTCGAGGACCGTGGCGCGGGCCCCGTGCTCATCGTGCGCGTCCGCGAGAACCCCCCGGTGGCGGAGGTCGAGGTGGTGGGGACCACGCTGCTCGAGGGCGAGGCCCTGCGCGACGCGATCGTCGCCGAGCACCTGCTCGACCCCGGACGCACGCTCAACGCGCTGCGGGCGGAGCGCGCGATCGAGACGCTGCAGGGGATCTACCGCTCGGTGGGCGTGCCCTACGACGTCGACGTCACCCTGGAGGTGCTGCAGGAGCCGACCGGTGCCGAACCCGGCGGGCGGACGCCCGTGCGCCTGCGCTACCTCGTCGAGGAGAGCGTGCCGCTGCGCGGCGTGGTGTTCGAGCCCTCCTCGCTCCTGAGCGAGGCGGAGCTGGAGGGGCTCTTCGCGCAGGTGGCCGCCCAGGAGACGTTCGGCTTCGGGGTCTACCGCCAGGCCGTCGACGCGGTCGCCGAGCGCTACTGGGAGGCGGGGCTGCGTCAGAGCGGCGTCGACCTCGAGCGCACCGCGCTGGAGAACGGTCAGCTCACCGTGCGCTTCCGGGAGCTGCGCATCGCGGCGTTCGACACCGTCGCGCTGGGCGTGCCCGCCTCGCGGCTCAGCCTGGCGGTCGGCGACCTGTTCGACTACGACGTGCTGCTCGAGGACGTGCGGCGCCTGGCGCGCGGCCGCTCCTCCGACGTGCGCATCGAGACCCTGGCGACCGCGACGGGCGCCGTCCGGGTCCGCTTCGCGCTGGGCGCGCCCGATACCGCCGGCCCCGTGCAGGAGGTCGTCATCGAGGGCAACACGGTGCTGGACGACGCGGTCCTCATCGACCTGCTCGCGCTCGACGTCGGGGACACCTTCACTTCGGCCCTGGCCGACGAGGACTTCCGTCGCCTGCGCGCCGCCTACGACGAGGTCGGCGTCGTCATCGACGGACGGCCCGCCTACAACTACCTCGACGGCACCTACGTGCAGCGCGTCACCGAGTTGCGGATCGCGGGCTACACCGTGGTCTACGACGGCGCCCCGGGCCGTACGGAGGAGCGGGTCGTCACCCGCTACCTGCCCGAAGTGGGCGAGATCGTCGACCTGGGCCGCCTCGACGACGGCCTCCGCCGCCTCGCGCGCCTGGGGATCGTCACCCCGGTCAACCGGCTGCTGGTGCCGGCCGAGACCCCTGGCGAGGTGATCGTGGAGGTGGTGCTGCGCTCGAACACCACCGGCCTGCTGCAGCCGGGGGCCCAGTACAGCACCGAGACGGGGTTCTCCGCCAGCGTCTCCTACGCCGAGTCGAACCTCTGGGGCCTGGCCCACAACCTCTCGGCCGAGCTCCAGGCGCTCACCAGCGACCTGGGGCTGCAGGTCGGCGGCAGCATGCGCTACGCGGTGCCCTGGCTGGACGTGCCCGTGCTCGACCTGCAGGAGGTCCCGACGAGCCTGACGGTGTCGCTGTTCTCGCGGGTGGAGGTCAACCAGCCGCTCAGCCTGGACGGGAGCTTCACGGTGCCCTACCCCGGCCTGCCGGACCGCGAGGGAACCCGCGTGCCGGTGGGCGAGTACCTCGTGCGCTCGAGCGGCGCCAGCTTCTCGGTGGGCCGCCGCGTGCTGCCGAACACCGACCTGGTGGTCGCCGCCCGCGGGGCGTACGACGTCTACCGGCTCGAACCGGCACCGGAGGCGTGCGCGTTCGACGACGACGGCGACGTGCTCAACCCGACCCGCTGTGCGCTGCCCGAGGAGGTGGCCTTCGGCCTTCTGCCCGCCGGCGGGCTGAGCGCCTTCACCTCCGCCACGCTGACCTACGACGACCGCGACAGCCCGGCGTTCCCGCGCGACGGTGTCGCGGCGACCCTCGCCTTCGGGGTCGGGTGGGGAAGCGACCAGCGCGACCCGATCACCGGCGAGGCGGTGCCGTACGTCTACCAGCAGGTGCAGGCGGGCCTCAAGAGCTACCTGACGCTGGCGGACGTGCTGGACGGGCTCGAGGACCGCAACCACGTCCTCGCCGCGCGCCTCAACGTCGGCCACCAGTTCGGCGACGGCTACCCCGAGAACCGCCGCTTCCGCGTCGGCCGCGTGCCCACCGAGGCGACCGAGCTCCGCGGCTACCAGGACACCGACTTCGACCTCTCGCGCAGCTACCTGACGTCGTCGGTCGAGTACCGCTACGACTTCGGCTTCGACACCGTGGCGACCGAGACGATCATCGGCGTCGTCTTCGCCGACCTCGGCTACGTGCCCGAGGGCACCGGCGCCGTCCTCTCCGGGCCCGCGCTGTACGGCAGCGCCGGCATCGGCGTGCAGGTGAACCTCGGCTTCGGCGGCGTGTCGCTGCCGGCCCTGCGCTTCGACTACGGCTTCTCGGCGCGCAACCCGAGCGGCGTCTTCTCGTTCCGGGTCGGTCCGGTCTTCTGATCCCGCGGGTCGCCGCACGCGACGGGCCGGTGCCGCGGCCACCGGCGGCCGTGCCTAGACGTTGAACAGGAAGTGGATGACGTCGCCGTCGACGACGACGTAGTCCTTCCCCTCGGTGCGCAGCCAGCCCCGGGCTCGGGCCGTGGCCAGGCTGCCCGCCTCCATCAGCCGCTCGAAGCTCACGACCTCGGCGCGGATGAAGCCGCGCTCGAAGTCGCTGTGGATGGTGCCCGCGGCCTGGGGCGCCTTGGTGCCGCGGGTGACGGTCCAGGCCCGAACCTCCTTCTCGCTGGCGGTCAGGAAGGTCTCCAGGCCGAGTACCTCGTAGCCCTTGGCGATGAGCCGGTCGAGCCCACGCCGCGAGAGGCCGAGTTCCGCGAGGAACGCGGCGGCCTCGTCCTCCTCGAGCTCCCCGAGCTCCTGCTCGATCTTGGCGGACACGATGACCACGGCCGCCCCCTCGACGGCGGCCCGCTCGCGCACCCGCTCGACGTAGGCGTTCCCCGTCGCGACGTCGCTCTCCGGCACGTTGCACACGAAGACGACGGGCTTGTCGCTGAGGAGCCTGAGGTCGTCGGGGCGGGGGAGCCCGCTGGCGCGGGCCTGGACGCCGGCGGAGAGGGCCTCCCGCAGCGCCTCGACCTGCGCGAGCGCCTCGGCCTCCTCGCCGTGGCCCCCCTTGGCCCCGCGCTTGAGCCGCTCGGCGCGGCGCTCGAGCGTCGCGAGGTCGGCCAGGAGCAACTCCGTCTCGACCGTGTCGATGTCGGCGATGGGATCGACGCGGCCGGTCACGTGGACCACGTTGGGGTCGTCGAAGCAGCGCACGACGTGGGCGATGGCGGCGACCTCGCGGATGTGGCCCAGGAACTGGTTGCCGAGCCCCTCGCCGCGGTGCGCGCCTGAGACGAGGCCGGCGATGTCGATGAACTCGACGGTCGTGGGGACGACGGGCGGCACGCGCTCGCCCTTGGTGAACACCCGCGCCAGCGCCGCCAGCCGGTGGTCCGGCACCGGGACGACGCCGACGTTGCGGTCGATGGTGGCGAAGGGGTAGTTGGCGGCCTCCACGCGGGCGCGCGTGATCGCGTTGAACAGGGTGCTCTTCCCGACGTTGGGAAGGCCGACGATGCCGATTCCGAACATGGTGGGCTCCTCGGGGAGGTGGCGCGCTCGCCGAGGCGCCTGCGCCCCGGCGGCGCGGCGCGGCTCGAGCGCATGAGTGTAGCAGGGCGGGGGGCTCGCGCGGGCGTGCGCCGGGGCGGAAGGGTGCGTGGTAGCCTCGCGCCCATGTCGTTCGCCCCCGCGCCCCGCGTGCGCGTCGGCGTGCTGGGCGCGGGCACCGTCGGCACCGCCTTCCTCCGCCTCCTCGCCCGCCACCCGGAGTTCGTCGTCACCGGCGTCCTCGTCCGCGATCCCGACCGCCCCCGCGACCTGGGACCGCGGCCTCCGCGGCTCACCACCGAGCCGGACGAGGTCATCGAGGGGGCCGACGTCGTCGTCGAGCTGCTCGGTGGGGTCGCGCGGCCCAGCGAGCTCATGGCTCGTGCCGCCGAGCGCGGCGCGCGGCTGGTCACCGCCAACAAGGCGGCCTTGGCCGAGGCCTGGCCCACCTGGCGGCCCTGGATCGAGGCCGGCCGCGTGGGCTTCGAGGCGGCCGTCATGGCCGGCACGCCGGCCATCGGCCCGCTGACCGGCGCCCTCCGCGGCTCCCGCATGCGCTCCGTGGAGGCCGTACTCAACGGCACCTGCGCCTACCTCATCGGGGAGATGGAGCGCGGCGTCGCCTTCGAGGCGGCCCTGCGGGAGGCCCAGCGCCTCGGCTACGCCGAGGCCGAGCCGGCCCTCGACGTCGATGGTTGGGACGCCGCCCACAAGATCGCCATCGTGGCCCGCATGACGGTGGCGCCCGACCTGGTGTGGGCCGACGTGGTGCCCCGGGTGCGCGGCGTCCGCGGTCTCACCCCCGACGCCGTCCGCAGCGAGCGGGCGGCCGGCCGCCGCGTCCGGCTCGTCGCCTACGTCGAGCCCGACGGCGGCGGGGGCTGGCGCGTGGGCGTGGAGCCGCGCAGCGTCGACGCCGGGAGCCCGCTCGCCTTCTTGGCCGACGGTCGCAATGCGCTCGTGTACCGGGGCGACGCGGTCGGCGAGGTGTGGATCGCCGGGCCGGGCGCGGGCGCCCTCGTGACCGCCAGCGCGGTCCTGGCCGACCTGCTGCAGGCGGCCCGGGGGGAGCCGGGACCGCGCCCGGCGCGGGCCCTCGCGTCGCCGACGGTCGCCGACGGCGGGGCGATGGGCCCGGCGGGCGCATGATCGCCGGCCCCCGCTTCGTGAGCACCCGGGACCCGGGCGGCCCCGGGGTCACCTTCGAGGCGGCCCTGCTGCGCGGGCTCGCGCCGGACGGGGGCCTCTACGTGCCCGACCGCGTGCCCACGATCGCGCCCGGGTGGCGCGCGTCGGCCACGCTGGCGGCCGCCGCGGAGGCCACGCTCCGTCCCTGGTTCGACGAGGACGAGGCCGACGGCTGGCTGGCCGACGCCCGCGACGCGCTCGACTTCCCGGTTCCGCTGCGCCGTCTGGACGACGAGACCTGGCTCCTCGAGCTCTTCCACGGTCCGACCCGCGCATTCAAGGACGTCGCCGCCCGCACGCTGGGGCGCTGGTGGGCGCGCGCGCTGGCGCGTCGCGGGCGCGAGGCCCTGGTGCTGGTGGCCACCTCGGGCGACACGGGCGGCGCCGTGGCGGCCGGCATGGCCGGCGTGCCCGGCCTGCGGGTCGTCGTGCTCTTCCCGCGCGACGGCGTGAGCCCCGTGCAGCGCGCGCAGCTCACGTCCGTGCGCGACGGCGTGCACGCCTTCGCGGTCGACGGGAGCTTCGACGACTGCCAGCGTCTCGTCAAGGAGGCCTTCCGCGACCCGGCCCTCGCCGACCTGCCCCTGACGAGCGCCAACAGCATCAACCTGGGGCGTTGGCTGCCGCAGGCGGCCTTCCACACCTGGGGGTTGGCGCAGCTCGCCGGCGCCGGTTTGGACCCCGCGGAGGCCGTCGTCGTGGTGCCCTCGGGCAACCTCGGGGACCTGGCCGCCGGCCTGCTCGCCGCGGCGATGGGTGCGGCGCCGGCGCGCTTCGTCGCGGCGCACAACGCCAACGCCTACCTGGTCGAGCGGCTCGCGGGGCGCCGGGCGCCCTTCGACTTCCCGCCGACCGTCGCCACCCTGTCCAACGCCATGGACGTCGGCGCCCCGTCGAACTTCGAGCGCATGCACGCGCTGTGGCCCGACGCGCCGCCCAAGCCGCTCGCCGGCGAGCGCGTCGACGACGACGCCACCCTCGCCCGCATGGCCCTCACCCACGAGCGGACCGGCGTCGTCGTGTGCCCGCACACCGCCGTCGGCCTCGAGGCGGCCGCGCGCGACCGCGCGCGCGCCGCCGGCGTCCGCCGCCCGAATGCCTGGGTCGTGCTGGCCACCGCCCACCCGGCGAAGTTCCCGCAGGTGGTGGCGCGCGCCCTGCCCGGCGTCACGGTGGAGGACCCCGTCCTGGCGGCGGATCTCGCCGGCCCCGCCCGCGCCACGCCGCTGGCGGCGACGCTCGCGGACCTGCGCCGGGCCCTGCGGACGCTGCCCCGCTGAGCGCCCGTCTCGGGTGCCGGGCGCGCGCGCCCGTCGCAAGCGCCGGGCGGGCCCGTCTCAGGTGCCGGGCGCGCGGGCGAAGGGCCCCTCGGCGTCCGTCCCCAGGTGCATCACGCGCGTCTCCCGCATGAGCTTGCGCAGGTGTGCCAGCAGCGAGCGCTCGGCCAGGTCGTGGGCGGCCGGCTCGAGTCCGGGGTAGACGTGCTCGCGCAGCCGCGCGAGCGACGTCGGCCCGCCCGCCAGGCCCTCCCAGACCGCCCGTTCGCGCTCCAGCCGGTGCGCGCGCGCCTCGTCCAGCACGGCGGTTCCGTCGTTCCGCAGGGGACCGTGTCCCGGCGCCACGAGCCGTGGATCGAGCGCGGCGGCCCGCGCCAACGAGGCCAGGTAGTCGGCGACGTCGCCGTCCGGCGTGCCCACCCAGGTCGAGCCGCGGCCCGCGACCAGGTCGCCGGCGACGAGGGCGCGGGCCTCGGGCAACCAGAACGCCAAGTGGTCCGAGGCGTGCCCCGGCGTCCCGATGGCGACGAGGAAGTGGGGACCGGCGACCAGCCGCCGGCCGGGCGTCAGGGGCCGGGCGGGCACCTCCGGCGGCAGGCGGCCGACGCCCGCCGGGTGGATCCACACGTCGACCGGCCCGTGGCGGCGCAGGACGCCGGCGACACCGGCGACGTGGTCGCGGTGGCTGTGGGTCAACAGGACGCCCTTGAGGTGCCGGACGGCCGCCGCCCGCAGCAGGGCGTCGACGGCCGCGTCGGCCTCGGGTCCCGCGCCGCCCGGATCGATGAGCCAGGCGACGCCGGCGTCGCCCACGAGGTAGGCATGGGTGCTGGTCCAGGGCGCGAGCGTGTCGCTGGGGACGCTGATCCCCCACAGGCCCGCGGCGCAGCGCCGGGCGCCCTCGCCCGGGGTCATCGCCCGAGCAGGGCGGCGCGGGCGACCGCGGCGGCGTTCGCGGGGTCGGTCGGGACGTCGGGGGACACCCCGCGCCCCTCCCAGGTGGGTCCGGCTAGGGGCGCCAACACGCCGGTCGCGATCCACGCCTGCGCGCCGTCGCGCAGGCAGAACGGCAGCACCGCCTCGACGTTGCCGGCCGTCGTCGCGCCCACGATCACGCCACGCCCCTGCGCCTGCAGCGCGCCCGCCAGGCCCTCCGCCGCGCTGTTGACCTCGCCGTCGACGAGGACCGCGAGGGGGAGCGCGGTCGCCGGCGCACCCAGCGCGGGGTACGGCAGCGGCAGCGACCAGCGGGTGAGCGCGCGCCACAGGAACCCGCGCGTGAACACACCGGCGACCTGCATCATCGTGACCAGGCGGCCGCCGGGGTTGCCGCGCAGGTCGAGGACGAGCGCCCGGGCGCCGCCGCGCTCCAACTCGACGACCGCCTGCCTCACGCCCTCGGCGACGCCGGCCTGCACGAGGTCGGGGACGCCGATGTAGCCGACGCCGTCGGCCCAACGACCGAAGCTCAGCGGCCCGGCGCGACGCAGGTCGGACGGCGCATCCTCGGCCGCGGGCGGGGCTCCGGCCGCCTGTGAGGCGCCGAAGAAGCCGATGCAGGGGAGGTCGCCGAAGCGCTCGCGCTCCTCGATGACCCGCGCGGCGGGGACGTAGCGCGTGTGGTCGTCGCCGATCGCCTGGTACATCGCCTCGATGAGCGCGTCGAGGGCGGCGTCGTCCGCCACCAGCCGGTCGCCGAAGCGCTCGCGCGCCAGTTGCCAGTCGATGGCGCTGAGGCTCAGGTCCCAGTAGCGTTCGTCGACGACCCGCCAGGCGAGCTCGAAGCGCGGCGAGTCGGCGGCCCGTGACGGCGCGCTCGGCGGCGCCGAGCCCAGGGCCCACGGCCAGGCGGCCAGCAGCAGGCCGAGCAGCGCTCGCCGCGCGGCGACGCGTCGCGTGCGGCTCACCGACGCGCGCTGGGTCGTCCGGCGACGGCGCCCGCGGTCGCGCTCGCGCCGCCCGCGACGCCCGCCTGCTGCAGCAGCGTCGCGCGATCGATGACGATCCGCTGGGCGCCGATCTCGCGTGTCGTCAGGGCGCCCGCCACGTTGGCCAACCAGGCCGCCTGGAGCAGGTCGTTCCCCTCGATGACGGCGGCGACGAAGGCGGCCGTGTACACGTCGCCGGCGCCCGTCGTGTCCAGAACGCCGTCGATGGCGTAGGCCTCGACGAGCTCCGAGCGCTCGGGGGTGACGACGATCGAGCCCATCTCGCCGACCTTGACGACCACCTGTTCGATCCCGCGCGCCCGCAGGCCCGAGACCGCGTCCGAGATCGACGACTCGCCCGTCAGCGTGAAGAGCTCGCGCTCGTTCATGAGCACGACCTCGACGCCCTCGAGCAGGGGCATCAGCCCCTCCTGCAAGGCGTTGACGGCACCCGTCCCCATGTCGACGAAGACGCGCACGCCGGCGTCCTTGGCGAGCTGCAGCGCGCGCAGCGAGTAGGTGCGCTGCGGGCCGCTGATGAGGCTGTAGGCGCTCATGACCAGCGCGTCGCGGCCCTCGACGTGCTCGGGCCGCAGCGCCCGGGCGTCGAGATCGCGCGAGGCGCCGGCGGCGCCGATCATCGTCCGCTGCCCGTCGGGCGTGATGAGGATGGTCACGCTGCTCGTCTGCAGGTAGGGGTCGGACTGGACCAGCGTCATGTCGACGCCGGTCGTGCGCAGGTGCTTCAGGGCCAGCGCCGAGAACGGGCCCGTGCCGACGCGGGTCGCGATGGCCACGTCGTGATCCAGGCGGGCGAGGGCCGTCGCGATGGTGCCTCCGGCACCGCCAGGCTCCATGACGGCGTGGGTGGCGCTGACCTCGCCACCGGCCTCGGGCAGGGCGTCGATGAAGTACATCTGATCGACGGTCGCGTCGCCGATCACCAGGAACTGGGCCATGCAGCGTTCTCCTACCGGGACCACGTCCCGGGTGGCGTCCAACGGTTTCCCCGCGTGTCGCTCGGGCAGTATACGCCCCACGCGGGCCAAGGGAGCGTCAGGTCGCCTTCGCCTCGGACACCGGCGAGGGACGGAGGCGGAGCGCGAGGCGGCGGAAGGCCGCGAGGTCGAGCGCCTCCGCGCGGGCCCGCGGGTCGATGTCGAGTTCCTCCAGCGCGCGCCGTACCTCGCGCGGATCGAAACCGGCGGCCCGCAGGTTGCCGACCAGCGTCTTCCTTCGGTGGCGGAAGCCGTCGCGCACGAGCGCGAAGGTCGCGGGATCGGGGCGGGCGGCCGGGTCGAGGTCGAGGCGCACGACCGCCGAGGTCACCTGGGGGGGCGGCACGAAGGCGCCCGGCGGCACCGTGCGCACGATGCGCGCCCGGGCGTGGTGCGCGACCCACAGGCTGAGGCTGCCGTAGGCGGCGCTGCCCGGGCCGGCGACCAGCCGCTCCGCGACCTCCTTCTGCACCAGCACCACGGCGCGCGCGAAGCGGCCGCAGCTCAGCACCCGCGAGAGGACCGCGGTGCCGACCTGGTAGGGGAGGTTGGCCACGAACAGCGCACCCCGGGCGGCCGCCGAGAAATCCACGCGCAGCGCGTCCGCCTGGCGCACCTCCGCCCGCGGCCATGGGCCCAGCGTCTCGGCCAGGACCGGCAGCAGCCGGCGGTCGAGCTCGATGGCGATCACCCGACCCGCGCGGCGAGCGAGTTCGGTGGTCAGCGTGCCCAGCCCCGGGCCCACCTCCCACACCTCGTCCTCGCGCGTCACCTCGGCGGCCGCCACGATCGCCGTCAGGCTCGCGCGGTCGACGAGGAAGTGTTGACCGAGGGCGGCGTCCGCGGCCAGGCCATGGCGCCTCAGCAGGCCACGGACGACGCGTGGGGACGTGAGGTCGGGGCCGAGGTCGGCGGGCTCAGCCGCGGCCGATGCGTTCCGCGACGACGGCATCGAGCCGCTCCATGGCGGCGCCGAGATCGGTGCCGCCGACGATCGCGAGCTCGGAGGCGAGCGCGGACTTGGCGGCGTCCAGCACCTCGCGCTCGGTCGCGGCCAGCCCCTTGTCGAGGTCGCGCCGGGCGAGGACGCCGATGAGGCGCGCCAACTCGTAGGCGCCCCCGCGGCCCAGGATCTCCTGCTCGACGCGGTACCGGGGGGGCCACTGTTGTGGCAGGTTGAGGTCGGCCTTGGCCATCGCCTCGAACAGCCGCTCGACCTCGTCGGGCCCGATCGTGTGCCGCAGGCCGACGTCCTCGCCGCGCCTGAGCGGCACCAGCACCTCCATGTCGCCC
>Ga0180436_10002132_pt1 | contig 18960 bp, 17 predicted proteins | sample SS_ome_2_FD_132434 | JGI IMG/M metagenome (GOLD analysis project Ga0180436, IMG submission 132434) | Hypersaline lake sediment archaeal communities from the Salton Sea, California, USA - SS_3_S_2 metaG | ecosystem: Environmental > Aquatic > Non-marine Saline and Alkaline > Hypersaline >...
CACAAATAAAAATCTTGAACTTGCCGTGGAAGGAGAAAGCTTCCGGGAAGACCTTTATTACAGGCTGAATGTTTTCCCTATTTATATTCCGCCCCTTCGCGAAAGAAAAACAGACATTGTTCTTCTTGCGGATTATTTTCTTGAAAAATATGCAAACGCAAACAATAAGCGCGTCAAAAGACTATCCACACCTACCATAGATATGTTAATGGAATATCACTGGCCCGGCAATGTCAGGGAGCTGGAAAACTGCATTGAACGCGCCGTCCTTTTATGTGAGGAGGGTGTGATTCACAGTTATCACCTGCCGCCAAGTATTCAAACAGGGACTGAATCCAACACCCTTCCATCCCGGTCAATGAAAAAAGCGGTGGAAGATCTTGAAAGGGAAATGATTATTGATGCACTGAAAAATTCACGAGGAAACGTTTCTACTGCAGCAAAATCAGTTGAGACGACCATCCGCATCTTTTCCTATAAAATGAAAATATATAACATTGATTACCGTGACTACAGATAGGTTTTTACCACCTTTTTTTTGACATTGGTTAAAAGATATTTTATGGTTTTTACCAGCCGCTTCCTGAACTGTTGAAAAGGGACGATCAAGAACTGAACCGGATAACTGTGGCAACGATTCTATAAAAAGAATAGCAAGGGAAAAGGTTACAATTATGGATGACCCGAATATTCATCTCAATTACCCCCCCGGCAGAACCAATAATGATAACGGGTCCGACGGTGAATCGAAGGAAGAAAAGCGAACCCACGTCAGAAAACCTTTTTTTATGCCCGTGGACTATTCAACCCGGGACAGGGTTTATAGAGACTTTATAAAAGATATCAGCATGGGAGGGGTTTTTATCGAAACCCTTCGCCCCCCTCCCGTGGGACAAGAAATTTTAATGGCCTTTTCATTTCCCAACCTGCACCGGAACTTTAAAATCACCGGTGATGTGGTGCGGATGAACCCCAAGGGTATCGGCGTCGCTTTTCTGGATACCGGCAAGGATCAAATGGAGACCCTTGACTTCTGCATAAACGATATATAACCGTATTAAAAAATACCGCCGCCTTTACCAGCTTTACATCGAGCGGGAAATATCCTTCAGCGATTCATTCATCAGGCTCTCAAATGACGGGTTGTCTTCCTTGAAGCTCATTTTGATACCGATCACCACCAGATCAAGAGGCCAGGTTACGTTCCCGTCTATTCGCACAAAATCTTTTTCTGTTGTTGCCAGCAACTGCGCACCGGTCTTTTGAGAATTCTGAAAAATCAGCTCCATCTCTTCCATGCTGTAAAAATGGTGGTCGGGAAACTCTAAAAAACCGGACTCTATGGCGCCGCACGCTGAAAGTGAGTTTCTGAAATCACTATTTCGGGCAATACCCGAAAATAAGTAAACCCGCTTTCCTTTAACGATATCCAAATCCATTTCTCCACGAGCCGTTAATTTGTCTTCCAGCACACTGCTTGTGCCTCGTTCAAGTCGATATACATACGGTTCGTGGGCGGTAAAAAACACCGGTTTCCCGGTTAAGGCGAACCCAAGTCCTTCCGGCCGGGAAGGCGATGTTGTCATCGACCGTGTAAAAATAAATATGTCGCCCCTTTTCAATGCACGCAGGGGTTCTCTTAACGGGCCCCTCGGAAGAAGCCTACCGTTTCCAACGGGTCTCAGCCAGTCCATCAGCACAATATCCACATCCCTCGAAAGTTGTAAGTGCTGAAATGCATCGTCTAAAATTATCAAATCCGGGCTGAACCTTTCAAGAGCGACAGTACAGGATTGGTACCTGTCCCGGCCCACAATGACCGGAATGCTGGTCAGTGTTTTTGCCATCATGTAGGGCTCGTCACCGGCTGAGCGGGCATCCATCAGGACTGTCCTGCCGTCACATACAATACCGCCTTTTGTTTCCGCATCCCCCTTGTATCCCCTGCTGACAACCACCGGATTGTACCCGTTTCTTTTTGCAAGCCCGGCAAGATATATTGTCATCGGTGTTTTACCGGTTCCACCTGCAACCAGGTTGCCAATGGAGATAACGGGGCATGATATCTTTTTTCGTTTCAGCACCCCTTTTTCATAACAGAATGCCCGAAAGTGGATAACAAACTGATAAATTAATGACAACACGAAGAGGCACCATTCAAGGGAAGGGAAGTCGCTTTTTCCGTCATCCGCCATCAGGCATTCTATTCTTGCCCGTATACGATTCATTTTTCCTTCTCAAACAAGGATGACAGATTACTGGGCTTGTCAGAACCCAGAATGCTCAGCTCAAACAGTTTTGCTTCTTTCAGGAAAGACGAGTAAGATGAACTGACGGCAATGATAAACCCTTGGGTTTTGTCAAGAAAGCCCAGTTTCACTATATACACTTCCAGAAATTTACTGATGGGCTTAAAAATAAGCCGCCACAAATGAAACACCTTACCTTTATTATATCTGGTAATCGCCGTTATGCTCGAAAACTGATTGATTGTTTTGACCTGGTCGGACAAATCCACGGCCGTATAGTGTATCAGATCCCCCTTGACCCTTTTTCCTTTCCCCCTCAGCAATAATTTGTCATGGGGATTCTCCCCTCCCCAGTACGCCATGCCTTTGCGAACCAGGCGATACCTTGCATTGGGATACTAGCCTCCATGTCGAATATACCGGTGCATATGATAGGAAAGTCTCGGGAACTTAGCGCCTGCAATATCGGGATTTTTATCCATGAGCTTTCGGATTGACACGGCCAGTTCCGGACTTACCCGTTCATCGGCATCAATGCATAGTATCCAGTCCGACGAGCAGAGTTCAAGGGCCCTGTTTTTTTGCTGAATATGACCGTCAAACGGATGCTGATAAAAGGACACTTTGGGATTTTTCCGGCATATGTCTTCGGTTCCATCCGTGCTTATGGAATCAAGCACAATAATCTCATCCGCTATATCGGTCACGGAAGCAAGGCAGTCCTCGATATTATTTTCTTCGTTATACGTAATGATGGAAATCGAAAGTGTTGGATTATTTTTCATTTTTACTCTACTATACCGGACATGATATTTTTGATCTAAAATTCATTATCCCAATACTTTATCAGCATGGGATTGAAATTTAAAGATATAATTTTATATAATGCCAAGGACAAATAATCCATGCAGGTACTTTGCATCACCGGCCACAGCGACCGACCGGAGGCGGAAACATTTATCGGCCTGAAAAAAGAAGGGGTGGATATTCATGTCCTGTGTCCTCGTTCGGCCCCTCACTTGGGTCGACTGGCTGATGCAGGTGTTTCGGTTACACCGTTTGAGCTCAAACACCGTATTGATCTTGAGGGCATTCGGACAATCAGGGCGATTCTTCTGAAAAACAAGGTCTCCATACTTCACCTATTTAACAACAAGGCGGTTTCCAACGGTATTGTGGCGGCAAGAAAGCTGCCGGTTAAACTTATCGCGTACAGGGGTATTGTGGCCAATGTCAGTTATTTCAATCCCATGTCCTGGCTGACCTATCTCAATCCCAATGTGGACCGCATTATATGTGTGGCGGAAGCCGTAAGGCGATATCTTCTGGACATGCGGTTACTCTGGCTTAAGGTACCCCCTTCCAGGCCTGTTACCATATACAAAGGGCACAGCCTGGACTGGTATCAGGACACGCCGGCTGATCTCACCAGATTCGGTATTCCGAAAGACACGTTCGTCGTCGGTTGCACGGCAAATATGAGACCGAGAAAAGGGATTCACGTACTTATCGATGCATCAAACCATCTGCCGCAAGGTCTTCCCGTCCATTTTCTCTTAATCGGCCATATGGACTCTTCCAAACTCTTGAAACAGATTAAAAGCAGTCCATACAAAGACAACATTCATCTGGCCGGTTTTCAAAAAGATGCCCCGGCCCTGCAGGCGGCATGCAATACCGTTGTTCTCCCGGCCTTGAGACGGGAGGGCCTCCCAAAGGTGGTCATTGAAGCCATGGCGTACGGGGTGGCCCCAATTGTGACAAATTCGGGGGGCAGTCCTGAACTGATTGAAAATAACAAGAGCGGCCTGATTGTACCGCCCGGCAACGCAGCGGCCATCGCCGAGGCGATTTTAATGTTGTTTGAGGATCCGTCCCTGTGCAAAGAACTGGGGGTGAAAGCAAAGGCGCGTATTGCGTCGCATTTTAATATCGAGGACACCGTTAAAAAAACCAAGGAGTTATATCAATCGCTCCTCGCTTCATGATTGAGTCTTCTGCATTATCTCCCTGTACAGGTCAAGGTTGTGTTCAATGGTATGTGCAATGGAAAACTCTTCCACCGTTTCCCTGCCGTTCTTTCCCAGCATGTTTCGCAGAGTTTCGTCATTTACCAGCTCCACTATGGCGTCGGCCAGTGCCGCCGGATTTCCTACAGGAACGAGAAGGCCGTTTTTACGGTGCTGTATAATCTCCGGTATGCCTCCGGCATAGGACCCTATTACCGGAAGCCCCGCTCCCTGGGCATCCAGAATAGACGTCCCGAGCCCCTCCATTTTTGACGCATGAACGAACATATCAAAATTTTTCAGAAACCGGCCCACGTCTGACCGGAATCCGGTGAAAATAAAGCGGTCCCCGAGCCCCAGTTCATTTTTCAAATCATGAATTTTGGCCTCATCAGGACCACTCCCGACGGCGATAAAGGTGATATGGTCTTCGGAATCCAGCACCTTTCCGGCCGCTTTCAAAAGGTTCGGGTAGTCCTTGTGCCATGTAACGGCAGCCACGGTTCCCGCCACAACATGATTGTCGGGAATACCAAACTCCTTTTTAAATAAAGGGTCACGGAAATCACGGTCAAATTTGGTAAGGTCTACCCCGGATCGGATGATTCGTAATTTGTCTTCCGGTATGCCGTCTTCCAGTGCCACTTCATAAATTTTTTTTGAAATGCAAACCAGGCGGTCCAGCATGGAGGTTTTATACTTAAACCGGCTGAAGGCATGGTTCCGTATATGAAAATCCACCCGGCGAACGCCGACAAGTATCAACGACCTGTTGAACAGTTTTGCCCAGAGCCCCGTTGATATGGCATGGGCTGAATGGAGGTGTAATATCTCATACCCATGGTTCTTGCAGATGCGGGCAATCTGAAATCCGCAAAAAAAATCCACCTCTCCCCGCATCCGAATACTATAGTGCGGCAATTTTTTTTTGAGGCAGTAGGATTCGAATTCTGAGCCCGGACGGCAGACAAGCGCAGTCTCATAGCCCTTTTCATGCATCGTTTCAAGTAAGTAGGCCGCCTGCTGCTGACCGCCCCGCCATGTTCTCTCGGAATCAATATGCAATACGTTTATATTCTTCTTATCTGTTTTCATATTCGATATTCAACATCATGTACAGCCCGATACTTAAAAAAATGACATTCGCGGTCCATGCTGCGACAAGCGGAGGAAGGATTTCACCATAACCCAAAGGCAGGCAGAAGCTGTATAGCACCCAGTAGAAAAATGAGATCCCGATACCAATGGTGACGATGGAAGGGATGTTCTTGTGCTGTTTGGTTTTTAATGCGACGCCGACACCAATGAGACTCATAATGACGCAGGCAAACGGAAAAGCAATTTTTGCATGAAGATCCACTCTGTATTTTGTGGCATCATACCCTTCGGCCTCAACTTTTCTGATGTAGGACAAGAGTTCGGAAAAGCCCATTTCAGTAGATTTCACCATTACCCGTTTTAAGTCGTCCGGCAAGATCTCAAGGGTCTCCTGTTTGTGTTTCAGAAATTCAGTTCTATAGCTGTTGGTCTCTTTTTCAAAATGAAGCACCATGACGTCGTTTAAAATCCATTTTCCGTCATTAAAATATCCGCTTTTTGCCTCGACGCGTTTGATCAGGCTGAATTTGTCGTCAAAGGTATTGCGGCTTATTCCGAAAATCCTTCCTTCTTTGGGTTTTGCATACGTTATATGGGTTATTTTTCTGTGGCCCTTGATCCAGATATTTTTCTCCCTTGATGCGACAAGTGATTGCTTCTTTTTAATTTCATATTCCTTTATTTTGTTTGTCTTGGAGAAGGTGATCGGAACAACAATTTCCGACAACAAAAAAAGAAAGATACCAAGAACAACTCCTGTAAGAAGAACGGATTTCAAAAAATAGAGCGCGCTTATCCCACTGCTTTTTAAAATCAGAACTTCATTATTTCGGTTCATCAACCCGAATACGATGATGAGTGTCAGAAGGATAATCGCCGGGATTAATTGTGCCACCATAAACGGCACCCTCAGTATGACATAGCCAAGGGCCTTTAAAAGCGGCATTCCCGCCCTCAAAAACTTATCCATGGTTCCCAGGTAATCGACGGAAATAAATATGCCGATGATGACAGTAAGAACAATAAGAAAATACTTTATGATTTCCTTAATGATATACCTGTCCAGGCGCTTCACTTGCCTAACCCTTCCTTTTCTTCAGGCGATTAACAACATAGAATGCCACCGCATCCAACATGAATAACATGTTCACCGGCCGATCATTTGCCACTCTCACCAGAAAATAAACCCCGAGTGTTGCCATAACAACATTGGGGGTCCACATGCCGATAACCGGAGGGTAAAAGCCGGACTCACTCAGCCCCCATCCAATGGAAAGGATAAGGTAATAGAGAAGGAAAAAAAACAGCGCAATCCCCAGCCCCGCTGCCTTTTTCGATGATTTTGTCTGGACCCCGAGGGGTATGGCCAGAATGCCCAATGCAAAACACGCCAAGGGGAAAGAGAATTTCTTATGAAACTCCATCAGCACTTTTGTATATTGCTTCCCGTAGCTTTCGGCTTTATCCAAATATTCTCTTATTTCGTTAAAGCTCATTTCTATTTCATCTTTTGCTTCCTCCGTTTGGTCGGCAGCCGGTTGAGTGAGGTCCAGTTTCAGGGTATAGGTGTTGAAATGAATGGAATGAACGGATCTATTTTCCAAACTCGTCTGTATGATGCTTCCATTTCTCAACTTTAAATAAAACGCCTTTTTTTCAAGTCCCAGAACGCTTCTGCCTCTGGGTGCGACAATCGTGCTTGCCACACCTTTGGTCCTCTGGTCCTCGATAAACACATCCAGGAGCTCATGGGTCTGAGGGTCGATTTTGTTGATGTAGATCATTACATCGTCGAAGTCGTCATTGAAAGTTCTTTCCTTCAGACCGATTTCAACCGTTGTGGAAATGACGTTAAACAGAAGACGTTTTAACTCGGTCTGTCCCTTCGGCATGCCGTAAAAGGTCATGAAACCGGTCATTATGCATCCCATCAGGCAAAACAGCGCCACCGGCGGCAGCAAACCGTATATGCTCAACCCGCTGCTGCTCAAGGCAACAATCTCATTTTCACTGGACATCTGCAGAAAAACGAGAAGAATGGAAATCATAACCGACATGGGAATAACAAAGATTAAAAATGACGGCAGGGAGTAAATCAGCATGAGCAGGAAAGAGGAGATGCCCACCCCGTAATTGACAATGAAATTTGTCATTTCCAGCATCTGCTTCATTAATAAAATGAAGGAGAAAAAAAACAGGTTGATGGCAAAGATGGGTACGAGCTGCTTAAAAATGTATCGGTTTACAATTGTATTAACTTTCATCGGTTTCAGACGGACCTTTGCCCCTTATATCAGCAACGGAACTTGATAATACAACCCCTAGTGTAATGACATAAAAACTGACATTGATGTTTCTCCCGAAAATCGACTCTGTCAGACCGAAATGGATGAAACCGATGATTAAAATAATGCCCCCGTATGCAATACTCCTTTGAAGAGCATCTTTTCTTGCAAGTGAAACCATTACCCACAGCGGAACGGCAAACACGCCCACGACAGCAATAAAACCTACGAGTCCGCACTCCGCCATAACATACAGAAATAAGTTATGGGGCTGGCTATACTTTTTTATATTATCACTTATTTCTCCTTTTGCAATCATTCGAAGAACAATGGGCTTAAAGTTGCCCACACCCGCGCCAAAAACCGGATGGTCCTTGAATATTGTCCAGGCCGCCCTCCACCCCTCCAACCGTTCACCCATGCTGCTGGGCCCCCGAAATCCGGCCTTATAGTCACTCCATTCTTGACCCATTTGCTGAAAACGGCTTTCTATTCCGGTGCCCGGTATATGATATGCCGAGAAAAAGAACATACCGACAAGAATACTTAAACATATACGTTTCCAGAGGTTCAACCAATTACCCAGAAAGAAAAACAGAATCAGCGCAAAGGCCGGTAGTGCAATCCAGGCACCTTTTGACCCCGACAGAAGTGAGGCAAGTGTGCCCAGAAAGAATGCCGAAAGTGGAAACAGCATATAAGCTCGATGTCTTTTGGAAAAAAAATCAATACCAACAAAACTTATAAACGCCATGACAATTGCCAGGTCGCCGAATGCGATGCTGTGATAGGAGCCGCTGACCCGCTCTCCGGGCAGAAGCCAGAACACGCTGGCCAACGCGTAAACTCCTGATACGACAGCTCCCGAACAAACGGAATACCAAAGAAGCGCCTCTTTTACTTGAATTCGTTTTAAAAGAAAAACGATGGGAACGATGGACAAAAGCCGTACTCTGTGGTCAAGGTATTTCATTCGCGGATCTTCAAGGTGTCCCAACACGCCGTTTATCAGAAACAGCAACAGATAAACGCCAAAAAAGGCTGCCAGGGCCCACATAACGGCTTTTTCCTGCCCGGAAATTTTCGGGCGGTTTTTCGGTGAAAAGCAGATCGGGAGACCCAAAAGGGTCAGTAAAACAAGTGCCGTGCTTCCCACGTGGGGAACAAGATTTGACAGCACGGTAAAGGAAAAAACCAGAATATATACCATATTGCGAAGCATTTTCGATTCAAGCATCCGTAAGTTTCCCGTTTAATGAAGTTTATATGTTTACCTGGATACAATGCGTTAATTTTTATGGTTATGTCAAGAGTATCGTGGCATTTGGCACGGCGTCAGGGAAAGAAACCAAAAAGATACCTTCGCAAAAAAATCATACGATCGGTAAACTGAGCCTACCCCACGACCGGTTGTAAAACGAACTTGAATCTTTCATTTACATCATATATGTCATGACAAGCAAATTAATTATAACATATTGATTTTATTTATTGGAAAATGAAAATACTTCTTGTGCAGACCAGCTTTTTAGGCGACACGATCCTTTCCACACCAGTGATAAAGGGGCTTCACACACTCTATCCTGATGCCCGGATATGGATGATGACGACCCCCTTGTCATCTTCCCTGGTGAAGCGGGATCCCATTCTCAGCGGCGTCATCAGTTACGACAAGCGCGGTAAAGAATCCGGGGTTTCCGGACTTATTCGAATGAGCAGACGAATTAAAAAGATGAGGTTTGACAAAGTGTATTCCCTTCACCGCTCATTCCGAACATCATTTCTGGTGTGGCTGACCGGAATTCCGGAACGAACCGGATGTGATGATGCCGGTCTTTCTTTTGTATACAACACGAGAACCAAACGAGATTTTAGCACCCATGATGTTATCAGAAACCTGTCTATTCTATCAAAGGAGGCGAAACTTGAAACCTTTGATTCGGACATGCGGCTGTTTGCTCCACCCCGTGACGAAATAAGCCGACGGCTGGTAGGCCGTTTGCCGGAAAAAGGAACGTATGCCGTTCTTGTTCCAGGCAGTGTGTGGAAAACAAAAATGTGGAAATGGCAGGGATTTCGGTCAGTTGCCGAGTTTCTATTAAGTAAGGACATCCCGGTCGTCCTCCTGGGTGCGTCGTCCGACAAACGCGTCTGCAGCTCCGTCTCAAAAGGCCTTCCCATAGCCGACGTTTCAGGAGAGACCACTATTTCAGAGGCCATGTATATCATGAAGCACGCCAAGCTTTCCGTGTGCAATGACTCCATGTCCCTCCACATGAGTTCGGCATTTAAAATCCCCACGGTTGCTGTATTTTGTGCCACCTCTCCTGAATTCGGCTATGGACCGTGGAAGAATAACTCCGTGGTGGTTGAAAAAACCGGTCTCCACTGCAAGCCGTGCCGCCCCCATGGGTCAAATACCTGCCCAACCGGCACTGAAGCATGTATGAACGATCTGTCACCGGATAATGTGATCAACGCCGTAACTAGCATAGTGGAACTATAATGAAGCATATCACCTGTCGAACTTATAAATCCTTTACGTTCGGTTCCTCTGAAAAGCTTACTGAAATTCAGTTGGAAAAATTGATGGAATGCTTTGGTGTCGCAACACGCCCCTTGGAAGGAGGTCTTGAGGGGAGAACATCGGTAACCCGAATCCATCTGGAAGGTATAGGACCCGTTGTGGTTAAACACTACATAAGAGGCGGTTTTATTGGACGATTTAACAAGCACTTCTATTTAAACCTCGGAAAATCTCGACCCGGGATTGAATACGAACAGCTTTTAAGGGCGAAGGATGCCGGGATAAACGTCCCCGAGCCGGTTTGCTTTGCATCCAGGGGCATGCTGTTCTACAGGGCATGGCTGGTGACGCGGGCAATTGAACGTCCTCGATCTCTCGCACAACTCGGAATGAAAGACCTGACATCAGCCGTATCCGTCGTGAAAACTCTTATCCCTCAGTTTAAGCGCCTTTTGGATAGCCGAATATACCACAAAGATTTGCACCCGGGGAATGTGCTCATTGATAAAAAAAACAAGATATTCATCATTGACTTTGATAAAGCCGGTGTCTTCAGGGGAGACAAGAAAACACTTTTAGACAGATATCTCAAACGCTGGGAGCGCGCAGTGACAAAATACGGCCTGCCTGAAGAAATCCACAGCACCTTGCATAAAGAGTTAATCAAATAGCGGTTCGCCTTCGAATATGAGCTAGCCGATCCAACTCCTTCATCACGTCGCCATGGGATATCATTTTCATGCAAACGGGATCTTCACATCGTTTTTTATTGCAGGGAGCACAGTCGTGGGGTTTACGGATCACTGTTCCGCGAAACGGCCCCGTACGATTCGCATCAGACGGTCCAAACAGGGAAACGACATCTTTTCCCAGCGCCACCGCAAGATGCATGGGTCCCGTATCACAGGTTACCACTGCCATGGCGTATTGCAGCACGTCTATTAGTTCGTCGATGGATGTCCGGCCAACCAGGTTGATCACCGTATTTCCGGCCGCTTTTGCAATTCTATCCGCCATGCCTGTATCTTCTTTGCCGCCTGTCAGAACCGGAGTGGCAGCGTATCTGTCCTGTATCGCCTCTGCCAGCATGGCGAACCCCTCACCCGTCCACCTGTTTGCGGGTTTCGTTGCTCCGATATTCAATACGATGTAGTCTTCAGGCAGCATGGACGGATGTATTCCCGACCCGGAAATATCCCATTGTATGTCGTCTCTCGGCAGGCCCAGGTATTCCGCAAACCCGAGATACTGGTCGAGCATATGGGCGTTTGGATCAGATGTGCCGATGCGTTCGAATGGAAAAAGCCAGCTCATTTCCTTGCATCGTTTTCTGTCAAACCCTATCCTGCGTTCGGATTTGGCCAGCATGCAAAAGGATGCGGATTTAAGCGTCCGCTGAAGATCAAGTGCCATATCAAAATGTCGAGACCGGAGCCTGGACGCCGCATGAATGAGTGATGACGACCAGTTTGTCTTGTCAAAAACAATGGCCTGATCGACGGACGGGTGCCGGGAGACAAGCGGATAAGAAAGCGGTGCCACCAGCCAGGTAATCGTTCCATTTAAATGGTTTTTGATGATCCTCACCAGAGGAAGCGTGTTGACGACATCGCCCAGGGCGCCTAATTTAACGATGAGAATATCCATACGGGAACTGCAAGCCGGTTCTTTTATCGTGGCCGTATCCTTTTTAAATGCCTTCTTTACTTAAACAGAACAACGGGTCTTTCACAAGATCTTTCTTCATAGGCTATTATCTCTTGAGACAGCAAACTTATTCCTTGCCGGTTTTTTATAATGATATCTTTTTATAGCTGGGCTTGGCCATAACGATAGACCGGATGCATCGGGTCAGCCATTTGGATATATGATTTTTTTCGATATCATAGGGCAAAGGAAGCGCGGAGCCGTTATAACGGTAAAGAGGTTCATCAATAAACAACGCGTGCTTTCCTGCCATCTCAAGCATGGGGTAAAAAATGGTTTTATCATAACATCGCCTGAAAAATCGCCCCGACTCATCATGAATGTCTTCTAAAACAACACTTTTCCAATAATACCAAGTCCTAAAACGCCATTTCAACAACGCTCTTTTTCGCACAGTATCCAATTCGGATTGTGCCGCACAAAAGCTGGACGCATCGATCCGCCGCCACAGTTTGAACCTGAAACTTATGGGGTGTGCGCCATGAAAGGGATATTTGCGAACGTTGTTTTTAGTGAGGACTCGATCGGGGTACCTCCTGCAGATATCCCCACGACGGCCACGTGCATCCTCATAACTCCCGTAAGTCAGCCAACACTCTTTCGATTCATAGGTGGTTACCAGATGGGCGAGAGCTTTCGAATGGAGCAGGCTGTCATCACCGTCGATCAAGAGCAGTATATCGTCTTCTCCCGGGTTCAGCATGGCAATACCTTCATATATGTTGCGGAGTGCGAATTTGCGGATGGTGTTTACAACAAGCTCAAACCGGGAGTCGCCCGCAATTTCGTTTTGTACTTTCCGAACCGTGTTGTCCGTGGACATATCATCGATCAGGATACAGGAGAATTCTCCATATGTCTGTTTTTTTAACATTGCCAGATTACGCTCAACCCAGCTTTCAACATTATACATCGGCACAACAATATATAGCTTCAATTTTCCCCTCTGTGTATTTACCGCAGATTGTCAATTAATTAAAAAACCTATATAACCTTTATCAAGATTAAAAAAACATACAATACGGTTCACATATCTTTGTTGCCTGCTGATAAAGACTATCCTATGCCGTATCTGAAAAAAAGCAAGACCCCCATATTTTTATTATAAAATCTATACCCAAAGGACGATGGTTTTACGCAACTCCATATTGCAGGTTCCTGTGACGATCTATTATTGAAGGCTATCATCACATGAAGCTTCTATGTTTAGGAAAAAATATCATCTGCCCATGACCAATCTTTTTCTTGACTGATCAGTGCCTTCTATATATATAAAATTAATCTAAAATTATGAAATTGTTTCTGTTTGTAACCAATAATCGAATAGAGGAGCATGCATGATGAAAAATTCATTTGGGAGAGTGTTGATTTCAATCGTACTTAGTGTGTTTATGTGCCTTTTAATTTCGGGGAGCACCTTTGCCGCAGACACTATCAAACTTGGTGTGGCGGGCGCCCACAGTGGGGATCTGGCATCATACGGCATACCCTCCATTAAAGCTGCTGAGCTTGTGGTCAAAGACATCAATGCAAAAGGCGGCGTATTAGGCAAAAAAGTCGAACTTCTGACGGAAGACGATGCCTGTAAGCCCGAAGTGGCAACCAATACGGCAACCAAACTCGTATCACAAGGAGTGGATGTGGTGCTGGGCCATATCTGCAGTGGCGCTACAAAAGCAGCCCTGGGTATTTACAAGGACTCAAAAATAATCTGCATGTCCCCATCCGCCACCAATACGGACCTGACATTGAGCGGCGACTACCCTAACTTTTACAGGACCATTGCCTATGATGATGCACAGGCCCAGCTTCAGGTTAAATTTGCCACGGAAACCTTGAAAGTAAAGTCTGCTGCCATTCTTCATGATAAAGGTGATTACGGAAAAGGTGCGGCTGAACTGGCAAAAAAATATGCTGAACAAGCAGGGGTTGACGTCAAGCTGTTTGAAGGCGTCACACCGGGTGCTGTGGATTACTCCGCCATTGTTCAGAAAGTAAAACGAGCAGAAGTAGATGCCGTTATATGGGGTGGATATCACCCTGAAGCCTCAAAAATTATAACATTGATGAAAAAAGAACGAATGGAGACAAAGTTCATCGGTGCTGATGGTGTGAAGGATGATACATTTATCAAAGTTGCCGGCAAGTATGCGGAAGGTGTTTATGCAACCGGCCCCATGGATGTATCCCAAAATCCGCTTGCCATTGCCGCAAAAAAAGCCCACCAGGAAGCATACGGCTCGGATCCCGGCGCATTTTTTGATTCAGCTTATGCAGCCGCACTTGCTTTGCTTAATGCCATTGAAAAAGCAGGATCCACTGACTATGACGCTGTCTCAAAAGCCCTTAAAACCGAATACGTGGATACCCCGCTTGGAAAAATCAGCTTTGATGAAAACGGTGATGCCATAGGTATTGGGTTCTCAGTTTACCAAGTTGAAAACGGCGCGTTCAAAGAGTTAAAATAGGTTTTTAAAACATATAAAAGAGAGGAAAGGCACATGCCTTTCCTCTCTTTTATTCATTCCCCATAAAGAAGGAATCACTATTGTAATGGACTGGGAGTATCTTCTTGATCTTTTTCTCGGTGGGCTGACAAGAGGGAGCATATACGCTCTCATTGCTCTTGGTTACACCATGGTTTATGGGATTATCGAGCTGATCAATTTCGCCCATGGAGAGATATACATGATCGGTGCATTCACCGCCCTGATCGTTGCCAGTGTATTGGGTCTCATGGGCATGAATCATATCGTCATTATCATCCTGGCATCGGTTATAGCTATTATATACTCGGCCGCGTATGGCTTCACCGTGGAAAAAATCGCATATAAACCGCTGCGTCAAGCACCCAGGCTATCCGCCCTGATCAGTGCCATTGGAATGTCTCTGTTTCTTCAAAATTATGTGCTCCTTGCCCAGACATCCAATTTTCTGCCATTTCCCAGTCTGATCCCGGATTTCGACTTCTGGGAGCCTTACGCCCACATCCTGACCTCCCAGGAACTTGTGATCCTCATCACCACGGCGGTGGTAATGATTCTTCTTACCTTTCTCATCAAGTTCACACGAACCGGAAAGGCCATGCGTGCAACTGCCCAGGATAAAGTCATGGCCGCACTGGTTGGTATAGATGTCAACCGGATCATTTCCACTACATTCGTCGTAGGGTCCGCCACCGCGGCAATTGGAGGCGTTCTTATTGCATCGCACATCGGCCAGATTAATTTTTATATGGGTTTTATTGCCGGAATAAAGGCATTTGTTGCTGCGGTGATGGGCGGCATAGGCAGCATACCCGGTGCTGTTTTGGGAAGCCTTGTTTTGGGCTGGACGGAAAGCTTTTTTACCGGCTATATCTCCAGCGACTATGAGGATGTTTTCGCATTCCTGTTCCTGGTTGTCATTCTGATATTCAGGCCATCCGGTATCCTGGGACGTTCCGAAACACAGAAGGTGTAACGATATTACCATACTCGAAGACATATGTTTTCATTCAATGAAATAAAAAAATCACTGGCTGCAAGCGTCTGGCTTATGTTCCTGACCTTTCCGATTCTTGTGATCCGTGTGAATACGGTTGAAAACGTCGTTGAGTGGCGATGGAAGAATATGGTGTATGCAGGGGCCGCCGCATTTATTATCTCCTTTCTTGCCAATTTTCTTGTCAAAAGAAAAGAAGCCGGAAACAAAAATGAGAAAGATAAGGGGAATAAAGAAACGTTATTTATCAGTCAGAGACTCTTGAATGACAAACGATTCTTCTTTCCCGCCCTGGTTGTGGTCACCATTTTCATTCTTTCCTTTCCGTTTCTATTTTCCATGTATCAAACCAGCATCATGTCCACGGCGTTGATCTATGTCATGCTCGGGCTCGGGCTGAATATCGTAATAGGGCTTGCGGGCCTTCTCGATCTCGGATACGTGGCGTTTTATGCCGTGGGAGCCTATTCCTATGCCCTTTTGAACCACCATTTTGGTATTACCTTCTGGGTGGCACTGCCCATAGGCGGGGTTCTCGGTGCCATTTTCGGCATAATTCTCGGCTATCCGGTTCTAAGATTGAGAGGCGACTATCTGGCCATTGTCACATTGGGGTTTGGTGAAATCATTCGGCTTGTGCTTGAAAACTGGAATGCGTTTTCATTTGGTCCCAGCGGGATCTCAAATATTCCCAGGCCTGATTTATTTGGCATTGATCTGTCTCTCCAGGCAAACATCAATTTTATATATTATATTTTAATCGGTCTTGTGATTTTTACCATATTCGTGGTGAACCGCCTCCAGAACTCAAGAATCGGAAGGGCCTGGATAGCCCTCAGAGAAGATGAAATCGCCTGCCAGGCCATGGGAATTGACAAGGCGAAAACAAAACTGATGGCCTTTGCACTGGGTGCCACCTGGGCCGGAATGGGGGGTGTTGTATTTGCCGCTAAAACCACCTTCATCAACCCGGCAAGCTTCACCATCTGGGAATCGGTCATGATCCTTTGTATTGTCGTGCTTGGAGGCATGGGTTCTGTGATTGGTGTAATAGTGGGTGCCATGGTTTTGATTCTTCTGCCCGAATACTTGAGAGCATTTTCCGAATACCGGATGCTGATTTTCGGAACCATGCTTGTCACCATGATGGTATTTCGTCCCGGCGGCATCATCCCGGATATACGAAAAAAATACACGTTTGAAGAAAAAGATAAATGAAACCAATACTGGAAGTAAACCAACTGACCAAGTTCTTTGGGGGCTTAAAGGCCCTGGACAAACTTGATCTGGATATCAGGGAAGGAGAGATCGTTGCACTCATCGGGCCCAACGGTGCCGGTAAAACCACTTTCTTCAACTGCATAACAGGCATTTACACCCCCACCGAAGGTGATGTTGTTATCTCGCCTCCCAACAAAAAAACCATGCGCATCAACGGCATGAAACCGAACCTGGTGACCAAGAACGGGTTGGCACGAACATTCCAGAACATTCGTCTGTTTCCCAATATGACCGTCCTTGAAAATGTCATGATCGGCCGTCACTCAAGACTGTCTTCCGGCATAGCCGGGGCTGTGTTCCGGCCGAAATCCACACGCCGGGAGGAAGAAAACCTGATCAATGACAGCTATGAAATTCTGAAAAAAATAGAACTGGCACAATTTGTGAACGAACTTGCCATGAACCTGCCTTACGGTGCACAAAGGCGGCTTGAAATCGCGCGAGCCATGGCAACGGAACCTTTTCTCCTGCTTCTGGACGAGCCGGCAGCAGGCATGAATCCCATGGAAACCAAACGGCTGGATGACCTCATCGTAAAAATACGGGATACGGAAAATATCTCCATCCTTCTAATCGAACATGATATGAAGCTTGTCATGAGTTTGTCCGACCGCATATTTGTAATGGATTATGGAAAGAAAATCGCCCAGGGCACGCCTGATGAAATAAAGTCAAATCCCGCGGTGATAAAAGCATACCTTGGAGAAGAAACTGATGCTTAAACTGAAAGACGTCAGTACGTTTTACGGCAATATTCAGGCGTTAAAAGGTATCAGCCTGAAAGTGGATGAAGGGGAGATCATCACCCTTATCGGCGCAAATGGTGCGGGAAAATCAACCACACTCATGACCATATGCGGTGTTGTGCCCCCCCGGTCCGGGCAAATAACATTCAAGGAAGCGTCGATCCTTGATAAAAGTCCCAATGAAATAGTGGCCCTGGGCATATCACAGGTACCTGAAGGACGGCATATCTTTCCCTATCTCACTGTCATGGAAAACCTGGACATGGGCGCTTTTCTCAGAAATGACAAATCCGAAATCAAAAAAGACATGGAGTATATCTTTGAATTGTTCCCGATTCTTGCTGAAAGACGCCATCAGGCCGGCGGCACACTTTCAGGCGGCGAACAGCAGATGCTGGCCATTTCAAGGGCGTTAATGGCACGACCGACACTCCTTTTAATGGACGAGCCGTCACTCGGCCTTGCGCCCCTTATTTTAGGCCAGATTTTCGATATTATAAAAAAAATTAATTCGGAAAATAAAACCACCATCTTTCTCGTGGAACAGAATGCCAACCAGGCCCTTAAAATCGCCCACCGGGGGTATGTCATGGAAAACGGAAAGATCACCCTGTCAGACTCTGCGGACAAACTCCTTTCAAACGAAGACGTAAAAAAAGCCTATCTTGGCATTTAGTTGATTCTATCCCAATATTTCGAAACCTCACAAAAAAACATTGATTCTTTTGCCTTATGATACTATAGGTTTGAGACAATACATCTCCACCAACGCCGTACTATAACATTTTTAAAACAAAAACGATAAGCTGTTTCGATTGATAGTTGCCTCAATGTTTATCGAGTTTTATTTGTTTTTGACACCCACCCCATAAAAGAAAAGGAGAAAATGCAATGAAGCGCAACACACTATTTTTTATCGCACTCGCCGCCATGATGATAGCCGGCTTAGTTTTCAGCCCCGCGGCGTTTTCAAAAACGGAAAAACCCAACATTCTGGTGATCTGGGGTGATGATGTGGGTCAGTCGAATATCAGCGCCTATACCAGGGGAGTGATGGGCTACCAGACACCCAATATCGACCGGATTGCAAAAGAGGGAATTCTCTTTACCGACTATTACGGCGAGCAGAGCTGTACCGCCGGCCGATCCTCATTCATCATGGGCCAAAGTGTTTTTAGAACCGGTCTTTCAAAGGTGGGCCTGCCCGGAGCAGACCTGGGCCAGCGCGAGGAAGACCCGACCATCGCCGTCCTTTTGAAAGACCAGGGATATGCCACCGGTCAATTCGGGAAAAATCATCTTGGTGATAAAGATGAGCATCTTCCCACCAACCACGGATTTGATGAATTCTTCGGAAACCTCTATCATCTGAATGCAGAAGAGGAGCCTGAAAATGAAGATTACCCCAAAGACCCGGCATTTCGTAAAAAATTCGGCCCCCGGGGTGTCATAAAATCCAGTGCTGACGGAAAAATCGAAGATACCGGCCCACTTACCAAAAAACGCATGGAAACCGTTGACGATGAAACCGTGGCCGCTGCCACTGATTTTATTGAACGCCAGCACAAAGCCGGC
>Ga0180436_10002134_pt1 | contig 18954 bp, 17 predicted proteins | sample SS_ome_2_FD_132434 | JGI IMG/M metagenome (GOLD analysis project Ga0180436, IMG submission 132434) | Hypersaline lake sediment archaeal communities from the Salton Sea, California, USA - SS_3_S_2 metaG | ecosystem: Environmental > Aquatic > Non-marine Saline and Alkaline > Hypersaline >...
CGCGTTTGCCCGCCTGCCCAATCCACAGTACACTACACGCACGACGGGAGCTCAGTCGGCCCGATCACCACCATAGTCTCGCAGGAGCCCAGCCCCGTCCACACAAACCGTTGGTTCACAAGTCTGAGGAGGAAGCAGCAATGAAGATCGGTGACGCCATTCAGTCCGCAGATTGGAAGAACGAGAAGCACGTGCCCGCCATCGACGCACCGGACGTCGTCAAAGCCGGCGAGCCGTTCAACGTAACAGTCAGCGTGGGCAAGGAGATCGCCCACCCCAACACCACCGCTCATCACATCGCGTGGATCGACGTCTACTTCAAGCCCGAAGGCGACAAGTTCCTCTACCAGGTCGGCCACTTCGACTTCACGGGTCACGGCGCGAGCGCCAAGGGCGCCGACACCGGCCCCGTCTACACCAACCCCAGCGCCACCTTCTCGATGACCGTCGGCGGCGCCGGCAAGCTCATCGCCGTGGAGCACTGCAATATTCACGGCCTGTGGGAAGGCAAGAAGGCCGTCGCAGTCGAGTAGGAGACTGCATCCGCAGGCACTCTAGGAGCCTACGAGGCCGGGAGGGAAAACCTCCTGGCCTCGTTGTGTGTTGGGACACAGGTCACCGGCAATCCTCTTGAAGTGTCGCGCATTTAGTATATACTTATGAAGGCAAATGTATTAAAAGACGTTGGACTGGAGTCAGATATGCGAAGACGCTATCAAAGAGCCTGGGTGCTTGTGGTGGCCATCGTAGTGGTCGCTCTTCAGGCGTGCGCAGCACCCGCGCCCAGACAGATGCCGACGCCTGAGCCAACCGCAACCCAAACCCCTCAGCCGGAGCCGACAGCGACGGCCCAGCTCGAGGCTTCACCAACGGAGACAGCACCACCTACGCAGACACCTCTACCGGACACTCCTGAGCCAACGTCCATTCCGATCACCGACACGCCGGCGCCGGCCCAAGACAGAGCGACCGCATGGGCAGCGGACGGCACCATCTCCGATGGCGAGTACACAAGCCAAGCCGACTTCGGCGATATGCGCCTCTGGTGGCGCAATGACGCTGAGCACCTATACATCGCTATGGAGGGAGATACTTCGGGTTGGGTCGCGATCGGCATCAACCCCGAACGAGGTATGCAGGGCGCCAACTACATCTTAGGCTTCGTGGCGAATGGCGAGGCCAGCATATGGGATGCGTACGGCACGGCACCTGCGGGTGCGAATCATCCGCCGGATGAGGACCTCGGTGGCACCGACGATATCGTAGCGGCTGCCGGTGTTGAGGATGGTAGCGTCACGCGGTTCGAGGTGAAGATCCCAATGAACTCGGGGGACGACTACGACCAGGCGCTGACGCCGGGGGAGACATACCCGCTCATCATCGCGATTGGCGACGCGGACGACTTCAACGCGTACCATCGACGCTACGACCGAGGAGAGCTTGCGCTGGCTCCTGCCCCCTAGAAACCGCTTTGTGCTGAGGTGGAAGGGCGCTATAATCACCGATCCAAACGCTACCATACTGAAAGGGAGGCAACCAATGGAATTGATCGACGTTTTGGCTCAGGCCATGAAGCTGGAATCCGACGGCCGCGTCTTCTACGAGAAGATGGCAACGGCGGTCGGGGACGCCGAGAGCAAGGCAATGTTTGCGCAGCTGGCTGCCGATGAGGTGGACCACTACGCCTACATCAAGCGTCAGTACGAGGCGCTCCAGGGCGGAGAGGGATGGTCAGCGATCCCCGAGGTGGACCTGGTCGAGTCATTGGACACCGTCTCCCTCGTCTTCCCCGCCGGCGGCAAGATTCCTGATGCCCTGGTCACGAATCCCAACGAGGAAGATGCCCTTCTCTTCGGCCTCAAGATCGAGAATGACAGTTTCTCCCTTTACCAGACCAGTGCCGGACAGGCCAAGGACCCGGAGGCCAAGAAGCTCTTCCTGCAGTTGGCAGGCGCCGAGCAGCGGCACTTCGAGGTCCTGATGATGCGCTACGAGTCGCGCTTCAACTATCCGAGGTAGATGTCGACGCGGCCACGGCCGCAATGCCGGATGTATCTATGCAGAGCCCTCACAATGAGGGCTCTGCGCAACATGGGGACCGATGCCCGAACTGCCCGAGGTGGAGACCATCGCCCGGAGGCTGGCGTCTAACGCCCAGGCCCGGACAGTCACTGGCGTCGACGTACTGTGGGACCGCACCGTTGACCGCCCTTGCGTAGCTGCCTTCCGCCGGGAACTGACCGGCGCGACCATCGATCGCGTCCGGCGCCGAGGGAAGGTCCTCGTGTTCGAGCTCGGCGCCCGCGGGACACTCCTGGTGCATCTACGCATGAGCGGACGCTTCACGAGTCGTCAACGGCAGGATGAGGCGCCCCACCGTCACACCCGGCTCACGCTGCGGCTCGACAATGGCATCCGGCTGGACTTCGTGGATCAGCGGAAGTTCGGGCGCTTCTATCTGGTCGACGATCCTATGGAGCTGCTGGCGCCCTTGGGACCGGAGCCTCTGGACGATGCGTTCACGCCCGAGACGCTGCACCGACGGCTGGTGAACCGCCGTGGCGAGATCAAGCGCTTGCTGCTCGATCAACACTTCATCGCCGGCATCGGCAATATCTACGCCAGCGAGGCGCTCTGGCAGGCCGGCATCCATCCCCGACGCGTCGCCGGATCCCTTTCACCGGCAGAGACCACGAGGCTGCACCACGCCATCGTGGATGTCCTGTCCTCCGCGATCAGGAATGGCGGCACCAGTCTGGAAGACCGCGCGTACGTGTATCCCGATGGTGGAACAGGCAAGCATCAGCAGCATCTGGGCGTCTATGACCGGGCAGGGGATGCCTGTCCGACGTGTGGATACGCGGTGACGCGTATAGTTCAGGGGCAGCGGAGCACCTACCTGTGCCCCATATGTCAACCTATACCGGGCAGTATCGAGGAGCAATAACGATGCAGACCACGAAGCTGAAGATCAATGGGATGTCGTGCCAGATGTGCGTCAAGCACGTCACCCACGCGCTGGAGGCTGTGGCGGGCGTCACCGCCGTCGCCGTGGATTTGGACGCCGCTACCGCCGACGTCACCTATGATGCGACAAAGACCGACCTCGCTGCTTTCACCGTGGCGGTCGCCGAGGCCGACTACGAGGTCGCCGGCCTGGCATGAAATGACCGCGCGCCACCGGATATCCCGGTGGCGCGCGTGGTCTTGATTCAGGTGTCAGAAGTCAGGCGTATGCACTCAGAAGCCGTTCCCAACTGCGCCCTGTATTCGGCATCCAGTACTTAGCTTCCAGCTTCCAGGAGCAACCCGGCCACAATCGCCGCCCGCTCCGGCAGCGATGCCACCTCGATGTACTCGTGTTCCGCGTGCGCGCCATCTCCCACCACGCCGAGCCCGTCCAGCGTAGGTACACCCAGTGCAGACGTGAAGTTGCCGTCGCTCCCACCACCCGACGACGCCTCCTCAAGCTCAACACCCATCTCGTATCCCAGACGCTGGGCTAACCTGAACAGCGCCACGGTGCCCTCAGTCCGCTCCAGGGGCATCCGGTCGAAGTAGCCGGTGACGTCGACCTGGGTCCGCTCGTCAAATGGCTGAATGCTGAGGATCTGCTCGGTCAACCGGTGGGCCTCCTCCTTTGTGGACGCCCGCGTGTCGACCTCGGCCCGGGCATGTGCCGCGACCACGTTGCTCCGCGTGCCACCCTCGATGACGCCGGCGTTGACCGTCGTGCCCACCTTATAGTCGGTGAAACTGTGCAACCGAAGGATCTGTCGTGCCAGCTCCTCGATGGCGCTGACGCCCTCCTGCGGTGCCCCGCCGGCGTGGGACGCCAGCCCGGTGACCTCTACCTTGAAGCCGCCGACGCCCTTGCGCGAGGTCTTGACCGCCCCGCTCACCATGGCCGGCTCCAGTACCAGCACATAGACGGCCGTCCGCGCCTCTGCCTCAATCAGGGCGCGCGAAGTCGCGCTGCCCGTCTCCTCGTCGGCGTTGAGAACCAGCACCACGGGGCGTGGTAGCTTGGCACCAACGGCCTGGATCGCCCGTAATGCCCATTCAGCGATGGCCAGCCCGCCCTTCATATCATAGATACCGGGCCCGGTTGCTCGGCCCCCGTCGACGGCAAAGGGCTTCCGCGTCAGCGTCCCTGCGGGCCACACGGTGTCGAAGTGGCCAATGATCATCGCCGGCGGCTGTGCATTGGCAGCTTCAGACTCAGCGGGCACCCGCACAAGCACGTGGTTCCCGTGTTCGCCCCCGTCCACAACCTCTGCAGTTGCACCCAGCCCCTGCCATTGCGCAACCAGCACCTCCGCCAGCGCATCCAGAGTCGCCTTGTCCGTGCTCGGCGACTCGTGCTCTACCAGCGCCTTGAGGGTCCCCAGCATCTCTTCCAGGTGTCCGTCGAGATATGCCCGCAGCTCAGCTATGCCCATCTTGCCTCCCGTCCTACATCGTTGTGACGGTCCAACGTTCGAACTCTCAAACGTCTGAACACCTCGTCTCTTCACCGCAGCCTATCACAAGATCATCCTGGCGAACAACGCCGGTTGACCAAGCGAAGCTACGCGCGATCTCTGCCAGCGTCTGTCCCGTCTCAGGATGGACGTAGTAGGGAGCCAGGTCGGCAAGGGGAAGTGCCACATGGGGATACCTGATGATGTCCGGCTCAGGGACACGGCGGGAACCGGTGTCCAACACGTCATAGTTGAAGAGCGCGATATCCAGGTCAAGTGTCCGAGGCGCATTCCTGTCCTCCATGCGCACGCGCCCTAGACGGTGCTCAGCCGGCAACAGCACCTGGGACTTCAGCTGCTCGGCCGTGAGCGGGGTCTCGATCTGTATCGCCGCGTTCAGGAAGTTGGCTTGGTCGACCGTGCCTACCGGTGCAGTCTCGTACACCGGAGAGATCGCCACGACAGTCACGGATCTGTCGGCCGCCAGCTCGGCCACAGCCGCCGGCAAGTTCGTCTCCGGATCGATATTGGAGCCCAGCGAAACGAACACACGGTTCGGCAGAGCACGCAGATCTTCGCGTGTCCGCTCGATCTCCACACCCACCGACCTCGCGAACCGCAGCGCGCCCGGCTTCTCGACACGCACCCGTGCCGCCGCAACCCTTGGTTCAGCCAGGCAAAGCGCGGCGATCTCGGCCGCCAGCCGTTCGACCAGCCCGAAACTTGAAGCCTCCACCATTCGGATGACACGCTTGGTGATTGTGCGGTAGTTGACCGCGTCGTCGATAGCGTCTGACCTGCCCGCCACGGAGGTATCAGCTGTCAACGTGATGTTGATCAGGATGTCCTGTCGCTTCTCGCGCTCCTCAGGGTTAATCCCCACGATGCCACGGACCAGCAGGTCCTTGATGTGGATCAGGTCGTTCATCGCGCTCCTCTAGAGGTGCTCGCCGCCGGTGACGTACAGCAGGTCACCCGTCACGAAGTCCGAGTCCAACAGGTAGCGTACGGCCTTCACTATGCCATCCGCCGATCCCCACCGCTCCATTGGGATTGCCGCTGCCGCTCGCTCCACGAACTCGGGACCGGCACCCGGTGGCGGCAGGATCAGGCCAGGCGCGATGGCGTTCACACGGATGGCAGGGGCCAACGCCTGTGCCAGACTCCGCGTCATCCCGACCAACGCTACCTTGGTCAACGTATACGCAACATGGTCCGTGCCCGGGCGCACGCCGCGCCAGTCGGCGATGTTCACGATGTGGCCGTGGCCTTCCCGGGCCTGCACGTGTCGGGCAAAGGCCTGGCTGAGAAAGAACGGGGCCTTGAGGTTGATGTCGTGGTGCCGATCCCAGTTCTCCTCGGTCGTCGTGTCCCACTCACCAGGCTCAAAGATCGCCGCGCTGTTCACCAACACGCCCAACGCGCCCAGACTCGCCACCACACGGTCGACCAGCTCAGCCATGTCTGATGCCTGGGCAAAGTCCGCCTGCACTGCGAGCGACCTTCGCCCCATCCCCTCGAGCTCGGCGACTACGTCGTCCGCCGGTCCCCCAGATCGATTGTAGGTGATGGCGACATCCGCTCCAGACTGTGCCAGCCCTAGCGCGATCGCTCTCCCCAACCGTACCGCCCCACCCGTCACCAACGCGACCTTACCCTTGAGATCCACCACGCCTCCCAGCACCCTCACGCATCCCTCATCACTCGCGATGGAACTCAGCCCATCACGATCAGAGGCACCAGACTCAAGACCCAAGGTCCCCTCAGAAACTCACCGCATTCCTTTGGATGTGCTCGAAGAACTCTGCCCGCGTCGTCGCATTAGTCTTGAAGGTACCCAGCATCGCGCTTGTCGTCATCCGTGCGTTGGCCTTCTTCACGCCGCGCATGGCGGCGCACATATGCAGCCCTTCCACGACCACGGCCACGCCCTGCGGATGAAGCGTCTCTTCAAGGAACTCCGCAATCTGCTGCGTCATTCGCTCCTGAACCTGAAGTCGCCGGGCGAACATCTCCACGATTCGCGGAATCTTGGACAGGCCGATCACCTTGCCGTTCGGAATGTAGGCCACGTGGGCCTTACCCAGGAACGGCAGCATATGATGCTCGCACATGCTGTAGTAGTCGATGTCGCGCACAAGCACCATCTCGTCATATTGCACGTCGAATAGCGCGTCATTGATCAACCGCTCAGGATCGACATTGTACCCCGCCGTCAGCTCCTGATACATTCGGGATACGCGACCTGGCGTTCGCATGAGGCCCTCGCGCTGCGGATCCTCACCGATTGACTCAAGGATCATCCCCACCGCGCACTCGATGTCGTCGCTGCACGCGTCATCCGGCACATCAGCCAGTTCATTCCTGAACACATCGTATGTGCTTGGTGCCAAATCCCTAACCTGTTCCATCGCGATCTCCCTCTGTCTTTCTCAGTGCCGGCTACCTGCCCAGATGGGGTGGCCGCCTATTGCCTTACGCTCTCTCCTGCCCATCTCGAGGCAAAGCAGTTGGGTCAGCCCAGGTGAGCTGATCCAACAGTACCACGACGAATATGTTTTGTCAAGCTATTGTCTATGTTCTACGACCTGCCCGGTCAACGGGCCTCTCCCCGCGTCACACCCAGCATACACAGTATCGCCAGCAGGAAGAAGACCGGCGTCACGACGAAGATCAGGTTGTAGTCGCCGCCGCCCCACTGCACGATGTAGCCGTTGATCGTCGGACCCGCGACCGCCGCAAGCTGCGATGCTATGTAGTAGAAGCCGGTGTAGGCACCCACATCGGCATCTGTCTCAGCCGTGTCGATCACCATCGGCAGAGAGTTGATATTCACCAACGACCACGCTGCCCCGCCGATACCCAGCACGACCCACACCAGCGCGGCGTTCTGCAGGAAGAAGTTGACCAGCAACAGCACGCCGAAGATCGCCAACCCGGTGATGATCGTCCGCCGGCGTCCGAAGCGCGCCGCGATGTAGCCGGAGGGCACGGCGAAGGCCAGAAACGCCAGCGACGCCACCCCCAACAGCAGCGACGCCTGTCCCGGCGCCATCCCCAGCTCACTGACCCCGTACGAGGTCAGGAACGTCTCCACGGCGTTGTAGCCGACGAACCAGCAGAAGATCGCGCCCAACAGCAGTCCCAAGCTGCGGCGCGCCTCCGGGGCCACCTTCTTCAACGCCCGCAGGGCGCCCAGCCCCTCCTCGTCCGAGGTCGACTGTTCGCCGCCCTCCCGTTTCTCCTTGACGAAGAGGAAGAGCACGGTGACGGCGACCGCCATCAACAGCCCGCCCACCATGAACGGCACGACGCGCCCCAACCCGTAGACCATCCCGCCGGCCAACGTCGCCACCAGCGTGCCCACGCCGCCCATCAGGTTGATGATGCCATTGGCTTGGGACCGCAGTGGACTGGGCGTCAGATCCGGCATAAGTGTGATCACCGGAGTGCGGAACGCCGCCATCGCCGTCAGGAAGACACCGATCGCGACCATAAATAGCATCAATTGTGGCAGCAGTTCGCCCGTCTGCCCACTCAACCCAGGGGGAATCGCGCCTACTGCAAACGGAATCAGAATGAAGGCGATGATCGAGATCGGCGCCAGCACCAGGATGAAGGGCATCCGGCGCCCGATCCGGGTCCAGATGCGGTCCGACCACACCCCGATCGCCGGCAGCAGGAAGAACGCCGCGATGTTGTCCAGCGTCATGATCACGCCGGTCAGGCCGGGCTCGAAACCGAACCCCACCTCCCCCGCCGCGCTGAAGTTCGGGTTGCCCGCCTGCAGGAAGATCGGCACATACGCGTTGTAGAGCGTCCAGAGAACACTGATACCAAAGAATCCGAATCCAATGAGTAGCGTCCGCGGATAGTTCAGCTTGGGCTTTGCATCAGCAGTCATAGTGGCAACAGACTCCTTTCGCGTGGAAACAGTCGACGACCAGACTTATTGTCGTCGCAGTCGCCAAAGCCGCAAACGTTCACCGACAGACGACGTTGAGAGCTGTGCCGTCTGCCGCCCAGACGCTGTGTGCACGGTATCAGTTCGGCGTCCACGGGATCCCGAAGAGCGCGGCACCCTTGGCCAAACACATCAAGCCCTTGTCGGCAAGCCGACCGCCCAACAGCACTAGGTGATGATCTTGTCGAACACCTCCACAGAGACGGCCGGCGCCGTCGTGAACGCTATGCTTAGTAGCTTGCTCAGGGCGATGGACAGCTTCATCGCTTCCTCGATCCCCGGCAGTTCTACGACCAACAGCAAGTCATGCTTCCCAAGCAAGGCATAGCCCGACACCAGAAGCCCACCGTGCTTCTCGATGAGAGCATTGGCCTTCTCGGTCCGCTCCGCGCTAATCTGCTTGACACCATCCTGTGAGTACTCACCAAACATCAAGAACGTTGCCATCTCTCTGCTCCTTGGCCCAACTGCAACCCGTCATCCGATCTCTGCTCTCCGGGATCTCCGTGTCACTCAAACTTCTGCGCAACCTAGCAGGCCTCCGAAACCAGGCAGCGTTCAGGGAAGGCGAGGTAGGTAATGGCGGCAGCGTGGGAGTAGCCGGATGGCGTGGCTGGTGCCGAGGACGTAGGCTGGCGCACGGGGCGCACAGGTTCCGTCAGAAGGAAGCTTGAGAAGGACGCTCCCTCATGCTATCGTGCTACCGGGCGGCTGTCAACAGAGCCCAAGCACGGAATGCCTGTTGAAAGCCCCCAGACCAGGAAGGCGGGCCACCGCCCGCCACAGATTGGGCGTCACTTAGTGCTTCAGCAGGACCATAGCCCCGCACTGTTGTCCAGCTGGCCCCAATCAGTATCGAATCGACACCGGCGTGCCGATCGTCGCCCAGTTGTACAGCAGCTCCGCCTCGTAGGTGCCTAGAACGACGCAGCCGTATGAGATGGGCGTGCCGAGATAGCCTGCCCACAGCACTTGCCCATTGGAGAGGATAGGCAGCGCGTGGATGCCGTTCTCCGTCGACCCCGCCCAGTAGATGCCCATCCACCAGGGCATCCACAGATCCCACGCCGATCCGTAGGCGTTGGGGATCTTCGACTGAATCCGGAACTCGCCCGCAGCGGTGTACGATGGCGCCGCACCGGTGGAGACCACAAAGGAGTAGACCACCTGGTCTCCCTCATAGGCCCACATATGCTGGTCCGAGAGGTCAACCACGATCAGCTTCCCTGCCCCCGTCGGCGCAGGCGCGGTCCCGGTGAGCCGCAACACCTGCCCTACGTAGATCTGGGACGGGTTCGCAATGCCGTTGAGACGCGAGATCTCCTGCACCGTCATGCCGAACCGCGCCGAGATCTGCGTCAGGTTGTCGCCCCTCTGCACGGTGTAGGTCTCGGGCACGGTGGAGGGCGCCTCTTCGGTGGCGGCAGGTTCAGGCGTGGCAGTCGGCTCCGGCACCGCGGTGGCCTCGGGCGGCACAGGTGTATGCGTCGCAGTCGGCACCGGTTCCGGCGTCCCTGTCTGCGGGGGCGTAACCTCCGTCTGCGGAGGCGGCGTTGGCGCGTCCTCCGGTGGCGGCACAGGTTCCTCATCTGCGGCCTCGACCAGGATCAGCTCCCGTCCGGTCACCACCGCGTTGGTCGCCAGCAGTCCGTTGAGGTGACGCAGCTCCCAGATCGCCATCCCGAATCGCGCCGCGATAGCCGTGAGCGTCTCCCCGCCCTGCACTACATAGGTGCGCGCCTCTATCTCGCCGACCGTCGCCAGAGGCACCGGCGCAGGTTCGTCACCCTCCGTCTGCGGAGGCGGCGGCGTCAGCGGCGCCTCCGGAGGCACCGTGTTCGTGGCCCCGGCAATCACCAGCTGCTGTCCCACGTAGATGTGCACCGACGCCAAACTATTCGCCGCCTGGATCGCCTCCACCGTCGTGCCGTAGTAGAGCGCGATACGGAACAGGTTCTCCCCCGGCTGCACCGTGTGGCTCACAGACGCCTGCGCAGCGACTCCGATGGGACAGCTGAGCAGCACGACTGCTGTGACAACAGCCACCACACTAGCGATCACATGCCTACGCAACATGCCGTCCTCTCTACTCATCCATCAGACCGATCCGTGGAGATCCGTCCAATCCGTGTCCGAAGGTCCGAATCTCTCTGTCCGGCAGTCCCCAATGCCCGGCTCACGCATGCCTCAATCCGCCGACGGGACGCCCATCAGACTGCACAGCATCATCTGATCTTACAGTCGCCCCCCCCTTCGCACAAGCACCGGCGTTCTGTCACCAGGAAGGCTGCCGAAGCGGTAGCTTGTCCCACATACCAATTCGTACGATAATCCCGTGATACTGACCTGTGTGGATAGGTGCGATGGCCGTTCCCCTCTTGCAGACCAAGCTCTACACGCCCCCTGCCAAACCCGAATGGGTCGTGCGCCCACGCTTGATCGAGCGTCTGAACGAAGGCTTGCAGGGCAGACTCACCCTCGTCTCCGCCCCGGCAGGTTTCGGCAAGACGACGCTGCTGAGCAGTTGGCTCGCGCAACAGGAGCACCAGGTCGGGTGGGTTTCGCTAGACGCAGGGGACAATGATCCGGTCCGCTTCTGGACCTATCTGATCGCCGCGCTGCAGACAGTCAATGCTGGTCTGGGCGCCACAGTGTCGGCGATGCTCCAATCGCCGCAGTCACCGGCATTCGAGACGACTCTGACGCTGCTGATCAATGAACTTGCAGCCATCTCACAGGACTTCGTGGTCGTCCTGGATGATTACCACCTTGTCCGCTCCCCCGCGGTCCATCAACAGCTCACCTTCCTGCTGGACCACTTGCCCCCACCGCCATCCGGCGGGTTGCATCTCGTGCTGGCCACGCGCGAGGATCCCCCCCTACCGCTTGCACGTTGGCGCGCGCGGGGGCACATCGCAGAACTCAGGCAGGCCGATCTGGTCTTCTCCCAGCGTGATACGGCGGAGCTGCTGCACAAAGGTGTACAGCTGGAACTCTCGTCGGACGACGTTGCCGCTCTGCAGCGACGCACCGAGGGATGGGTCGCCGGACTGCACCTGGCGGCCCTCTCCTTCCGCGGTCACGATGACGTACACCAGCTGGTGCAATCCTTCACCGGCAGCAATCGCTATGTGTTGGACTACCTGATGGAGGAGGTGTTTCAGCGACAGTCGCCCGAGGTGCAGGACTTCCTGCTCAAGACTGCCATCCTGGACCGCTTCTGCGCGTCTCTGTGCGAGGCTGTGCGATCGGGTGAGGCCGGGGGCACAGAGAGTCATCGCATCCTCCTTGAGTTGGATCGGAGCAATCTGTTCCTCGTACCGCTGGATCAGTCAAGGCAGTGGTACCGCTATCACCACCTATTTGCCGACCTGCTGCGACAGCGACTCCGTACTGCTAGTGCAGCCGATCTGCCCACCCTGCTGCACCGGAGAGCCAGCCAGTGGTACGAGGCACACGGCTTTCCATCTGATGCGATGCATCACGCCTTGAGCGGCAAGGACTGGGAGCAGGCGACCAAGCTGATCCTCGATCTGGACGCCGCTATGCTCAAGCGCGGTGAAGTGACAACACTGCTGGCGTGGTTCCAAGGGCTGCCGGAGGAGCTCATCCAGGCCAACCCTCAGCTATGCTACGCGTATAGCTGGCCGTTGATCCTAACCGACCGGATTGACGCTGCGGAGTCCTATCTCGAGAGAGCTGACCAGAGCCTAGTGCAACTGGACCAGGATCCGAGTCTGTGGGTACAAATCGCTATCGCGCGGGTCCACATTGCCCGCGGACGCGGTGATATGCCGAGCGTGGTCGAGCTGGCAAGCCGCGCGCTCGAGCTGCTGCCGCCGACAAGCCTGTCAGCGCGCAGTATCACGGCGATGAACCTAGGCATCGCCCAGTGGCACATGGGGTGCCTGTCCGACGCAGAGAAGGCACTTGCGGAAGCGCGGCGCGCAGCGATCGGGTCCGAAAACGACTACGTCCGCTACACAGCCCTCGTATTCCTGACTCGCGTGCAGCAGGCCAGCGGCAGGCTGCGTGAGGCAGCGTCTTCCTACCGCGAGATCGTAGCGCACGGCGGATACATACCCGTCGTTGCACTGGCCCACTATGACCTGTGCAGGCTGCACTACGAGTGGAACGATCTGACCGCCGCCGACAGCTATGCGCGGCAGGGCATCGAGCTGAGCCAACGCAGCGCCAGCCCCGAATTCGAAGTCAGGGGACACGCGCTGCTAGCGCGGATTGAGCAGGCCCGCGGCCAATACACGGCCGCACAAGCCTCGCTCCAAGCCGCCGGGCAGCTGATCGAGCGTGCCGCACTCACTCCGAGCACATGCCTGACCTACCTGACGCAACGGATCCTCGTCCTCCTGGCGCAAGGGAATCTGGATGGGGCGGCTGAAATCGAGCCGGCCCCCGGATGCGGCCAGGATGGGTCCCTATCGGGTTCCATGCACTTGGCGCTGGCACGGGTGCGGCTACAACTGGCCCTTCGGCATCGTGAGGATGCCTGGGACCAATTGTGCGCGCTGCACGAGACGGCGACTCGCTCCGGCTGGCAGTCCATAGCAGTCCACGTGCGCGCGCTACAGGCTTTGGCTGCTCCCACACCCAATGAGGCACGCGTGCTGCTGCAAGAGGCACTCGATCTGGCTGCTCCAGAGGGGTACGCACGTACCTTTGTCGATCTGGGTCGGCCGATGGCCGAGTTGCTGTCACATGTCCTTCTGGAACGACAAGCAGACAGCCGCACCGCGACACAGGAAGCCACGCTTGCGTACACTCGGCGCCTGCTCGCCGCCTTTCCGCCAGAGATGGCGCCGCAAGACGCCCCAACCAAGCCTGTCTCTCAGTCTGCCCAGCCCCTGGTCGAGCCGCTGAGCGAGCGGGAGCTCCAGGTGCTGCTACTCCTGGCTGAAGGCCGGACGCGCCAAGAGATCGCCCAAGCGCTCTATGTCTCGGTCAACACGGTCAAGGCACACCTCAAGAGCATCTACGGCAAGTTGAGCGTGCACAGTCGCCGCAAAGCAGTTGCCAAAGCACGCGAACTCAGCCTGCTCTCCCAGTAGGACCCCGCCCTTACCCATCTCCGCAGTACGGACTACCCGCGGACTACCCGTTGTGGGTGATGACACAGCCTCCCCAGACCGGCATACTGTTAACAGAAGTCTGAGTTAAGCCAGACCGGGGTCTGAGCGGAATCAGACCAGTATGCAGGCTCACCGTGACGCATCCGGTCAAGACAAGGGAGGGCGCAAATGCTCACAGAGGACATCAAATCGACTCGTTGGACGTATCTCTGGCTCGGACTCTTCGGGCTCTTCAACCTGTTTGCCAGCGGCAAATGGACGCTGGCCCCCGCCGCCTGGCTGGCAGGGATCTTCGGGCTGCTCTTCCTGTACACGCACCCCAAACGGTTCAGATTCTTGCTCTTCTACGCGGTCCTATGGATCACGCTTTCAATCTCCTGGTATGGGGCCACGCCGATCTGGGGAGCGGCTCACTTCATCTTCATGGCCGTCAACGCGCTGATTGGCACGCTCCCATCGCTGGCGGACCGTTGGCTGGCGCCGCGGCTGCGACGGGAGGGTAGGCTGCGATTCGTCGGCACGCTCATCTATCCTGCCGCGGCCACAGCTCTGGAGTTCCTATCCAGCAGCTCCAACCCGATCGGCAACTTCGGTGCGACCGGCTACTCGCAGTACGGGTTGCCGGTGCTGGCCCAGTTGACCGCGGTCACGGGTCTGCTTGGGCTGACGTTTCTGCTGTCCTGGTCTGCCGGGATCGCAATCTGGGCATGGGACCACCAGTTCACCTGGAAGCGCATCCGGGCCGGCGTACTGGCCTACGCCGGTGTGTTGTCCATCGTCGTGGGCTATGGCGCGATCCGTCTGTGGACCGCCCCGGGTCTGGGCAGCCAGGAGACGGTCACCGTGGTCTCGTTCACCGTAGCCGAGACAGACATGGGCTCACTGAACGAGCTACTGGCTGCGGATCCGGATGCCTACCGCCAGAAGACCCAGGGAGTCCACGCACAGTACCTGGATATGACTGGGACAGCCATCGCCGACGGGGCACAGATCGTGCTCTGGCCCGAGCTGGCCATCGTGGGACTGGAACAGGATGTAGAGACCGCGGTTGTAGAGGGCCAGACATTGGCCCGCGAGGAGGGTATCTACCTGGCCATGCCGACCTTCACCCTCTACCCAGACAGCGAGCGTCCGGCCGAGAACGTCCTCGTCGTCGCCGATCCCCAGGGAGAGCTGGTCATCGAGCATACCAAGTATGGTGGCAACATCTTTGAGGGCACACTCAAGGGAAGCGGAGAGATCCAGACGATCGACACACCCTACGGAAGACTCTCCGGCATCGTCTGTTGGGACACCAATTATCCCAACATCGTGCGCCAGGTGGGCAAGCAGCACGCTGACATTCTGTTGTCGCCTGCCAAGGAGTGGTCTGGCATCAACCCACTACATGCTGAGATGGCCGTCTTCCGCGCCATCGAGAACGGTGTTGCCGTCGTGCGCCAGGCTGATGAGGGACTGTCCATCGTAGTCGATGCTTACGGTCGCACCCTGGCTACCGGAGAGGGCCTGGCTGCAACCGGCAACTACGTGCGGGCCGAGGTGCCGATGCGCGGCACCACAACCCTCTATAGCGCCATCGGCGACGTGGTCGGGGTGTTCGCCACCATCGTGCTTGTCATCGTGGCCGGCTATGCGTTGGTCTTGGGGCGGCGCCCTCGCCGGAGCGAGGCCGCGCTCTCGACTGATGCGACTGCATAGCGCGCGGGCCGACGAGGGAAAACAGCGTGCAACACGTCGAGATCCTGGTGGAAGGACGGATTGACCCACGGTGGGCTGAGTGGTTTGGCGACCTGACGATCACGCACGTGGTACCCGATCGGAGTAGGTTGACGGGCTCAGTGATCGATCAGGCCGCCTTGTATGGTGTCCTGACCAAGCTGCGGGACCTGAGCCTGTCACTGGTCTCGGTCTCTGTCAAGACGACGACGGGCGAGTGAGTTGAGCATAGGCCGCGGGGAGTCCTCGAGAAGAACACTCAAGCGCTGAGCGCCCCCTGAAGAATGGTACGAAGGAGAGTGAACGTGAAGAAGAGGCTTATGCTAGTTGGCGGCAGCCTCGTCGCAGCCATCCTGATCGTCTTGGTGGTCAGGGAGATCCGCCTCAGCCACTATCCCTATACAGCTGACCCAAGCCCGACTTGGGAACCCTACGTCCGATCGCTGGATGCTCAGCGTGAGCACTTGGTCGTGACAGCCGGCGATGGCGTACGGATCGAAGCACAGCTGTTCATCCCCAACGGTGGCAGCGAGCACAAGGCTGCCGTGGTCTGGTCGCCCGGCTCTAGCGACGGCGCGTACCACGACTACGCTTGGGGGCTGATCGAGACCTATGTGCTGGACGTTTTCCTCGCTCGCGACATGGCCGTGCTACTCACCAACAAACGGGGTGTGGGACAATCTGAGGGGACCTTCTACGGGAATGGCATCGAAGGCCGCGCCGATGACATGCATGCTGCTGTTCAGGCTCTGCAGAGGCTCCCATCGATCGATGCGGGCAGCATCGGCCTGGTTGGGCACAGCCAGGGCGGGTGGGTTGTTGTCGAGGCTGCCGCCCAGCATAGTGACATTGCCTTCTTCATCAGCCTGGCAGGCCCCGCCACGAGCGTACGGATCAACGCAGAGGATAACAACCGGCACTACTACCGCTGTGAGGGCTACGCTGGGGCAGACCTGGACAAGAAGGTAGACGGTGACCGGCGACTGACCCGCATCGGGCTGAAGCTCGGTGAGTTGACCCGCTTTGGCTCGTGGTACCACGACTTTCTACTCTTCAGTTACGACCCCGTGGATGCGCTTCGTACAGTTGGGAGCCCTGGGCTGCTGGTCTATGCTGAGAACGACGATCAGGTGACCCCTCAGCTCAACCTGGACCGCCTTGACGAACTCTACGACGGTCAGTTGCCCGACCATCTGACTACGGTGGTCCTGGAGGGCGCCACCCACGCTTTCCGGCTGGTCGACGACCCCTGCGATTCGTGGGGCAACGTGCCCGAACAGCCCCGATCCGAAGAGCTGGTCGTCGTGCTCAACGACTGGCTGGCGGCACAGGGGTACTAGCCTCCATCATGACGATCGCTGCTTGCCTTGGTCTTCCGGTTGGTATCGTGTCTCAGACCAGGGATGAGACTGGTCACTCCGTGGTCAGCTCACTGACGCAGGCGTTCTCAGGGAGAGCTTGGCAATGAAGACGCTCAGCAGGTACGTGCTCGCGGGGTTGCTGACCTTCGTGATCGGGATTCTGGTGTATGCCTACCTCGCCTTTCCGGCGGCATACGTCAACCGTGTCCTGCGCTGGGGGGATGCGGACGTGTACGACTACAGGAAGTTCCCCGAGCGATCGCTTGAGGCGTCAGACTCACCGTTTGGCTTCTCCCGTAGCACAGATCAAGAGCGCGTCCGGACGCTCTTTGAGTCGATCGCGGGTGTAGACGACATGGACGCCTTTCTGGCCAAGAACCGCACCCAGGCCTTCCTGGTGATCCAGGACGACACTATCCTGTACGAGGGAGACTACGGTGGTGCGAGTCGCGACACGATCGTCACTTCGTTCTCGATAGCCAAGTCGTTTGCTTCAGCCCTGATCGGGGTCACTATCGCTGAGGGCCACATCCAAAGCGTGGACGACCCTATCACCGGCTACCTGCCCGAACTGGCAGAACGCGATCCGGCCTTTGGCAAGATCTCGATCCGTGACTTGCTGATGATGTCATCGGGCATCCGCTACGCGGAGTTCCCCTTTGTCAACGGAGACGATGCCAAGACCTACTACTACCCCGACCTACGCCAACTGGCGTTGGAGGAGACGCAGATCACAGGTGTTGCGGGCGAGCGGTTCCACTACAACAACTACCATCCCCTCTTGCTGGGGATGATTCTGGAGCGAGCCACGGGCAGGTCCGTCGCGGAATACTTGGAGCAGAAGATCTGGCAGCCGATGGGTACGCAGTACCCCGGCTCATGGAGTCTGGACGAGGTCGGGTTTGAGAAGATGGAGAGCGGCATCAACGGGCGGGCGATCGATTTCGCCAAGTTCGGCCGGCTCTTCCTCCACAACGGCAGTTGGGACGGGACCCAGATTCTCCCGGAGGCGTGGGTGTCTGAGTCTACCCAAGCGGACCGAACCCTGGACTACGACAACTACTACTATGATGACTACATCTTCGCCGACGGGAAGGGCTACTACAAGTATATGTGGTGGGGCATCCAGCGCGATGGACAGAGGTATGACCTGATCGCAGAGGGCAACCACGGTCAGTTCATGTACATCGTCCCTGACAAGAACTTGATCATTCTGCGCTTCGGCGAGTCCTAAGGAGGATTCAGAGGTTCGCTGGGCTGGCTGGACCTGTTCTATGAGTTCGCAGGGGGGATCTGACTAGCCGAAGGGATCAGTCACTCACGCCGGGTGACTCAGGCTGATAGGGAGGGTTCTTGTGCTGCGGACGCCCGGGGTCGATCTGCTCACGACTGCTCCCCCTTTCCAAGACCAGCACCCAATCCTGCGGAGAGGGTACTGAGGGGGCGACATCCTCTCCCAGTCGGATGATATGCACTCCGGGCTGGGTCTCGTCCTCAGGCGGCGGCGCAAACGGCGTCCTCGAGACTGTGAAGTTGGCGTAGTGCTGCGCTTCACCGATGTCGCTGCGCCACAGGCCGACCCGACCACTGCTCACGTTGTGAATCCTGACCGGAGGCGTGGCGTAGCACCGCATTCCATCCTCCAAACTCAGCGCCACGTGCTCTCCACAGGCAGCCGCGGTGAGGGTGAAGGTTGGCCCGATCTCGGGGACGTCAACGATCCCCAAATGGGGAATGCGGTAGAGGAAGAAGGGAGCAAACCCGCCATCCCGGCGCTCGAAAAGATGGATCGCCTTGAGCGTGGGACTGTAGAGGGCCACGATGTAGTTGTCGAGATCCCGGAAGCGCAGCACGATCCCCGCTTCAGCGTTGCTGTGGGCCTCCACACTGACCATCACGTCCTTCTCATCGATGGTCTTGTGGACGGAGACCGTATTGGTCAGACAGACCTTGCCCTTCTCCGTGGCTACCCCCGCCGGTGGCTCCTCTTGCCCGCTGGGCGTGCCGAGGTCCTCCCAATTGTCCCAGCAATCCGCTACCAATGCGTCTTGAACGAGCAATGGCGCAGCGTGCCCGTCAAACGGATTGGGACGGTCGGCAACCTTCTGGATAGTCCCCAGCTCAAAGCGCCTGCCGGCAGCGGGATCGAAGTAGAAGGCCCTGTAGGGGATGCCCTCTTCGAGCTGTTTGATCCGTGGGCCGGTCCAGTCATAGCACGAACGGTTGGAACGATAGATGAAGCGCACCTCGCCGGGGATGCCGGCGGCAAAACAGTCGCGATCCGACCATTCCGGGTGCGGTTCGAAACGATGCCATGGGAGTTCCTGCAGTAGCCTGCCGCCCCTGCCGACCTGGGTGGCGCC
>Ga0180436_10002137_pt1 | contig 18939 bp, 13 predicted proteins | sample SS_ome_2_FD_132434 | JGI IMG/M metagenome (GOLD analysis project Ga0180436, IMG submission 132434) | Hypersaline lake sediment archaeal communities from the Salton Sea, California, USA - SS_3_S_2 metaG | ecosystem: Environmental > Aquatic > Non-marine Saline and Alkaline > Hypersaline >...
CCCGGTGGCGGTTACGGCGGACTCGCTGTCGACCACGAGGGGCACCAGGTCGCCAACTGGTTTCTCGAGAGGGGTGTCGCCGCCTTCGTCCTGCACTATCGGCTCGGGTCGCAGGGGCATCACCATCCGGCCCAACTCGCCGACGTGCAGAGGGGCCTGCGCACGGTGCGAGGGCAAGCCGGGGACTGCGGCATCGACCCGTCGCGGATCGGGGTGATGGGATTTTCCGCCGGCGGGCATCTCGCCAGCATGGCCGCGACCCTTTTCGACGAGACCGTCTACGAGGCGGAAGACGAGATTGACGGATTGAGCGCTCGTCCGGACTTCGCGATCCTCTGCTATCCCGTCATCAGCATGGATTCCCAGGTCGCCCATCGCGGTTCGCGTCGCAACTTGCTGGGACCCGGCCGGGCCGACGACGACGAGGCTGCCGCGCGTGTTTCGTCGGAGAAGAATGTTTCGGAGAACACCCCTCCGACCTTCCTGTTTCACACGGTCGAAGACGCCGCCGTTCCGGTGGAGAACAGCCTGAGTTTCTTCGCTGCGATGAGGCGATACGGCGTGCCGGGCGAATTGCATGCGTTCGAGAAGGGCCCCCACGGGGTCGGCCTGTTTCGCGGAGATCCCGTCCTGCGCCACTGGTCGGAACTGCTCGATCACTGGCTGCGCAACAGCGGATTCTATGCCGGGGAGTGGGGGCGGGCCGCCCTGAGCGGGACCGTCGATCTCGATGGTTCGCCCGTGAGCTGGGGCAGCTTGACATTTTACCCCGATGATGAGGCGCTCCCCGTCACGACGATCCGGGTGCGGCGGGGACAGTTTGCCGCCGATGAGAATGGCGGTCCCGTCGCGGCGCCGTCACGCATCGTGTTCGAGGGCAGCATCTGGGAGGGATCGCGCGATGCGGAGGATGGTCTCGTTCACCTCGAATCGCTTCGGCCCGGTGGCGGCGCTCTCCGTTTCGCCCCGGATGAGGGGAGCGGAGAGGTCGCGTGGAAGTTTTACACGGACTGAGCCGCGCCCGGTCTACTCGACCGGATCCCCGAGAGCGTATTCCTCGAGAATGCTGCGCGACACGTAGGCAAGTGCCGCTTCTGAGGTCGCCTCGAGGACCACGGGACAGGCGTGACCCGCGTCGAGCGCCTCCTTCCAACGGCCGGCGCAGACGCACCACCGATCCCCCGGCTGCAACCCGGGAAACCCATACATCGGCATCGGCGTGCTGAGATCGTTGCCCGCTGCCTTGCTGAATGCGAGGAATTCCTCGGTCACCTCGCAGCAGATGGCGTGGCAGCCGAGGTCATCCGGTCCCACATTGCAGTGGCCGTCTCGGTAGAATCCTGTGAGGGGGGCGGTGCTGCAGGGGATCAGCTCGCCACCGAGAACGTTCTTGTTGGTCGGGGTATCCATGCGGAGGGGGAACTTACAACGGGTTCGGGCACGTATCACGGGGAAAAATCCGTTCGCGCATTCCTTGAATTCGCCTCTTGTTATCGCCGTGCCAGAGTCAGCCGAAAGTCAGGAAGGGACAACCCGGAAGAGTGGAAACCCGGCGGGAGTGGCCGTCTTCTGGATACTGTTGGTCGTCGCCGTGGCCGCGTCGGCCTGGTGGGGCATCCGTGCTCTTCGCGAAACCCCTGTCGCGGGTGAGGGAGCACAGGCGGGAGGCGGTCCCTCGGGTCCCCCGCCCGCGACCGTGCTCACATCGATTGTCGTCGAGGAGTCGATCCGCGAGCAGAGGCGCGTCACGGGTTCGTTGCGTGCCAGGAAACGGTCGAACGTGACCGCCCGGGAGGCGGGCGCGGCCGAGGAGGTGCATGTCGATGTGGGCATGAGCGTTGCGGCAGGCGACCCCATCGTGAGCCTGGATGCCCGCAAGTTGCGGGCAGAGGGCAGGGAGCTGGAGGCACGGGTCACCAGCGCGGCTGCCGTGGTCGAACAGCGCAAGGCGGAGGAGGAACGCGCCCGCACGGACTTCGAACGGAAGGGTCGACTCTTCGAGCAACGGGCGGTTTCGGAGACGGAGTATCTCGACGCCGGTGAGGCGGCCTCCGTGGCAGAAGCGCGACTGCGTGAGGCCGAGGACGCTTACGTGGCGATCCAGAGCACGCTCGAGTTGGCCCGGGTTCGTCTGGACGACATGGTCGTGAAGGCCCCATTCGATGGGCGAATCGTCACGCGCGACGTGGATCCCGGTGAATGGCTCGCACCCGGGGAAACCGTCGTCACCATGATATCGACCGGCGAGATCGAGGCCTGGTTGAATGTGCCGGAGCGGTTTTTCTCCGGGGTCGAGGCCGGAAATGGGGCGTGGACGATCGTTGCGGATGGGAGTGGAGTAAGCGGAGACGTGAAGAGCTATCGACGGGTGAGTGACATCGATCCGGTGACCCGCCTGTTTCCCGTCGTGGCCGTTCTCGACGACAGGGAGGGTCTTCTGGCGCCGGGCCAGTCCGTGTATGCCGAACTTCCGGTGGCCTCGGAGGAGACGCTCCTCCGCATTCCCGTCGATGCAGTCGGCACCTCGTTCGCCGGCACCGTGATCTTTCGGGTCCAGGATCAAGGAGAGGGTGAACTGCCGATAGCCGAGAAGATTCCGGTCGCGGTTCGCTTTCGGCGGGGCGGATTCGCCTATGTGGAACCCGGTGCCCTGCAACCCGGCGATCGCATCGTCGTCGAGGGCAACGAGCGACTCTTCCCGGGGACTCCGCTCATGGCCGAGGACGCCTCGGCAGTGAGGACTGCGCCGCCCATCGAGGTGGCCCCGCAACCATGATCGAGAAAGCGGTTCAACAGCCGATCAGCGTCGCGGTCGGCGTCCTTTTGAGTGTGTTCGCCGGCGTGCTCGCGGTGACGCGGGTGCCCATCCAGATGACGCCGGAGGTGGAGTCGGCGGTCGTTTCCGTGATCACGAACTGGGAGAATGCGTCCGCACTCGAGGTGGAGAGCGATATCGTGGAGGAGCAGGAAAAGGTGCTCGGGGAGGTCCGGGCGATGAAGTCCATGACATCCACCAGCGCGGCGGGACAGGGGACGATTCGCCTCGAATTCGAGACGGGAACCGACATCGGTGAAGCGCTCGCCGAAGTGTTGCAGAAGCTCGACGAGGTGCCCGGCTATCCTCCGGGGGTGCTCCAGCCCGTGGTCGAACCCGTCGACCCCGAATCGGTGGACTACATCTCCTGGATCGGGCTCGCCTCGACCGATCCGGCCTTCGATCCGGCCCGTCTCTACGACTTCATGGAGCGTCGCATGCAGCCGCGATTCGACCGGGTGCCGGGGATTTCCCAGGTCGGTATTCGCGGAGCCGTCCAGTCCGAATTGCATATCGTGGTGGATCCCATGGCGATGGCCAACCGCGGGGTCACCTACGGCCAGTTGCGCAGCGCGATCGAGACGGCGAACGTGGATCTTTCCGCCGGAAAGATCGAGGAGGGCAAGCGCGATATCCGGGTGCGCAGTACGGGTCGCTTCGAGACGCCGGATGAGGTCGAGGAAATGGTGCTCCGCCGTGGTGAAAACGGTCCGGTCTATCTCGGGGACATCGCCGAGGTGAAGCGTGCCTGGAAGGAGCCCTCGAGTTGGGCGCGGGCACGAGGCCACCAGATGCCCTTCTTCAATTTCCAGCTCGAACGCGGCGCCAATCTCCTGGAGACGATGGATGCCCTCAAGGCCGAGGTGGATGCGTTCAACGAACCCGGCGGACTGCTCGACCGAAAGTCGCGCGATCTGGGTCTGGACGGCCGCCTCGAATTGGTCATGACCTACGACTCCACGACCTACGTTCGCGATGCGATCAAGCTGGTGCGGTCGAACCTGATGGTGGGCGCCTTGCTGGCCACGCTGACACTGCTCTTCTTTCTTCGCTCCTTCCGAAGTGTCGGGATCATCGCGATCGCGATTCCCGTTTCGGTCGTCGCCTCATTCGTCGTTCTCGTGGGTTTGGGGCGGACCATCAACATTATTTCGCTGGCCGGTCTCGCCTTTTCGGTCGGCATGGTGGTGGACAACGCCATCGTCGCGATCGAGAACATCTACCGGCACCTGGAGATGGGAAAGAGGCCGGCACGCGCCGCTCTCGACGGGGCGCGTGAGGTGGCCGGGGCGGTGGTCGCCTCGACCATGACCACGTTGATCGTGTTCTTTCCCATCCTCCTGATCGAGGAAAAGGCCGGGCAGTTGTTTCGCGACATCGCCCTGGCAATCATGGCTGCGGTCGGCCTGAGCATGGTGGTGTCCCTGACCGTGATCCCCACGGCGGCGGCCCGTTTTCTTCACCGGGAAGACTTCGAGCAGGCGGGGGAACGAAGCAGGCTGGGCCACCTCGTTTCCCTGCTCATTGCTCCGCTGACCCGGTTCGTCGGCGCGCTACCTCGCCGGGTGTCGGATCTCGTCGCCCTCATCAACCGTTCCTGGGCGCGCCGGTTCGCCGTGATTTTCGTCTTCTTTCTCGTCACCGCCACGGGAACCACCATTCTTCGACCACCTCTCGACTACCTGCCCCAGGGCAATCGCAACGTCGTTTTCGGATTGCTCTTCCCCCCGCCCAGCTACAACCTGGAGAAACTCTCCGAGGTGGGGGCGCGCATCGAGGAGCGGATTCGTCCGGTCTGGGAAGCCACCCCCAACAAGTTCGGCATCGAGACGGTCATCGAAGAGGCGGAAGGGCGGTCGACCGAACCCTACGATGACCGCGAGCCGGTGCCCCTGCGGCTCGGTCCTCCGGGTGCGACGATCCTGCCCCCGGAACTGGCACACTATTTCCTGGTCAGCTTCGAGGGCCGGATGTTCCACGGCGCCATCTCGGCCGACAAGAGACGCGTCGTCGATGCGGTCGACCTCCTCACCCACGCCACATCCGGTACTGCCGCCCCCGACACGATCGCCTTCGCGTTTCAGGCCCCGCTGTTCCGCATCGCCGGCACGACGGGATCGGCGATCAAGGTCGATTTCACGGGCAACGATCTCGATGCGGTCGGCGCTGCCGCGGGATCGCTCTTCGGCAGCCTGATGGGACAGTTCGGCCCCGGCACCGTCCGGCCGGAGCCGCCCAATTTCTCCCTTCCTCTGACCGAATTGCGGATCGAACCCGACGACGAGCGGTTGCGGGAACTGGGAATGACGCGCGCCGATCTCGGTCTCGCGGTGCAGGCGAACGGGGACGGCATCCTCCTTTTTCGTCAATACGAGGAGAACGGCGAGTTGAAGGACCTGAAGATTCTCAGCCGCTACTCCCGGGCCGACGGAGCCCTTCAGGCGATGATCGATGCACCGGTCGCGACGCCCGGAGGAGCGGTCGTCGATTTCGGAAGCGTGGCGAAACTCTCTCGCGTTACCGGACCGGAGATGATCCGTCACGTCGACCGGTTGCGCGCCGTCACCGTCGAGTTTACCCCGCCCGCTGGTATGCCCCTCGAGGATGCCATCGATGCGGTGTCGGCGTCGCTCGACCAGCTCCGCGCCGGGAACGCGATTCCACCCGGGGTCAGCGCGACGATCAGTGGATCGGCCGGAAACCTCGAGGAGATCAAGACGGCACTGCTCGGTGACGGCACCCTTCTCGGGACGATCTCGAGTACCCTGGTTCTCGCCATTCTGGTGATCTACCTGCTTCTCGTGATCCTGTTCCAGAGTTGGACCTATCCCTTCATCATCATGGTCAGCGTGCCTCTCGCGACCTTCGGGGGCTTTCTCGGGCTCGCGCTCGTTCACAAGTGGAGCGAGGTCGATCGCTATTCGCCGGTGCAAAACCTGGACATGCTGACCGTTCTCGGATTCGTGATTCTCGCCGGGGTGGTGGTGAACAACGCCATTCTCATCGTTCACCAGACTCTCAACTTCCTTCGCGACGATCCCGGGCTCGATCCCCAGCGTGCGATCTCCCTCTCGGTCGAGAGCCGGGTCCGCCCGATTCTCATGAGCACCCTGACCAGCGTCGGTGGCATGCTCCCCCTCGTCCTGCTCCCCGGTGCCGGCTCGGAACTCTATCGCGGTCTCGGCGCGGTCGTGGTGGGAGGCCTCGCCGTGTCGACCGTTTTTACGATGTTTCTCGTGCCTGTCCTGCTCAGCGTGGTGTTTGCCTTGCGCGGAGACCGTGCCACAGTGGCGACGCCGGAGGCTGCGATCGCGGAAAGCGAGCCGGTTTCGGCGTGACGAAACATGAACGGGAGATCCACAGCGCGTCGTCTCGCGGCGTGGCCGCTGCTCGGCTGTGTCGCCCTGGCGGCCTGCCAGGTCGATGTGTCGGAGTTGGGTGATCCATCGGTTCCCGGGATGAGCCGCTACCGGCACGGAACAGGTGCCGGGGAGGTCCTCCCCGCGGGCAACTGGTGGAAATGTTTCCGCGATTCCGAACTCGACCGCCTTCTCGTTCGTCTCGACGAACAGAACCCGACTCTCGCGGCGGCAATCGCACGCTACGATGGAGCACGCGCGGCCCTTGGCCTGGCGCGGTCCGATCACTTCCCGGGGATCAGCGGCGAAGTGGTCTGGAAGCGTAAGCGCGACTCGTCGAGCGGGGTGTTCGTGCCGCCCGACGTCAATTACTCGGAGTATCGCGCGGCCCTCAATCTCGAGTGGGAGATCGATCTGTGGGGACGGGTCCGGCAGAGTGTCAACGCCGCCCGGGCCGAGGATCAGGCCGCTGCCGCGGATGTGGCTGCCGCGCGACTCTCCCTCCAGGCCGAGGCCGCACGCACCTATTTCGAGCTGCGCTACATCGATCGGGAACGGGAGCTTCTGGAACGTTCACTCGCTCTCCGGCAGGAGAATCTCGACCTGGTGCGCGCTCGCGTGGAGGGAGGCGAGGTCACCGAGCTCGATCAGGCCCGTGCCGAAACGGAACTGGAGTCGGTTCGTGCCCAACTCCTGCAGCTGGAACGGAGCCGGGCGGAATTCGCCCATGCGCTCGCCGTCCTGGCCGGGGAGACACCGGCCTCGTTCTCGCTTTCCGGCGGCGGAACCGGTACACCGCCGCGCATACCCGAAGGTGTGCCCTCGTCCCTGCTCGAGAGGCGTCCGGACATTCGAGCCGCCGAAGAGCGAATCCGTGCCGCGGCTGCTCGGGTCGGTGTCGTGAGAGCCTCGTATCTTCCCCGAATCACGCTGGGTGGAATCGGTGGGGTTTCTTCTCTCGACCTGGACACCCTGCTCGACGCCGGGAGCCTCTTCGGCGAAATCGGACCCGACATCAGCATCCCGATCTGGCAGGGCGGACAGTTCGGTTCCGACGAGGAAAGGGCCCGGGCGGAGGGGGCCGAAGCCGTCGCTCTCTACCGCGAGACGGTTTTGCAGGCATTTCGGGAGGTCGAAGATGCCCTCTCGGGAATCACCTTTCTCGACCGGGAAATCGAGGTGCACCGGCGCGCCGCGCAGGCTGCGGGACGGGCGACACGCCTGTCACAGAAGCGTTACGAGGGGGGCCTCGTCAGTTTTCTCGACGTGGTCGAGGCAGAACGGACCGAGCTGGAGGAGCAGCGCAATCTCGTCCAGGCACTCTCGGCGCGTCACCTCGCCACCGTGCAGTTGGTGCAGGCGCTGGGCGGAGGCTGGGAGGTGGCGAAAGCGGTGAGGAAGGAATAGGGAGCGAGTCTATTCCGCGAAACGCTGTCCCCAACGCCAGAGGAAGAAGAAGAAACCGGCGCCCCCTCCGAAGGTTGCCACGGCGAGAAGGGTGAGAGCCCGGTCGAAGGGCAGGATGACCAGGGCGGTGACGAATTGCAGGACGATGATGACGAGGAGGAGATTCACGATGAAGTGACGTCCTCGTTCGGCGATGAATCGCGCGCCGAGCGGTGCTCCGATCGCGACGATGGGTGCGCTGACCCACCAGTATCCCCAGGTCTCCACGGCGATCGGGGGTTGATCTCCCCATCCCAGTGCGCGCCAACCGAAGCCGACGAGACTGTTCGAAGCCATGAGGATGACCGAAGTCGGGGTCGCGACCGTCTCGCAGAGGCGGAATCCGAGAACGAGAAGGGCGAAGACGAGAATGTCGAGTCCGCTTCCGAGGAGGGCGCTCACGACTCCCCCGGCAAATCCCGCCGCGAGCAGGAAACCGGTCGAATGAGAGCAGGCCGGACCGAGTTGCGTTCGCTTGACCGGCCGGTGGAGATGCTCGATCCGCCAGAGGGCGAAGCCGAACGCCATCCAGAGCGCCACGAAAAAGACCTTGGTGGGATTCGATTCGAACCAGCGCTCCACGAAGGCCAGGCCGAAGATGATCCCGGCGGCGCCGCCGAGGCCCGCGAGTACGAGCGCCCGCCGTTCGATCGGAATCCGGCGCCAGAGGATGGCCACCGCTGCGGAACTCATACCAACCGATTGGATCATCAGCGAAAAGTCGCGTGCTCCTTTCGGATCGATCCCGAATCCCAGCGTCATGACCGGGAAAGCGACGGCACCTCCGCCCTGGCTCGTCGATCCGGCGACGAAGGAACCGAATGCCATCGTCACCGACATGAACCAGTTGTCGGCAAACAGGCTCCACCGGGCGCCGGCGAACATCGCCACCGCCCAGAGGATCCAGATGGACAGAATGAAGAAGAGATCGAGATGACGAGGCAACCAGCGAGTCATGGGACGGTTCCGGCACAAGCACCCGGCGGGTTACGGCTGTCGCGAGATGGCCGGCACCCGGATCAGACGAACCGGTGGCGGGGAATATCCCCGGATTCGGCGATTTGGCGATCCGAAATGGCAGGGGCTCAGGCTGGGGAGCCGGCGAGGGGAGGGAAAGGCCCCACTCCGGGAATCCGGGGCTTGAGCGAGCGAAGCGGATTTCGTATCGGTGGATTCATGAGACCTTCTTTCGCATTGTCCCTGATCGCCTGTGTCTCCGGCCTGATCGCCTGCGACGCGGCAGCAGCCGCGCCCCCGAATGTCGTTCTCTTCATGGCGGACGATGTCGGCTACGAGTGTTTCGGCTGCTACGGCAGCGAGCAGTATGCGACTCCGCACATCGACAGGTTGGCGAAAGAGGGAATGCGTTTCGAGCACGCCTATTCGCAACCTCTCTGCACCCCCAGCCGGGTCAAGATCATGACAGGCCTGTCGAACGTGCGAAACTATGCCGGGTTCTCCATCCTGAGGAAGGACCAGAAAACATTCGGCCACTATCTGCGCGATGCAGGCTACGTCACCGCGGTGGGAGGAAAGTGGCAGTTGTTCGGTGCCGAACACTACTCCGGCGAGTTTCGGGGCAAAGGCATCCTTCCCGAGGAGGCCGGCTTCGACCGGCATTGTCTCTGGCAGGTAGCGAGGAAGGGCGACCGGTTCTGGAATCCGCTTCTCACCATCGATGGCGAGGACCGGCAATTCGGACCGGACGACTACGGGCCGGATCTGGTCACCGAGTATCTCCTGGAAGCCATGGAAGAGTCCGTCGCGGACGGACGCCCCTTCTTCGTCTACTACCCGATGATCCTGGTGCACAGCCCGTTTCTCCCGACGCCGGGGAGCGAGTCGAGAGAGAGCAGGGACCGCCAGCAAAATTTCGAGGACATGGTGGCTCACATGGACGAGATCGTGGGGCGATTCGTCGCCCGGACGGGGGAATTGGGCATCGATAATAACACGATCATTCTTTTCACCTCGGACAACGGAACCCACAAGACGATCGAATCGCGCCTGCACGGGCGGACGATCGTGGGAGGGAAGGGGCTGACTACCGATGCGGGAACCCGCGTTCCGCTGGTGGCGCGGTGGCCGGGCACGATCGAGCCGGGGAGCGTCACGGATGCGCTTGTCGACTTTTCCGACTTCGTGCCGACCCTACTCCAACTCGCGGGGCAGACGATCCCCGGCGATCTCGATGGAAAGAGCTTCGCGCCGGTCCTGCGTGGTGACGGCACCACGCCGCGGGAGTGGATCTTCGTGTATTCGAATCCGCGGCCGGAGAAGACCGAACCGGTGCGTTTCGTGCGTGACCAACGCTGGAAACTGTATGGAGACGGACGATTCTTCGACGTAGCCAACGACCCTGGTGAAGAGGCTCCGATGGCGGAACCGCCCCAGGAGTCGAGCATCCGGACGCTTCGACAGGCCCTCGAGTCGATGCCGGCCGAAGGCCAGATGCTCCTGGATTTCGATTAGATTGTTTGCCAGAAGGGTGTTCGCGAACGAGTTGAGTCAGAAATGCGCGTGGGCTGGCGCAACGGCGTTCCTCTCGGTTTTCCCTGAACAGTGTGTTTTCACACAGCCTCGCGACAAAAGCTTCGCGCGCCTTGCTGCGTCCGGCCCTTGGCACGTCGCGACGGATTCTCATGAGAAACGCGGCCCGGACCCGGTGGTCGTGCCCCGGCCCCGTTTCACTCGGCCAGTGCGGCCTCCGCGAGGTCACAGAGAAGATGGCCCGCGATGATATGGCACTCCTGGATGCGGGCGGTGATCGACGAGGGAACCGCGAGGACCCGGGAGGCCTGTTCACCGCACGGCCCCGGGTTCTCTCCGGTGAAAGCGAAAGCGGTGACTGACTGACTCCGCGCCTGTTCGAGACCGCGCACGACATTGCGGCTCGTACCCGAGGTGGAGATTCCCACGACGATGTCCCCGGGCCGGCAGAGGGCCTCGACCTGACGGGCGAAGATCTCATCGTAGCCGAAATCGTTCGCACAGGCGGTCATCACCGACGTGTCGGTCGTGAAGGCGAGTGAAGGAAGTCCACGCCGGTTTCTCGTGTAGCGCACCACGATCTCGGTCGCCAGGTGCTGGGCGTCGGCCGCACTGCCGCCGTTCCCGAAGAAACAGATCTTGTGACCGGCGCGAAGGCAGTCGATTGTGAGCCGGGCCATCTCCGCGATTTCGCTCGAGCAGGCGGTCCGGAGCCTCTCCACGGTTTCGAGGTGGCTGGCGATGGTCTCGTCGATCACGTCGCTCGCATTCATGAATCGGTTTCCCCAGGTGCCGCGAATTCGCGCGCGGCGGCCTCGCGCAGTTCCTCTTTCTCGATCGGTGCGGTCCCCAGCTTGCCGACCACGATCCCGCTCGCGAGGTTCGAGAGCACGGCCGCTTCGACAGGGGGAAGACCGGCCGTGATCCCCAGTGTGTAGAGGGCGATCGCGGTGTCGCCCGCACCCGAAACGTCGTAGACCTCCTTGGCTTTCGCCGGGATCGCGACGGGTCCCGCCTCCCCGGAAAAGAGAAGCATTCCCTGTTCTCCCAGTGTCAGGAGCACGTTCTCGCAACGCCATGCTTCGCGCAGCGAGGCTCCGGCTCGCAGGAGCGGTTCGTCCTCGAGGGGTGGGATCTCGTCTCCGAGGTGTGTGTCCTCGATGCCGGCCACCGCGAACGCCTCGTGTCGATTGGGCTTCACGGTGTGCACGCCCCGCCATTCCACCGGGCTGCCCGGCTTGGGATCGACCGTGACCGGCAGGCCCGCTTCGGCCGCGGTCGCGAGAATGCCCTGGGCGAGCCGGGGCGTGACGAGTCCTTTCCCGTAATCCTCGATCACGATTCCGTCCAGATGCGGGGTCGCCTCGGCGACTCTCTCGATGATCCGGTCGGCGATCTCGACGGGCAGGGGGCGGCGGCGCTCCCGGTCGATTCGGACGACCTGCTGATGTTGCGCCACGACGCGCGTCTTGGTGATCGTCTGGAAGGAGTCGTCGGCGACGCAGAGCGTGGTGCCGATGGCATTCTCATCGAGGGTCTCGCGAAGGAGCAATCCGTTCTGGTCCAGCCCGAAGACGCCCGTGAGATCGACCTTCCTCACGAAGGGGGTGAGATTGCGCGCGACGTTGGCCGCTCCGCCGGGATACCGGGACTCCTTCCTCACCTCGACGACCGGGACAGGAGCCTCAGGGGAGATGCGCGAGACGTTCCCCCAGATGAACCAGTCGAGCATGACATCGCCTACGACGAGCATCCGCAGGCGCGAGAACCGCTCGAACAACTCCCGTGTGGTGACGGAGAGCGGATTGGTGAGGATCGCCATGGGTGCGGGCCGGGGTGGAATACGGGGTGTGTCTCGGGCAGTCACCCGCTCACTGTGATTCCAGGGCGGCCCGGATGTTTCCCGGTCGTGCCAGCGACCGCTTCGACACCTCCACTTCCCGCTCTTCCCCCAGCCACTCCATCAGAATCCGGACCCGCTCGTTTCCGGGCACCACCTTGGTGATGATCGTGCGCAGTCCCGTCATGGCACCTTCGGTGACGACGACTTCCTCACCCTGTTCGAGCTCCTGCTCGATGGTGCGAACCGATTCGGGGCACTCCGCGAACTCCTCCCGCAAGGCCGCGACGAGGTCTCCGTCGATCGTGGGATATTTGTCGGCGAACCGCACTACTCCGAGGACCCCGTTGGTGGCGTTGACGGCGCGGAGGTCGTCGCGCAGCGAAAAGCGGGCAAAGACATACCCCGGGAACAGGGCTTCGACGAACCAGACCTTGCCTCGAGTCGTCGCTTTCTCGAAACGGATCCGCGGGCAGAAGACCTCGTCGAGGTGGGCGAACCTCTGCAGGTGAAGCGCCGCGATGTGCTCACTCTTGGGCTTCGTGCGCACGCAGAACCAGCCTTCTTCGGAGTCGTGGGATGGGGGAGCCATGGGGAAACCGTCCGGAAACTTCTCGAATTCCGGGAGAAAACCATAGCGCTTTCCGCGGGAGATGAAAGTGATTGATTCTCGCTCGGACCTTGCACCCCCGGCAATCTTCCGCAAGGGTGCCGCCTCGCTTGCGAACCGCATGGCCTCCTCTTCCGTGAATTCTCCCACTACCGCCCGCGCAGTTGCGGCGCTCTCGTCCGATGAGCTGATCGAGGACAGCCGGGGCGTGTTCCGCCGGCTCTTCTCTTATGTCCTGCGCCACAAGGGGCGACTCGCCTGGGGGATCGCCTTCGGGGTCCTCGCGGGCCTGTTCAACGGCGTGCTGTTGCTCGTGCTGCGCTCGGTTTTCACCGTGGTCCTCCCGGGCTCGCAGGGGGACGAGACTCCCGAGGCTGTTCGCCCCTTCGACGATTTTCCTTTTTTCACCGAGTTCGAGATTCGCCGGCCCCAACTCGCTCCGGAGCATGAGTGGATCTTTGTGGCCATCGTGTGCCTCAGCATCCCGGCGCTTCTCGCGATCCGCGGGCTCTTCTACTACCTGCACCAGTATTGCATGCTCTGGTTGAACATGCGGGTGCTCTATCGTTTGCGTGACGAGTCCTACCGGTCCCTTCTCGGGCAGTCGCTCTCGTTTTTCAATTCGGTGAAGCAGGGGGAGTTGATCCAGACCGTCTCCAACCAGACGCGCGTCTCGGCCGAGGCGGGAAGCCAGATTCTCAGCGCGATGATCAAGCATCCGATCTCGATCGTGGCAATCTTCGCGACCCTGCTCTGCATGAATTTCGTCTACACGCTGGGCGCCCTGATCGTGTTCCCGCTCTGCATCGTACCGGTCGCGCTGATCAGCCGGAAAGTGCGCAAGGCGGGCGGCCGGGAGGAACAGGAGTCCGAGGAACTCATGGTCGCCCTGCACGAGAGCTTCGCCGGCATTCGTCTCGTGAAGGCCCATGCCCGGGAGGAGTATCACCGAAGCAAGTTCAACGAGGCGAGTCGTTCCGTCGTGAAGTTCATCATGAGGTGGCGGAAGGCGATGGAGATCTCGAGTCCGCTCGTCGAGATCGTGGGCGCGATGGGCATCTGCATCGGCATGCTCTGGGCCTGGTGGCGCCAGATCGAACCGGAGACGTTCCTCGTTCTCAACATGGGACTGATGAGCATCTATCCGCACGCGAAGTCCCTCAGCCGGATCCAGGTGCAGTTGCAGAAATGCCTTTTCGCCACCGCGAAGGTCTTCGCCTACATCGATGCGGAGCCCGAGGTGAAGGACCGTGCCGGTGCGAAAGAGCTGGAAAAATGCGAGGGAGCGATTCGGCTGGAAGGCGTCACCTTCTCGTACGAGACGGGAAAACCGGCGCTGCGGGGCGTCGATCTCCGCTTCGAGCCCGGGAAGAAATATGCCCTCGTCGGGCAGAGCGGATCGGGGAAGTCGACCATACTCGCGCTCATGATGCGTTATTACGACCCCGGCGAAGGGCGCATCCTCTTCGATGGAAACGACATCCGGGACTACACGCAGGCATCGCTGAGAGACCAGATCGGGCTGGTGAGCCAGGAGACCTTTCTCTTTCACGACTCGGTTCGCGAGAATATTCGCTACGGGAAACTCGATGTGAGTGATTCCGAGATCGAGGAGGCCGCTCGCCAGGCTCATGCGCACGAGTTCATCCGGGAACTGCCCGACGGATATGATACCGTCCTGGGGGACAAGGGGTGCACGCTTTCGGGCGGGCAACAGCAGCGGCTCTCGATCGCACGTGCCATCCTGCGCGACGCGCCCATCCTGTTTCTCGACGAGGCGACCTCCGCCCTCGATTCCGACTCCGAACGAATCATCCAGGCGGAGCTGGAGGAACTTTCGCGCGGCCGAACCGTCGTCGCGATCGCCCACCGGCTCTCGACCGTTCTCGACTCCGACGAGATCGTGGTCATGCGCGAGGGCGAGGTGATCGACAAGGGCCCTCACTCCGAGTTGCTGGCCCGCTGCGAGGAATACGACCGGCTCTATCGCCTCCAGTTCGAGGGCGGCAAACAGGGTTGAGTCGCACGGGCGACAGGGTTGGGACCCTCTCCTTTCACCGGCTCAGCGCGACCTGCTTCCCGGACTCGATCGCTTCGAGAAGCCTCCGGTCGCGATCCTCCCAGCGGAAGGCATTCCGGCAGATCGCGAGGGCCGAGTCCTTCATCGCATTGAGCCGGTCGAAGTCGTCGATGAGCGAGACCAGTTCGCTGGTGAGAGAGGCGACGTCCGGTGTCAGGAGAATGTTCTCCGGTGAGTGGAGGGGGAGCCCATCGACCGCCTGTTCCAATCCGGCGAGGGGAAGACCGTGAAAGATGTAGTCGAGCGACTTCAGCTTGAAGCCGCCTCCCAATTCCTCGACGATCAGGCCGATGCGGGCGTCGAGGAGGTAGGGACTCATGTCGGGAACCCGCCCGACGAAATCGACCGCGGGGAATCGGGTCGCGATCTCCGCGCGGAACGACTCGTCTGTCTTGCCCACGACCTGGAGCTGGATTCCCTCTTCGGAAAATCGGTCGGCCGCGGAGGAAAGGAAACGTTCCAGGTTCATGCGCTTGGCGATCCACTCGAACGAACCCGACATCACGGCACGCCGCGGGATCTGCGGTCCGATCGGCGGACGCTCCGCCTCCCGCCCGCCGAAGCCCGGGGTGAGACAGAGATAGCGTTGCGAGGGAAACTGGGAGCGATAGGCCGCGACCTCGGTCTCGGTGATGGCGGTGACGAGATCGACACTGCGGCAGAGGGATTCCTCCTGCCGGGCATATTTTTCGGCGTCGTAACGCAGCGCGAGGCGTTTCGGGAGCGGCCCGGCCGCATCGCGCGCGACGGCACGGCGGACCCGGGCCTCATGGTTGTGCGAAACGTAAACGAGGAAGGGAGTCGACCCGGGGGAGGAAGTGAGGCGTTTCAGCAGGTCGAGAGCCCATCCGATCGCCGCGTGATCGATGATCACTGCCTCCCAATCCGTCGAAGCGAGCTCTCTCCGCAGCAGCTTCTCGGGGCCCCCGTTCTTCAGGCGCCAGGAATCGCCCGGATAGCGTGAGAGCAGGCTGGCGGCCCGGCCCCCGAGGGTCGGGGTTCCCAGGAGCCAGCGAACGTTTTCGGCATCGACGAATTCCGAGGAGGCCGAGCCATCTCCGACGGGAGATTCGTCGTTGTCGTGTGCGACTACGGTCAGGTCGACGCCGGTGGTGGCGAACGACCGGATGAGACCATCGGAGTAGATCAGCTCTCCGCTGTTGCCGGGGCGAGGGAATTTACGCGTGAGCCAGAGGCACTTCATGGAGGGATGGACGGACCTGTCGGAGTTCACGATAAGATATAATTTCCATAATTCAATATCCTGCATTTCCCATTGTCATCGGGGGGAGATCTGGTTTGGATGGCGCACCATGACTCGTCTTCGTTGCGTTTTTCTTCTCGTCCCTCTCTCTGCACTCGTGGCCTGTCTTCCCCTTGCGGCCAAGGATCGTCCGAACATCGTCTGGATCGTGGCAGAGAATCTCTCGAACGATCTCGCCTGCTATGGGGAAAAAAACGTGGCCACGCCCCATGTCGATGGTTTGGCCGAGCAGGGAATCCGCTACCGGAATGCGTTCTCGACGTCTCCGGTCTGTGCTCCGAGCCGGTCGTGTTTCTTCACCGGGATGTATCAAACCACCACCGACACCCATCACATGCGATCCCATCGCGACGATGACTATCGCCTGCCCGACGGGGTCCGTCCCCTCACTCATCGGTTGGCCGAGGTGGGCTACACGACGGGAAACATCACGCATCTCGGAGACGTCGAGACCGGTACGGGCAAACTCGACCTGAATTTCGTCAACGAGGGTGACCTCTACGACACCAAGCAGTGGGACGAACTGAAGGAGCCTTTCTTCGCGCAGATCAATATGCCGGAGGCGGAGTACGACATCTACGACCGGAAGACGGTTGAAAAAGAGAGGGTCGTCTGGGTCGGCGAGGAATGGCACCCCCAGGTGGCCACGGAAGACAACGTGTCGCCGCCGCCGTTCTATCCCGATCATGCCGTCGTGCGACAGGAGTGGGCACGCTACCTCAACTCGATCAGCGGAATCGATGTCCGGGTGGGGAAGATCCTGCAGCGTCTTCGCGACGACGGGGTGGACGACAATACCGTGGTGATTTTCTTCGCCGACAATGGCCGACTCACGGTTCGGGGAATCCATTGGCCCTTCGACCAGGGATTGCGGGTGCCTGTGATCGTGCGAGGCGCCAGGAATTTCCCCGATCGAACCGCGATTGATCCGGGCACCGTCAGTGACCAGGTCATCAGTCTCCTCGATCTCACCGCCACCACGTTGGCGATCGCCGGAGTGGAGCGTCCTCTCGGCATGCAAAGCCGCGTTTTTCTCGGACCGGAGTCCGATCCCGCCCGGACCTACGCCTTCGCCGCCCGCGACCGGATCGACGAAACCGTCGTGCGGATGCGGTCGGTGCACGACGAACGCTTCCACTACATCCGGAACTTCACTCCGGGCGCCGGGATCGAGACGCTGAACCGCTACAAGGAGAAGTGCTTCCTGGTGAAACCCCTCCTGCGCCAGATGAAATCCGACGGGGAACTGAGCGGGGCTCCGCTGGCCCTCATGGAGCCGTTCCCCGACGAGATGCTCTACGACAATCAATCCGACCCGCACGAGATCACGAACCTGGCGACATCAGGCGATCCGGAGCACCGCGAAGCGATCGTGCGCCTGCGCGCCGCACTCGACACCTGGATGGTGGAGAGCGGGGATCGCGGCCACATTCCCGAACCGCCCGAGGTGGTCGCACCGTTCCTCCAGGAGATGCACGACTGGTTTGGAACTCCGGATTGGGCCGAAGCTCCGGGTGAGTAGCCGGGGATCGTCACCACGGGCTTCCGGCGAGGCGCTCAAGTTGCCCCGCGTCGACGAGCTTGCCTCGCCCTCCCAGGGCGGAAGCGTTCTGGGAGGCTGCGAGGCTCGCGAAGCGGGCGCAACCCTGCCAGTCGTGTCCCCGGGACCGTGCCGCGAGAAAGACGCCGTGGAACACGTCGCCGCATCCCGTGGTGTCGACCACGGGGTCCGCCGGGAAGGCAGGCTGGTGGAACTCTTCGCCCTCGCGAGTCCGAAACCAGCTTCCCTCCTCCCCGCCGGTGATGCCGGCGAGTGCCGCATTCCAGCGGGAGAGAGACTCGAGCTGTGTCCCGATCGATGTCGCTCCCGACATCCGCGTGGCGAAGTCACGGGACACGATGAGGATGTCGACGAGGGGAAGGATGTCCCGAAGTTCGTCGCGCCAGCGGTGCGCTCCCCCGTCGAAGGAAGTGACACCTCCGCCTTCACGCACGAGGCGGGCCGCGGTGATGCATGCCGGCCAGTGGCGACCGTTGAGATGAAGGAAGGCCGCTCTGCGAAGTCGTTCCTCAGGCAACTCGTCCTGGGAAAATGGTGTGAACGTGCCCGGCGTGTAGACGATGTGTCGTTCTCCATCCGAGCGCCGCACGAGTATGACTGCGAGGGTGGTGGTGGCGTTGGCCTGCCGTTGGAGTCCCGCAAGGGCGACCCCGTGCCTGGTGTAGTCCTCTTCGACAAGGGTTCCTCGCCAGTCGGACCCAATTCGATCGATGATCGCGGCCGGGGCGCCGAGCCGGGCCGCGGCGCACAGGGCGGTGGGCACCGGGCCTCCGCCCATGAGAAGGGACTCGTGGGATGCGGAAACGCCTCCTTCGGCGGGAAAGGCATCGACGACCTGAAGGAGGTCGAGTGTCGACATGCCTAGGCCGAGGATTTCCCCCTCGTGCCCGGAGCCCGAAACCGGTTTGCTCACGGCCGGGTTACTGGCGCTCCTTGATCCACGGGACGACCGCGTCGATCATTTTGGGCAGGCTGTCTCCGGAGAACACGTGATCCGAGCCCGGCAATTCCACGAACTCTTTGGGCTCGAAGGCGGCGGCATACATCTCCCGGCTTTCCTCGATCGGCACGACATCGTCGGCATCCCCATGAACGAGAAGCCAGGGCACCTCGATCCGCTCCGTCTTGCCGAGCACGTTGTCGATCTTGTTCATGTCATCGACGAAAGCCTGCGAGAGGGGGCAGGACTCCTCCTCCCACATACATCCCTTGCCGGGGACCTGGTCACCGAATTCGACCTCGGCGAATTTTTTCGTGTAGACCATGCCGGCCAGGGATACGAGGAGGCCGATCCGTTCGTCCTTGGCCGCCGCGATCACTCCGACGGCACCGCCCATGCTGTGACCCACGTAGCAGATGCGGTGAAAACCCTCGTCGTCGGCCGCGTCGATCACCGCCTTCAGGTCCTTCACCTCCTTCGAAACCGTGCAGTCTTCGAAATTGCCCTCCGACGCGCCGTTTCCGGCAAAGGAAA
>Ga0180436_10002138_pt1 | contig 18934 bp, 12 predicted proteins | sample SS_ome_2_FD_132434 | JGI IMG/M metagenome (GOLD analysis project Ga0180436, IMG submission 132434) | Hypersaline lake sediment archaeal communities from the Salton Sea, California, USA - SS_3_S_2 metaG | ecosystem: Environmental > Aquatic > Non-marine Saline and Alkaline > Hypersaline >...
CACCGGCCGCGACCACGCCACCGACGGTGTGCACGGTAAGCTGCTGCACGACGCCATCGATGGGCGCGCGCAGGTGGTGAGCGGCGAGCGTGGCAGCGCTCGCGCTGAGGCGTTGGCGCGTCTCCGCGAGCGCCGCCTCGACCTCGGCGAGCGCGCCGCGCCAGTCGCTCTCGGCGCGCGCGCCGAACGCGCTGAGCCGTGCCCGGGTGCCGGCGATCAGGGCTTCGCGCGCGGCGCGCCGCGCATCGAGCACCTTGCGCTGGTAGCTTCGATCGACGCGCTGCTCTTCGAGTTCCAGCCAGCCCAGGCGTGGCGCCAGCGCGCGCGCTTCGAGCGCCCCGATTGCCGCGACCCGCTCCCCCAGAAGCGGCAGCGTGGCGTCGCTGCGCGCGATCTCGGCGTGGTCCGCGGCAGCCTCGGCGCGCAGGCGCGCGAGTTCGTGCACCAGTGCGGCCCGCTCGCCGACGTGGGCCGCGTACTCGCGCTCGACGCGACGACGCAGCGCCGGCGCCAGCGTGTCGCCTTCCCGCACGTCCGCCGGCGCCTCGCTCATGGCGGCGAGCAGGGCCTCGAGTCGCGCACGCTCCGTGGCCAGGCGTGCGGCTTCGACCGCCAGGCCCAGGTGCTCGGCGCGCGCACGCGTCGCGTCCAGTTCGACGACCGGCTCGCCGGCGTCGACCTGCTGCCCTTCGCGCACGTGGATGGCAACGACGCTGCCGCCGATTACCGGCTGCACGCGCTTGACCCGCGCCGACGGCACGATGCGCCCGCTCGCGACCGCGGTGACGTCGACCTCACCCCAGGTGGCCCAGCCCAGCGCCAGCACGCAACACAGCACGATCGTCCACAGCATGACCCGCGCCTGCGGTATCGGGGCCCGTTCGGCCACCTCGTCCACGGCGGGCAGAAACGCGAGTTCCGGCCGACGTTCAGCCATCGCCGTCACCGCGTCCACCCACCGCGCCCGGCACGCCCTGGTGGCGACACAGCTCGGCATAGTAGCCACCGGCGGCCAGCAGCGAAGCATGGTCACCCATCTCGCCGACGCGCCCCGCCTCGACGGTCACGATGCGGTCCGCGACACCGAGCGCCGAGAGTCGATGGGCGATGACTATCACCGTGTGCGTGCCGGCGAGACGGCGCAGGGTACGCTGCACGGTCTGCTCGGACTCGAAATCGAGCGCGCTGGTCGCCTCGTCGAGGATCAGGATCGGCGGGTCGGTGACGAGCGCCCGGGCGATCGCCAGGCGCTGTCGCTGGCCACCCGACAGGCCCGCGCCGTGCTCGCCGACGAGCGTGTCGTAAGCGTCCGGCAACGCCAGCACGAAATCATGTGCGCCGGCCGCGCGTGCCGCCGCGATCACGCGCTCGAGCGGCAGCGCCGGATCGGCCAGGGCGATGTTCTCGCGCACCGTGCGGTTGAACAGCACGCTGTCCTGCAACACGACGCCGACCTGGCGCCGCAGCCAGGACGGGTCGACCAGCGCGAGGTCGATGCCGTCGACGAGCACGCGCCCCTGACTCGGCACGTGGAGTCGCTGCAACAGCCGCGCGAGCGTGCTCTTGCCCGATCCCGAACGGCCGATGATGCCGACGATCTCGCCCGGCGCAATGGCGAGCGAAAAGCAATCGAGAACGGACGCGCCATCGACACGGTAGCGGAACGAGACCTGCTCGAAGCGCACCTCGCCGCGAACTGCGGACAATGCCGCGCGCCCGGCGCGGTGCGCGGGTTCCGGTACCGCATCGAGGATGTCGCCGACCCGCGCCACCGCGATGCTGGTCTGCTGGTAGTCCTGCCAGAGCTGGACCAGGCGCAGCACCGGCCCGGCGATACGGCCCGCAATCATGTTGAACGCGACGAGCTGACCCACCGTGAGCACGCCCTCGATCACGCGATGGGCGCCGAACCAGAGAATGCCGACGATCATGAGCTTGTTGATCAGCGCCGCCACCTGGTTGGCGATGCTGGCGACGTTCGTGGCGGCGAGGTTGGCCTGCACGTAGGCCGCGAGGCGTTCCTCGAAGCCGCGCTCCGCGCCGGGTTCGACGGCCAGCGCCTTGAGTGTCTCGACCCCTCCGATCGTCTCGACCAGGTGGGCCTGGTTGTCGGCACCGCGCGCGAAGCGCTCCTCGAGGCGCGCGCGCAACGGCGGCGTGGCGACGAGCGCGAGCAAGGCGTATGCAGGCAAGGTAGCGGCCACCACCAGCGTCAGCGCCGGGCTGTAGAGAACCAGCGCGGCGAGAAAAACGAGCGTGAACAGGCTGTCGATGGCAACGGTCAGGGCGCTACCCGTGAGAAAAGCGCGGATGGTCTCGAGTTCGCGCACGCGCGCGACCGTGTCGCCGACGCGGCGCGCCGTGAAGTAGCCCAGAGGCAGGCGCAGTAGATGGCGAAACAGGGCCGCACCGAGAGCGACGTCGATGCGCTGGGCGGTATGCGCGAGCACGTAGGTGCGCAAGCCGCCGAGCAGGACCTCGAAAACCGATACCGCGAGCAGGCCGAGCGCGAGGATATCGAGCGTGGTCATGCCGCGATGGACCAGCACCTTGTCGATCACGACCTGGAAGAACAGCGGCGTGACGAGCGCCAGAATCTGTAGAAACAAGGCCGCAACCAGCACTTCGGCCAGGTGGCGCCGGTGCCGTACCATGTGCGGCCAGAACCAGCGGAAGCCGAAGCGCCCACCGCCGCCGGGCGCAGCCGCGCGCCGCGTGACGAGTACGACCAGGCCATCCCAATCGCGTTCGAACGCGGCGCGTGCCACGAGTTCGGGCGCACGCCCGGCCTGCTTGGCCAGCACGCGGGCGCGCTCGACGCCGGCAACGACGACGAAACTGCCGTCACGACGGCGTGCGATGAACGGCACGGGCATCGCCGCGAGCCGGGACGATGCCAGGCGCAGGCGCCGCGCGCGCAGGCCGAGGCGCTGCGCGGCAACGACCAGCTCGCGGGCACCGCAGGCAGCGCCCGGTGGCACACAGGCGTGGGCGAGCTGTCGGGCATCGGCCGCGACGCCGTGTACGGCGGCAACCGTGACCAGGCTCGCGAGCCCGCTGTCCTGCCTGTGCGAATCGTTGTGCACTGCCCCGACGTCCCTGTCCTGTGGCCTTGCTGGGTGGCGATCCTCGCCTGTTCCGCCGAGCGCAGCCAGGCTTCCGACGACGCGGGGGCGGCGAGGACGGCAGACGGGAAAGTTTCCCGAAGCTCCCTGTATGCGCGCCGCGATACGCCTCGGCAAGCGTGCCAGCCGCGGGTGTCCACGCCACGATGTCAGTTGTACACGTTTTGCAAATCCTGCCCGTGCCGCGGGGCCGGTGGCCGGGTGCACGGGCGTACGTGACGCCGCAGGCCCGCTGCAGCGCGGTGCAGCAGACGCGCGCGGTGCGCTGGCATCACCCTTGCAACGCGTCGGGGCCGAACCCCATCGAGCGAGGAATGACGATGAAATACACGCCCCTGAATGCCACCCTCACCCTACTCGCGGCGCTCGGCGCCCTGCCGGCGACCGCCGGTGAAGCGACGCAGCAAGCCGGCAAGACCGTCGAGCAAGCCCAGCAGAAGGCCGGCGAACTCGCCAAGCAGGCCAAGCACAAAGCCGCCAGCACCGGCGCAAGCCTGCAACAGGGCACGCAGGACGCCTGGATCGACGGCAAGCTCGAGGCAATCTACGCCCTCAACAGCCAGCTCGATGCGCTCGATATCGACACCGACGTCGAACGTGGCGTGGTCATGCTCAGCGGCAAGGTCGAAACCCGCGTGGAACGCGATCTCGCCGGTGAGCTGGCGCGCGCGGTCGAGGGCGTCCAGGACGTCGTCAACGAACTCGAGATCGCGTCCGGCTCGCGCAACGGGCAGGGCAGCGACTTCGGCCAATGGGTCAGTGACGCCACCATCACGGCGAGCGTGAAGTCGCAGTTGCTCGCCAACGAAAACACCGAAGGTCTGAGCATCGAGGTCGACACCGAGAACGACGTAGTCACGCTGTCCGGCCAGGTCAGCTCGGCGGCGGAACGCGAGCTCGCCGCGCAGATTGCGGCCAATACCGAAGACGTCGCGAGGGTCGACAACGCGATCGTCGTCAAGTCCATGTGACACGGCGACAGATCGACGCGGGCGGCAGTGCCGCGGTCCACAGGCGCTCAGCGCAGGCCGTCGATGGCGATGAACACGCCGAACAGACTCTCGCCGGCAATCAGTCCGGCCGCGCAGGCGACGAGGAAACGCGTCGCCAGGCGCGGCGCCCGCGCCAGCAGGGCCCAGGCCAGGATCGCACCCGCGCACAAGGTCAACGAGGTGCTCGCCGGGATCACGAACGCGAGTCCGGCGGTCGCCCCGCTGGGCAGGAACCGGCCGGCCTCGCCCAGGCGGCGCTCGGCGAGCCCGAGGCCGACCCCCAGCAACGCGGCGCTCAGCACGGCCCAGCGCGCGGCTGGTGGCACGCTGTCGAACCCTGCCGCGAGGGTCTCGGCAACCGTCTTCCATACTGCGACCGCCGGGGCCGGCCAGTCCGGTGTCAGTAACTGCTCTGCCGGCGCCGGGATCATCAGCAGGAAGACCGCGCTGCCGGCGATGCTGCCGACGAAGATGCCGCAGCATTGCGCCACCGCCTGGCGCCAGGGTGTCGCGCCGACGAGCTGCCCGGCCTTGAGATCGTTGAGCAGATCGGCGCACTGGCCGGCGGCGCCGCCGGCAACGTTGGCGGTCATCAGGTTGGTCACCGCCTGGGCCGGCGCGATGGCCGCGAAGGACAGCTGCGAGACTTTGCCGATGGCCCCGATGGGCGCGATACCGGTCTCGCCGACGACGCGCGCGGCGACCGCCGCGAGCACGAAGGCGAACGGCACCGCGAGCAGCGCCGCCAGCCAGTCGATGTCGAACAGCGTGATCTCCAGTGTCACCGTGAGCGTCGCGGCGAGCACGAAGCCGGCACGTGCCGGCGCGGCCGCGAGCCCGAACCAGCGCGCGCCGCGCCAGCCACCGCGCGGCCGCCTGACGATGGCGGTCAGGCTGGCCGCGACCATCAGCGCCACGCCCGGCCAGATCAACCATTCGACCAGCGGCTGAAAGCCGCCCGGGCTGCCGGCCGGTATCGCCACGCGGCCGCTGGCCAGCAGCCATGGCGCGATTGTCCCCCACGCGACGAGCGCGCCGAGGGCGAGCGAGAGCCCGGCTCGCAGGCCGATGATGGCGCCGAAGCCGAGCATCATCAGGGACGGATCGAGGCCGAAGGTGAGTTCACCGAGGCGCGGGCTCGGAGCGAACCGCGGCAGCGTCCACCAATAGGCGTCGATCACTTTGGTGATGGCCGCGACGACCAGGCTGGCAAGCATGGCGGCGAATCGCAGCAACGCCTCGCGGCCGTGCGCGAAGGTGTCGCGCAGGGTCTCGGCCGTCGCGATACCGACCGGGAAGCGCAGCTGGGTGCTCGCGAGCATCGGCACGCGCAGGAACCAGGCTACCCAGACACCCAGAAAACTCACGCTGAACACCCATGCGGTCAGCGGTAACAGGCCGAGGGTTTCACCAGAGAGCAGCAGGTAGGCGGGAATCGGCGCGACCAGACCACCCGAGACGATCGAGGCGGCGGACGATGCCGCGGTCTGGTTGATGTTGCTCTCGTGGAGCTGCCAGGCGGGCAGTCCGCACAGGCGCGCGAGCGGTCGCCACACGGCGAAGGCGATGAGCAGCGCGGTGATGGAGAGGTTGAAGCTCCAGCCGATCTTGAGACCTGAATAGACGTTGGTCGGCGTCAGCACCGCGCCGATGAGCAGACCCGTGACGAGCGCCCGCGGCGTCAGCTCACGACGCCTGCGATCGCCATCCTCTGTGGCGTGGGAAGAAGTCATGGCGCTCACCGTGCCGGCTCCGCCCAACCCGTGCAAGCCGGCGCCAAGGACTCAGCGCGGCTTGCGCCCTGGATGCGGACGGCTCCCATGCGCCGGTGCGCCGCGGGACGGCCAGCGACCTCGCCCGGACATGCGTCTCAATCCAGCCAGCGCAACACGACCAGGCGGTAGTCACGCGTCGGCGCGCGCGGCGCGACGAACAGCGTGTCGTCATCGGGGCGAGCGATGATGCAGCGCATGCCGTCGTGCATGAGCAACGGTACGCGCTGGTCCTCTGTGCGGCGCACCTCGATGGTGCCGCCGCGCGGCTCGATCGACGCGAAGATCTCGAGCGCCTCGGCATGTTCCGGCCCATCGTCAGGCAACCTGTACTCGTCCAACGGGCTCTCCCCGATCCTTGATGACGGCGCCGGCAAGCACTACCGGCATGACCCTGTCCGGTCGTTGCGCGATCCGCGCACGCGAGTCCGCACCGACACCTCCCCGCACGCCGACCGGCGCCGGAATTTCATCCATGTTTAGTATTTTGTCAACAGAGAATTCTATCAATTCGATGCAACCGCTGGCGCCGGGCGGCCGCGCGCACTGTGACTGCGCGCGGCCAGCGTTCCGCACACTTGCCGGCTGCGAGCGTGATCGCGAATCCATTAACATGGCGCTCCGGATACAGTGGCCGCCGTGGCCACGGGTTCACGAGGGGAGAAACGCATGACCAGATACATCGCCGTCGCCTGCGCCGCCGTCGCGGCTTGCGCCATCAACGCGCACGCGGGCACGACCATCGATGACGCCGCGCTCGCCAACGAGGCGGGCGGCCACAACTGGGCCGCCTATGGGCGCACCTATTCCGAGCAGCGCTACAGTCCGCTCGCGGCCATCGATGCCGACAACGTCGAAGAACTCGGCCTCGCCTGGTACATGGACCTGCCCAACGACCGCTCGCTGAACGGCACGCCGCTGGTGGTCGACGGCGTGATCTATTTCGAAGGCAGCTACAACTTCGTCTATGCCGTGGACGCGCGCAGCGGCAAGACGCTGTGGACCTACGATCCGAAAGTCATCGAGGCGGCGGGCGAGCGCATGCGCGTGATGTGGGACGTCTCGCGCGGACTCGCCTACTGGCAGGGCAAGGTTTACGTGGCGACCGTAGACGGCCGCCTGATCGCCCTCGACGCCGCCAGCGGCGAACGCGTGTGGGAGACGATGACGGTGGACCCGCGCAAAGCGCTGTTCATCACCGGCGCACCCAAGGTCTTCCGTGGCAAGGTCTTCATCGGCAATGGCGGCACCGAGTGGGGCCCGACGCGTGGCTACGCCACGGCCTACGACGCCGAGACGGGCGAGCAGGTATGGCGCTTCTGGGTGGTACCCGGCAACCCGGCGGACGGCTTCGAGAACGAAGCGATGGAAATGGCTGCCAAGACCTGGACCGGCGAGTGGTGGAAATACGGGGGTGGCGGCACCATCTGGCACGGCATCACCTATGATCCGGAGTTCAACCAGCTACTGCTCGGCACCGGCAACGGCAGCCCGTGGAACCGGAAGATTCGTTCACCCGAGGGCGGCGACAACCTGTTCCTGTGCTCGATCGTCGCGCTCGATGCGGACACCGGCGAATACAAGTGGCACTACCAGACCGTGCCCGGCGAGACCTGGGACTACAACTCCAACATGGACATCGTACTGGCCGACCTGAAGTACGGTGAGCAGACCATCAAGGCGTTGCTGCACGCGCCGAAGAACGGTTTCTTCTATGTCATCAACCGCGAGAACGGCGAGCTGCTCTCGGCCGAGAAGATCGGCAAGGTGACCTGGGCCAGCCATGTCGATCTCAAGAGCGGACGCCCGGTCGAGAACGCTGGCGTGCGCTACGAGGACGGCGAGGAACTGGTCTGGCCGAGTGCGGTCGGCACGCATTCCTGGCACGCCATGTCCTACAACCCTGACACCGGCCTGGCCTACGTGCCGGTGGTCGAGATGCCCGGCTTCTATACCGACAAGGGCATGAAGCTGGAAGAATGGAAATCGCCCTACTTCGGCTTCGACCCGGGCATCGATACGCTGCGCGGCGACGTCCCCGCCGATGCCGGCACCGGCGCGCTGCGCGCCTGGGATCCGTTACAGGCCAAAGTCGTGTGGGAACATCCGCTGCCCGGCATCTGGAACCCGGGCACGCTGACGACGCACGGCAACCTGGTCTTCCAGGGCCGTGCCGACGGCCGTTTCGTCGCCTACCGCGCGACCGATGGCGAGGTGTTGTGGTCGGTCGAACTCGGGCATGGCATCTCGGCGCCGCCGGTGACCTACGAGGTCGACGGCAAGCAATACATCTCGCTACTGGTCGGCTGGGGCGGTACCGGCGCCTCCATGGTCGGCTCGATCGCCGCGCAACACGGCTGGGCCTACAAGGCGCAGATGCGCAGGCTCTACACCTTCGCGCTCGATGGCGACGTGCCGATCCCGCCGCAGACCAACCCCCCGACCTTCCCGCAGCCGCTGGCCGCACCCGACTTCGTGGTCGATGCCGGCCTGCTCGACGAGGGCAGCTGGCTGTACAAGGAGTCGTGCTCGATGTGCCACGGTGGCGGCGCGGTGTCCGGCGGCTATGCACCCGACCTGCGCGCCTCGCCCATCGTGCTGTCCGAAGCCGCGTTCAGGGACGTCGTCGTCAACGGCGCCAAGCGCGCCAACGGCATGCCCGACTTCAACGACTTCAACGACCACCAGCTCGCTGTCCTGCGGCACTACATCCGCCACCAGGCAGGTGAGCCGCAGGACCTCGGTGCGGGCGGCCACTGAACGCGTGCCGGCGGCACCCTCCATGCGCGGTAGAAATCGTTAACGAATGTGTCCCGCGGCGCGCGCGTCACCAAGGCGCGCCGCGCAGCCCTATCATCGCGCAGACATCGACCGCGGCTTCGAAACGCGGCGACGTCAGGACAACAACGACCAGGGAGACTCTCAACGTGAAGCTCACGCATGCCGTGCTGCTCGCCTGTGCCTGCACGGCACCGCTGGCGGCAGCCTCGCCAATCACCATCACCAGCAGCAATTCGGGCGTCTTCGCCGGCGCCGGAAGCAGCTCGGACAGCGCTGCGGACACGGCCACCGGCCTGCCCTACAGCGCTACCATCGGCGCGACTGCCGGCACTTCGACGAGCACCCTCGCGCTCGACTGGAACGACTCGGCCACCAGCGTCGTATTCGACTTCACACTGACCCAGGCGATCGACAGCCGCCAGGGCGGTCTCTCGATCGATACCGCGCAGGCATTTTCCTCGCAGCTCGTTTTCACCCCCGTGGTCGATATCAACTACGCCCTGTCCGGAAATTACGCGCTGGGCAGCAGCGACACGGCGCGTGTGTTCTACAGCGTACAGTTGCTCGAGACGGGTGCCGGCAGCGTGTTTGCGCAGACCGACGAGTCGAACAGCACCGTCGGCGAGAGCTTCACGCTCGGCGTTGGCGGCGGCGACGCGACCAGCTCTGTGACCGGTGCAAGCAGCGGGGTGTTGCTTGCCGGCCAGGAGTACGCGCTGTTCTTCAGCGCGTTCGTGCAGTCGCGCGATGCCAGCGGCAACGGCGCTGCGCTCGCCGCCAGTGCCGCTGGCGAGGTCGTGCTGAGCATGCACACGGTCCCCGAACCGGCCACGCTCGCGCTGCTCGGTGTGGCCGGTCTGCTCGGCAGCCGGCGCGCCCGGCGTGCCTGAACGCCGTCGCGGCCTCCCCGCACCATCGCGCGGGGAGACTGCTCAGCGGCCGGCGCCGGCCACGATCCAGTCCGTCATCTCGGCTGCCGCGCGCGGTTCGCTGAACAGGTAACCCTGCAGCTCGTCGCAGCCCGCGGCGCACAGAAAATCGCGCTGCTCCGCGGTCTCCACGCCCTCGGCCACGGTCCGTAGCGCCAGCCCGCGCGCCATCGAAATGATGGTATTGACGATGGCCGCGTCGCCCTCGTCGCCAGGCAGATCGCGCACGAAGGACTGGTCGATCTTCAGCACATCGATGGGCAGACGCTTGAGATAGCTGAGCGACGAGTAGCCGGTGCCGAAATCGTCGACGGCGATACCGAAACCAAGCGCCTTGAGGCTGTCCAGGGTTTCGATGGCCAGCGCGGCATCCTCCATCAGCATGCTCTCGGTCAGCTCGAGCTCGATGCGGGCCGGGTCGAGACCGGCCGCACCGACCACCCGCGCGAGGCGTTCGGGCAGCGCGCGCACGCGGAACTGACTGCCGGAGACATTGACCGCGCACTTGAACGGGCCGAGACCGGCAGCGTCCCAGCGCACGAGCTGCTGGCAGGACTCGGCCAGCACCCATTCGCCGATCGGCACGATGAGTCCGGTCTCTTCGGCTACCGGGATGAACTCCGCCGGCGAGACACGCCCGAGCTCGGGATGAATCCAGCGGATCAAGGCCTCGAAGCCGTGTAGTTCGCCGCCACTGCTCAGCTTGGGCTGGTAGTGCACCACGAACTCGCCGCGTTCGAGCGCGCCACGCAACTGCATTTCCATGGTCAGGCGTTTGAACGCCGACGCGTTGAGCTGCTTGGTGAAGAACTGGTAACAATCGCGGCCTTCGCGCTTGGCCTGTCCGAGCGCCGCGTCCGCGTGCCTGAGCAGATCGTCCGCGCTGGTGCCGTCGCCCGGGTACACGCTGATGCCGATCGAAACGCGCGCGTGGATCTCCTTGTCCCCGATCTGGAACGGTTTCGTCAGCGCGTTGCGCAGGCGCTGCGCGACGACCGCCGCGTCCTCGGCCGCGGTGATCTCGGGCAGGAGCACGATGAACTCGTCGCCCGCCGCACGCGCGAGCGCATCGCGCAGGCTGCCCTCGGCAACCCGGTCGAGGGTATCGCTGATGCGCAACGTGTGGCGGAAACGTGCGCTCATCGCGCGCAGCAACTCGTCGCCGCAATCGAAACCGAGCGTGTCGTTGATGCGCTGAAAGTGATCGACGTCGATCGCCAGTACCGTCAACACGCGTTCGTGTCGCGAGGCGTGCGCCAGCGCCTCGGTCAAGGCCGTGCGGATAGCGGAGCGGTTGGGCAGCCCGGTGACCTCGTCGTAGTGTGCCAGACGGTGAATCTTCTGCTCTGCGCGGCGGCGCTCGCTGACATCCTGCACCGTGCCGACGTAACGACGCCGACCCTCCTCATCGGCGCCGCTCAGTGCGACGAGATGAATATTGCGCGGCTCTTTCGCCTCGCCCCCGAGACGAAACTCGAGACTGAAATCTTCGCCGCGCCGCAACGCACGATCGACGACATTGCGGAAGTGTTCGCGGTCCTCGCCCAACACCTCGCGCGCGAGCGCGTCGAAGCTGCCGACCTCGGTTGACTCACCGAGACCCAGCGCGCTGTGCGTGGCGAGGTTCCAACGCGCGAAGCGTCCCTCGCCGTCGCACTCCCAATGTCCGAGCCGGGCGATGCGCTGGGCGAGCTGCAGGCGCTGTTCGCTGGCGCGCAGGGCATCGGCATCGCGCTTGCCACGCAACATGTAGCGCAGCCGATAGCCCAGTATCTCGAAGTTGAAAGGCTTGGTGACGAAGTCGGTGGCGCCGACTTCGTAGGCGCGGTTGATCGATTCCACGTCGTCGAGGCCGGTCATCATGAGCACCGGGACGTGTCTGCCGCGGGGGTCGGCGCGCAGGCGCGCGCAGGCGTCGAAGCCGTCCATGATCGGCATCAGCACGTCGAGGACGATAATGTCCGGCTGGTGCGTATGAAAGGCGTCGAGCAGCTCGCTGCCGTCGCCCGCTTCGATGACGCCGAAACCGGCATTCTCGAGCGCGGTGCGCGCGAGCAGGCGCTGCATGTCGTCATCGTCGACCATCAACACGCGAGCCGCCGCGGTGCGGAATTCTTCCATGAGCAATTTCTCAGCATTTGCTGCCATCGTCTCAAGCCTCCTGCGGGCGCAGCTCGCGCAAGGCGGCGATGACACCGTCCATTTCGAAATGCAGCACGTCGAGGCGTTTGGCGACCTCGTCGAGATGGCCATCGCGCGCGGCGGCCTCGAGCTCGCCCGCGAGACACGCCAACGCGGTAGCGCCGAGATTCGCGCTGCTCGACTTGAGCGTGTGCACGGCACGGCGCACCCGTTCGCCGTCGCTCGCCGCGAGGCCCTGTTCGAGATCGGTCAACAACTGCGCGGCATTGGCCAGGAACAGGCCGACGAGGCGTCCGAGGAGATCGGGACTGCCATCACGTTGCAGAGCGGTGATGCGTGCGAGCACGTCGGCATCCAGCGGGCTCGCGCCACTGCTCACCACGGCCTGCCGTGACGGCGCCGCCGGCGCCGCAGCGGTCTTCATGGCGCTGGATACCGGCGCGGCGGCCAGCCAGTTGCCGAGCACCTGGTTGATCTCGTCGCGCGTGAACGGCTTGGCGAGGTAATCATCCATGCCGGCTTCGAGGCAGCGCTCGCGATCGCCTTCGAGGGCGTTCGCGGTCAGCGCCACGATGGGCAGTGCAGTCGTGCCCTGCTCACGTTCCCAGGCGCGGATCTCGCGCGTCGCCCCGTAGCCGTCGAGTACCGGCATCTGGCAATCCATGAGCACGAGGTCGTAGGGCTCGCGCAGCGCATCGAGCGGACTGTCGGTGATCGCCTCGACGGCCTCGCGGCCGTTATCGACGACGCGCACCTCGCAGCCCAGGGACTCCAGCATGCAGCGTGCGAGCTCCTGGTTGACCGCGTTGTCCTCGACCACCAGCACGCGCGCCTGGTAGGTGCCCGGCGCGGCCTCGCCCTGGGTCCGTTCGAGATCGGCGAGTCCCTGCGCGCCGGCCGACACCGCGGCATAAAGTTCGCGCTGGCGCACCGGCCGCGTCAGGTAAGCGCTGACACCGCTCGCCAGCAGCTCGCCGGTCGACTCCAGGTTGGCCACCGTGGTCAGCATCACCAGGCGCAACTCGCCCAGGCGGGAATCGCCGCGCACGCCCTGGGTGAACTGCGCGGCCGGCATATCGGGCAGTTCGCGCGAGAACACGACGGCCTTGAACGGCTGCCCGCGCCCGGCCGCCTCGCGCAGCGCCTGCAAGGCCGCGTTGGCGGTCTCGCAGGTGCTGACCCAGGCCCCCCAGCTCGACAGCGTGGCAACCATCAGCTCGCGGGAGGTATCGTCCTTGCCGAGCACCAGCACCGGCATGTCGGCGATGCTCGCGCGCGCCAGGGCCGCCTGGCGGTGACGACCGGGCACGCGTGCCACATCGACGACCTCGAGCGGACAGGTGAACCAGAACGTCGAGCCGCGCGTGGGCGTGCTGTCGAGTCCGATCGTGCCACCCATCAGCTCGGTCAACTGGCGGCAGATGGCGAGCCCCAGGCCGGTACCGCCGAAGCGTCGCGTGGTCGAACCGTCCGCCTGGGTGAAGGAATCGAAGATGCGCGCCTGGTGCTCGGATGCGATGCCGATGCCACTGTCACGAACCATGAATCGCAATACCGGCACGTCGCCTTCAGCGGGCTCGCCGCTGACGCTGATGACGACTTCGCCGTGCTCGGTGAACTTTATCGCGTTGCTGACCAGGTTGGTGAGCACCTGGCGCAGGCGGTCGGCGTCGCCGAGCCGGCTGCTGGTCAGCTCTGGCGGCACGTCGCAGACCAGTTCCAGGCCGCGCTTGTGCGCGGTCTCCGAGAAAATCTCGCCGATGTCCTCGACGAGATCGCGCACATCGAAGGGCTCGCGCGAGATCTCGAGTTTGCCGGCTTCGATCTTGGAGAAATCGAGGATGTCGTTGATGACGCTGAGCAACTGGCGGCCGGAACGATGGATGGTGTCGGCGAGCTGGGTCTGGCGCTTGCTGAGCGGTGTACCGAGCAGCAACTCGGCCATGCCGAGCACGCCGTTCATGGGCGTTCGGATCTCGTGGCTCATGTTGGCCAGGAACTCGGCCTTGGCAGCCGCGGCGCTTTCGGCCGTGTCCTTGGCGCGCACGAGTTCACCCTGGGTCGCCTCGAGTTGCGTCAACTTGCTGCGCAGGTCCTGGTTCAGCGCGGCGCTCCGCCCCTGGGCGAGACGCAGCTGATCGGCGACGTCGACGTGCTCGAAGCGCAGGCGCACGTTTTCGGCCAGGCCGGCGTGCATGTTTCCCGCATTGCGCCACATCACCAGGAGGTAGCAGACCAGCATCATGCCGAGCACGACATCGACGCGCCCGCCGGCGAGCAGGAAAGGCAGTGCGATCGGGATCAGCGTCAGGCCGAGAAACAGGCGCACCAGCGGCAGCAGCGCCGCATAGGTCGATGCGCTGCCGCCGGTGACGCCGGCCGCGGCGATGACGATCATGGCGCGGTAGGCAGGGTCCTCGAGAACCGGTACGAACAGACTCATCGCGCCCCAGCCCAGCCCGGAGGCGACGATGCCGAGGTAGAAACCCAGCGCCCGCTGCTCCTCCGGCGGCTGACGACGGAAACGCAGCAGGTGCACGGTACGCGCCACGACGACCGCCATCTGGTAGACGAACCAGGCGGCGAGCATCGCGCCCGGCACGGCATTCCAGAGCAGGCCGGCGACCATCGCGCTGACCGCGACGGTACCGAACAGCGCCGGCCCGATACCGGCGGCAAGCAGGCGCAGAAGCTCCAGCTCGTGTCGCGGATCCGTCGCGCCGTCGTTGGCGTGCGCTTCAGGTACGGCGGCGCGCGGCGGTGCTGCGCCCAGGGTCTGGTCCATTCCTCTCTCCATGTACGTTCGCGCGGGATGGTCCGGAAACCCGGCGAGTGCCGGTGTTAGCGGCAGGCTGCCGCAAAACTGTGGTACGTGCCGGACGCGCGGGATCTTCCTGATCGTGGCCCTGCACGGCAGTCTACGGATCGCGGCGGCGCCCTGCCAGCGCACTTGGGGACGCTTCAGCGGGAAAAGAAACGGTTCGCCGGCCGCGGCAGCCCGAGGTGTTCGCGCAGCGTGGTGCCCGTGTAGCGCTCGCGCAACAATCCGCGGCGCTGCAGCTCCGGCACGACCCGCGCGACGAAATCGTCGAGGCCGGCGGGGAGGAACGGGAACATCACGTTGAAACCGTCGCAACCGCGCTGTTCGAGCCATTCCTGCATGGTGTCGGCGATGTCGATCGGCGTGCCGACGATCTCGAGCGAGGAGAAGCTGCCACCGACGTACTGGGCCAGCTGGCCGATGCTGAGCCCGTCGCGCGTGGCCATGGCAACGAGCTTCTCGCGCGCCGACTGGCTGGCATTGCTCGGCGGCAGTTCGGGCAGGGGTTCGTCGAGATCGTAGGCCGACATGTCGTGGCCGAGCAGCACCGAGAGCGTGGCCAGCCCGCTGTCGGGATGCACCAGCGAGTCGAGCAGCGCCTTCTTCTCCCGCGCCTCGTCGACGCTCTCCCCGACGACCACGAACGCGCCGGGCAGGATCTTCAGGTGCTCGGGATCGCGCCCGGCCTGCGCCGCGCGCGACTTGACGTCGGCGTAGTAGCGTCTGCCGTCGGCCAAGTTGTTGGCCCCGGCAAAGACCACCTCGGCCGTCTCGCCGGCGAGCTGGCGGCCGGCCTCCGAAGCACCGGCCTGGACGATCACGGGCCAGCCCTGCGGCGGACGCGCGACGTTGAGCGGGCCGCGGACGGCGAGGAACTCGCCACGATGATCGAGCACGTGGAGCTTGTCGGGATCGAAGTAGATGCCGCTGGCCTGGTCGCGCACGAAGGCGTCATCGGCCCAGGAGTCCCACAGGCCGGTGACGACATCGTGGAACTCGCGTGCGCGGCGGTAGCGTTCGGCATGCGCCATGTGTTCGTCACGGCCGAAGTTCATTGCTTCGTGCGGGTTGGCCGAGGTGACCACGTTCCAGCCGGCACGCCCGCCGCTGATGTGGTCGAGCGAGGCGAACTTGCGCGCGATGTGGTAAGGGTCGTTGTAGGTGGTCGAGGCGGTCGCAATGAGGCCGATGCGCTCGGTCACAACGGCCAGCGCCGGCAACAGGGTCAGCGGATCGAACGAGGTGACCGTCGCGCTGCGCTGGAGCGCGGGCATCGGCATGTTCATCACGGCCAGGTGATCGGCCATGAAGAAGGCATCGAAACAACCGCGCTCCAGCGTCTGGATCATGCGCACGTAATGCGCGAAGTTGAAGTTGGCGTCGGCCCAGGCGCCCGGAAAACGCCACGCCGCGGTATGGATACTGACCGGGCGCATAAACGCGCCGAGTCGCAGCATACGTACCCCGGTCATGCTCGTGGCGCTCGATCCGCGGTGCGCGCCATGGCTTCAGGAACCCTTGAACAGGTCCGGGCCGGGCGGATTGTTTCCGCGCTGTGCGAGTTCAAGACGCGAAGCGCCCGCAATCGCCGGCCAGGGCGAAGACTCGCAACGCCCGGCCCGGACCGCGCGCCCGGGCACAAGAACGGTCACAGCGGCATTGAACCATGACGGGTCAGCGGCCCTTAGTCGTGGGTCAGCGGCTTGTCGGTGAACAGGTAGTCCTTGAGTTCCGCGTCGAACATCGGATCGCGCCGGCGGATCCATTCGAGCACCATCGCCGCGTGCTCTTTTTCTTCGTCGCGATTGTGCTCGAGGATGGCCTTGAGCTCGGTATCCTTGCATGCATCGACACGCTGGTTATACCAGTCCACGGCTTCCAGCTCCTCCATCAGCGAAACGATTGCCCGGTGCATGTCGCGCGTCGCATCACTCAGCTCGGCAATCGGTTCGTGGTATCCCTCATTGGCCATGAATGTTCCTCACTTGTTGTCGTTCGGGGCGCGCCGGCGGCGCGCGATTCGGGTCGGAGCGTGCATTATCACGCATCAAGGCACCTGGCGCGCGGGCCGCCTCAGCCGGCGGCGACTTCGGCGGGCGCCTCGTCGCGTACCGAGAACGTCGCGAACGGGGCGGCGGCATGCGGCCCGCGACGCAGGTGCAGACGCCCGGCGTCGAGTTCCATGATCACCGTCGCGCAGGTACCGACGCGCCGGTTGCCAAGCACGCTCTGGGCGCGATAAGGCCTGAGCAACGCGTCCTCACCACCCGCATCGCTGGAGAGGATGTCGCGTACGCGGCCGAGGTCGCGGCGCGCATCGGCCGCGAGAGCCGCCCCGAGCAGGTCGTAGCGCGCGCAGGAATTGGCCAGCTCGGCCGTGCGTCCGGCCGCCCCGCGACCGAGACAATGATTGGTGTGCAACAGCACGCCGTCGACCGGCTCGAGGGCGTGGGATTCGTCACCGAAGAACTCCATCGACACCGCGCGTCCGTCGTCCGCGGCGACCAGCAGGTGGCTGGCCTTGCCGCTGCCGGCCGCCGCCATGAGCGCGCGCGCAGCGTCGAAATCGGGCGCGTTGAGCAAGGCCCCGATGAGCACGTGCACCGGCAGGCCGGTCAGGTCGTGCGCCGCGAACAGAATGTTCAGGCAGACCCCCAGCCCCGCGCTCGACAACCCGATCTTGCCGACCATGCCCGGCTCGCCGAACGTGATGTAGCGGTGACCGTCGGGACGTTCGTGTGCGATGACCACGCACGCGGACTCGAGCGGTTCGAGCCAGTCCCAGTTCTGCGCCAGCAGCTTTGATTGCGCGAGGTAGAGCGCCGAGCACTCACCGACCCTGGCATTGATGATCTCGGTGCGTGCATTGAGCACGAAGACCTGCCAGGGTGCGAGTCCACTGCCTGCCGCGATGCCGCGTATCTCCTCCGCCTGGGACGGCGCGAGGCGCTCGCACAGCACCGCTACCGTCGTGGCGCGCGCTTCGATCGCCGCGCCGTCGAGCGGTCCACCGGCAAACAGTTCGTCGAAGTAGAAATCGCGCGCGGTGTGGATACGGTCGCGGAAGGCCTCGCCGTGGGCGTGGCCGCGAGCGCGCGCGTCACCACGGACCTCGAGTGCGGCGAAACCGTTCACGCGGCCCATTCAGGTCGTCGGCCCGAGATGCTCGACGAAGAACTCGCGGGCCAGCGTGTTCGAGGCACTCAGGCCCGGCTCGACGTAGAGCCCCGTCTGGTCGTAGGGCAGGAACGCCAGTCGCTTGGGTTCGCGCGCCCGCTCGAACAATTCGGCAACCGTCCATGCCGGGTGCACGATATCGCGTCCGCCGGTCGAGATGATGAGGTAGGGCCGCGGCGAAATCCGGTGCACGAAGGACAATGGACTGAACTCGAGGATCTTCTCCACCGATTCCAGCGTGATGGTGTCACGCCAGGTCGAATGCAGTGCGGGCAGCGGCTCGAAGAAGGCCGCGATCTGTTCATCGCAGGGTAACGCGCACAACGTGCCGGGCGGGCCGATGACCGGAATGCGCGCGCCTTTCTCGCCACGGAAGCGCCGCATGCGGTCCGCTTCGACCGCGCGCACGAGTGCCTCGAAGTCGTTTTCGCTGCGCAGCAGGCGCATCCAGGTGTAACCATCGGTCACCGGCACCACGGCGCAGGTCGCCTTGACGCGCTCGTCGACGGCCGCGACGTAGCTGACCAGGGCGCCGGCGAAGCTCGCGCCCCAGATGCCGATGCGTTCGGGATCGACATCGCGGCGCGTCTGCAGGTAGCTGATGCCGTTGCGGAAGTCCTCGGCCTCGTTGAGCGGGAAGAGCTGCCCGCGGGGGCGTCCGCCGGAATGGCCAAAGCTGCGGTAGTCGATGGCGAGCACGATGAAGCCCGCGTCGGCAAGCGCCGTAGCCTGCTCGACCAACGTCGATTTGACGAGCGAGAAGCCGTGGCCCATGACGATGGCCGGGCGGCGGCCGCCGCGCAGCCCCTTGGGCCGATAGAGATCGGCAGCGCAATCGGTGCCGCCGCTCTTGAATCGAATCTCCGTCGTCATGCTCTCGCCCTCCCCGCGACGCCTCGCTCAAGCACCTATCCTAGCGCCTCGCGGACGAATTTGTGAGGGGCGCCCGGGAGCGTGATCCGGCGGCTTGCGGCCCGCGTGCCCGTGCTCTCAAAGTCGCTCGAAACGCTAAAGACCACCCGGCAAGCGCCGCTACCCGGGAACAGGCGCGGCTACTGCATGCCACGTGTATCAGCGGACCGGGGCGGACGACCCCGGGATACGGGTTGTTATGTCATTGATCCATTGTATTTATGCCAGTGCAGCCAGGCACGCGCTCGACGACGCCGCGCGGCGTGAGTTGCTGCGCGTGGCG
>Ga0180436_10002139_pt1 | contig 18929 bp, 15 predicted proteins | sample SS_ome_2_FD_132434 | JGI IMG/M metagenome (GOLD analysis project Ga0180436, IMG submission 132434) | Hypersaline lake sediment archaeal communities from the Salton Sea, California, USA - SS_3_S_2 metaG | ecosystem: Environmental > Aquatic > Non-marine Saline and Alkaline > Hypersaline >...
ACGTGCAGGCAAACAAATTTTCATGGGAAAAATGCTATACCGAAACTATCGCCTTTTATAAAGAGCTTTTTTATACAAAAAGAAATATGTTTTAACTGCATTTACAATAAATATTCAGAAAATGGTTTAAGGAAGACAGTCAAATAACACATAACATACCAAATATTTCCATTGTAACTGTTGTTTATAATAATATGGAAGGTATACAGAATGCGATGGAATCTGTGTTGTCACAGGTGTATGATGATTTGGAATACATCATTATTGATGGTGCTTCGACTGATGGTACTGTTCATATTATTCGGGAAACCAAAAAAAAATATCCTGACGCAGACATAAAAGTTATCTGTGAAAAAGATGATGGTATCTACGATGCAATGAATAAGGGGCTCAAAATTGCCAAGGGTGAAGTAATCGGGCTGCTTAACTCTGATGATGTTTACACTGATAATCTTGTATTGAAAAAAGTAGCTACTGTTTTTACCAACCCTGCGATTAAGTGTTGTTACGGCGACCTTGTTTATGTGGATAAAAATGATGTGAATAAAATTGTACGTTATTGGAAATCATGTGAGTATAAAGACGGATTATTTGTCAAAGGTTGGGCGCCACCCCATCCTACCTTTCTTGTTCGTAGAGCTATTTATGAGAAATATGGGATATTTGATTTAGATTACAAATTAGCAGCCGATTTTGAAATCATGGCACGTTTTTTAGGCAGATATCACATTGCTTCAAAGTATATTCCCAAGGTGTTGGTGAAGATGAGATTGGGTGGCGCCACAAATAGAAATTTATTTAATGTTATAAAACAAAACCTTGAAATATATCGTGCTGGAAAAAAAAATAATTTTCGGATTTCGCTGATAGCGTTGATATTTAAAAAAAGCATAAATCGAATAACTCAGTTCTATATAAAACCCCGAAAGGAAGCTTGATGGATGTGGCCGTAACCGGTGGAACTGGCTGTCTCGGAACACCGTTGATAGATAAATTAGTTTCAGCTCAAGCATGTTTGAAGCTTCTAGCCTTGCCGAACGATCCTAATATAACTTACACGAATAACAGTGTTAAAACGATAACAGGAGATTTGAATTCTAAAGATGCACTAGACATGTTATGCCAAAATTGTGATGCTGTTTTTCATCTTGCTGGCAGGGTTCATTCAGTTCCAGGAACAGAAAAGGAAGAACTTGAATTTTATAAAGTGAATGTGGATGGTACCCAGAACCTATTGGAAGCGGCCAAAAGAAACAAGGTTAAAAGGATAATATTTTACAGCACTGTTGGCGTTTATGGGCGTGATGCGGACTTCCACGGCGATGAGATGTCTCCATGCAATCCAATTTCTGCTTATGCTAAAAGTAAATATCTTGCCGAACAGTTGGTCTTAAACAGTTCCATAAACGGCGGACCTGACGGAGTTGTTTTAAGGTTTCCAGTTGTGTATGGACCACTGGATAAAGGTAATATTGGAAAATTGATCAAAGCAGTCCAAAATCGAGTATTCTTCTTTTTTGGTGATGGAAACTCTTTGCGAAGCATGATTTCGTCAAAAAATGCTGCTGCTGCTGCCATTAAGGCTTGTTTTGAACCAAAAGCTGCAAATGAACTATTTTGTATAACCGATGGGCGTGATTATTCCATTAATGAGCTTATAAATTCCATCTGCCATGCGCTGAGAACAAACTGGAGACCTATGCATGTGCCGGACTCGATTGCATATCTTTTCGGAACATTTGGTGACAAACTAAAAAGATTGCATATGCCATTTCCGATTGACTCCGATAGCGTTCGTAAGTTAAGCAAGCCACTTACATTTTCTTGTGAGAAGGCAGATAAGGTTCTTGGGTATCAACCAGTGGAAACTCTTGAGAAAGGTATACTCAGAGAAGTAGAGTGGCTAAATATAACTCATGGATCGAAATGAAACTATCGGTGATTTATATTACCTCTCTAATTTTGGGTGGTGCTGGGGCTTGGCTAATTTCGCGCTGGGGCCATAACTTGGGTCTGCTTGATGAAGCCAATCAGCGCAGCTCCCATAAGGGAGCTATTCCAAAAGGTGGGGGAATAGGCATTTTATCTGTCTTCATTTTCGCATCTCTTGTTTTAAACCTTCCATTTTTGATTTGGGGCTGTATATCAATAGCATCTGTTTCAAGCTTTTATGGAGATAAAAAAGATATTTCTCCAAAGATTCGTCTCCTCATTCAATTATTATCCGGAGTTGGTATGCTGATAGGATTATTTTATTTGGAAGATAGGTCTTCTATCGTATACATGTCGATTCCATTCTTCGCATTGTTTGTTGTGGGAACAGCCAATTATTACAACTTCATGGACGGCATCAATGGTATAGCAGGAATTACAGGCATTGTTGCATTTAGCTTGATAATACTTTTTGCAGCACTTACGAAGTCGGATATTGTCTTTCTTCCGATAGCAGTATGTATGATTGTTTCTTGCATCGGCTTTCTGCCTTTTAACCTTCCTAAAGCCTCTGTATTTATGGGAGATGTGGGCAGCATCCTTTTGGGTTTCGTGTACGCGTTATTTGTAGTCGGACTATCATATGAGCCAAGTGACTTTATTGTCCTTTGTTCTTTTCTATTTCCGTTTTATGCAGATGAATTAGCCACACTATTTGTCAGGTTGAGAAACGGTGATAGTTTGATGAAACCCCATCGGAAGCACGTTTACCAGCTGCTGGCAAATGAGATGCATATTCCTCATTGGAAGATTTCAACCAGCTATGGAGTTTTACAATTGTTGGTAGGCCTAAGTGTCTTGGCGGTTAAGCCAATGGGTTTTCTGTTTCTTCTTACGATATTATTAGTATACTTTGTCGGCTTTTTATTATTTAGTATAATTATCCGAAATAAAGCCAAAGCCTTATGTCATTCATAAGCTTTTATTCCAAAAATTAAATTAGATTGGGTTATCGATTGAAATTACAAAATATATACAGAAATTTGTTGCTGGTTGTAGGCGGTGACACGCTGCTTTTGGCTGGAGCATTCTATATTTCGTTTCTTGTTCGCTTTGAATTTCAAATTCCACAAATACACTTAAGTGCTTTTTATAAATTATTACCTGGAATATTGTTAATCAAACTTTTCTGTTTTTACTATTTTGATCTTTACAGGGGAATGTGGCGCTATACCAGTTTAATTGACCTATTGAATATCATCAAGGCCGCCAGTGTGAGCACCTTACTGATTATATTTATTATTCTTATTCGATATAGATTTATCGGATTTTCCAGATCAATTTTTATTATCGACTGGTGTTTTACGATGATCCTGATTGCCGGTTTCCGCATGAGTGTCAGGGTATACTTCCTATATTTCAGTGAAGATGGCGCCCTGAATTCATCCCTCACTAAAATATGGAAGCTTATAAGAAGGAAATCACTGGATAATAAAAATCTGTTAATTATAGGTGCTGGGAACTGTGGGGAGAAACTATACCGGGAAATTAACGACAATAATACATTAAGGTACAACATCGCAGGATTTCTGGACGATGATCCAGAGAAAATAGGGAAAAAAATTCATGGCGTTCCGGTGTTGTGCAATATCGCAGATATCAACGTGGCTGTTAAAAAAATGAACGTTGATGAAGCCATCATTGCCATTTCTTCGGCCAATGCGCAACAAATGCGCGAAATCGTGCAGCATTGCAAGCAGTCCGGCGTACCATTCAAAACGGTTCCGGGATTAAGCGAACTGATCAATGGCAAAGTATCTATTACGTCCATTCGTGAAGTGGCTTATCGAGATTTACTGGGCCGCGAGGTCATTAATTTGGATGAAAAAAAGATCGGATACTATATCAATGGCAAAAGCGTCATGATTACCGGGGCCGGCGGTTCCATCGGGTCTGAGCTTTGCCGCCAGATCTGCCGCTTCAGCCCAAAACGCATGGTGCTCTACGAAAGAGGCGAGAGTTCCCTATATGAGATCGACCTGGAAATTCGGCAAAATTTCAAACAGATCGATGTTTGTACTCTTCTGGCGGATATTCGGGACAGAAAGCAACTTGCCAAGGCCTTTGAATCCACAAAACCGGATGTGGTATTCCATGCCGCAGCCTACAAGCATGTGCCCATGATGGAAGCCTTACCTTGGAAAGCTGTCAAAAACAACATCAAAGGCTCCAGGAATCTGATCGATTTTGCCCTGCAATTTAATGTGGATCGCTTTGTATTTGTATCCACCGATAAAGCGGTGCGACCCACAAACGTGATGGGGGCCTCAAAACGGGTGGCCGAGATGCTTGTCCAGGGCCAGAATGCCACTGGAGGTTCCCGGACACGGTTTATGACCGTCCGCTTCGGCAATGTGGTGGGCAGCATTGGCAGTGTGGTGCCCTTGTTCAAAAAACAGATTGCCAGGGGCGGCCCCGTGACCGTTACCGACCCTGAAATGACGCGCTATTTCATGACCATTCCCGAAGCCTGCCAGCTTATCTGTCAGGCAGGCGCCATGGGTGAAGGCGGTGAGATTTTTCTCTTGGACATGGGCACCTCCATTAAAATTGACGACATGGCGCGTGATTTGATTCGACTTTCAGGGTTTGAACCGGATGTGGACATCAAGATCGAATATGTTGGCATGCGTCCTGGTGAAAAGCTGCACGAGGAACTGATCACTGAAGGCGAGGGGATTGTTCCTACAGATCACGATAAAATTATGGTTCTGAAAGGCAATACGTGCGACCTTCCTTCCATGAACGGAAAAATCGACGAACTGATCGATATCGCAGAAGAACAAGATGGGGACATCATTAAAGCCAAGCTGAAAAGCATCGTGCCTGAGTATACTATCACCTCTTAGAAATGGATGCGCACCTTCTATAATACGCCGGCCTATCCTTCAACCAACCCAACCTGCTACAAACAAAATTACACCTGAAGTGAGCGCTCAATTCAGGTTTAATATACCATCAATTCCCAAGAGCGTGCAATTATGGATCATCAAGACATCAGAACGCTTAGAATCCTCGAAGAGATCGAAGGGAACCAGACACCCAGTCAGCGGTATCTTTCCGACCAGCTTAATATTTCTTTGGGCCTGGTTAACTCATTTCTAAAACGCCTGGCGAAAAAAGGATACTTCAAGGTGACGGCTATTCCCCGGAATCGGGTTAAATATATCATCACGCCCAAAGGCGCTTTGGAAAAATCAAGGCTGACATATGCGTATGTGCAGCATTCGTTTAAATTTTATCGTGATGCCAGAAAAAAACTCAGACATACCTTAATGCGCCTCGACCGTGATGGGATCAAAAATATGGTATTTTACGGGGCAGGTGATCTAGCGGAAATAGCCTATTTATCGCTGCAGGAGACCAATGTCGACCTGGTGGCCATTGTCGATGAAAATAATCAAGCTAAACCCTTTTTTAAGCAAAAAATAAAACCCCTTGAAAAGTTGCGAGACATAAAATTTGACAAAGTGCTTATAACGAAAATCGACACATCCGGGACCAGCCTAGACAAACTTATGAAATATGGTGTCAAAAAGGAGGACATTGTCACCTACTAGTAGTAAAGATCTTTTCTCTGCCAATGTCACTGAGTCTCAGAGATTCTCGACGCAAATTGAATATCTAATATTCAATTTGCATTGGGATTCTCCTTTGTGTTCATTGTGCCTTTGTGGTTTACATTTTGAATGTAACAAACGAGGTAGCCGATGACTGCAACTAAGTCCAAGCTGAAGAACCTGCTCAACAAGGGTGTGACTATTTATGCACCTGAAAGCGTCCACATTGGTGACGAGGTGGATGTGGACCGGATTTCAGAGCAGGGGGTTGTCATTTACCCCGGCTGCCGGATATACGGCAATAACACCTTGATAATGAATGGTGTTGAGCTGGGTAAAGAAGGACCGGTAACCGTGGACAACTGCCAACTGGGTCCTGGGGTTCAGTTGAAGGGCGGTTACTTCAAGTCATCGGTTTTTCTTGAGAAATCCAGTGCCGGATCCGCTGCTCAAGTGCGCGAGGGGACCATTTTCGAGGAACAGGCCAGCATTGCCCACACCGTGGGGCTGAAGCAGACCATTCTTTTTCCCTTTGTGACCCTGGGCAGCCTGATCAATTTCTGCGACTGCCTCATGGCCGGCGGCACCAGCCGCAAGGACCACAGTGAAGTGGGGAGTTCCTATATCCATTTCAATTTCACCCCCAACCACGACAAGGCCACACCATCTCTCTTGGGTGATGTTCCCATGGGGGTCATGATGGACCAGCCGCCCATTTTCCTGGGAGGGCAGGGCGGGCTGGTGGGGCCCTGCCGCATTGCCTTTGGAACCACGATTGCGGCCGGTTCTATCTATCGTAAGGACGAGCTGCGTCCGGGGCGGCTGCTAATGGAAACCGTGGGCCGCGGCGGCAGCGTGCCCTATGTGACCGGCTTTTACCGGGTGGTGAAAAGGACGTTTGTCAACAATATCAATTATATCGGCAATCTATTCGCTCTCAGGCAGTGGTACTTGCATGTGCGGCCGCTGTTTATTTCTTCAAAATTCAGCCAACAGCTATTGGATGGGCTAATTTTCAACATCAATGCCGCTATCACGGAACGGATCGCCCGCCTGGAAGCATTTTGCGAAAAGCTGCCGTCCTCTGCAGAAATGTACCGAAAATCCATGCATGACAATTCGGATTCAAAACTCCTGACCCAGAAAGAGGAACTTTTTCAACGCTGGGCGGATGTTAAGGACGTCCTTAAACAACGCATGGATGACAACGGGGATATAGCCGTAAGGGATTCGTTTCTGGAAACGGTGCAGAAAAAAGCAAAAAGCACTGAAAAGGATTACATTAAAACCATTCAGTCTCTTGAACCGGAAATGAAAGGCCAGGGTACGTCCTGGCTGCAGGGCATTGTCGATCAGACCATGGACCAGGTGATGGCGCTGCTTCTTTCTCTGCGCTGAAAATAGAAGAAAAGAACATGAGAGGGGAAGAAGGTGAGGACATCTTTGGTCGGTGGTTTGTAGGTTCGATAGTTCAGAATAGCAGCTACTCAATCCAATTTTCTACAAGTAATCCGTCAACTCTCTCAAACTTTCTAATATAATTGGTCACTAATGTCATTCCCCGGGAGCGGGCTATACCAGCTATCAGGAGGTCGTAAGCGCCTATTGGTGTACCTTTATTTTCAAGTTGTGCTCTGATTGCTGCAGATTCAGCGACATAAGAAATAGATAATAATAGAGATATATAAATTACTCCGTAGCCAGCCCGGAAATTTCCTATTTGTGAGGGATAACGCTCTTTCTCTAAAAATTTAAGGAAAATCTAACTAGGAGGAATTTAAAATTATTTTATTTGGTACAGATGGCATTCGAGGTGTAGCCAACACATACCCTATGACCCCGGAAATTGCGGTCCAGGCGGGCAGGGCGATTGTTTATTACCTCAGGGAGCAGAAGGGTGTGGATGTGCCAGAGATCGTTATTGGGAGAGACACCCGTATCTCCGGCCCCATGTTAGCCTCGGCAATCATGTCCGGCATATGTTCCATGGGCGGCAATGCCATGGATGTGGGGATTATGCCGACACCTGGTGTGGCCCATTTGACACGGTCGGCGGGTGCGCATGCCGGGGTCGTCATTTCTGCATCCCATAACCCCTTTCAGGACAATGGCATCAAATTGTTCAAAGGGGATGGCTACAAGCTTTCGGATACAGAAGAAGCAGATGTGGAAGACCTTATCCTGGGTGATGGCATCCGGCATTCGGCTGAAAAAATTAACGATATTGGTCGGATTCAAGCATATGATAACGGTGCTGAAGAATATTTACGCTTTTTACAGCAGACCTTCCAACCATCCGCAGAATGCAAGCTGATCCGGCTGGTTGTGGACTGCTCCAACGGGGCCACATCCGCGATTGCATTGGAACTTTTCCAATCCCTGGGCTTTGCAACCAAGGCGCTTTTCCATCAACCAGATGGCAAAAACATCAATGCCAAATGCGGATCCCAGCATCCTGAAAAAATGGCTGAAGTTGTCGTGCATGAAGGCGCTGACATTGGATTGGCCTTTGACGGGGATGGCGATCGTCTGATTGCGGTTGATGAAAAAGGTCGCGTTCTCACCGGCGACCAAATCATTTGCATTTGCGCCCTTTTTCTTAAAAAAAACGGTCAGCTCAATAACAATACCGTGATCAGCACGGTCATGAGCAATATGGGTTTGGGCGTTGCCTTGCAGCGCGAGGGAATCCAGCATGTCATGAGCGATGTGGGCGATCGCTATGTTATGGAACAAATGATTGTCAACCATGCGGTTCTGGGCGGCGAGGATTCAGGTCACATCATCTTTCTTGATCATCATACCACGGGCGACGGTATGCTGGCAGCCCTTCAATTACTCCAGGTAATATTGGATGCAGGCAAACCCTTGTCAGAGATGGCCGAGGTCATGACTGTGTTCCCGCAGAAACTCATGAATGTGGACGTCGCATCCAAGACGGATCTCAGTAGCATACCGGAAATACAGGCAGTTATTGATTCAATTCAAAATGAATTAAGCGGAAAAGGGCGGGTCTTGGTTCGCTATTCAGGCACGCAACCCATGTGTAGGGTCATGGTAGAGGCGCCGACCGAGGGCGAAGCCCAAAGATATGCCGGTAAAATTTCAAGGGTTATTGCTGAAAAGCTTGGTGGCGGCCAAAAATCTGTTTAACTGCACGCAAGGGAGAATACCTTAGAAAATGTTTATCATGAAAAAAATATTACTATAGAATTTATTACCATTAATCGAACGGAAAAACAGAAATCTGGATAGGTTTCGATTTTATGGCACCAGGATTATCTGAGCCTGTACCTAAGAGAGGAGTTGCGGGACCTCACCAGGATCTCAGATATTGACGGTGTCGAGTCGTTGGTCCGGATCCTCCCGAAACGTATTGGCAGCATTTTATCCCTGAACAGCCTGAAGCAGTATCTGCAGGTTTCGCATGGCACCGTCAAAGGTTGGTTGGCTTCTTTAAGAAAGCTTTACCTTCTATTTTCGATTCCACCCTGGCAGCCGAAAATACATAAAAGTATCAAAAAAGAGCATAAGTATTACTTTTACAATTGGTTTAGCATACCGACGCCAGATGAAGGACCGCGATTTGAAAACATGGTGGTTGTTGGCTTGAAGCATCTATGCAATTGCCTGCGGGAAAACGGGGCAGGGGACCATAAACTCTATTTTGTCAGGGATCTTGTCAAACGTGAAGTCGATTTTCTGATTGCCAGGGATGACAAAGCGGTCATGCTTGTGGAAGCTAAAAATGAAAGCCTAAACATATCCGGCTACACGCTCAATATTGCAACTAAATTAGGCAACCTCCCCTGCATTTCAGCATGGGTATAAATTATTTTCAAACGATAGACATTTCAGCTTGATCCCTGGATTGGTGCAACTAAGACTTTAAAACCCAGAGTTCCTAATTCCTACCAGTACCATCGAAAGCTATTAATCTTATGTTGTGAATACAATAGGTTGTGTTTTATTTTAAAAAAATGAGGCAGGGGTAAAACGTAAAGAGTAACACGTAGTGAGCAGACGGTGGCCAGTGGTCGGTAGTCAGCAACCTGAGCATTACCGACGCAAAGAGTACAGACCACCGACCACAATGTTTGAGATATAGCGGCGAAGCCGCGTTGAGTAAAAGATGTTCTACATCTTTTACTCAACGCGGTTACCGAGAATCCGCAGCAACATCAAGAAAAGGTTAATAAAATCAAGGTATAATGAAAGGGCGCCGATGATAGCCCCTTTACGAACCACGCCTGCTTCCAGCCCGGCCGGCTGGGTCATGGCCATGGTTTTCAGTTTCTGGGTGTCATAGGCGGTTAAACCCACAAATACCAGCACGCCGATATAGCTGATGATCATGCTCATGCCCTGGCTTCTGATGAACATGTTGACAACCGAGGCGATGATGATTCCGATGAGCCCCATGGTCAGGAAACCGCCGATGGAGGTCAAATCCCGCTTGGTCACCATGCCGTAGATGCTGCAGGCCACGAAGGTGGCTGCGCACACAAAAAAGGTCGATGCAATGGAAGACTTGGTATAAACAAGGAAGATGAACGATAGGGTGGCGCCGTTCAGGGCAGCGTAAGTAACGAACAAGGCTGTGGCCGTGGACGCCTGCATCTTATTAACACGCGCGCTCAAATAGAAAACCATGGCCAGTTCGGCAATAATTAGGCCATAAAATACCATAGGATTGGAGAATATCAACCGCTGCATGCCTTCATTGTGAGCAACGTAATAGGCTACAAACCCGGTCAGGGCCAGGCCGATGGCCATCCAATTGTAAACACTGCGAATAAAGGCGTTAACCTGAATTTGGGCTTCTGGTTTTGAAATGGGTACGGTTTGCTGCATGTATTCCTCCCGATTTTTGATAGAAAGATCGTTTTAAATGTCTATAACTGCAAGTTAGGTCTAAATTTATGATCGGCACACCGGCCCCCATTTGAATCTGATTTTGAATCCGGAGGCCGGCGCGCGCTCGCCTGTTAATGCTTAAAATAACACATCAATTGTAATATTCAATATTAAAAATAATCACGAAAACACGAAAATTTGAAAGCACGAAATTAAACCGAGTTTTTTAGTGGTTGAAATACTTTGGTTTTCTTTGTGAACTTTGTGTCTCGAGCGCAGCGGGTGGTTAGAAAAATAATGAAACAGGACCAAATATATCAGGAACTTGTTGAACTGCTGGAAAAATTTGAGGTCACGGTTTCCGAGCAGAATTTCAAGGTCACGCGCACCACAACCAAGGGTGGTTTCTGTATCGTGAAAAATGAGAAGCTTTTTATCATCAACAAGGAGCTCAAGCTAAACCGGAAGATTGATATGCTTGTTGATTACGTCCGAACATTGCCCCATGAAGATATGTATGTTGTACCGGTGTTGAGAGAACTCTTGAAATAAAATATTCCCGATGCAAGAGCGCCATCGGGAATATTTTATTTCTCTACGCGACTTCGTCGCTATTAATACTCACTTGTCAATTTTTATTGTGATTTTTTATCGGGGAGAGCGTGCGCTGACCATTCAGAATATGTTTGTAGAAGTTCATGTATTAAAGTTAACATAATATACCTTATCGGACGTTGATTGTATTCGGTAAATCCTGTCTAAAGAAAAAACACTGAACACCATGATGAACAATGCGAACATGACCGTCTCGGAATTGACCCGGAAGATAAAATCGCTTCTCGAGGACCGCTTTCAATTTTTGTGGCTGTCTGGAGAAATATCCAATTTCCGCATCCCGGCATCCGGCCACTTCTATTTTACGGTAAAAGATGCCCATGCTCAAATCAGTGCGGTGATGTTTCGCGGACAGAACCGAAACCTGAAATTCAGGCCTGAAGACGGTATGCAGATCAGCGGGATGGGACGCATTTCTGTTTATGAACCCCGGGGATCCTATCAAATCATATTCGAACATCTGGAGCCCGGCGGCATCGGCGCCCTGCAAATCGCGTTTGAACAGCTAAAACAAAAGCTTGAAAACGAGGGCCTCTTTGCTGTTGAAAAAAAACAGACCCTGCCATTTTTACCGCATTATATAGGGTTGGTGACATCTCCCAGCGGCGCTGTGGTACACGATGTATTGCGGATCGTCAACCGCCGCTATCCCAATGTGTATATCCAGATAGCCGGCTGCAAAGTCCAGGGCGAAGGCGCTGAAGATGAAATATGTGAAGCCATTGAAATGCTCAACTCCCAAAAGAGCATAGAAGTCATCATTGTCGCTCGCGGCGGCGGATCCCTGGAAGACCTTCATGCCTTTAATTCTGAAAGTGTTGCCAGGGCCATCCATTCCTCCCGTGTCCCTGTAATATCTGCCATAGGTCATGAAACCGACTACACCATTGCAGATTTTGTGGCAGACATGCGTGCACCCACCCCCTCGGCAGCCGCAGAATTGGTTGTTCCGGTCAAGGAAGATTTAAAATACACATTGTCCGATCTGACGCGCCAGCTATCAGGAAGCATCCATCGATTTGTGGACCACAAACGGATTCACCTTGAACATGCCCATAAAAAGCTCAAAGATCCCAGAAAAAGACTCCAGGACCTGCGCTTGCGCATGGACGAGCTCGCGAATCGTCTGGCTTTCCATATCCATAGGCATTTACGGGACGAACGTGAACGCATGCTTTGGAATATCCAAAAACTTGGTATTTACAGCCCGGAAAACCGCTGCAAACAACTTAAAGCCAAACTTGATATAATATATACTAACCTTTTAAATTATTATTATAACTATGTTGATAACAAGAAAGGTGATCTCAGGGAAATGAGTGGTGCCCTAGTCCTGCTGAACCCCACGGCTATTTTATCCCGGGGGTATAGTATCACGCGCACGGTTCAAGAACATACTGTCGTGCGCGACGCAAAGGAAGTATCATCTGGTCAGGAGCTAGAGATCTTGCTTGGAAAAGGGTCTTTGCGTGTAGAAAAGAAGTAACATGTACCTAAGTTGAGCGTTTTAAATTATTAAAATGGTTAGAATGTATTTACTTTCAATGGATTGGATTCTTTTGAATTTTTATAATTCGAAACCCGTTAGGATGTAGATATTATTTAGAATGCTGTAAATTTTAGATCACATTAAAATGCAAAACAGGAAACATAGGTGAATAATCATGGCGAAAAAAAAGAGCTTTGAAGATGCAATGGAATCTCTGGAAAATATCGTCCAGGAGCTTGAATCCGGTGATCTTTCCCTGGAAAGAGCCATGCAACGCTTTGAAGAAGGCATCAAACTCTCGAAGTATTGTTCGGACAAACTGGATGAGACTGAAAAGAAAATTACCCTGCTGACAGGCACTGCCGATGGAAACGTCAGCGAAACACCTTTTTCTAAAAATGATGTAAATGACTGATCTAAAGGCATATCTTTTACTCAAACAGTCTGACATCAATCAATGGCTTGATGCCTTTTTTACAAGACAAGGCACGAATGGGCAGATAAGGGAAGCCATGCAGTACGCCATTTCAGCCGGCGGTAAACGGGTGCGCCCTATTCTCTGCCTGGCGGCAGCCGAAGCCGTGGGCGGCAACCCAAATGATCTCATGCATGTGGCATCTGCCATTGAAATGATCCACACCTATTCTCTGATTCATGACGACCTCCCGGCCATGGATGATGATAAGGTGCGGCGCGGAAAACCCACCCTTCACGTTCAGTTCGATGAAGCAACCGCCATTTTAGCCGGTGATGCCCTTTTAACCCTGGCCTTTCAACTGTTGTCGGATGCGCAATACATAGTGCCTGAAGAACAGCATAGACGCCTGCAAATTATTCACAGTGTAGCTGTTGCCGCCGGTTGCAGCGGTATGATTGATGGCCAAATGCTGGATATGATTTCCGAAGGAAAAAACATAAATATAAATGATATCAAATTACTGCACAAAAAAAAGACCGGTGCGCTGATTGAAGTATCTGTTTTTTCAGGCGCCCTTATGGGGGGTGCCAATGATGAAGAAATGGCATCGCTGAATCAGTATGCGAGCTACATCGGTTTGGCCTTCCAGGTGGCAGATGATATCCTCAATGTCATTGGCGACCCTAAAAAAATGGGCAAAGCCGTGGGTACGGATGCAGACCGGGACAAGAACACGTTCCCTTCGATCTTGGGCCTGCCCGACTCCCAGGAATATGCCAGGGTGCTGATTGGAAAAGCCTTGCAGGCCATTGAATCGTTTGATAAAAAAGCTGAACCATTAAGAGCGATTGCACGCTACATCATTGAGCGTGACTTGTGATCAATCATTTTATCATATTCGCCAGAAAGTTTACATGTGAGCATATCAATGGGAATACTGGAAAAAATAGAATCTCCTGAAGATCTGAAAAAGATCTCTCGGTCAGACCTGAAAACCGTAGCTGCCGAAATTCGCAAAATGATTGTCAACGTGGTTTCCCAAAGCGGCGGCCATCTGGCCTCCAGTCTTGGAACCGTTGAACTAACCATTGCCCTGCACTTTGTTTTCAACTGCCCCAACGATAAGATAATCTGGGATGTGGGGCATCAGGCATATGCCCACAAAATTCTTACTGGCAGACGCCAGTCGTTTGATACCATTCGAAAACTGGATGGCCTTTCAGGCTTTACCCGCATCAGCGAAAGCCCATATGACGCCTTGACAACAGGGCATAGCAGCACCTCGATTTCTGCCGGTCTGGGGATTGCCACCGCCAAACACCTGAAAAAAGAAAAGTCAAAAGTGATTGCCGTGATTGGGGATGGGTCCATGACCGCTGGCCTGGCGTATGAAGCCATGAATCAAACCGGCGGGGCGCACAAGGACAGGGACCTGATTGTCATCCTGAACGACAATGAAATGTCCATTTCACAAAATGTGGGCGCCCTTTCCTCTTTGTTGAGCAGAACGCTTTCAAGTAAAAGACTCCAGGACCTGCGCAAGGACTTTGGATCGTTGCTTAAATCGTTGCCGAAAATCGGTGACGACATGTACCAGCTGGCCAAACGAAGTGAAGACTCCTTTAAAACATTTGTGACGCCCGGCATGTTGTTCGAGGCCTTCAACTTTGAATACTTCGGCCCCATTGACGGACACAACATCAACCATCTCATCGACATTCTAGACAATATTAAATTCAGGGATGAGCCCGTACTCCTCCACGTAACCACTAAAAAGGGCAAAGGGTATCCCCCGGCTGAAAAAAATCCGGTGTACTTTCATGGTTGCGGCAGTTTTGATGTGGAAACAGGGACTTGTAAACCATCTGACCTCAGTGTACCTTCCTACACCGAAGCCTTTGGAAGTGCCATGATCAAACTCGCTGAAATCGATCCCAAGGTGGTTGCCGTTACGGCCGCCATGCCAGAAGGGACGGGGTTGTCCCAATTTGCCGCACAATATCCTGACCGTTTTTTTGATGTCGGTATTGCCGAGGCACACGGTGTGACCTTTGCCGCCGGGCTGGCCATGGAGGGTTTCAAACCTGTGGTGGCCATTTACTCCACTTTTTTACAGCGCGCATACGACCAGATTGTGCACGATGTATGCATAGAATCACAGAATGTGGTTTTCGCTATTGATCGCGGAGGGCTGGTGGGTGAAGACGGCCCCACCCACCACGGCATCTTCGACTATTCCTATTTGCGTTGCCTGCCCAACATGACTGTCATGGCGCCCAAGGATGAGAATGAACTGCAGCGCATGTTGAAAACGGCCCTGGGGCACAACGGCCCCATTGCCCTGCGTTATCCGCGCGGTAAAGGAGAGGGCGTGGAGATCGGAAAGAATATCCGTCCGCTTGAGATCGGAAAAGCAGAGGTGTTATTCGAAGGCGAGGACGTGGTTCTGCTGGCCATCGGCAGCGGCGTCAGGGAAGCCATACAGGCCCGCATCCTATTGAAAAAAGAAAATATTCAGGCAACCGTGGTAAACTGCCGCTTTGTAAAACCGCTGGATGAAAAGCTGATTCTCGGCCTGGCTGAACAGATTCCAAAACTGGTTACCATTGAAGAAAATGTTCTGCAGGGGGGGTTCGGCAGTGCTGTTTTGGAATGCATCCATAACAACGGGCTCTCTAACTGCAGAATCAAAAGAATCGGTGTTCAAGACACCTTTGTCGAACACGGCCCCCAGGCTGCATTAAGGGCCAGGCAGGAGCTCGATGCTGCGGCGATTGCCGAAGCTGCGTTTTCGATTGTAGAAAAAACTTGAACCGCCCGTTTCGCTTAAGACGCGAAGAACGCGAACTCGCCAGAGGCCAGAGATCGGAGGACGAAAGACAGCAAAAACATTGTCCTTCTGAATTCAAGAAACAACTGACCTTTGGTCTCTGTCCTCTGGCCTCTGATTCTGGACTTTCGGTTCGAGTTCTACCCTAATCCCCAAGTTTCTAATAATGGCACAAAAAAAGAAACGTCTGGACCTGGCTGTTGTCGAAAAAGGCCTGGCCGCAAGTCGTCCGCGTGCCAAAGCCCTGATCATGGCGGGCAAAATCCGTGTTAACGACCAGTTAGTAGATAAACCCGGTTCAACTGTGGGACCGCACGACACGGTCTCTCTGAAAGGTGAAGACCTTCCCTATGTTAGCCGCGGCGGCCTTAAACTCGAAAAAGCACTGGCAGCCTTTGAAATTAACGTAACAGGCTGGACCTGCCTTGACGTGGGAGCCTCCACAGGCGGATTCACCGATTGCCTGCTGAAACATGGCGCCGACAAAGTATATGCTGTGGATGTGGGTTATGGGCAATTCGCCTGGGAATTAAGAAACGAAACCCGGGTTGTCCTGATCGAACGCACCAACATTCGCCACCTGCCCCTGGAAACCCTTCCCTCCCCTGTGGATCTTGTGGTTATCGATGTTTCCTTTATCTCCCTGAAGATCGTTGTTCCGTCGGTGCTCAAGTTCCTGAAAAAAGATGCGCTGATTGCTGCGTTGATCAAACCGCAATTCGAGGTGGGCAAGGGCCAGGTGGGCAAAGGGGGTGTGGTTCGGGATCCGGAAAAGCATCGTTTCGTACTTGAGGACTTGACCGCATTTTTTCAGGATCTTAAATTTATTGTCCAGCCGCCGATCCCCTCTCCCATCAAAGGACCAAAGGGAAATGTCGAGTTTCTGATGGTGATGACATACCGGTAGTCCGTGGTCAGAAAAGCGGCCAAAACATTCGACATAGATTTTGCGGATTTCACAGATTCAATTCTTATTCAAATCCATGTAATCCGTGAAATCCGTGTCTGATAATGAAAAGAGGAGACATCCTGTTTATAATTAGCCTTTAATGATTGATTATTAGTCCTAAAAGTGGTCAGAAGACTGTTCACGGACACCGTATTTAATAGCGGCGAAGCCGCGTAGAATAAAAGATGCGCAGCATCTTTTATATTTTGTATTGATTTTTATAAATATAGCCTATACTAATTTACATTTTGGCATTCATATATTCAGGAGAGGAGTGTAAATGAGCGAAACAATAGATAAAACAAGAAACATTGCCCTGGTTTCCCATGGCGGTGCCGGCAAAACTTCTCTATCGGAAGTAATCCTTTTCAAAACCGGTGTTACCAATAGGGTCGGACGGGTTGAGGATGGCAACACCGTTATGGATTTCGAGCCTGAAGAGCTCAAGAGAAATGCCAGCCTGAGCAGCGGATTCGCCCAGTATGAATGGGATAAACATACGGTTACGATCATCGACACACCCGGGGATCAGAATTTTTTCACCGACACCAAACTGTGTATGCAGGCTGCTGACGGGGCTGTGGTTCTTGTGGATGCCGTGGATGGCGTCAAAGTGCAGACTGAGCAGGCCATGGAATTTGCTAGGGAATTTAACACGCCCTGCATGATATTCGTCAACAAGCTTGATCGTGAGCGGGCTGATTTTGCCAGGACGCTGCAGGATATTAATGAATCCCTGGATATAAAGCCCATTACCCTTCATTTACCCATCGGCTCCGAGGAAGACTTCAAGGGTGTTGTGGACCTGGTGGCCATGAAAGCCTATACATATAACGAAGCCGGAAGGGCCGCTGCTGGTGATATACCCGCTGACATGCAGGACCAGGTGGAGAGTGAAAGGGAAAAACTCATCGAAGATGTGGCTGAAGCCGATGATGAGTTGATCGAACGCTATCTTGAGGGCGAAGAACTCTCCGATGACGAGATAAAAAACGCCTTGAAGGCCGGCCTTCTTTCGCGGACGTTTGCGCCTGTTCTTTGCGGATCGGCAATTAAGGGTATCGGCATCGATCTGTTCATGGATTTTATCAACAACTGCATGCCCTCCCCCCTTGAAATCGCTCCTAGAACCGGCACCAATCCGGCTGACGGCAGCGAAGTCATCCGGAAGCCCGATCCCAATGCCGCTTTTTCGGGTTTTGTGTTTAAAACCATTGCCGACCCCTATGCCGGCCGGCTGTCCATATTCAAGGTTGTTTCAGGTACCCTGGGCTCGGAAGGCACCTTTTACAATGCCACCAAAGAGACCAAAGAACGCTTCAACCAGCTGCTGACACTGTCTGGAAAGGATCAGAAGCCGGCAACTGAAGCCGGGCCGGGTGCCATCGTGGCTGTCGCCAAACTCAAGGAAACCACCACGGGCGACACACTTTGCGATGATTCTGACAAGGTCATTTATAAAAGCACCGACCCGTTGCCCCCGCTGATTTCCTTTGCCCTGGTGCCCAAGTCCAAAGGCGACGAAGACAAAATCTTCAGTTCCCTCTCGAAACTGCTGGAAGAAGACACGGCATTGAAGCTGGACCGTAACGCCGAGACAAAAGAAATCCTGCTTTCCGGCTCCGGCCAGGTACACATCGAGGCCACCATTGAAAAGTTGAAAAGAAAATTCAATGTAGAGGTCAATCTCAATACCCCTAAAGTCCCGTACAAGGAAACCATTAAGAAAAAAATCAGGATGCAGGGCAAACACAAGAAACAGTCCGGCGGACATGGTCAATATGGCGACTGCTGGATTGATATGGAACCGCTACCCAGGGGCAGCGGCTTCGAATTCGTCGATGCCATCGTCGGGGGGGTCATCCCCAGGCAATATATCCCTGCGGTGGAAAAAGGCATTTTGGAGGCGTGTCCCAAGGGTGTTCTGGCAGGATTCCCCTGCATCGATTTCAAGGTAACCCTTAACGACGGATCTTTCCACGCTGTGGACTCTTCGGAAATGGCATTTAAGATTGCCGGTTCCCTGGCGTTCAAAAAGGCTGCCGAGGCTGCCACCCCGGTCTTGCTGGAACCGATCATGAAAGTAACCATTACGACACCTGATGAATACATGGGTGACATCATGGGCGATCTTAACGGTCGCAGGGGGCGCGTGCTAGGCATGGACAGTGCCGGCAAAAACCAGGTTATTAACGCCCAGGTACCCATGTCGGAATTTC
>Ga0180436_10002141_pt1 | contig 18917 bp, 13 predicted proteins | sample SS_ome_2_FD_132434 | JGI IMG/M metagenome (GOLD analysis project Ga0180436, IMG submission 132434) | Hypersaline lake sediment archaeal communities from the Salton Sea, California, USA - SS_3_S_2 metaG | ecosystem: Environmental > Aquatic > Non-marine Saline and Alkaline > Hypersaline >...
GTAACAAACAAGTGGGCATACTTCTATATGGCTGACGGCGTTTTAAGGGCTGAGGATGTCCTTCCATACAAATATGACAGTGAAAAAGATGAAGATACCACAATGATAGCTCCCGATGAAATAGCTTATCTTCCCAATCCCGTTGACAACTCATTCATGAACATTTCAGTTATGGATGTTGACAGCAGCAAGGCGGTTCAGGTAGAGACTGTTATGGGCGGCGGCTCAACCATCTACATGAACACCCAGGCTCTGTATATAGTAAAACCGGTGTACTACTTCTTCCCGGCAGTTCTTGAGATGGAAGGCAGCTCAGATGATACAACTTCATCAGAAGCTCAGGAACCGGAAGAACCCAAGACACAGATATTCAAATATAACCTGACTGCAAATTCTGTAAAATATGCAGGTACCGGAGAGGTCCGGGGCGATGTTCTGAATCAATTCTCAATGGATGAATACAATGGATTCTTCAGGATAGCCACCACTCTTTGGACAGAAAACGGAACCATCAACAACGTATTTGTACTTGACTCAAATATGAACAATGTAGGAAGCGTCGAAAACCTGGCTCCTGGTGAAAGGATATATTCCGTAAGGTTCTCCGGAAATACCGGATATGTGGTGACATTCAGGAACATGGACCCGCTTTTCGTACTTGATCTTTCGAATCCATCGAATCCGAAGGTTACAGGCGAACTGAAGATACCGGGATTCTCCAACTACCTGCATCCTGTCGGAGACAACTACCTCCTCGGCGTAGGAGTTGATACAAGGGAAGTATACACAAAGGATGAAAACGGCAAGGAAATTGTAACGGGTTTCGAGACCGGCGGACTTAAGGTATCCCTGTTCGATGTATCGGACCCCTATAACCCCAGGGAAGTTGATGTACTGGTAATAGGCAAGCAGGGTTCATATTCCGAGGCTCAGTACAACCACAGGGCTTTCACATGGTGGCCTGAGAAAAACGTGGCCATGTTCAGTGCTCAGATCAACAATTCTGAGAAATACGGCGACTGGAACTCATGGACTGAAGGAGCTGTAATAGTTGATGTAAACAACGGAAGGCTTGCCTTGAAGGGAATCCTCCCTGCTGCCCAGGAAGGCGTTTACTGGTCATTCTATACACCGTCAAGGGTTACATATATAAACAACGCGGTTTACTATCTTCAGTACGGCAAGATAAGGACCTTCGACTTCAATACCCTTCAAATGATCGGCGAACTGCAGGTAGCGGATGAACTGCCCGTTCCTGAAGTTGATCCCATAAGAGAACCCGTCGAGGAACCGATTCCTATCCCGGATTCCGACGACAACGAATAGAAATTCCACAAAAGACAAAGACCCGTGCAGTCGCTGCACGGGTCCTTTTTTTATCCACTATATCTTAACCGATAGAATCCGCCCGATAGAATCCGCCCGGGGCAAAATCATTCCGCCCGGGGCAAATTCTATCAAAATTGGCGACTTCGCCTATTAATATTAGTAGCCATGATTAAATCCGCCCGGGGCAAAATCATTTTGCCCCGGGTGGATTCTATCAAAAAGCATTAAAAAAGCCACTTCGGTTCATCCGAAGTGGCCTTGAATAAATGATGAATTATTTTACGACTATATTGACGAGTCTCCCGGGAACTGCTATCACCTTGATTACATTTTTCCCTTCAATGAGAGCTTGAACTTCGCTTTCATTGAGTGCTGCCTCCTGCATGTCTTCCCTACTGAAATCGGCAGGAACATCCATCTTATGCCTTACTTTTCCATTGATCTGCACAACTATCTCTATGGTATCATCAATGGTCTTTGCTTCATCGTATTCCGGCCATGAAGCCTGATTTAGCATTCCTTCGAACCCATTTGCCACCCATAGTTCTTCCGTTAGATGAGGTGATACTGGATTAAGCATTATCAGGAAATCCCTGAATTCTCCCCTTGTCACACTTCCCTTGTGATAAAAATCGTTTACAAGGGTCATCATTGCCGCTATACCCGTATTGAACTTAAGTGTTTCAAAATCCTGGCTCACCTTCTTGATGGTCTTATGCATATTTATTTCCAAGTCACTGCTGTATCCTTTTTCTTCAGTAAGCATGTCCGTAAGCCTGAACACCCGGTCGAGGAATCTCTTGCACCCCTTGACGCCGTTTTCAGACCATGGAACACTCTTCTCGAAATCCCCTATGAACATTTCGAACATCCTGAGGGTGTCAGCACCGAATTCTTCGATAACTTCATCAGGATTGACCACATTCCCCTGGGACTTGGACATTTTCTCACCGTTCTCAGCCAGAATCATTCCATGGGATGTTCTCTTTTTGTATGGTTCAGGTGTGGGTACAACACCGATATCATAAAGGAACTTATGCCAGAATCTCGAATAAAGAAGATGGAGTGTTGTGTGCTCCATTCCCCCATTGTACCAATCAACCGGCGTCCAATACTCAAGGTTATCCTTTGAAGCAATTGCCTCATTGTTTTCAGGATCAATATATCTGAGATAATACCAGGAGGAGCCTGCCCACTGAGGCATGGTATCAGTTTCCCTTCTTGCCGGTTTACCGCAGGAAGGACATGTTGTACTGACCCAATCCTCTATCTTCGCAAGTGGGGATTCCCCTGTGTCAGTCGGTTCATAATACTCAACTTCAGGCAATACAAGAGGCAGTTCTTCCTCAGGAATGGCAACCCATCCGCAATCTTCACAATAAACTAGCGGAATCGGTTCTCCCCAGTATCTCTGACGTGAGAAAACCCAGTCCCTCAGCTTGTAATTGATCTTGAACTCACCTATCCCCTTTTCCTTAAGATATTCGGTAATTTTTTTCTTGGCTTCCTTGACTGGCAGATTGTTTATTATTCCCGAATTCACCATTATGCCGTTCTCAATATCTGTAAAAGCCTGTTCGCTTATATCGCCGCCGCCGACTACTTCAACTATGGGAAGGTTGAATTTCTTCGCAAACTCATAATCTCTCTGGTCATGGGCCGGTACGGCCATTATTGCCCCTGTACCGTAAGACATCAGGACATAGTCAGATACCCAAATAGGTATCAGCTCATCATTGACCGGATTTATTGCCTTAAGCCCTTTTATTTCAACTCCGGTCTTGTCCTTTGCCAACTCGGTTCTTTCCAGGTCGGATTTATGGGCAGCCTCTTCAGCGTATGATGTTATTTCATCGTAATTCTCTATGCGGTTCATATACTTCTCAAGATAGGGATGTTCCGGAGACATTACCATGTATGTTGCACCGTAAAGGGTGTCAGGTCTGGTTGTATATACACGAAGGACGTCATCTGTGCCGTCTATCCTGAAATCTACTTCCGCCCCTTCCGACCTTCCGATCCAGTTCTTTTGGGTCGAAAGAACCCTTTCAGGATAGTCCACGAGGTCAAGGTCATTGATAAGTCTTTCGGCATATTCGGTTATTTTGAGCATCCACTGGCTTTTCATGCGCCTGGTTACTTCACTGCCGCAGCGCTCACAGTTTCCGTTAACAACTTCCTCATTGGCAAGACCAACCTTGCATGAAGTACAGAAGTTTATTGACATCTCCTTCTTGTATGCAAGGCCATGCTTGAAGAGCTGGAGAAAAATCCACTGTGTCCATTTATAATAATCGGGATCCGTCGTATTTATCTCCCTTGACCAATCAAAGGAGAAACCAATGGACTTACACTGCCCCTTGAATCTGGCAATATTGTTTTTTGTAACTTCAGCCGGATGAATCTTATTCTTTATGGCATAGTTTTCCGTAGGAAGACCGAAGGCATCCCAACCTATGGGAAACAGCACATTATACCCTTCCAGACGCCTTTTTCTTGCAACTATATCCAGTGCTGTATACGGTCTGGGATGTCCGACATGAAGCCCTTTTCCCGAAGGATAAGGAAATTCAATGAGTGCATAGTAATTTGGCTTTGACCTGTCGCTTCCGGTCCTGAAGGTTTCCTTCTCATCCCAGATTGCCTGCCACTTCTTTTCTATGGCATTGTGATTGTAATGTTTCATTACGGTCGTTCTCCTTACATTAAAAAAGCCCTTCGCTAGAGGCGAAGGACCGCGGTACCACTCTAATTCGATACTATTGTATCATCTTTGTTTGATAACGATGTCTCCACCGGTCCGGTATACTGATTTCAACCGAACAGCTCAGGAACGAGTTTCAGCCCCCGGGATCAACGCCTTACACCTGCCGGCGCTTCTCTTTGCATCCCTCATGCCTAATGCTTTCCCTCATCGCGATATCTTTTAGCATTATATCCAAAAAGCAGTGTCTGGTCAAACATTGGAATGGTGATTCGAGTAATTGATAAAAACATTTCAGGATGACAATACCTGTTGCCTACTATATAATTATCCGGGATATACTTCAGGAGAATGAATTGTGACGGATTTAACCAACAACCGGACTCTGGTTCAGAAAATACTTAAAATAGGATTGCCCATTGCCATACAGAATTTCGTAGGCACTTTGCTCAATCTCGTAGATAATATGATGATTGGTTCAAGAGGTGAGGAAGCTCTTGCAGCGGTAAGTGTATCAAACAGGATTTTCTTTATAATGATAATCACATTGTTCGGCGCATACAGCGGGCTTGGTATATTTACTGCACAGTATTGGGGAAAGAAGGACCTTGTCAATATCAAGAAGATTATGGGCATGGCCTTCACCCTTGGAATCGCCCTGGCTTCCGCATTCACTTTGGTAATACTTATATTCCCGTCGGAAATCATAAGCATTTTCATTCGCGAGGATGTTGTCATACAAAAAGGCTCAAGTTACCTCTCTATAGCCGCATTTACGTACATCCCCGTCGCCATTGCATATGTGTTTGCGTACACCTCAAGGGCTGTTCACAGGACAAAGGTGCCCATGACTGCAAGTATCATTGCACTTAGTATAAATACTTTTCTCAATTACCTGCTTATCAATGGAAACTGGGGTATGCCGGAACTGGGTGTTCGTGGTGCTGCCATCGCCACTTTAACTGCGCGCCTGATTGAGCTTACGCTGCTAATTGTAATAATCTATAAATCCAAGGATCATCCCCTTGCCGGAAAACTAAGGGAGTTTTTCAGTTATAACCTGGCAATGTTCAGGAAGGTCATCAAGACAGCATTTCCTGTAATAGTGAATGAAAGTGCCTGGGTTGTCGGTGTGTCGGTCTATTTCATCGCATACGGATTCCTGGGAACTGCAGCTATAGCATCGGCCCAGGTTGCACTTACGATTTCTGACCTTATCTGGGCCTTCCTGATTGGTATGGGCAATGCCACGGCTGTGCTGGTTGGAAATGAAATAGGAGCCAACAGGATTGAAAGTGCATTCAATGCCTCAAAGCGTCTGGTACGAATGGAATTCATAGTGACATTATTCCTTGCTGCTGCATATGCTGCTTTCGGATATGCCATAGCCGGCTTGTTCGGACTAACGGATGCAACCAAGGAATTGGCGACTAAATGCATTTATGTCACAGCTGCCTTCATTCCTGTAAGACAACTTGGCTTCGTATACATAGTCGGAATATTAAGGAGCGGTGGAGATACTCGGTTCTGCATGTTCCTTGACATTGGCATGGTTTGGTTCATAGGGATCCCCATGGCCTTCTTCGCTGTCCTGGTTCTCAAGCTTCCAATATATTGGGCAATGGTGCTTATCAATATTGAGGAAATAATCAAGGTTGTAATTGCAAGACGTCGTTTCCTTTCCAGGAAGTGGATCAATGTACTGGTTGGCCACGAATGAGGAGTTTACGCAGACTTTTTGTAAGAATTTTTCCTAAGGTTTTTATAAAATTGTTGTATTTCTTTGTTCAGGGGCAGTTGCCGAATATGAAAAATCCTACTGAACTTTATGAAAAGCTACTCTGGCTTAATTTCAATCAAGAAAATCCATTGATGAAAATCTGTGCAGACAAATATGCTGTAAGGGAATATGTATCGGAGCAAGGTTTGTCTTCTAACCTTAATGAGCTGCTGGCTGTCTACGATTTACCTGATGAAATAAATTTCTCCTCCTTGCCTGAAAAATTTGTATTGAAATGCACGCATGGTTCAGGAATGAATATTGTTTGTTCCGACAAATCTAATCTGGATTATGACAAAACACAAAAACTTTTCAAAAAATGGTTCAAGGTTGATTACAGTGATAAGTTTGCAGAATTGCATTATCGGGGCATCCCTAAAAAAATAGTATGTGAGAAATATCTGGGTTCAGATATTCTTGATTACAAAGTTTACTGTTTCAACGGAAACCCGACTTATTTAATGCTTTGTGATCGTATGGATAATAACCAGACTTTATGGTATCTGTACGATTTTGATTGGAATTATATCCCCTTTCTTAAAAATCACCTGCCTGACCCTAAAATCAATAAACCAGACAAACTTGATGAAATATATGATTTCTGCAGCAAACTAAGTCATGATTTCAAGTTTGTCAGGGTTGATTTTTACTTGATTGAAAGTCGGATTATATTCGGGGAACTGACATTTACTCCATCCAATTTCATAGATAAAGAGTCCTCCAGGGAAATGAACCTTCGGATGGGCAAATTGCTGAAAATCCGCTAGAAACTTGGATGCAATTACTTTTTTTGTAAGAATCCGCCCGGGGCAAAATGATTTTGCCCGGGGCAAATTCTATCACTTTTGCAATTTATGCCTACTAGTATTAGTAGCTTTGATTAAATCCGCCCGGGGCAAAATCATTTTGCCCCGGGCGGATTCTATCAAATAGGGAAGAAAATGGCCCGGATTAATCCGAGCCATTTGGGTTTATTTTAATTTGATTTTGAAGGTTTTGATCTCAAAAGGTTTTATGTCAAAGGTGACCTCATTATCCTTAAATTCCGAGGACATCTCATCTTGCTCAAGTAAATTACATTCGGCGCATTCTTTTATGCTGCTTCCCAGTTTCATTGCAGCGCGAGTCCTCTTATTATGACACTCATACAATCTTACTATAATATCATCGCTGTCCTCCGCCTTCTTGACAGCTTCCACCACCACATTGTCGCTGTCTACACTTACAAAGGAACAGCTGTCACCCAATATATTGACACCGCCTGAAGGAACAACGGCGCGCAGCGGATTGTTCAGTGAATATGCCTGCTCCACGGTTCCACCTCTCCTGAAATCCCCTGAGTGCGGCATAATGGAGTAAGTCATGTAATGTTCGCCGTAATCAGCTACCGGGCTTGGTCTTGTCGCTGATTTCAACAAAGTCAGCCTCATAACCGAACCCTTTATATCGTGCCCGTATTTGCAGTCATTCATCAGACTGACACCATAATCAGCTTCCGAAATATCCGCCCACTTGTGGGCACATACTTCGAATCTTGCATAGTCCCAGCTGGTATTCCAATGTGTGGGTCTTTCTACATTTCCATACTGTATTTCATAAGTAGCTTTTTCTGCGTGTATGTCCATAGGAAATGCTGCCTTGAGAAGGATGTGATCATTTTTCCAATCTATGTATGTATCAAAATCAATCCTCGGGCTGAAACTGTACATGTATATTTTCTGCTCAATCACAGAATCAAGGAAACTCCTGCGGATCTTAATTCCCGCTCTCACCGGACCGGTTTCAATAACCTCCACACTTTCAACATCATCCACGCTCCAACTTTTGTCATTATAGTAAATGCTTACATCCCAGGCATCCCAACTGTATGGTTTATCTTCAAAAGCAATCACTTCATTGGCTTTCTGACCAGCTTCAACCAACTCCCTTTCATTGCATTTGTCGAAGATTGAAACCAGGTGCATATTACCGTCAAATTCAATCCGGACAAAGTCGTTTTCCATACCGTTTTCTGATACGCATATACTGCTTTCTTCAGGTTTTTCACAAATGAGATCAAACACGGAATATCCCATGGATGGAGTCTTTGCAACAAAAATAAAGTAACCCTGACCTTCTTCTTCTATCATCTGCCCTGGAATTTTATTCCCGTCTTTACCCAAAGCGTGGGTATATTCTTTGTCAGTCTGAACCTTTGCTATGTCATATCTCTCAAAAGACAATTGATTGAAGACAACACATTTGTCATCGCCCGACACAGCCGAATGGGCAATTCTCTGCAAAGCTTCCAAAAGTCTTTCATTCATCCTGTCCATGACTTCTGCATACTGTGCCTGAGATTCCTGATATACCTCCATTATTGATGACCCGGGAAGAATATCATGGAACTGATTCAAAAGAACTGTTTCCCAGGAATCATTAATATCCTGTTGGGGATATGATGCGAGGTTGGACGTACTAGCCATCAATGAGAATAATTCAACTTCCCTAAGCAGCATTTCCAGTTTCCTGTTGTACCACTTATTCTTACCGACAGATGTATATGTTCCCCTATGGAGTTCAAGATACAACTCACCCACCCATTTGGGAAGCCTCTTGTTATCTGATACCCTCTCATCCAGTTGTTCGAAAAAGTCCCTGGATTTCTTCATTTCATATCTGGGGCACCCCGGAATTCCTCTGGCAAGTCTTCTGCCCTCCTCAAGCATTTCCCTGGTCGGACCTCCGCCACCGTCTCCGTAACCGAAGGACATAAGGACGTCATCATTGAGCTCCTTCTGGGTGTAATTCTCCCAAGAACCTTTTACATGAGGTGTAGAAAGCCTGCCGTTGTATGTGGATCCGTAGCTTTTGGATGACTGCGTATCGGTTGCGGTTATAAAATGAGTGAGTACAGATGAGCCATCCATGCCTTCCCACTCAAAAGTCTCATATGGAAATCTGTTGTATTCATTCCAGAATATCTTCGTGGTCATGAAATAATCTATACCTGATTTCCTGAGAATCTGGGGCAGTGCAGCACTGTAACCGAAAACATCAGGAAGCCACAACACCCTGCATTCGGTTCCGAACTCCTCACGGAAGAACCTCGTTCCGAAAAGAAGCTGCCTTACGAAAGACTCCCCTCCGGTTACATTACAGTCAGCTTCAAGCCACATGCCTCCTTCAGGTTCCCAGACACCTTCCTCGACCTTTTCCTTTATTCTCTCCAGAATATCAGGCCTTTGCTTCTTGATGAAGTCATACAGTTGGGGCTGACTCGACATGAAAAGATATTCAGGGTAGTGGTCCATCAGCTCAAGAACCGTAGAAAAACTGTGAATAGTCTTCATTCTCGTTATATCAAGAGGCCATAGCCATGCGACATCAATATGGGTATGACCTATGCCGCTAACAGTGCTTTGGGTTTCTCCGCAATACTCATTGTAGAAATCATTTTCAAGATATTCATAGGCACGTATGACTGAATCAGTGAACTCAGGTGAATATGGTTTTCTTAAATCCAGCATGTTTACTGCATTTTCAGCAAATGCCAGTTGGTCTGCTTTCATTTTGTCATTTTCATTCCGTTCGGCTGCATCCAGAAGGACCTTCAGATGGTAATACAGCGATTCGACCTGTCTTTCAAGAACAACAGCCTTCAGGTACAACTGAACCCTTCCTTCACGTCCAACCATAAGTCTGGATCCGGGATACCCGTCCAATGCAATATCAATGACTTCTCCGGGTTTGGCATCCCTGGTCATAACCGCATAGGTATGGAATTTATCAAGTCCCTGTACTGTCCGACCGTTAAGATAAAGCAGAAACTGCGGATTTCTTGTCATATTCCATTTGGTTGAGGGCATTGGACTGAATGGGTCCATTTCCCCGTATTCAGCCGTCTCAACCATTAAAAGAAGATACTTTCCTGCCAGATCCTCCGGTATTTCAAAGGATGTTCTGAAAAGATAAGTTTCATCATCATCTCCCCAGCTGTCACCCGGTGTGTACTTTGTATATTCAGAACGGTCAACGGGAAGCTTTATTTTTTCATCTGAATCACCTTTTATCATCCATATATCATTAAGCTCAATCTGCTTGCTGTACATGAGTCCTGAAAGTTCACTAACTATCTTCCTGCAGTGTTTTTCCTGTAAATACATGTAATCCTCCTGCTATATTATCTTACTTTTACTGTATGGTACATCCATCCGGCCTTCTTTTTCTTCTGCCGGGTATCCGACCGAAACAATGCACAATACTTCACAGTCCTGATCCATTTCAAGCAATCTCTTAATATATTCAGAAGAGGTAATCTCATCACTGAAATTCCTTCCCCGTATCTGACCCCAGCAAGAACCCAGTCCAAGTCTTTCTGCTTCCAGTTGAATTACAGTTGCAACTATGGAGCAGTCCTCAATCCAGCATTCCGAAACCTCAGGATATCCGGCAACTATGTAAATAACAGGTGCCTCATCCATGAAAAGAACGCCGCTGGGCTTGGAAACAGCCAGTTTCTTCCTTAGTTCAGCTTCAGTGACCGCCCAAATTGTCCAGGGTCTTCTGTGTTTTGAAGACGGTGACCTTAGAGCGCACTCCATTATTGCATCAAGCTTTCCCTGTTCAACAGGTTTGTTCCTATATTTCCTGATACTTCTTCTTTTTCTCATCAATTCCAACATCTGATGTTCCTCCTTTGAACCTGGTCTACCCAATATTTCCATTTCACCTCTCGGGTAAAATGAAAAAAATTTGCTCTACACCCTTCGGGTGGAGAGCAAATTAGTTTTATTTCTTGTTAATATCAATCCAAACCCTGCGAGTTCTGGGACCGTCAAAGTCGCAAAGATATACTCCCTGCCAAGTACCCAGCAGTGGTCTTCCATCTTCAATTATCAAGCTCACTGAAAAGCCTGTCATTACAGATTTTATATGTGCTGCAGAATTGCCTTCCATGTGCCTGAACTCCGGATCATCATCAACAATTTTATCAAGTTTCATCAATATATCTGTCTTTACATCCGGGTCTGCATTTTCATTGATGGTAATTCCGGCCGTAGTGTGCGGAACAAATACTACAGCGCTGCCGCTCTTGATACCGCTGTTTTTTATAACCCGAGAAACTTCCCGGGTTATGTCAGTCATTGAGCACTTTTTATTTGTTTTGACGGTGATTTCAATCACTTCTTCTCACCTTTAAACTCAGTATATTCCCCTACATCAAAGCTTCCATGTGCCTTCGCCCATGAAACTCCCAGTTCAGAAGGAAGCTTTTCCTTGTCGTAGCACTCGTTGAGTACTTCCTTTATTCCTTTGACATATATGAGGGTCGTATCAAGATTCGGTTCCTTGAGGGGCTGTCTTACGAGAACTTCCTCAGGGAAATCCACTATTTTATAATGTTCAGAAACTGCATTGATGGTTATGAGCTGCGGGCTTGCAGTAAGGATGTCACATGGAATGATTCCTTCGCCTCTGATGGCTTTCAGCGACGTGAATATTTTCCTCATTTCATCATCAAAAGGATTCCCATACGCTTTTTTATTACCGTCATCCGTAGTTCCGTAAAGTATGCTGTCCTTGGCTGAGTCAAAGGTTACCTTGCCCTTTTCGAAATTGAATTCAAATATGGGATGAATATTTTCCGGAACAGCGTGGCTTGCAAGGAAAAGCATTTCAACGTCATTGTCTGTTTTTATCTTTGCCATGAAAGTGTCATAGTTCTCGATTTCATTTGCCCTGTACATTTCTGCATTGATTGTGGCAGGATATGCACTTCTATTTATTTCCTCACCCAGAACAAAGAACATATTATGGAGGAAATGGGCCGTGGCATTGTTTGCAACGCTGTCAAGAATCCACTCTCCCCATTCGTTCTTGATCTTGCCTGCCCAACTGCTTCTGTTATAATATCGCACACTTCTCGGCCACTGGACGACTGTCTTGCAGCTGACAGGTTTGCCGTACATCCCAGAAAGTATGTCCCTCTTGAGACTGAGTATAGGCTCACTGAAGGACCATTGGAACCCGACTGCAACGAATTTACCGTTCCGTTCAGCAGCCTCCTGCATCTTCAATGCATCCTGTATTGTAGCAGCTATCGGTTTTTCACACAGGACATTGGATCCGTTTTCCAAAGCCTTTATGGTCTGAGTCACATGAAGCTGAATAGGTGATGAAATAATAACCAGATCCGCCTCATTGTTTTCATAGTATTCATCCAGGGAATCAAACCTTGGTATGTTTTTGTCAATCAGTTCCCGGGGGATGGGGCTTTTACGCGATCGCGGATATACATAACCTGTGAATTCAAAATCTTCGCCGGGCTTGTTCTCGAACAACGCATCCATGAATACCTTTGCATATCCTCTTATTCCAATTAGCACTATTTTCATATTATTTCACCTTTTCCAATACATTTTCCTTCGCCCTGATTACTGCTCTAAGGGGATGCAGTTCATCCTCCAGGCTGATGGGCATGGGTTTTCCGTCAATCAGATTATCAAGTATGAACTCAAAGTATGCTTTTTCCGCACCTGCTTCAGGATATTTGAGTTCGAGAGGTCCGGCATCCCTGTCCCTTAGGTACATATGTGTCTTCTGAAGTCCGTCCGTTGCCTCGATCCACCCTTCGGTACCCCAAATCCTTATATGCTCATTGCCCCATGTACCGACCGTACGGTGGTTGAGGTAGTTTATGCACATTGAACCGACTGCTCCGTTGTCCAGGGTCATCATGACACTCGCAGCAGTAGCCATCCCCCCGCCTTCAACAGGATTGGCATGGCTTGTTTCCACTGAATATATCTTGTCTATCTTCAGGCCTGTTGTATGTTCAATGAACCTTGTGGCATGTACACCGACCCAGCGGATGAGTCCTCCGTCCGTTACATCGTCCTGAGGTCTTCTTTCATGATAAGGATATGATTTCTGGGCATACACCTGAACGATTTCACCCAATATACCCGACTGGACGATTTCCTTCATTGTAAGGAAAGGCTCTTCAAAGCAGGTTCCTGCCATATCGTGGAAAGTAACCCCGTTTTCCTCGGCGGTCTTAATTATCTCATCAAGCTTTGCATCAGAGAATGCACCGGGTTTTTCCGAGTATACATGTTTTCCGTCCTTCAATGCGGTCAATGCCTGTTCTTCCTGATCCTTACGGACCGGGGAACAAAGGGAAATGAGGTCGATGTCCTCATCGGCGACCATTTCCTCGAATGTATCATAATATTTTACGGTTTCGTCTTTTTGAATGGCTTCAGGCAATAATGATTTGTCAATTTCGGCCACAGCAGCACAGCGCGCCCTTTCATTATCAGCCAGAAGTTCATGAATCTGATGCCCGTTTATTCCGAACATCCCAACCCTGATCTTACTCATGTCTCTCCCCCTTATATTTGTTTATTCAATCATATATTAAGGGGGTGTCATTATCAACATCAAACGACCCATTAAATCAGGGAATTGATGATTTCATGCAATCTATCAGCCATGACAATATTTCCGTATCCCGAAGGGTGGAGTCCGTCATAACTCAGGATTCCTGGCTCTGATATCACTTTGCCGCTGTCAATGAGATAAATCAGGCTGTCATCCTGTGACAGTTTTGCAAGGGTTTTGTTGTATTCCTTTATTACCCTGGAAGCCTTTTTGAAATCCTCATCAGGAATTGATCCAAGCAGTGGATACACTGTCAACAGCAATATGGGGGCTTTCGGATTTTTCCTTCTGGTTTCACCTACCAGATGCTTTGCTCTCTTTTCAAACTCCTTCGGAGTGTGTCTTAGACGCATGTTGCCGCCGAGTTCGTAATAGTATAGGTCAGCCGGGATGTCACTCAGAAAGTCACCGTAAGACATTTCACAGAAACAACTTCCCGGCATGCTCTTGTTCATTAGCTGGTACCCTATTTCCCTTGAAAGAATGCGAAGATGGTGGAGGTATGAAGCCGGACCGGTTCCTGCACCAAAGGAAATGGATGATCCGTAAGCAAGCATTACCGGTGTCTTTTTATTGTATAAGGGTGGCGTGAATATACCATCGGAAACCGATATGTCTGAAAAGACCGCCTGAAACCTCTTTAGAAAAATCACCCTCCAAATGTTTTTATTGAATCTTTCGTTCCCATCTTCAGGCATGAGGGCCAGCCTGGGGTGTCTTTCCACCTGAATCTGAGTGATTTCCCCTTGGGGCAGATGATGTATACTGTTGAAATGTTCACCGTTGAATACCGCTATATAGCCATCATTATCCCAGGCTCCGAGAAATAGGTTCACTGAACGGGAATTTGACTCAAAACGAATTTCAATGTCATTGCAGTATGCTTGGGTTGCAGGGCCTCTTCTATCCTCACCTCTGTCAAGCCCTTTTATTGCCTCTTCACTGAACCTGTTCAGGAGGACTCCCGGAATATCCGGATTACTGTCTATCCTTGATACATTGAACAATTCAACATTCCTGTATATCATAGGCTTGTACCGCCTTTCAGCTTCCGAAGCCTCTTTATTTCATCCCTGAACCGTGCAGCGGCTTCGAATTCCAGGTTTGCAGCAGCTCTTTCCATCATTATTTCAAGCCGCTTTATTTCCTTACCTATATTTTTGATTTTCCTGGGTTCACTTCCATAAACCGCATCATCGTCCCTGACAACGGTCTCTATGACATTCCTTACCTTCTTGACTATTGTCTTTGGTACAATGCCGTTTCTTTCATTATAATCAAGCTGAATACTGCGCCTTCTCTGTGTTTCATCAATGGCAGCCTCCATGGATCTTGTGATATTGTCAGCATACATTATTACCCGACCTTCAACATTTCTTGCCGCACGGCCGATTGTCTGTATGAGTGACCTGGTGCTCCTGAGGAAACCTTCCCTGTCGGCATCCAGGATTGCCACAAGGGCAACTTCGGGCAGGTCAAGCCCCTCCCTAAGGAGGTTTATTCCGATGAGCACATCAAACTCCCCGATCCTAAGATCCCTCAGGATTTCCATTCTTTCTATGGTATCTATGTCGGAATGAAGATATCTGACCTTGATGTCCAGATTGTCCATGTATTCCGTCAGGTTCTCGGCCATCCTCTTGGTGAGGGTTGTAACGAGTACCCTGAAACCTTTTTCAACCGTGTCCCTTATTTCACCAATAAGGTCATCAACCTGTCCTTTGACCGGCCTTACCTGAATTTCCGGGTCAACAAGTCCTGTAGGTCTTATGATCTGTTCAACCACGTCGCCGGCAAGCTCCCTTTCATATACTGCCGGTGTTGCACTTACGTATATGGTCTGGTTCTGCCTTTGCCTGAACTCCTCAAACATGAGAGGACGGTTGTCATATGCCGAAGGCAGCCTGAATCCAAAATCGATGAGACTCTTTTTCCTCGCCCTGTCACCTTTGTACATTCCGTTTATCTGCGGGACGGTAACATGGGATTCATCTATGAACATAAGATAGTCATCCGGGAAGTAATCCAGCAATGTATACGGTGGAGTTCCTTCTTCTCTTCCTGAAATATGTCTTGAATAGTTTTCAATCCCTGAACACATCCCCACATTCGTGAGCATTTCTATGTCATATCTGGTTCGCTGTTCAAGACGTTGTGCCTCTACCAACTTATTCCTATCATTCAGCTCCTTGAGACGCCATTCCAGCTCATCCTCAATTCCGCTGACTGCTTTGATCATCTTGTCCTGCGAGGTCGCAAAATGAGATGCCGGGAAAAGTGCAACGTGATTTCTGCTCCCCTTAATTTCACCTGTGACCGTATCGATTTCAAGTATTCTTTCAACTTCATCTCCGAAGAACTCTATCCTGATGCCTATTTTATCCTCATAAGGAGGTATTACCTCAAGAACATCGCCCCTTACACGGAATGTGCCCCTCTTCAGGTCAATTTCATTCCTTGTGTACTGGATATCAACGAGTCGTCCTATGATTTCATCCCTGTCCTTGTTCATACCCTGACGGACCGAAACCATGAGTTCGAGATAATCCTCGGGATCACCCAATCCATATATGCAGGAAACGGAGGCTACGATTATGACATCGCGTCTCTCGAGAAGGGCAGCTGTTGCAGAGTGCCTCAGCTGGTCGATGTCATCATTGATCGAGGAGTCTTTTTCAATATATGTATCAGTTGATGGAATATATGCCTCAGGCTGGTAATAATCATAATAGCTCACAAAGAACTCAACACAATTATCCGGGAAGAACTCCTTGAATTCACTGCAAAGCTGGGCAGCCAGGGTCTTGTTGTGTGCAATAACAATTGCAGGCCGCTGAAGTTCCTGTATTACATTTGCCATTGTAAATGTTTTTCCCGACCCGGTGACACCAAGAAGAACCTGATCCCTCCTGCCTCCCCTTATGCCTTCACTAAGCTTCCTTATAGCTGTCGGTTGGTCACCTTTTGGACTATATTGAGATGAAATCCTGAACTTCTCCATAGCACCTACCCTTCCTCATAATTATACCACAAAACATACTTCATCGTACATATGTTCGACAAAGGTTTGCCCCTCATTTGATAGAATCCGCCCCGGGCGAAATCATTTCGCCCGGGGCGGATTCTATCAAAATATAACCAGGGGTTTAATTTTAAGATGCGGTTTAATGATGCGTTTAATGTATTTACCCAAAATGTAGTTTACAATATTTGTATGTCAGGAAATCGTCTACTCAGTCCGCTGGGCATCTATCATATTTACAACAGAGGAAACAACAGGGAGTTTATCTTCAAGGAAAAGAAGTGGAAAAATCTATTTCTTAGGTTAATGAATAGATATCTGAAGAACCCGTCTATTGAAATTCAGGTCTACTGTATCATGAACAACCATTTTCATATTCTTATCAAAGGTGATATGCACGAGATATCGCAATACATGAGAAATGTGGAATCGAAGTTTGCAGAATTCTACAATGAGGCAAACAACAGATCAGGCCATGTCTTTCAGGGTCGTTTCAGCAGCCGGGCTGTATTCAGCAACAGACAGTATGTCCAGCTTATACGCTATATTCTAAGAAACCCGGTAAAGGCCATGATTGTTGAAAATCCCTTTTCATATGAATGGAGCAGCCTTGGAAAAAGCAATTTTGATTATTCTCTGGTTACCAACAATAACTTGATGGACTTCTTCAAAAAACAAGGGTATATATTGGCAACTTTCATAAAGGATTCCTGCGATGACGATAAAATTGCATATTTCGAAAGAACCAGATTCACTCATAAGGAAGCCGTGGACTTCTATCAGGAAAGACTTCTGGAGCATGGTCTGACACCTGAGAGTTTGCTATTTCCTACAAACAGACGGAATGTAATAAGTATAATAAGAAAGTGCAGATATCATGGAATAACCGTTGCAAAACTTCATGAACTAACAGGTCTTTCCATCAGAAGAATTCAGGATGAATCCCCCGCAAGAGAGGATTATCTATAATCAGATATATCCTCCTTCGGCATCAGGCAGGGATTGAAATTCTTCAGAACCGTAAACCAATTCTTTTACGTATTGAACGAAAACTATGAAATCCAAATGAATTTCTGTGTATCTCTCATCCTGAAAAAAGTCAAAATCCCAGGGAACAGTCCATCGTACCTCATGCATTATACCGTCAATCTCAACCTTCAGATATATGTATTCTACATGATCATAATATCTTACTACGTCCAGATGACGGGGATATGCAAGGATGTCCATGGTTCGAAGCATATCAAGCAGCCTTGATTTTTCCTTATCCGAAAGCTTAAATTCAGTACTTACTATGCCGTTTCTAACAAGGTCCTTTGAAATAATCCCTTTGAAAGTATCTATGGAACTGTGTCCGTTCGGACCGAATGAGAGAAAAAAATCAAATTCTGATACTTCCACCTCAGTATAAGAATCCCTCTCAATCACCAATATTCCAATGCATGTTGCAAGAAGTATGATTGCCAGCAGAATACTGACCCAACTTGTCAATATTTTCATTGGTTCCCTCCTTCATCATCAGCTATACCTGCATAGAAGCGAAGGTATTCCATTATATTCTGACTGATATATTCCTGATTGTGTTTTCCCTCATTCACAGACAGACTACAATCATAGCCCAGCAATACCAGTGTGTCATATAGATTCTGAACTCCGGGCCCACTGTAATTATCCTTATCTCCACAATCCAGATATATTTCTAGATTGCCTAAATTATTTTTGTATGCGAGTGCTGCGGGATCTCTTTGAAGTCTCGAAGCTTCAGTTGGATATAACCAACCAAGTAAATCCATTTCCATTAAACTCATTTCGGGTGTCCATACTGCCGGCATGTGACCGCCGACCTTGGAAAACATGTCCGGATTGGCAAATGCCATTCGAAGGGCTGCATATCCTCCCGTAGAAATCCCTCCGATGAATCGACCACTTTCATCTTTTACCACATTGTATGAATCCTCAATATACTTCATAACCTCATCCGTGAGGTAATCTTCATACCTACCTGAATAAAGACCGGTTACGTGACTATTCCCATGAATCAGACACTTTTCCGATGAATTCAGAAGATAGCTGTTATCTATCTGTGGGGATACTATCAGCATTGGTTCAATCATGCCCTGTTCTATCATGATATCGGCCAGGTCAAACATCTCGCTGTCCCTGATTGCCTTTTCATTTTGTGCATAGTCGTGGAGCATATACAATACCGGGACGTCTGAATCGCCGTATCCCCTTGGTACATATATTTCCAGGAACATTGTTTTCTCAAGGATTTCACTATGCACTCCAAGTCTATCAACCCTGGAATCACTCAGATAATCCTCAGGAGCACAGGAAACTATTAAAAATAAACCTATTGTAAATAAAATCAATAAAAACGACTTCAAATAAATTCGCATAATATTCCCTCGCTCCCTCTCAATGTTAATTTATCACTACCCTTCCAAGTGTTCAATAAATGGGTTGCGAATTGTCGTAATGGACGCTTAAAAACTTCTCTTTGGATAAATCATCGCTTAAAATTTGATAGAATCCGCCCGGGGCAAAATCATTTTGCCCCGGGCGGATTCTATCAAATTAAAGGAATGGCTCCCTTCAAATTGGGATTGTCAGAATGGGACACCATCGGGTTCCCCGACACGGCCGGCCAGTATATA
>Ga0180436_10002143_pt1 | contig 18913 bp, 17 predicted proteins | sample SS_ome_2_FD_132434 | JGI IMG/M metagenome (GOLD analysis project Ga0180436, IMG submission 132434) | Hypersaline lake sediment archaeal communities from the Salton Sea, California, USA - SS_3_S_2 metaG | ecosystem: Environmental > Aquatic > Non-marine Saline and Alkaline > Hypersaline >...
TAAAACCAAAAAGAAAACCATAGGTCAGCATGATGATCATCAGCTCCAGCGGTACTGCCCAGAGCATCTCATAGTGTATGAGGCTCATGGCTATCCACCAGAACCATGCAAGACCTATAAATGCCCCTGAAATAAACCATGTTCTCCCATTCGAACCCAGTAGAAGGTATAAAGAGATCAGACCAAAAACCGTATGGATAAGCGGGTAAGAAAGGTCTGCATGGTTGAGGTAAATAAAAGCAGAACCGAGTAATGCTATGGTCAAGCCTCGTATTATCTCTAAAGTGGTAAAATACTCTCTAATTTTAATCAAAAGGATTTCCATGGAAGCACAAGGTAGTGTAATTGGTTCATTTTTACCCCTTATCATTTTATTCGCGATTTTTTATTTTTTAATTATAAGACCGCAGCAAAGACAGCAAAAAGCGCATAAAGCGATGCTTGAAAGTCTCAAAAAAGGTGATCAGATCGTCACAACAGGCGGACTTATGGCTGTCATTGCCAAAACTGAAGAAGATTTTATCAAAATCAAACTAAATGATGACACAATTGTTAAACTTGATAGAGCGTATGTTGCAAAAAAGGTTGAGTTAGGTGAAGACGCTTAATTTTAGAGTAGTTCTTTTTGCGTTTGCCCTAATTTTTGGTATCGTATTTTCTATTCCTTCTTTAACACAAAGTGAAAGTGGTAAAAAGATCACTTTGGGGCTTGACCTTCAGGGTGGACTCTATATGCTGCTTGGTGTTAAGAGTGAAGTTGCTATCGAGTCACGTATCAAATCTATGGCAGCATCTGTCAAGTATATCTTTGATGATGAAGATATCATTTTTGATGAACTCCGTATGGTCGATGGTGAAAAGATCACCTTCGAACTTCTTGATAACGATGATGTCGTCAAAGCCAAAGAGCTTCTTAAAAAAGAGCTAGAGGGTACACTGATCGCTGAAAATGGATTAAAGTTCTCAGTGACCATGACAGAAGAAGAAGTCGTACGTACACAACAAAGTGCCATTAAACAAGCAGTTGAAACGATCAGAGGCAGACTTAATGAGTTTGGACTTGCTGAACCTACTGTGGCAAAACAGGGTGAAGATAAGATCTTGGTAGAAGTACCGGGGATCAAAACACAAGAAGATGAACAACGTATTCGTGAACTCATTGCCCGTGCGGCGCATCTGCAACTTATGGCAGTAGATGAAGACAGAAATACTAGAGTAGAGACGATGAGTCTGGACGAAGCAAAAAGCTATGGAGATGTGATACTCCCAGATGTAAATACAGGCGAGAAGTATCTGCTCCGTTCGATCCCGGTATTGGATGGTTCGATGCTGACAGATGCCAAAGTAGGGTTCGATGAAGGGAATCAGCCGGTGATCAATTTTGTGCTCAATGGTCAAGGTGCGAAGATCTTTGGTGACTTTACAGCAGTGAGTGTCGGTAAGCGTATGGCAGTTGTTTTAGATAACAAAGTGTACTCTGCACCAAACATTAGAGAGCGTATCGGTGGCGGACGTGTCCAGATCTCTGGAAGCTTTACCATTGAAGAAGCACATGACCTTGCCATTGCACTTCGTTCAGGGGCTCTGCTTGCACCTGTATATGTAATGGAAAAACGTTCTGTTGGACCAAGCTTGGGAGCTGACAGTATCAAGGCGAGTTCACTTGCCTTGGCATTAGGTTTCATCATGGTCGTGATCTTCATGGTGATCTACTATGGGATGGGAGGAGTTGTTGCCAACATCGCATTGATAGGGAACCTCTTTTTGATATTGGCGATCATGTCACTCTTTGGCGCGACACTGACGTTGCCTGGTATGGCTGGTATCGTTCTGACGGTCGGTATGGCGGTTGATGCGAACGTGATTATCTCTGAGCGTATCAGGGAACTGCTCTATGCTGGTAAATCTGTGGCAAAATCGATAGAGGACGGGTATAAAAATGCCTTCACTGCGATCTGGGATGCCAATGTAACTACTTTGATCGCTGCAACAGTGCTGTTTGCCTATGGTACAGGTGCGATCAAAGGATTTGCACTTACGATGAGTATTGGTATTATGGCATCTATGCTTACAGCGATTGTAGGAACGCATGGTATCTATCAATGGTTATTGCCAAGGATCGATAAGAACAAATTAGGATTCTGGTTTGGTATCAAAAGAGAGGGAGGAAAATAATGGAAGTCTTTAAGTATAAAAAACCTCTCTCGTTGATGGGTATGAGTAAACGTTTTGGTTTCCTCTCTCTTACTTTGCTGATCATTTCTTTGGGTTTGATCATGACAAAAGGATTTAACTACGGTATTGATTTTGCCGGTGGTACACTGATCCAAGTGAAGTATGATGAGAAAGCACCGATCGTAAAAATAAGAGAAGCTATCAATACGGAAAAGTCTTATGAAGGTGCTTCAGTCACTTTCTTTGGTGCGGAAGATGAAGTGGTCATCCGTACAAAAACGAGTTCGAAAGCCTTGGGATTAGATATTGGTGACCAGATGAGAACACTCTTAAAAGATACGGGTAACTTTGAGGTTAGACGTGTTGATATGGTAGGGGCAAAAGTAGGGTCTGAGTTACGTGAAAAGGGTCTTATGGCCATGGTTCTTGCTATTATCGGTATCCTTATCTACGTTTCATTCAGATTTGAGTGGCGATTTGCTATTGCATCGGTGATGGCACTCGTGCATGATGTGACCATCGCTATGGGAATGATAGTCCTGTTCAGAATTGAAGTGAACCTTGATATTTTGGCAGCGTTATTGACCATCCTAGGTTACTCGCTGAACGATACGATCATTGTATTTGACCGTATTCGTGAGGGTGTGAGAACGATCAAAGATCCAAAGCTTGAAACGATCATCAATGAGTCTGTGACACGTACACTCTCACGTACGACATTGACATCATTGACAACATTCTTTGTTGTACTGACACTCTATCTGTTTGGTGGAGAGATCATTAATGGATTTAGTTTCACCTTACTTGTAGGTATCATAGTAGGTACGTACTCTTCTATCTTTGTAGCATCACCGATCTTGATGTGGCTTGGATTCTCAGTGAGCAGTTTCAGAGAAAAAGAGGCCCAAAAGCTCAAAAGAGAGAAAGAAAAAGAAAAAATGCGTGCGATGTATGAAAAGGGAACACTGTAAAAGGTGTTTTTTTTCTCGACAAGAAAATGGTACACTATAGTTAAAGTTTAAGGAGTTTGAATGAATTGGGGTAAAGTTTTTTATATGTTTTTTACGTTGATGTCTTTAACGACATCGGCTGCATTTCTATATGAGCCTTCAGCAGTTGCACTGTTTATCGCAGGGTCTGTTAACTTGATCTCAACATTATTAAAGATCGGTGTGAGAAACTTGCTTTCAGCTGAACTGTTGGCTGGTTCATTGGTTGCAGACTTACACCTGGTTCCAGCATTTTTCGCTATACAGTTCTATGAGAATCAACCTCTGGCTATAGGATTGGTTATTGGTGCAGTGATCGCGAACCTCTATACTATTTTTATCTCTATGATAGAGAGCGCGAAGGAAAAGGCAGACTTTTAAAAGCGCTGTTGGATATTTGCATGTATAGAAATTCTCAGGGATGATACATGGTGAATATACCTAGACTTCATGGGGGAGATCCTGAACTAAAACGTGAAGAGATCAAAGCGTATTTTCAACACTGTTATAAACGTTATGAGTCTCTTTTTGAACTTGTTGTAGATGAAAGTGCCTATTTTCAAAAAGCAGATCCTCTTCGTCATCCCATTATTTTTTACTACGGTCATACGGCTACCTTTTTTATCAACAAACTCAAATTTGCCAAGATCATTGATGAATGTATAGATGCAGAACTTGAGTCTGTTTTTGCTGTGGGTGTAGATGAAATGAGTTGGGATGATCTGGATGAGGCACATTATGAGTGGCCGACATTAGAAAGAACTCAAGTCTATAGAGATGAAGTCTATAGAAAGGTCATTTCTCTTATTGATTCACTTCCTTTAACGTTGCCTATTACTCAAGATTCACCCTGGTGGGTCATTTTAATGGGTATTGAGCATGAAAATATCCATCTTGAAACCTCTTCAGTCCTTATACGACAACTCCCTTTTGAAGCCATCAGAGAAGATCTGCAGTGGAAAGAGTGTGACATCGTGGGTGATGCACCCCAAAATGAACTCATAAAGGTGAATACTGGTAATGTGGTGTTGGGTAAGAACAAAGATGCAAAACTCTTTGGATGGGATAATGAGTATGGAGAACATCGGGCAACCATACCTGCATTTAAAGCGGCCAAGTATCTCACATCCAATTATGAATTTTTAGAATTTGTCAAAGATGGAGGATATGACAGTGACACATTTTGGTCTGAAGAGGGGAAGGCATGGAAAGCATATACAAAAGCGCAACATCCTCTGTTTTGGAAAAAAGATACAGATGGATATAAGCTTCGTACACTCTGTACGGAGATAGTACTTCCACTCAATTGGCCTGTAGAGGTCAATCATCTTGAGGCAGAAGCTTTTTGTCAATGGAAAAGTCAAAAAGAGAGTATAAAGATCACGTTACCTACAGAAGATGAGTATGTGAGACTGCGAGATGTCAGTGGTGTCGCTTCTTATCTGGAGTGGCGTGATCAAAGAGAGAGTATTGCTAACATCAACCTGGAAAATTTTGCGTCTTGTGTATCTGTAGATACCTTCATGCATGGTGACTTTTATGATGTCATAGGCAATGTTTGGCAGTGGACACGTACACCTATTTATCCTTTTGAAGGGTTCAAGGTCCATCCGGTCTATGATGACTTTTCTGTACCGACCTTTGATGGAAAACATGATCTTATAAAGGGAGGATCATGGATAAGCTGTGGAAATCTCGCTACACAAAAGAGTCGATATGCATTTAGACGACACTTTTACCAGCATGCCGGATTTAGGTACGTACAAAGTAACTATCAAGAGAGTGTAGCTACAAATGTCTATAATACAGATACACTTATTTCACAGTATTGTCATTTTGGCTGGGGTAAAAATGCTTTGGGTGTAGAAAACTACCCGGCTGCTTGTGCACGTATCGTTTTAGAGTATATGAAAGATAAACCTAAAACCAAAGCTTTGGATATCGGTTGTGCCATAGGAAGAAGTACATTTGAACTTGCCCGTGGCTTTGATGAAGTGATAGGCGTTGATTTCTCAGCGCGTTTTATACAAGAAGCGCAACATCTCAAAGAGGATGGTATACTTCGATATACGATGCCAACTGAGGGTAAACTTGAAGAGTTCTATGAAGTGAAGCTTTCAGAATACAATTTGGAAGAAGTGTGTCACAAAGTCTCATTTTGGCAGGCAGATGCCTGTAATTTGAAACCTATCTATCACGGCTTCGATCTGATCTTCGGCGGGAATCTCATCGATAGACTCTATGACCCCCAAAAGTTTTTGGATTCACTGGCTTCACGCCTAAATGACAGTGGAGTGCTTATCTTGACCTCACCTTATACCTGGCAAGAGGAGTCTACACCTAAAGAGAAGTGGATAGGTGGCTACAAAAGAGATGGTGAAAACGTGACGACACTTGATGGTCTCAAAGAGATATTGGGTAGTGAGTTTGAACTTATGGATGTGAAAGATGTTCCTTTTGTCATACAGGAGACAGCACGTAAGCATCAGCATACGATAGCACAAATGACTATCTGGGAGAAAAGGTAAAGATGTTTGAAGCGATCAACCGTCAAGGTACATATAGTCTGAAGTGGGATGGAGCTAAAAAGAAGTTCGGCACGGATGAACTCCTTCCTTTATGGGTAGCAGATATGGACCTAGCTTCTCCTATTTGTGTGCAAGAAAGGATGCAAAAAAGGGCTGAACATTCGATTTATGGCTATACGGTCTATCCTGAAAGTTATTTTGAAGCCATAGAAAACTGGATGGATACCCGCTTTTCCTGGACAATAGAAAGAGAGTGGGTCGTTCCATGTTATGGAGTAGTTCCCTCCTTGAACTTCATTATCTCTGCATTTAGTGAAGAAGGAGATGGGATCATTGTACAGACGCCTATCTATCCTCCATTTGTGAGCTCAGTAAGACACAAGAACAGACGTGTACTTGACAACAGACTGCTCTATGAAAATGACAGCTATCATATCGACTTTGAAGATCTTGAAACAAAAGCAAAAGAGGCAAAACTTTTCTTGCTCTGCTCACCGCATAACCCAACAGGGCGCGTATGGAACATAGAAGAGTTGGAGAAGCTCATTGATATCTGTGTAGAGCATGACGTACTGATCATCTCTGATGAGATACATGCAGATATCATTTATGAAAAAAGACATCACTGCATAGGCAGTTTTGAGAAAATGAAAGAGAGATCTATTGTTTTAAATGCGCCCTCTAAAACTTTCAATGTTGCAGGATTGAACACTTCCTATGCGATCATACCTGGCAGCAGGGTACGTCAAGCATACATACTTGAACAGAACAGATCGGGTATCACGAATGGAAACCCTTTTGGTATAGAAGCATTGATAAGCGCTTATCAGGAAGGGGCACCATGGCTTGAACAGGTCAAAGAACATCTGATGTCAAATATTACTTATGTTAAAATCTTTTTACAAGAGCACAATATCCCTATAAATGTTGTGCCTACTGAAGCGACTTTTTTAATGTGGCTTGATTGTAAATCTCTGGAGATGAGCCAAGATGAACTAGTCGATTTTTTTATCCATAAAGCGAAGTTGGGTCTCAATGATGGGATAAGTTTTGGCGCTGCGGGTGAAGGTTTTATGAGGTTGAATGTGGGAACATCCAAAGAGGTATTGAAAGAAGCGATGCAGCGACTGTATCATGCATATAAGGCAGAATTTTGAGAAGTATTTTAGTTTATGTGATGCTGTCTGTCTGGCTCTTTGCCTTACCGCATTCGATCAATGAAGAGATACGCAAGTCAGGTATAGCAAAAAAAGATATCAGTATTTTTATTAAGGAAGCAGGGAACAATGGTAAAGTAGTTGCCTCGCTCAATGCCCATAAGACACGTACTCCAGCTTCTGTGATCAAAGTGTTAACGACGTATGCTGCAGCACTGAAATTTGGATTTGACTATCGGTGGCCTACAAAGTTCTATACGACAGGAACATTAAAAAATGGTGTACTTCATGGGGATCTTCTTGTAAAAGGGTTTGGTGACCCTTCATTGGATGCTAATGATCTTGAGAAGATCATCTCAGAGATACGTAGCGAGGGCATACGTAAGATCAGGGGTGATATCGTTATAGACAGAAGCTATTTTAAAGTGAGTAATAAAGACAGTTCCGGATTTGATAATAACCTTTATAGTGCCTATAATGCCATGCCTGATGCAATGATGTTCAACGAACGTGTGGTGACCGTATGTGTGATACCTAAAGAGAATAGAGTCTATAAAAAACATGCAGATGAGAGTTATCGGGTCGTGAATCAATTAGAGCGTGTCAATAAACCTTGTAAAGGAAAATACTCCTGGCCGCGAGTGAAGATCGATAAGAGTGAAGTCGTACCTACTATTTTTCTCAAAGGAAAGATATCTAAAAAGTGCGGGAAGCGTAATATCTGTAAAGTCATTACCAAGCCCTATAAGTCATTTTATTATGCACTGAAGGATGGACTGATAAAAGAGGGGATATCAGTGAAGGGCGGTTTGAAACTGCGCAAGATAGCGCTTGAGGCACAATCACTCTTTACGCACTATTCGGAACCTTTGGAAGAGATCATTTCTGAAACGAACAAAGATAGCAATAACCTATATGCAAGACACTTGATGTTGCTTTTAGGTGCAAAAATGTATGGTGCCCCGGCAACACTTAAAAAAGGAAGCGCTGCGATCACCAATATCCTGGATACAAGAGGGGCATTGGGTCAAGGACAGTTGAAGATCGATAACGGAAGCGGACTCTCACGTACCTCTAAAATGAATGCCAAACAGTTGGCTGACATGTTGGATCATGCGTATGACCGTTATGGAACCAGGTGGATGGATACACTTGCTATAGCAGGTATAGACGGTACTATAAAAAGACGTTTTAGGCATACAGTGGTCAAGAGACGTGCATGGATGAAAACAGGTACGCTTAAACGTGTAAAGAACATAGGCGGTTATGTCAAGAACAAAGCAGGTAAATACTATACGGTTGTCATACTTGTCAACAGTACCAAAGCAAAATACCGTGGGGCAAAACTGCAAAATGAGATCATGAAATGGTTAGCAAAAAGCAAGGCGAAACCAAAAGCGGGATCTGCTCCTAAAAAAACAAGAGATAAAAAAACCGTAAAGAAAAAGAGCACATCGCAGAACCTGTTTACGAACATTGAAGCAAATACACCTTCCAGTGTGAACTATGCGCAAAAAGGTACTACTGTACAGTATTATGTGCAGGCAGGTTCTTTTGCAGCAATGCCAAACAAACAATATCTAACAGATATCAAAGCTTTAGGGTTCGAGTATACTGTGCAACGATCAGATAAATATAAAGTACTCATCGGTGGATACAGTGATGAGAAAAATGCAAGAAGAGCCTTGAAGAAAGTGCGTGAGCATATCAATATCGGAGCATTTCTCGTAAAGTTATAGTTTACCCCAAATACGCTATAATCCCTTAAAAATTTAGGGCTACAATGAACTTCGAAACTTACCCTTTTGAGAAACTCAATCGACTCCTTGAAAATGTGACACCCAACAGTGAGTACAGTGCACTGAGTTTAACGATCGGTGAGCCTCAATTTGAGACACCGGCATTTATACTTGATGCACTGCATGAAGCATCGCCACTACTGAACAAATATCCTAAAACTGCAGGTGAAGCAGAACTTAGAGAAGGGATGTTGACCTATAACAAAGAGCGTTTTGGTCTTACACTTACCAATGCACAAATTATCCCTACATTTGGTACAAGAGAAGTGCTTTTCAACTTTCCTCAGTTCTTACTTCATGATGTGGAAGATCCGGTAATGGCTTTCCCTAATCCATTCTATCAGATCTATGAAGGTGCAGCCAAGGCATCCAGAGCAGAAGTGATCTACCTTAACCTCAATGAAGAGAGTAACTTTCAGCCGGTTGTGGATGAAGAAGCATTGAGCAGAACAGATTTTGTGATACTCAATTCACCGAACAATCCTACCTCGTCAGTAATGCTGATGGAAGACCTAAAGCGTTGGGTAGAACTGGCACTTAAACATGACTTTGTACTTTTGAACGATGAGTGCTATGCAGACCTCTATCTTAATGAACCACTGCCGTCACTTCTCAATGCGAGTATAGAAGCAGGTAATGAAGAGTTTAAAAATGTGTTGGTGATCAACTCCATCTCTAAACGTTCTTCTGCACCGGGACTGCGTTCTGGTTTCATCGCAGGAGATGCGCAGATCCTTAAAGCGTATATGGTCTACAGAACCTATGTAGGTTGTGCTTCTCCGCTGCCTCTTCAACATGCTGCAGCAGCTGCATGGGCAGATCAGAAGCATGTAGAGGGGTTTAGAGAAAAGTATCAAAAGAACTTTTCGGTCGCTAAAGAAGTTTTAGGTGTTGAGGCACCTGAAGCGACATTTTACATTTGGTTGAAAGTAGATGACGAGATAGCTTTTACGACAAGACTCTATCAAGAGTATAATCTTAAAGTGATCCCGGGATCTTTCCTTGGACGGGAAGGTGAAGGTCAAGGGTATGTGAGACTCGCCCTGGTTTATGAAGCGGACAAAACAAGAGAAGCACTAGAAAGAATACAATTAGCATTGGAGCAGTAATGGAAACACCTGAAATACACGTAGAAGAGTTAAAAAAAGACCCGGAGTTTTTGGCAAACATTCAAAGACTAGAGATCGAATGTAAAGAAGAGGAGAGTATCGCAAAAGGGTACCAGCTTTTGGATGCACAGCTGATAATCGAAGCACCTGAAGACGATATCAATGAGATCTTTACATTTATTGTCAATACAGCGTTTGACAGATTGGCAGAAAAACTCTCTACATCACGATCATTTGATATGAATGAAACAGAAGACCTTGCAACGGCAAGGGCGATCTATGAGCATGGAATTCAGCGTTATAGTGAGAATGATAAAAAGGGTGCAAAAGAGATCTTTCTTGTACTCAACTATACGATCGACAATGCAGAGCTAAAAGATGCGATGATGGTACACGCGGCTGCAGTCATGGCAGGTAACAGCTTTGAAGACTTCATAGAAAACCTTGTGGATGTTGAGGGGGTAGATCCAAATGATCCACTGGCCTTTTTTATCCAGACATTCACACAGCCAACGGATATTTTACTAACAATGTTCTCCAAGCAGGTCAAGCAAGGTACAGAGGAACTGAGAGTATTGGACGAGTCTAAGGAGAAATAGGTGTTAGTAATAACTGAGTCGATAGACGAAGCTTTAGTGGGAGGAATTGAGCTTGGGCTTAGCTCAAGCTCAAGGAGAAATATATGATGAAAATACACTTTATAGGGATCGGCGGAATCGGGCTTTCTGCTTTGGCGAAATTTCTTTATAATGATGGTCATAAGATCTCCGGATCGGATATCAAACAGACCGAGATCACCAATGATCTTGCAACCAATTTTGATGCCAAAGTGACAATACCGCACCATGAAGATGCAGTGGAAGGTGTTGATAGAGTGATCTACTCTGCAGCGGTACGTCCTAATAATCCAGAGTACCAAAAGGCACAAGAGCTCGGAATTGAACTGCTTTCACGTAAAGAGTCACTTAAAAGTATCTTGGGTGAAAAAGAGGTCTATGCAGTGGGTGGTGCACATGGTAAGAGTACCACTTCAGCAATGCTGGCTTCCATTATCCCCGAGTCCAATGCCCTTATCGGTGCGATCAGTAAAGAGTTTGGCTCGAATGTTCGTAATTATCCAAATAACAAAGTGGTCTTTGAAGCAGATGAGAGTGATGAGAGTTTCTTGAATTCAAATCCCTATCTCGCAATCGTCACGAATGTTGAACCTGAACACATGGAGTACTATGAGTATGATGAGGAACGTTTTTACAATGCCTACAGAAACTTCTTGTCATTAGCAAAAATACGTGTCATCAACGCCGAAGATGAGTTCCTCTCCTCTGTGGAGATGGAGAGTATCAAACTCTATCCTTCCAAAGATATCAAAAACATTGAGTTTGTTTTGGTTGATGGGGAACCGCATACAAAATTCGAACTATTAGATCTTGGGACTTTTGAAGTATTTGGATTTGGTAATCATATCGCTTTAGATGCTTCCTTGGCGATACTGGGTGCATTAGAGTTAGGTGGAGCATTAGAAGATATAAGAGCAGATCTTTTACACTATAAAGGTATCAAAAAACGTTTTGACATTGTTCAAAACCAGGAGAACTGTGTGGTGATAGATGACTATGGGCACCATCCAACAGAGATCAAGGTGACGATGGAGTCTTTAGAGACATATAAGAGATTACGAGACTTTTCAAAGCTCAATGTGATCTGGCAGCCACACAAATATAGCCGTACGATGGATAACCTTCAAGGATTTGTAGAGTGTTTTGAAGGTGTAGATGAGTTGGTTATTTTGCCGATCTGGGCAGCAGGTGAATTGGAAGTGGATATAGATCTCAAAGGAGCATTTAGCCGTTACAAACTGCTTATGGCTGACTCGGTCACAAAAGAAGATGGTGTTGTGAAGGTCTTTAAAGAGGGTCATATCATACAAGAGTACAGTGATGGGCTTATCACAGCTTTTGGTGCAGGAGATATCACGTATCAGATACGTGGAGAAGCTTAGTCACAGTTGTTGTCAGCTGCTCTGAATGGTTTAAAAAGGTAAAAAATGAAGAAGATAATTATGCTGCTTTTGATAGTTTCAGCAGCTACCGCAGATGATGATGTAAAAGTAAGTGATGTGGGGTCGGAGTTCTCAAGCTATAAAGAGATCAAAGCGACCAAAGAGTTGAAACAGAGAATAGATATTGGTTTCTCGAATCTTACAGGAAACACCGATACACTGAACCTTAATGGTAAATACACTATGGCTGTGATTAAACCTGGATATGAGAACAGATCTCTTAAGATCATGTTTAATGCCAGTGCATTCGTGACAGAAAATAACGATGTGAAGGATAATGAGGAGTATAATGCGAACCTTGTATTGGAACAATCCATGGATGATAACTGGCTCACTTACGCATCCATACACTGGCTACGAAATGAGTTTAACAATTATGACAATAAAGTATCTTTGGGTGCAGGAATAGGTAAGGAACTGTATAATGACGGTAAGCAGGTCTTTAAAGCTAGAGCAGGTTTTGCTTATAACTTCCAACAATATACGAACTCCCAACCTAATGAAGAGTTTTTCTCTTTTAACCAATACCTTGAATATACGAACAAACTTAACAAGATCAGTGACCTGTATGTCAAGTTGGGTGCATTTGAAAATTTTGAAGATTTTTCAACGGATTATGAGCTACTTTTCGTAGCAGGTATCAATTTTGCAGTTGCTGAAAACATCAGTGTGATACTTGAAGGAGAAGTGGATTATGATAATCTCCCTCCAGTCGGGTTTAAAAAAACCGATACCAAAACGATCGCTAAGATTGGATATAACTTCTAAATCCCAACAGAAGAGTATATGATCGTGTAGTACGCTTTTTCTAACCTATACAAAATTCGCTATAATTGCGTTATATTAAGTGACCTGAGGAACAGTACTGGTGCCAACAGAACAATCAAACGAAAAAACTATCATTCAGAAATTAGATCTAGATGGGTATATAGAGCAGTTTCAAAAGTTCTTAGCCAGAGAAAAACCTGTTGCAATGATGGGTGATATCAACCAGCATTATCGCTATATACAGGCACTCTCCAAAGTTCAATTCCCTACGCCAAATCCAGTACCGAACCTGGACAGAGAACTTAATCTCATTAAAAAACAAGGCGTACTCTCTTTAGATGAGATCTATGCTTTTATTTCAATGATCTCATATTTTAATACGCTTAATGCAGTAGGGTTTACTGAACCGCTTATCTCTTGGATACAGGGGATAGAGATACCTGAAGAGATCTTGGAGATCATAAGCTATTTCACTGAAGAGGGTGATATCAATCCTGAACGTGATCCTGAACTTTTTAAACTTGAAAGAGCGATCAAACAGAACAGGATAGATATCAAAGAGACCCTCTATAAATTGGCGCACTCGAGTAAACTGAGAGATTACCTTGTGGATACACAGGTGCACTTCAATGGCGGAGAAGAGACCTTGCTCGTACGCGGGGGGTTTAACAATGCGATCAAGGCTACGGTCGCCGCACGTAGTTCAGCAGGATATTTTTATATCATTCCGCAGAGTATTTCACATTTAAAAGAGAAAGAGTCTGCACTCTTGAGCAAAAAAGAGGAGCTTATCTATACCTATTGTAAAAATATCTCTGCGATCTTTTTTAAATGGGAACGTTTCTTAGCGTACATCAATAAAGAGTATGACAGGTTTGATCACTATCAGGCACGGGTAAGTTTTGCTAGAGCGAATGAGTATGAGTTCATACTGCCAAGTAAGCAAAAACGTATCAAGCTAGAAGAGTTCGCACATCCGGCCATAGAGGATCCTGTACCTATTACTATGGATTTTTCTAGACAGATCATGCTGGTCACGGGTGTGAATGCCGGTGGTAAAACCATGCTCCTTAAATCACTGCTTTCAGCAGTCTATATGAGTAAGTACCTGCTACCGTTCAAATGTAATGCTGCCCACACACAAGTAGGGCACTATAAGGGCATAGAAGCAGTGATCGATGATCCACAATCAGTGAAAAATGATATCTCGACCTTTGCAGGCCGTATGCAGGAGTTTGCAAAACTTTTTGAAAAAGAAGATGCGATCGTCGGGGTAGATGAGATAGAGTTGGGTACGGACAGTGATGAGGCAGCCAGTCTTTTTCGTGTGATGCTGGATGAGTTAAGAAAAAAAGGTATCACGTTCATTGTCACGACACACCATAAGCGTTTGGCTTCACTGATGGCAGGTGATGATGAGGTAGAACTCATCGCAGCACTTTATGATGAGGAGAGACGTGTCCCTACCTATACTTTTTTACAGGGAAGTATCGGTAAGAGTTATGCTTTTGAGACAGCACAGCGCTATGGCGTACCCGTAGCCATCGTCAACAAAGCAAAAGAGGTCTATGGTGAAGATAAAGAAAACCTCAATGAGTTGATAGAGAAATCAACTTCACTGGAACGTGAAATGCGTCTCAAGATAGAAAAGATAGATACAGAGTTAAAATCTGTAGAGAGACAAAAACAGCGGCTTTTGGATCAAGAGGAGAAACTTCAAGAGAGCCATAGAAAGGCGATCGCTACACTTGAAAATCGTTATAATGCGGCAACGAAAAAAGCCAGAGAAGCCCTGAAAGCACAAGAGTCAACAGAGGGACGACGTCTACTAAATGTCGCACATCAACGTAAAGAGTTCAAACAAAAAGAGGTAAAGCTTCAAGAGAAAGAATCACTTAAAGAGGGTGACAAAGTAAAATATCGTTCTCATAAAGGTGAGATCGTCGCTATTCGCGGAAAAGATGCCACGATAGTTGTGGATGGTTTGAAAATGAGAGTACCTTTGGGACAACTTAAAAGAAGAGGTGATGCTCCACAGGTCAAAGTAAAACCTAAAGCCAAAGAGGTGAAGGTGAATGTCGAGAAGTCAGGGGCAGCTGTTTCTGTGAAATTGCTTGGCATGTATGCAGATGAAGCCATCGACACTGTAGATAAATTTCTTTCAGATGCACTGGTGAACGGCCTAAGTGAAGTACAGATCATTCATGGAACAGGCGGGGGCGTATTGGCTAAACTAGTGAGTGAATATCTTAAAAAGCATCCAAAGATACAAAAATTCTATAGAATGCCGGGAAATTTGGGTATTACAGTTGTAGAGCTATAAACCCTCTTTTAACTCCAAAAGGTATAATATAGGCATTAAATGTTGCAGGAGAATTACGTGAGCATTAAAGATGATGTGAATTATGTAAAAAAAGAGTTAAGTGGAGATGAGAAAGTACTTGAGAGTGCGTTTAAACTTGAATCACTTTATAAAAAATACAAGTTTCATTTATGGGGTGTTGCGGCAGCACTTATTCTATTTTTTGGTGGTCAGGCAGCGATGAGCGCTATGCATCAGGCAAAACTTGAAAAAGCCAATGAAGCGTTTTTAACACTTCAAAGTAACAGCAGTGATGCCAATGCACTTAAAGTACTTAAAGAGAACAATCCGGCACTTTTAGAACTGTATACCTATTCTCAAGCTGCAGAACAAAAAGATGTGAAGGCATTAGAGGCTTTGGCTTCTAGCAAGAACAGTGTGATCTCAGATGCAAGTGCTTACACTGCTGCAGCTATTAATAAAAAGCCTGTAGATTCAAAACTTTATAAAGAGATGGCACTGTTCCAAGAAGCCTATTTGGCGATCGTAGCCGGTGATATCAAAACGGCACAGAACAAGTTGGAGCTCATAGATGATCGTTCATCTCTTGCAGTGATCACAGAATTCCTCAAACACTCTACGATAAAGGCGAACTAATGAAAGCACTGTCACTGATTGGATTTACTTTAGCAGCATTACTCTTCTCAGGTTGTAGCAGTAAAAAATATTTTGAGCCGGAGCAGACATATTCAGCATCAAATGCTTTAAGTTCGTATGGTGGGAGTATTGTTGACCTTAGTCGTGATGGCGGTACACTGGCAAGTGGTCAATATGTCGGAAAAGATGGTATAAGCAGTATTAATCTTGGAGAAGGGTATAGATTTATCAGTGAAAGTGGTAAATATGTATTGGCCGGAAATACTGAGGGTAATTTAAAAGTCATCGATAAAAATACAAAAGAGACAGACCGCGTCGTTTCTCTCAAAATACCTGTAGTTTCTGCAACTATCCATAATGGTGTCATAGCCTATGTGCTCAATAACAATAGTTTTGGTATCTATCAAATGTCAGGTAACAGAAAATTGGTGGAGAGTCGTTCAGAATCAACCTTTGCTATCGACACAAGAGCAGCAAGCCCTATGTTTATCGATAATCTAGTGGTCATGCCAATGCTTGATGGAAAACTGATCATTGTAAGTGTTGCAGACAGTGAGAATGCAAAAGTGGTGTATATCAGCTATGAAAAAGCGTTCAACAATATCATATATCTGGCACGTAAGGGTAATACGATGATCGCTGCTACACCGACTAAGCTGCTTACTCTGGGTGACGGCGGACAAAGAGAGTATCGTGAAAAGATCTCTGAAGTAGCCTATGAAAATGGAGTGATCTACCTCTTTACTAAAGAGGGTAAGATAATTGCTTTGGATAAAAAACTAGATGTTATAGGAGAGTCAAAGTATAAATTTGCACATTATTCTGCAGGAACAGTATCCAATGGAAAAGTATATGCCTTGGAGCAGGGAGGTTCACTGATTGTAATGGACAGTGTATTGACCAAACATAAGATCTATGATGTTGGAGAAGTAGATGAAGCAGCATACATTGCTGGTACAAAGCTCTATAAAGACGGAGAGATCATTGAAATGTCCAAATTAGGTTATGAGTGATCTACTACAAGCATTTGAAGAGTATTTAAATGTCACAAAGGCACTTGATACGCATACTGTCTCCTCATACATTTCTGACTTGACTCAATTAGAAGAGTCAAGTCAGAAAACACTGACAAAACTTGATACATCAGATATCTTAAAGTATCTATCTACATTTGAAAATAAAAGAACACTGAACAGAAAACTCTCTTCTATCAATGCATTTTTCCATTTTTGTCACAAGCAGAATTTTACACATGAAAAGATCAAGATACCCATGGCAAAAGTAGCTAAAAATCTGCCTAAGTATATGAGCAGCGAAGAGATACTGAATGGTTTGAAAAGTATCGATAGAAGTACGCTGACAGGGTTACGTGATTATACGCTGATTCTCTTTTTGTATGCCAGTGGATGCAGAATATCTGAGGCATTAAGTGTGCAGCGTAGTGACATTGTGGATGGGTGGTTAAAGATACGTTTTGCCAAAGGTGAAAAAGAGCGCATCGTTCCACTTGCTCCCATTGCTGTTGAGGCATTACACCTTTATATTCAAGAACAGAGTATGTCAAGCAGTTATATCTGGTTGAACTACAAAGGTGATGTTTTAAGTCGTATCTCCGCATATAAGATAGTAAAAAAGTATTTGGGTGTGTCTCCTCATGTTTTAAGACATTCATTCGCCTCCTCTCTTATCATAGGGGGTGCAGATCTTCGTGTCGTACAAGAGCTTCTGGGCCATAGTTCTTTGGAGACCACACAGATCTACACGCATATACAAAAGCAGAACTTAGCAGATACTATGAACAGTTATCACCCTTTAAAAGGAGTATCATGAAAGCGTTGGTTGAATTTTTAAATCATAAAAATATCATTTTTAAATCCCTCAAAGAGATCACACCAAAAGAGTTGGGTTCTCGTAAAAAGGTTTCGATCTATTTTGGTGTGGAGCTTAAAGAAGATTATTTCGCATTGGTCATGAAAGTAGAAAAGAAGAGCAGGGTACTTCGAAAAGAGGCAGGAGAATTGATGCTTCTGCATGAAAAATTGGAACGCTATACAGGAAACAAGATCACCAAAAAATATATCATGATTAAAGCACCATTGTGTTCTCATGCCAAAGCAATGCTGGAGGAGAATGGCTGGAAGGTATGGAATGAGCTCGAATAAAGTGTTGCTTGCAGACATTGGAAACAGCTATTTTCATATCTATGATGGTACGAAGGTAGAGCATCTGTTATATGAAGAAGCTATCCGAAAATATCATAACAAAACACTCTGTTATATTTCTGTTAAGCAGCAGTTGGATGCTGCTATCGAAGAGATAGCCTCTTGGAAAAACATCTCTTCACAGATGAAGTTAGAGGGTGCATATGAGACAATGGGTGTGGATAGACAGGCGCTCTGTCATAGTCATGATGATGGTGTATTTGTAGATGCAGGTTCAGCCATTACAGTAGATGTAATGCATCATGGTATCTATATGGGAGGTTTTATCTATCCTGGCTTAAAAGCGATGCTCAATACCTATAGAGCTATTTCACCTGCTTTAGAAACCCAGTTGAATGAAACGATATCTTTGGAGAGATTACCTACTACAACTAAAGATGGGATAAGCTATGGTATAATCGCGTCTATAAAAGCACTCATAGATCAACACTGTGATGGTAAAAAGCTCTATTTTACCGGAGGAGACGGAAAACTTCTGTCAACCTTTTTTGAAGAAGCCATTTATGATGAAATGTTGGTCTTTGATGGGATGCGAAAAGTGATTAAGGAAACACAGATATGTTAACAGTAGCACTTCCAAAAGGAAGAATAGCAGAACAGACACTTGAGATATTTGCAGAAATTTTTGGTGGAGAATTTAAGTTTGAGGGTAGAGAACTCATCTTGGATATGGGTGATTTTCGTTTTTTAAATGTACGTAACCAGGATGTTCCGACATATGTTGAGCATGGTGCAGCAGATATTGGCGTCGTAGGTCTTGATGTGATCACAGAAAAAGAGTTGGATATCATTCAACTTTTAGATATGCAGCTAGGTAAGTGTAAAGTCTCCATCGGTATCAAGAATGAAGATGAACTCGACTGGTCACGCCCTAACATTAAAGTAGCGACCAAGATGGTGAACATTACGAAGAACTATTTTGCAAACAAAGCAGTAGGTGTAGAAGTGGTGAAACTCTATGGTTCGATAGAGTTGGCTCCTCTTGTCGGTTTGGCAGACTGTATCGTGGATATTGTAGAGACCGGTAATACGATGAGAGAAAATGGTTTGAAAGTGGCTGAAGATATTATGGACTCTTCTGCACACCTCATTGCAAATAAAAACAGTTTTTATGGAAAGAAAGAGGAGATCCTCTCTTTGTATGAAAA